>Ga0209381_1000579_pt1 | contig 83817 bp, 53 predicted proteins | sample DewCreD2012metaG_FD_184111 | JGI IMG/M metagenome (GOLD analysis project Ga0209381, IMG submission 184111) | Hot spring sediment bacterial and archeal communities from British Columbia, Canada, to study Microbial Dark Matter (Phase II) - Dewar... ... | reverse complement strand
TGGACATTGTGGACCCAGTGGACTTCACCCGCAAGGGGATTGATTTTCTTGTCCATTTCGTCCACAAGGTCCACGACATCCAGAGGATAGCACGTAGAATCCGATCTTGACTGCCGAATCCAGGTTAAATGGTTGCTTTTTTTTTCTGCGCGGGAGGACGCATAGTCGCCAATGGATTTCGAAGAAGAGGATCGGATTCTTGTCACCCACAATCCGGAAGAGACCGAAACGCTGGGCTGTATCCTTGCGGGCTTGATTCCGGCCGGGACGGTCGTGGCGTTGCACGGACCGCTTGCCGCCGGCAAAACCTGTTTCGTGCGGGGCGTGGCGCGTCATTATGGCCGCGCCGAAGATGTCAGCAGTCCCACGTTCACGCTGGTCAATCAATATGGAAATGCGCCGCGCCTTTACCATGTCGATCTATACCGTCTTTCGGAGGCGATGGAACTGGTGGATCTGGGTTACGAAGACCTTTTCGATCCCGACGGGATTTGTCTTGTCGAATGGGCCGATCGGGCAGGGGGATGGCTTCCCGACCGCCGTCTCGACCTCACATTTTCGCACGCGGCGGAAGGACAACGCCGGATCGTCATCCGCAATCGCGGCGTACTGCCTGCGGGCTGGTCCGCCCGCTTGTCCGGTTTCCTCGCGGAACCGGCCGGCTGACGGTCTTCTTCAGATGGGCTTGCTCTGACTCTGGTATTTGAGCCTTGCCTGGCGCAGTTTCACGCGGATACTCGCGTCATAGGCCGGATCACCCGATCTTCGCCACGCATCAATCAATTGTTCGATGCGGGTGTCATAGGATGGCAGATAGTTGTTGAGAAGATACGTCAATTCGCCTTTGATCTTCTTGCCGCGCGGGTCGCCGCCCTCGGCGGATACTTCGAGAAAATGCTGACGGCCCGCTTCCACTTTCTCGCGATAGGCGCGATCCGCGCCGATGTTGCCGCTAACCGGCCGCACCTTCTGCCTTGCCTGCTCGCGAATGGACATCTTGAGATCTGACTTTCTAATCCCGGGCATGCCCAATCCTCCTTTTGTACCGGCAAAAACCAATGCCTGTCTACCGATTCCATTATGTAACGGCCGCCGTGAAACCATCAACTTCTTTGCGACTGTGTCGTTGGAAGGTCTGAAAGCCGTTAAAATCGCGACAGGCGTTATGTCTCGCCAGGGATTTCACCCAGAATAGGGAACGCCTTCGGCGTAACCGCAATATTTTCGGTATCTACTCAAATGGATATTCTTGAGAGGACCGGCCCCATGTAAGATTATTTACGCCATCCGCGGAAGATCACGATTTTTCCACATATGACGCAGATGAACGCAGAGAACAGAACAGGCATAGGTGTTCGAATCTTGGCAGGAAAAAACACTTTGTCTGCGACTTCGCCCAGAAGAGAAAATGTCATTGCTGTCCAACAAAAGGTGAGCGAGGAAACGGCTTCTTCTCGCGAAGAAGAGGTTTCCCATAGATCTCTGTCAAGAAAAACAGGCATTCACCGCATCGAAACCGTTTGTTCCAAACGGTGATTTGGACAAGAATGAAGAAATGTGTTCAGCGTGGCGGTGACGTGCCCGGCATCAACTTGTTGCAAACACCATCCAATTTGTGTTTTGGTGGATGCGGCACGCATCTAATCACTCAATGGGGGTAGAATCCACATGGGCGCATTGCCGTGAGGCTTTTATCAACGGCAACAAGGAGTTGTTGATCAACTTGCGCAAGCAATTGAAATATAATGATTTATCGAGTGCGAATATTACGGAGTTTTTTACCGCGATTACGGTAACGATGATGAGCACGAGCACGAAAAGAGACTGGGCTGTGGGTAGATCCCACGTCAGCCCTTTGAGCATTGGTGTTTTCTATCTGACAGGGTGCTTTTTTATCTGCCTGGCGCCGGGCGGGATCTATGCCGAACCGCTCAAAGATACTTTCACTCATGCGGCGATGGGCACATCTTTTGAGTTCACGCTGTATGCGCGGCCCGGCGATACCGGTACGGACGACATTCGGCGCATTGCGGAAGAGGCTTTCGATATCGTGGACGATCTGGATAACCGGATCAGTGCCTGGAAGGCCGACAGTCAAATCTCCTATGTCAACCGGCACGCCGCCGAAGGCCCTGTCAAGGTAGCGCCCGATATCATGGATATGCTGCTCTATTGCCGGAAAGTGAATCGGGAGTCCGGCGGCGCATTTGACATCACCGTCGGGCCCCTTGTCGCATGTTGGGGATTTTACCGGGGCGAGGGTGTTCTGCCTTCGGACGATGTCCTGCAAGAATCGCTTGCGGCCGTTGGGATGGGCCACGTTATCCTGCAACCTGCCGACCGTACGGTTTCCTTTACCCGTCCGGGCGTCAAACTGGATTTTGGAGGCATTGGCAAGGGGCTTGCCCTTGATCGCGCGGCGCGCGCCCTGCGCGCCCACGGTGTGAAAGCCGCCGCGCTGAATGCCGGGACCAGTTCGATTCTTGCAATAGGCGCACCGCCCGGTCTGAAGGGATGGAGGATCCAGATTCATGATCCTTACCGGCCCGGCCATTGCCTGGATGAAGTCGCTTTGTGCGATGCGTCGCTGTCCACGTCCGGTAATTACGAGAAGTTTTTCGAGGTGGGCGGGAAAAAATACTGCCATATCTTCGACCCGCGCATCGGCAAACCGGTGGACGGCATGCTGAGCGCAAGCGCGATAGCCGGGACAGCTACGGAAACCGATGCGTTGAGCACGGCCTTTTTTGTGATGGGCGAGGCCGGTGTCCGGGCCTATTGTCGCACGCACAAGGGCATCCGGGCGATCATGGTCCCTATTCTGGAGAACGGAAAGCCCATGCCCGTTCGGATTGGATTTGAAACGAAGCCGTAGCGTGGCGCGTCTAACGATTTGATCGGGTTTCGATAAGACCGAAGGAGGGCTTATGAGCCAGAGCATTACAAGACGGGGATTCATGCAGGCCACTGGCACGGCGGCGGGTATGATGGCGGCGGCTGGCTATTCGCCGTTGAGTTATGCGCAGAACGAAAAAGTCGCCGTGGCCGCCATCGGCACCGGCGGCCAGGGATCGTTTCATCTGCGCGACGGCCTTGCCCGCGCCCACAATATACGGGTCGTGGCGGTGTGCGACGTATACCGGCCGCATCTCGAAGGCGGCTGGCGGAATGCCGGCGGGGGCGATGTCAGGAAGTACATGGATTACCGCGAAATGCTCGACAAGGAAAAGGGGATCGATGCGGTGATCATCTCGACGCCGCTCCACACCCACTACCCGATTACGATGGACTGCCTCGACGCGGGCAAGTTCTGCTTTACCGAGAAGACGCTTTGCTACGAGATCGAACACGGCCGGAATCTGGTCAAGAAGGCACGCGATGTGGGACGTTTCGTCCAAGTCGGGCATCAGCGCCGGTACAATCCCATCTACAACAAGGCGGTCCACCTCGCATGGAACGAGGGCGTCCTTGGACGGATCAACCACATTGATTGCCAATGGCACCGCAACAATGACTGGCGCAGGCCGGTAGACTCCGATTACGTCTTGAGCGAGGCGGAGAAGAAGTGGATACCCGATCTCGAACGGCATCTGAACTGGCGGCTCTACAATGCCAGTTCGGGTGGTCTCATGACTGAACTCGCGACGCACCAGATTGATATCGCGAACTGGTTTCTCGACGCGATGCCCACGCGCGTCTACGGGCGCGGCGGCATAGACTATTGGCGCGACGGGCGCGAAGTATTCGATAACGTCAATCTTACCTATGAATATGAAATCACGGAAACCAGCCGCGGATTTCGCAAACTCGATGCGCGCAGCAAGTACCAGATCGCCGAAGAACTGAACAAGCCGTACAAGGTCCGGGTCATGTATTCGAGCATCTGCGCGAACGCCAAAAAGGGCTGCTCGGAGCAGATTCTCGGCGATAACGGCGCGTTCGAGATGACGGAAGCCGGCAGCCTGTTTTACCCGGAGGCGTCGTCGCCCGTCCCGTGGGCGCAGAAAGGGCGCAAAGACGCTTCGCAGGAGAATGCCACGGTCATCACGTCGGGCGGCACGCTCACCCTGAGCAACAAGGCGCGCAAAGACGCAAAACCGGTGCTCGTTGACACCGACAAATCGGTGGACCAATTGCAATTCGAAGCGTTCGCAAACGATATCATCAATGGCGGTACGCCGAAGGCCAACATCATGGCCGGCCTGAAAAGCGCGATTTGCGGGCTTGTGGGACTCCAAGCCATGCGCGAAGAGCGCGAAATTACCTTCGACCCGGCATGGTGGACTTTCGATTTTGAAACACCCGACAGCAATATGGTGAGTCTTTTGTGAAGGAGTTGGGAGTCAGCATGCACAGCGCGCGGCGGCAATCGTTCCCAAGAAAAAACAGGATTCAGGCATTCGCCGCGATCCTGTCCGTCTTGGTCGTTTCGGGCGCCGCGTTCTCCGCGGATGAGACGGAGAATCTGGAGCGATATATCGGGCTGGATCTGACGCGGGAGGGCCGGGCGGCCCGCGCGAAAGTGGACCCCTTGTTGCCTCTGGCGTGTCCCCCGTTCTATCTGCGGGACGGATATGGCCAAATCATTGACGCGAACGTCGAGCCGGACGTATCGCGTCCCGTCAGCACGAAACAGACCTGCGGCGAATGCCACGATTACGCGCGGATTACGCAGGGCTATCATTTTCAGGCGGGCAAGGATGAGTTGTATCCTGAAAACAAACCGGGCGAACCGGCGCCGCTCAGCAAGGGTCCGGGCTGTTACGGAAAGTGGCTGCCGTTTTATCAGCGCGAACTGGCGCCCAAACGCTTCGACCATCCAAACGATGTGGATATGACCTCTTACCAATGGGTCGCGGAATGCGGCGTATGCCATCCAGGCGGCGGACCCGCTGAGTACGATCGCGGATTCCGGCGTTACGACGAGGCGATGGGAAGCGATCCCGGCCTTGCCGCGACGCTGGACGGCGATTATTATCAGGCGCGATGGAACGAGTCCGGCGTCGTCGAAGCCGATTGTTTCATTTGCCACCTCGACGGCTACGACTACTCGATTCGCGCGCAGCAGTTGAAGAAACTCAATTTCCGGTGGGCGGCTACCGCCGCCGCCGGATTCGGCGCCGTCGAGGGCGCCGTCAAAGAAAACGAGGTCCCGAGACTTGCCTACCGCAAGGAATGGTTCGGTCCCGATGGCAAGGTCAAGCTGGCGATACGGCGTCCGTCGGACCGAGCCTGCCAATTTTGCCATGAAATATCCGGTATCGAGAAACGCGGTACGGGCTGGCATTCGCATTACATGCCGGACGTTCACTCGGATCGCGGCATCCAGTGCACGGATTGCCATCCGGGCGATATCCGCCATCATTTCGCCAAGGGCCGTTCGCTGAATCTCACCGTGCGCGACGATCTCGACGGGACCGCGCCGACCTGTCGCGAATGTCACGACGCGAGGCGAATGGGCGCGACACCATGCGAACACCGCGGCATTCCCCCGTTGCATTTCGACAAACTTTCCTGCGAGGCGTGCCATATTACGAAACGCCCCTTCTTGTCCGCCCGCACGATTGACACCTTGTCGGGCAAGGCCATCGCGTTGCCGAACACGATGGATGCGTTCGGACCGGAAAGTTTCGCGTTCGGCGCGTGGTGGGGAAAGGCCGCCGCACAGCAACCCGGCGCGGAACTTATCCCGTTTTCGCCGGACGAGATTGCCCTCGCCGCCGCGCAGTCCATGGATGCCGACCCGGTATTCCGTATATTCGAGCAGGAGAACGGCGCTGCATCGGAAGAGGCGCGGGGCGCCATGTTGAAGGCGCTGGCCAAGACGCCCGGACTCGTGAAACCGTTCATTCCCGTGTGCGTGTTTCGCGGCACGGCCTATGCCATGAATGGAGACCGGCTGGACGAACTTCCCGTCAAACTGGACCCGAAACGCGTGGGATCCCTTGCGGAATACCCCGTCGTCTGCGTGAAGACCGGCGAAACCCGCCCGATTGAACCCGTCGGCTATCAAATTGCGTGCTACTGGCTCGCCTTCGAAAACGACGTGGTCCGTCCGCTCCGGTTATCCGAAATGAAAGCCGCATTCGACTTTCTTGCGGATGCCGCGCCCATGCGTGTGGAAGACGGCAAGCGGCAGCCGCTGGCGGTGTACGACGACAACAACGATCGCTGGCCTGAAGCCAATACCGACGCCGAAATCGGCCTTGTCGGCTGGGCTGTCGCGCGTACCCAAACGCGATTCAAAAACCCCGCACTCGTTTATGTCAAAGGAACAAACGCCTATCGCGTCGCCATCGAACAAGGCAGGCGCCTGGACAAAAAGCCTGCCGCGGGCGCCTATCTGATCCTTCAAGACGGCGAAGACGCCTCGTATTTCGAAACGCCGTTCACCGCGGCAATCGAGCGCAGCCGCGATATCGCCGTGCGGCCATTTCGCGAACGCCTCTATTGGAATATCGCGCACGGTGTCGAACCCGTGGCGGACGCACTGGGAGCGAAAGGCTGCGCCGAATGCCATTCGGAAGACGCGCATTTCTTCCGGGGCCGCCTGCTTTCCGACGGTTTTACACAGGACGGCGGTGTGCTCGATTCGTCCGCCCATCGGGGCATGCACATCCCATCGCTGGCCGTCACGTTCGGAGCATGGCGCGAGGAATTCATCAAGCCGGCCAGTCCATGGATTGTTCTCGGCGCGCTGGGGTTCCTGTTGCTGCACTTTGTCCTCTTTGGAACACATCAACGGGCGGGCGGCTATGGCGGGCCGGAGATCCTGCGTTTCCGCGCACACGAGCGAATCGCCCACTTCATCGCAATGACTTCGATCGTCTTCCTCGCCGTCACCGGTTTCTGTTTTTTGCTGGGCCGACACGACCCGCTCGGACCGTGGGCCCGGCCCGTCCATACATGGCTCGGTTACGCCGGGGCTGCCGGCGCCGCGTTCATCCTGCTGTCGTGGATGTGGTTCATGCTTCCCGGACGCGGCGACTGGCGCTGGCTGTGCGCGGCGGGCGGCTACTTCGGCGGCGGCAATTCGCTTCCCGCGGGCAAATTCAACGCCGGACAAAAACTTTTGTTCTGGTTTAGCCTGTTTCTCATGGCTGTGCTGTCGTTCAGCGGCGTTCTCATGGCGCACCCGAGTCTTCAGGCCGACGATGCGCAATCCATTATTTACACCATGCACGATTTGGCGGCGCTGTTCATGATCCTTGCGATCATGGCGCACCTCTACCTGGCCGCCGCCGTCAATCCGCATAGTCTTCGGAGCCTTTTCGGCGGACGGGTCAGCCTTGCGTGGGCGCAAGAACACCACAGTCTCTGGAAAAGCGCCCTCCATAAAGACGGCCCCGGTAGTCCAGGCTAAGGCCGCTGGAAAATCTTCGCATTCCAAGCCAATAGGATTTCCGTTTCCATGCAAGCATGAATGGATTTCCACGACCCACACCCAAGATAAGATTGACCCGGAAGCCAAGAAACAAACCGCAAAAATGCGTCACTTCTTCGCCTCACTCCGTTTTCCCTGTGTTGCCAACATGTGAATCCATGGCATCGTCCATGGTGTAAATGGTCAATCCCCGGATGGAATGGGCTACCGGCGAAAATGCGAGGCTTGCGGTGTATCCCACCGCAAAGCATACGGCGATTCCGATGAAGGCATAGAGCAGAAAATGCACGTCGGTGTAACGCTGCACGAGAAACAAGCCCGCGGCGCCGGCCACCGTGCCGATGATGGCGCCGGGGCCGTTGGTGCGGGTCGTGAAAATGCCCAGGCAAAACAGGCCGCACATGGAACCTCCGAAGAGGCCGAGGATCGTCATGAATTGGTCCCAGAGCGACTTGATGTCGGAAGCGGCGAACAGGAGCGCCAGGGCGACGCCGCCGCTTCCAATCGCGACGGTCAGGATGCGACCCATGCGCAGGTAGCCGATCTCCGTCTTGATCAGGTTCCATGGCCGCAGGAAGTCTTCAACAATGGCCGTTGACATGCTGTTGATGCTGGTCGCGATGGTGGACTGGGCCGCGGCGAACAGGCCGGCCACCACCAAGCCGGGTAGGCCCAGCGGCAGTTCGCGCGCGATGAACAGGGGGAAGATGGAGTCGTTCCTAAATGTAGGGTCGAGCCGATCGGGATGCCGAGCATAGAATACGAACAGCGCCGTGCCGATGCCGAAGAAGAGCAATGACGCGGGGATGCAGGTGATGGCGTTGGTCCAGACGGCTTTCTTAGCGCGCGCGGTGTCCGGGACCGCCATGTATCGCTGAACAATTGACATGTCGGATGTGTACGGCACGAGGTTCTGCGCGAGCCCTCCCAGGACCACCACCCACAGCGCAGTGGTGGCAAAACTGTGTGGCGAAAAATCGAGGTTGGCGAAGTGAAACTTGTTGTTCTCCGAGGCGGTTGCAAAGAAGCCGGTTATGCCGCCGTCCACCTGGGTCAGGATCAAAACAAGACTGAACAAGGCGCCGCCGATCAGGACGACACTCTGCACGGCGTCCGTCCATGCGACGGCTTCCAGTCCGCCCAGCACGCAGTAAATGATGCTCAGCACGCCCATGAGCAGGATGCTCTGTTCTTCCGACAGGGGCGTGATGGCTTTCAGGGCCAATGCGGGCAAGTAGAGGACCACGGCCGTGCGGCCCAGTTGAAAAAGAATGAATGAAAGGCTTGCGAACTGGCGGGCGAAACGGTTGAAACGTTTTTCCAGATACTGGTATGCGCTGACGGCGTCCACTTTCCGGAAAAACGGCAGGAAGAGCCCGATAACGAACGGGGCGATGGCCAAGGCCATCATGTTCACCAGAAAGTAAACCCAGTCGGTGGCGTAGGTCTTGGCGGGAATCGCCATGAAGGTGATCGAACTCAGCATGGTGGCAAAGATGCTTAGCCCGGCGACGACCCATGGGATTCGCCGGCCGCCCCGGAAGAAGTCATCGGCGCTTTTGTTGTGGAATGAGAAGTAGACGCCCATGGCCACCATTCCGGCAAGGTACAGGCCCAACACCGCAAAATCGGCCAGGCCGAACCGAGTCCCGCCCTTGACAGGACGCACTTCCCACACTTGCGGCGTGCGGACACGCGGGCGAATTTCTCCGCTCGCCACGATGATCGGATCGGCGACGGTGTCGTTCCCCCATCGGACTGCGGTCGTGGTTACCTGATTCGCCGGAATGGCGCCGGCGCCGGTCCACGTGTTCGTGATCGTGTGATACGCAAAGGCCTCTTTCGGAAAACCGGGGTGTGCGTCTTTGAGGGTGTCAGTCTGATCGAAAAGCGCGCCGTCCGCGCCGCTCAGGATGAAGATATGGCTCTGGCCGATAGCGGCGCCCGTTCCTGCCATCATGCAGCGGGGCGCATCCGCGCGGCGCCGCCAAGGTTCGGTCTTGCCCGGCGCAAATTCGTAGACATCGGTAAGAAAATCGGTCTTGCGTTCTTCGTTCAAGCGGCGGCCGCTCATAACATAGACGCAATCTGAAGCGCCGTTGTTTTGCGCTGCCGCAATCGCAAAGGCGCGGGACGGTCCCGGCCACGAAGGGAGTTGTTCCCACGTCAACCGGCCCTTTTCAAGAAGGGCAAGGTCCAGCATCCAGAAGTTTGATTGTGCGGTTTCCAAACCCAACCCCGTGCAGCCGCCGGCCACATAGACGCGATCCTCGATGTTTGTCGCGGCGCAATTTGTGCACGGAAGCGGCAACGCCGGCAACGCCTGCCGCTCGGCCGATTGGTTCTGCGGGTTCCACCGCAGCAAGAAAGCGTCCGCATACGTTTGAGTCGAGTCGTTTCCGCCGAGGCAGACAATTCCGTGCTGCGTTGAAACGGAAGCCCCGTAGGCAATCGGCTTGTCCAGTTTTGAGGCCGTTATCCAACGATATTCAGTCTTCGACTCTTTGACCAGGACATAAATTCGGTCATGAAAGACCTTCGATGACTCCCATACGGGTTTCGGGAAATTGGCCCCGCCCGCAACAATCAACGCGTCGTTGTGAACGCCCACAAATGGGCCGGCGAGTCCGTCGGGATTGGGTAAAGGCGGAAGGGCTTTCCACTCAAGCCGGGCGGCGGCGGCGAAACCCGAAGAAAACAACGCCAGGATCATCAGAATCTTGGCCATGGGTATATCAAGACCTTTCCAGATTTGTATGGGCGGCGAAGTCAAGGCGTGACGGGTACTCTTTGGGATCATCGGATTTCGGCCATCGGAAGAACGATTCAACTCAGGCATCGGAGTGCGAAAAGGTGGGTGTTGCCAAAACCGTTAGGGCGCCCATGACATCTTCAGATCGCGGTGAGTGGCACGGCAATCCTGAAGATACAGGTTGATCAGTGTTTGGTAGGGAATCCCCTTTTCCTCGGACTTTCGTTTGAAATACTCTATGACGTCCGGGTCCAGACGAAGCGTTATCTGTTTCTTGAGACGCTTGGCATAGAGATTCCTACGAGACTTCATCTTTGAGAGGTCGTATTCGGTTTTCATGTCATATTCTCCGGTAGTGCCTGGATTCGGAGGAGGCCGCTTAGCGTGCGGAGACTATGCGGATGACGTATTCCGCTTCACGATAGCAATGACAAACCAGAAGCAGGAAACGGTCTTCCCATTTCGAATGCGTGTCATTATAAAACTCTACGGCGTATTCGTCGTAGAATACCGGCCGCGCCTCTTTGACGGCGACGCCATGTTCCTCGCAGTTTGTCCGAGCCTTCTTCGGGTCCCATGTGAAACGCAACTCTTTCATAACTACATTGTGGCTACGTAACGCCAGTTTGTCAACCAAATTGTGGGTTCCCTTTGCGTATTTTACAAAGTTATGATACCATTCGTATACGGTCGCAGGCGGGAAATTTTCATGAATTTGTTAAAACAGTGCAGGGGAGCGGGTTATGCTTGAAAAGCACCGATTTGTTAATGGCTTGGCTGTCATGGCTTGTGGCATGGCGGCCCTGTTTTCCGCCGCCGCGGGTGCGCAGTCGCCGCCGGGAAACGACTTGTGCGAAAACGCCGAGGTCATAGTGGCCGGCACGCCTGTATTCGGAACTACAGATGGGGCTACCGGAACGGATATTTCCTCGTGCGGATACCAAGACTCGCGGGACGTTTGGTATTCGTTTACGCCTCCTTCCAACATGGAGGTTTTGATTGACACTTGGGAATCGGATGCGTTAGACACGACGCTGGCCGTTTACGATGGTTGCGGCGGCACCGAACTCGCCTGCAGCGACGACAGCAACTGCACCGACAAATCGGCCGTGCGCTTGAGCGTGACGTCCGGCAACACCTACCTGATTCGCGTGTCGGGATACAATGGAAGCACAGGCTATTATTCGCTTGCCGTGATAGACCTCGCCCTGCCGGCCGACGGGGGCATCGTGTTCGGCGATCCCATGGTCAAGGCCGCAGTGCGGCATGGCATTGACAAATTCAGCGGCCCCATCTATCCCGCGGACGTACAAGGCATGGGTTTCAGCTATTTCAGGCTTTGCGGCATGGGCGTCACAAGCCTGCAGGGACTGGAAGCATGCACCGATCTGACGGACATCATCGTGCCCAACAACCAGATTGCCTCGATTGCGCCCATTGCTCCGCTTGCCAACCTTTTCCTGCTTGACATTGGGGGTAACGACGTGAGCGATCTGGCGCCCTTGGCCGGCCTCATGTACTTCTACACCTTGGACGCATCGAACAACCCGCTGGCCTCGCTTGCGCCCTTGGCGTCGGTGTACAGCCTGCAAAACCTTAACGTTTCGTCTTGCGGACTGAACGATTTGAGCGACTTGGCCAGCCTTTACAATCTCTATCAGCTCAATGCCCAAAGCAACAACATCGCGGATCTTTCTCCGCTTTCGGAACTTACCTATTTGCAGAATCTGGACCTTTCCGGCAATCCGCTCGGATCGCTCGCCCCGCTGGCTTCGATGTACAATTTGCAGTATCTTTACCTCAATTCGTGCGGCCTGACCGGTCTGGACGATGTGGGCAGCCTCTACAACCTCAATACGCTCCATGCCACCGACAACCGGATAACGTCCGTGTATCCCCTCTCCAGCCTGATGTATCTCGCCGATCTGAATCTTGCGAACAACCGGATTTCCGACATGTCGCCTTTCGCCGCGATGTACGGCCTGTCCAACGTCGTCTTATACAACAATCCGATCACCGATCTTTCCGGCATTGTCGCGATAACGGGTTTCGGCTCCGGAGATTACCTCGATGTGCGCCGTGCGCCACTCGGTTACGACGCTCTTTGCACGCAGATTCCGACTCTGACCGCGCGCGGGGCCAGCGTGGATTACACGGGCACGTGTGGAGGAAACGATACGGACGACGACGGATTGCAGGACGATTTCGAAAACGAGATCGGGACCGATCCGAACAAGGTGGACACCGACAACGACGGAATCAGCGACTACGACGAGTTCGTTTATTACGGAACCAATCCGGCCAACTGGGACACGGACGGCGACTGGGCGTCCGACGGGCACGAAATCACCGCGGAACGCGATCCGCTCGATCCCGAAAGCACGCCAACGCTTACGGAAGTGATTTTTCCCGATCCCAATCTCGAAGCGGCGATCCGCGAAGCCATCAACAAACCCGAAGGGCCCATCTGGCAGGATCCATTGGAGCAACTTACGTACTTGTCTGCCAGGTACTTGGACATCCAGGATCTTACGGGGATCGAGTATTGCATCCATCTTACCGATCCCGATTTCTATGGGAATCAAATCACCGATCTGAGTCCGCTGTCCGGTCTGACCACGATTGACTTCCTCAACGTCGGCTCAAATCAGATCTCGGACCTATCCGCCTTGTCTGGTTTGACGGCCCTTGTAGGAATTGAACTGTCGTCGAACCAAGTTTCGGACGTAGCCCCGTTGTCCGGTTTGTTTGGCCTCACCTACCTCAGCCTGAGCTACAACCAGATAGTGGATCTAAACCCGTTGTCCGGCTTGACGGAACTCGAACAACTGTATCTGCAAGCAAACCAGATTTCAGACATAAGTCCGCTGGCCGGTCTGACGTCACTCGCCTCGCTGGAGTTGGCCAACAACCAGATCTCGGACCTGAGTCCAATTTCAGGACTGGCATCCCTGACATCCTTGGGCTTGCAGGGGAACCAGATCTCGAACGCAGGCCCATTGTCGTCGCTATCGGCTCTAACGTCGCTTTCACTGAACGCCAATCAGATTTCCGATTTGACGGCTCTGGCAGCTCTGACGTCGCTTTCGAATCTCGAACTGAGCGCGAACCAGATCTCGGACCTGAGTCCATTGTCAGCATTGACAAATCTTGCTTGGCTCACACTGGCTGCCAATCACATCATTGATGTGGCTTCGCTTTCGACGCTGACGGCGCTCACTTATCTTGATCTGCAGTTCAATCAAGTTATCGACATCGCGCCGCTTGCGAGCTTGACCTCGTTGACCAACCTCCACATGTGGGGAAACCGAATCGTCGCAATTGGGGCGATATCGGGTATGACGGCGCTTACAGTTGTTTCGTTTGCTGATAATCGCATAAGCGACTTGACGCCGTTGGCCGGTCTCCCTAACCTTAGTTACGTCTACTTGTCGTCGAATCCGATTACCGATATGGCGCCGTTGTTGGCGAATGGTGGAATCGGCAGCGGCGATTCCGTCGATATCGAGTACGCGCCGCTGAGCCAGAATGCGTTCTGCAACCAGATTCCGATTTTGCAGGGCCGGGGGGTATCCGTCTCGTTCACGGGCGCCTGCGGCGGGCCTGATTCTGACGGCGACGGCCTTCTCGACGACTACGAATCCGCGGTTGGGACGAGTGAAACCGATCCGGACAGCGACAACGACGGGTTGAATGATTACGACGAACTTGTGACGCATGGCACGGATCCGTGGTCGTGGGACACGGATGGCGACTGGGCGTCGGACCTGCATGAAGTCACCGGCGATTCGAATCCTCTCGATCCGCTCAGCCTGCCCGCCATGACGGAAGTGATCTTCCCCGACGCCAATCTCGAAGCGGCTATCCGCGAAGCCATTGAAAAACCGACGGGCCCTATCTATGAAGATCCCCTGCTTCGTCTGACGGAACTGCATGCCTCGTATCAAGGTATTGTGGACTTGACCGGCCTCGAATACTGCGTGAATCTGACGCAGATTGACCTAAATGGGAACGGGATTACGGATCCAGCGCCCCTGGCCGGCTTGACGCAGTTGCAGGCGCTTGCCTTGATTGACAATCAACTAACGTCTGTGGCGCCGCTGGCGTCGTTGACCGCCTTGATCAATCTCGAACTCAGCGGCAACCAGATAGCGGATGCGACCGCTCTGTCCGGTCTGATTGCCTTGGAATCCCTGGATCTGAGTTCCAATCGGATTGATTCGGTGTCGGATCTTCCCGATCTGCCCAATCTCATCCATCTTTATCTCCATGACAACACACTCGTTTCCTTGGACGGCGTCGAGGCGTACACAAACCTGACGGCGCTGGATGCGAGTGGAAACCAATTGACCGATATCGGGGCGATGGCCTTTTTGACGGCGTTACAAATTTTTTCATTGGAAAATAATCGCCTGGTGGATATTACGCCGTTGCTGGCCAATGGAGGCCTTGGCGGGAGCGATATCGCCTATCTGACGGGAAATCCATTGAATTTGTCTTCCTTGAATGCCATCGGGATACTCCGTTCCCGGGGTGTTGTCGTTTACTACGACGACCCGGCCATCCTGGCGGTTAGTCCGAATCGCGGGCCGGTAAGCGGCGGCTTCACGGTCACGATCACGGGCGAACGTTTCGACGAGTTCGGCACGACCTTGGTGAAAGTCATGCGGCCCACGACTGAAGAACTGGAATGGGCTACGGACGTCGTGGTCCAGTCGGGCGGCTATACCGGCGCGACTTCGATCACCTGCACCTTCCCGGCGTTCACGCCCGGCGTCTGCGACGTGGTCGTCGTCAATCCGGACGGCGCGCACGGATATCTGTACGACGGATTCACGTACGAATCCGAAGCGCCCGCCATTACGCAGCATCCCCAATCCCGGACGGTGAATCCGGGCGCCTCGGTTGTCTTCACGGTCGCGGCCACCGGCACGGGGCCTTTGTCCTATCAATGGAAGTGGAACGATCTTCTCACAAAGACCGTTCAGGATGGTCCTGCGAGCGATACATGGACTTTGACGGGCGTTTCGGAAACCAACGAGGGTGAATACTGGTGCGAAGTCTCCAACGCCGCCGGAACGGCAACCTCGAACATGGCCACTCTCTCTGTGATCGATCCGGTCGCCTTTACCACGCACCCGCAATCCCTGACCGTCAATCCAAGCCAAAGCGCCACATTCTCGGTGACCGTTTCCGGCACGCCGCCGATCAGTTACCAATGGCGAAAGAATGGCAGCGCAATCAGCAATGCCACCAACGCCACCTACACCATTACCAACGCGCAGCAATCCGACGAGGGCAGTTTCACGTGCGTCGCGACCAATGTCGTCGGCAGCATCACCTCGAATGCGGCCACGCTGACCGTTACCGATCCGCCGGTGATCACGACGCAGCCGCAACCGGCCACGGTCAATCCCGGCGCATCGGTCTCGTTTGGCGTAACAGTCACGGGAACCACTCCGTTCAGTTACCAGTGGAAAAAAGGCGGGGCCAATATCAACGGTGCAACGACGGCGTCTTTCAACATTCCATCGGCACAGCAATCCGATGAAGGATCGTATGCCTGCACCGTCACGAACGTGGCGGGCAGCGCAACATCGAATGCCGCCACGCTGACGGTGAACGACCCACCGGTGATAACGGCGCACCCGCAATCGCTGACCGTCGCATCCGGCGAATCGGCCGCTTTTACGGTCGCCGCGACGGGCACGGCGCCGCTGTCGTATCAGTGGGCCAAAGACGGCGTTTCCATCGGCGGGGCCACCGCCGCCACCCTGTCCATCGCTTCGGCCCAGCCGTCCGATGCCGGATCGTACGTCTGCACTGTCGGCAACATGGCCGGCAGTGTCGAATCGAACGCCGCAATGCTTACGGTGAACGCGCAGCCGGTAATTACACAGCAGCCGGCCTCCGCCACGATCAACCTGGGCCAGCCGGTAACGTTTTCCGTCGTGGCGGAAGGACCGGGACCATTGAGTTACCAATGGACCCGGAACGGCACGCCCATCGCCTCGGCCACCTCGGCCACGCTGAATATCCCCGCGGTACAGGCGTCCGATGCGGGTTTGTACGTCTGCACCGTGTCCAATTCCTATGGCGGCGTGCCGTCCGATCCGGCGACGTTGCAGGTAAATGCACGGCAATTGACGATGACGCGAACGGGCACCGGAACGATGATGCCGGCGCAGGGCGTTCACGTCTACGCGCCCGATGCCGTAGTCACGATCAGGGCGCTACCGCAAACAGGATGGGGCTTCGATCACTGGGAAGGGGCCGTGGCCAATCCCACCGCGAACCCGACCACGGTGGTCATGGACGCCGACAAGACGGTGACGGCCGTATTTGTCCGCACCCAGTACAACCTCACGATCGCGGTGACGGGCAATGGCAAGACGACGCCCGCCGCGGGTCAGTATCCGTACAGCGTGAATGCCACCGTTGACTTGACGGCGACGGCCTTTGCCGGCTGGATGTTCGACCGGTGGGAAGGCCCTGTCCAGAATACGGCGGCGCCATCCACGCAAGTGATTATGGATGCCGACAAGACCGTCCGGGCCGTATTCGTTCCCGGCGCGTTGCTCACGCTTTCCAAAATCGGCAGCGGCTCGGTGTCCCCGTTCGAGGGAACGCAGGCCGTCAAACAGGGAGCGACCGTTTCCATCCAGGCGAACCCGGCCAATGGCTGGCAGTTCCGGCGGTGGGACGGCCTGGTGGCCAATGCGCTGTCCGCGGCGACCACGATCCAGGCGATGTATGATTCACAGGCAACAGCGGTGTTCGTGCCGTCCGCACAGGCCTTGCAAGTAACCGGCGCGGTGGCCGATTCCCGGAGCGGATCGCCGATTGGCGGCGCCACTGTGACCTTGTTCAACTTCGAAACCGGCGCCTCTTTGGATCAGACGCAGACGGACGAATCGGGCCTATTCACCGTGGCCACGCCCAGCGCGGATTTGTTCCTGTCGCTGCACGTGTCCAAGGCCAACTACGACAACTACGATCTGCCGCGATTCCAAGCGCCCGCCGGACTGAATATCGCCTTGATTCCTTCCGCGCCGGATGCGCCGCAGGGTCTGACGGCCATTCCCGGCGCCACCCAAATCCTCCTGCGTTGGGAACCCAATACGGAACCGGATTTGAAGGGCTATCGCATTTACCGGTCGGAATCGCAGACGGGGACACCCGCCCTGCTCACGCCGGACGCGATACCGTACTTGCGCCATGTGGATGCCGGCGTGGCGCCGGGCCATTCGTATTATTACATGGTCACCGCCGTGGACACGCAGGACAACGAAAGCGATTATTCCGCGCAAGTCGAGGGACGCCCGGGCCAAATCACCATCTGGATGCCGGACATTGACGGCGACGCGGGCGAGTGCATTCGCATCCCGCTCAACGTGGCGAATACGGCGGGTATTGATCCGCATGAAATACGGATTGAACTGGCCTACAACGCCAACGTGATCGATCCCGCCACGATTCAGGTCGAACGGACCGCCATCACGGCGGATGTCGCAGTAGCGCTGGACACGTCCACGCCGGGCAAACTGATCATCACGACCAGCCAAGGTTCGGTGCTGAAGGGCGAAGGCCACATCTTTGACGTTCGCGCCTGCATCAAGCCGGGACTGGCCCTCAATACCTGCGGAAATCTGTCGTTCACGGATGTGTTCTTCCGGGACGAAAACGGCAACGACGTGCTTGCGGATTATCTCGACACCGCGCGCGTGTGCGTGACGGGCGCGTGCAAGATGGGCGACCTGGACGGCAACGGGATCGTGCAAATGTTCGACGCCACGGTCGTCCTGCGCATCGTGGTCAAAAAGGTCATTCCGGACGGCTGCCAATTGACCGCGGGCGACATGAACGGCGACACGCTGGTGGACAGCGCCGACGCGGTAATGATTATGCGCATCGCGGAGGATCGCCCGCTGAATCCGGAAGAAGACGGCCAGACGGTCCGGGGACGCCAGATTCATTGTTACATTCCGAACGTGGAAACGGGACCGGGCGGCTCGGTGGACATTCCCATCTACATAGACAATCCGGATGGCCTGAGCGGCTGCGAATTGTTCGTAACCTTCCCCGCGCAAAGTTCGATGCTGGTGCTGAACTCGATTAGCCGCGGGACGGCCACGCAAAACTCTTCGATGGCATACGACATCGGAAACGGATTGGCGCGGATTGTTTTTAGCAACAGCGAGGCCGCCAAGGCCGTCAAATCCACCGAATCGCTCGCCATTCTGCATTTCAGCGTGCCCGACACCGCGCCCAAGAAAATCGAACTGCCCATTTCGCTGAACGAAGCGAAACTCAAGGGCGAATTCGGCGACGACTTCGCATGGTACAACAGCGTCGAGAAATCGGCCGGCACGTTGTCGGTCAACAGCCTGCTGTGCGGCGCGGCGGTGGTGTCCGTGGTCAATAAGGCGACCGGCGCGCCCATCCGCAACGGATCGGTCCAATTGTCGCCCGGGCCGCCCTTCGCGTTGACGCAGAACACCGACGGCATCTACGTGTTCAGTTGCATGAACACGGGCGCCGCGCAAGTCAAGGCGGCCGCGCCGGGATTCAAGGAAGCCAGCGGACAAGTGACGATCGTGGGCGGAGCGGTCGCGACCATCGAATTGCAACTTGAAGCGTCGGGCCCGGTAAACGGCGGTTGTTGCGGCGGGCTTCTTCAGGATGTGACGCGGATTGCGCCGCCGCACGACGGCGATCCCTTCATGCCCGCGGCGGTCATTCTGGCCCTCGCCGCCTCGGCGGTATTTCGACGAAGACGGATACGGACATAGCCCTGCGCGAAAGGGAACATCGTGGACCTTGCAGACGAAGTGAACAAACAATCTATCCCCTTGCAGGTGAAATTCACTTTGTCCACAATGTTCAGAATCTAAAACGCAGATTCCGATCTGGACGGCCGAATCCAGGAATTATTGACTACAATCCGAGGACGGAATATACGATGTCCCTGACGATCCCTTCTGATTCGAGACGGGCAAGAACGGGCTGGAGTTCCTTCGGCGAACCGGCGAGAAAATAGGTCCAGCCTTCGGGTGTTGTGTCCACGAGTTCGCAGGTGAGAAACGTTTCGTCGCCGGCCACGTCGCGCGGCGCCAGACGGCGCGATACCAGTAGAATCGCCGACTTGCGCAAGCGCCGCGAATCATACGGATGTTCTTCCAGATCCATGACCTTGCTCAGCCGCCGGATCTTGCGGACCATGATGTCTCGTTCCTGCTCCGTACAGAAAAAAGTCAGGACCACACTGCCGTCCACGTGGGCCTGTTCCTCGACCCCGTGACCGACCACGGTGTCTATGCTGATTCCCTCGTTGCTGAACGCGGATGCGATGCTGGTCAGCGCCCCCGCGCGATCAACCACATGCGCGCGAAACAGCCAATGCCTTTTTCCGGAATCATTCATCGCGACTTGTCTCCCATGGCCGCCGCAGGTATAGGCCAATAGCCAAAGAGGACGAAGACACGTAAGTCCGTCTTTGCGAATATTTCGCCTTTCTCCGGCCGCGGCATTTTTCTAACTTGACTGCCGTGCAAATCCGGCGCCACGACACCCACCATTGTACTCTACCTTCGGCAACAGAAGCCCAAGACTTGATCGCCGGACCGTCTTGTCCCAAGGCAGAGACATCTACGTTCCAGGCAAACCTGGATCGTCAGACGTTATTGGCTTTCCGAATCTGAACATCATGACTCGTCTTCAACGGACCGGGGTGTTTCGTGTATGCTTGGTATGCCGCGAATGGCGCGGCCGGCAAAGGGGATTGGCTGGATGAATACAGAGCATCGGGTGCTTGTGGTGGATGATGAAGCCAGCATGCGCGAATTGCTGGAAATCATACTAACGAACGCGGGCTACGGGGTGGTGACAGCGTCCAATATCGCCAAGGCCTGCGAAACGCTGGCACGGGAGACTTTCGACGCCGTGGTGACCGATTTGCGCATCGGCGCCGATCATTTTTCGGGCATGAAACTGCTTTCGTGGATGCACGAAAACACACCCGCGACACCCGCCATCATGATTACCGCGCATGGTTCGGTCGAGACGGCCATCGAGGCGATGAAACGAGGCGCCGCCGACTATGTCATGAAACCGTTCAAGAACGAGGAAATCCGGCTCGTCGTGGCGCGCGCTATCGAGCAGCGGAACCTCGTGCGTGAGAACGTGGCGCTGCGCAAGGATCAGGCCGCGCGCGGCAAGATCGAAAACATGATCGGCGAGAGCGCGGCCATCACCAGGGTGCGCGATATGATCCGCCGCGTCGCCTCGCTGCCCAGCACGGTGGCGATCCATGGCGAGAGCGGCTCCGGCAAGGAACTCGTCGCGCGGGCAATCCATCAACTCAGCGATCGCGCGTCGAAACCCTTCATCGCGATCAATTGCGGGGGCATACCCGAAACGCTGCTTGAAAGCGAATTGTTCGGCCACAAGAAAGGCGCGTTTACCGGCGCGGTCGAGGACAAGGAAGGCCTGTTCGTCGTGGCGAATGGCGGCACGCTGTTTCTGGACGAAATCGGCGAGATGCCGCTCGCGCTGCAAGTCAAGTTATTGCGCGTGCTCGACAACTGCCGCGTCATGCCCATCGGCGGCACCAGTGAAATACGGGTGGATGTCCGCATCATCTCCGCGACGAATCGCGACCTTGAAAAGATGGTCGAAAGCAATACCTTCCGAAAAGACCTCTATTACCGCCTCAATGTCATCCCCCTGCGCGTACCGCCTTTGCGCGAACGGATTGACGACATTCCGCTGCTGGCGCGTCATTTCGTCGCCGTGCACGGCGAACGTCTCGGACGGCGCGGACTTGAAATCGCGCCCGAAGCGGAAACGGCGCTTTGCGCGTTTACATGGCCGGGTAATGTCCGCGAACTGGAAAACGTCATCGAGCGGGCGGTTGCCCTGTGTGGAAACGCCCGCATCGAATTGGCCGACCTGCCACAGAACGTGCGGGATTTCGTGGCTGTGCCCCGGACGATTCCCTCGGAACTGCCGGCGGGCGGCGTTGATCTTGAATCGTTGGTCGCGGAACTGGAAGCGAATCTCATCCGGCAGGCGTTGCACCAGGGCAAATACTCGCAAAAGCGCGCGGCGGAACTCCTGGGACTCACGCCGCGCTCGCTGCGGTACCGTTTGCGAAAATACGGACTCGACACGGATTGATTTATCGTTCCCGGTCTTTATTGAAACCGTATATTACAGTCGAAGCGGAAGGCCGGCCCTGGGTTGGCAAATTCGACATGGCAGGGTTGCTTGCGGCAAAATGCGGGCGAGGAGCGCGATGGCGTCATGAAGCCCATGTGCGGAGTCGCAATCATGGTATCCATCCTATCGGCCGTGGTATGCGCGGCGGCGGACCCGGTGGCGTTGAAGGCGGAAGCGTTCGATCCGAAAAATGTCCGGCTGCTTGACGGCCCGTTTCGTGATGCAATGTTGCGCGATGCGGACTACCTGCTGAAACTCGAACCGGATCGCCTGCTGGCGGGATTTCGCGAAGATGCCGGGCTGCGTCCGAAGGCGCCACGGTACGGCGGCTGGGAAGAGCAGGGCGTGGCCGGACACACACTCGGCCATTATTTGTCCGCATGCGCGAAGATGTACGCCTCGACCGGCGACATGCGCTTTTTCGATCGCGTGTCGTATATCGTGGACGAATTGGCGGCGTGCCAAATTGCCAATGGAAACGGGTACGTGGCGGCCATTCCCGAAGGCAAACGCATTTTCGCGGAAATCGCCCGGGGCGACATCCGATCGCAAGGATTCGATCTCAACGGATGCTGGGTGCCGTGGTACACGATGCACAAACTGATGGCCGGGCTGCGCGACGCGTACCGGATTGCCGGCTGCGCGCGCGCGCGCAATGTGCTGGTTGGCCTGGCGGACTGGGCCTTTGCGACGACCCGCGGTCTCAGCGATGAACTCGATCAGCGCATGCTCGACTGCGAGCACGGGGGGATGAACGAGGTGGCGGCCGACGTCTATGCCCTCACCGGCGATCCGAATCATTTGGCGCTGGCGAAACGGTTCAATCACCGGGCCGTGATGGATCCGCTGGCGGCGGGAAAAGACGAATTGAACGGACGGCACGCCAACACGCAAATCCCGAAGATGATCGGCGCCGCGCGGCAATATGAATTGACGGGTGACAAATACCTGCACGATGTGGCCGAGTTTTTCTGGAAGACCGTCATCGCCCATCACACCTACGTCATCGGCGGCAACAGCGATCAAGAACATTTCGGCGAACCGGGCCGGCTCGCGAACCGCCTGAGCAAGAACACGGCGGAAACCTGCAACACCTATAACATGCTCAAACTGACGCGGCGCTTGTTCATGTGGGATGCCGCGCCGGAACGCGCCGACTATTACGAACGCGCGTTGTTCAACCACATCCTCGCGTCGCAAGACCCGGTTGGGGGAGGCGTCACCTACTATGTAGGCATGGCGCCCGGCATGGAAAAGGTGTTTCAGCCGCAATTCGATTTGTTTACGTGTTGCATCGGAACGGGCATGGAAAACCACGCCCGGTACGGTGACGCGATCTATTTCCACGATGAGGCGGGCGTCTATGTGAACCTGTTCATCGCGTCGGAACTCAAGTGGGAGGAAAAAGGGCTGACGCTCCGGCAGGAAACCCGGTTCCCGGACGAACCCGTTACGCGCCTGCGCCTGATCTGCAAGGCGCCCGTGGACCTTACCTTCTACCTCCGCCATCCGGTGTGGGCGGATCGCATGCGCATTTCGGTGAATGGCAATGAAATTCGCGATCCCGGGCCGCCGGGCCGTTTCATACCGGTCAAGCGCGTATGGGGAACCGGCGACATGATCGAAATCGGATGTTCGATGGCGCTGCGCACCGAAGCGATGCCCGACAACCCCAAACGTGCGGCGATTCTGTATGGTCCGATCGTGCTGGCGGGACAATTGGGCAAACCTGAAGACCCAATGCCTCTCGCGCCTGTATTGGTGACCGGCGGCCGCCCTGTGGCGGAATGGCTGAAACCCGTCGCGGGCGAGCGGTTGGTCTTTGAAACCGCCGGCGTGGGCCGGCCGGGCGACGTGCGCATGATCCCGTTCTTCCGCACGCACCACGTGCGCCACGCCGTCTATTGGGATTTCTTTACCGAAGAGGAATGGAACAAGAAACAGGACGAGTATCGCGCCAGGGAGGAACGGCGGAAGGCGATCGAAGCGCGGACGGTTGATTTCGTTCAGCCCGGCGAAATGCAACCCGAACGCGATCACGCCATGGACGGCGTGAATACGCGGTGCGGGGAACATCTTGGGCGCAAATGGCGCGACGCGGCGGACGGCGGACGTTTCTCGTTCACGTTGAAGACGGCGCCGGACGCGCCCGTCGCACTGGTTGTCACCTATTGGGGCAGCGACGCCGGCCCGCGTGAATTCGACATCCTCGTGGACGGCGCGAAACTCGCCACGCAGAAGCTCGATATGCTCAAACCGGACGAGTTCATTGACATCACGTATCCGATTCCGGCGGAACGCACCCAAGGCAAAGAGAATGTGCGTGTGACGTTTCAGGCGCATCCCGGCATGATGGCCGGCGGGATATTCGGCTGCCGCATGGTTCGCGCGGAATAGCCGCCGGGAACGGCGCGGGCAACCCGGAAGAAAGGCAGTAAAAATGTTGTTGGCGATCTTGCTCGCGGGACTTTCGGCGGCGGAAGAAAAGCCGGACTTCTCGCAAGTTCCCGGCGTGGTCATCAATCATATCCCCGCCTCCGAGCAGCGTTATATCGGCTCGCCGAGCCTGGCCCTATTGCCGGACGGCGCGTATGTGGCGTCGCACGACGAATTCGGCCCGAAATCGCAATACCATTCCAACGCCATTTCGCACATATTCCGCTCAAACGACAAGGGCCGGACCTGGCGCGAGACGGCGCGCATCGAAGGCGCGTTCTGGTCGTCGCTGTTCGTGCATCGGGGCGCGCTGTACCTGCTCGGCACGCACATGGAATACGGCAATATTCTCATTCGCCGGTCGGACGACGGCGGCGCGACGTGGACCGTGCCCAGGGACGCCGAGTCGGGCTTGATCGCCAAGGGCGAATATCATTGCGCACCGATGCCCGTCATCGAGCACAAGGGCCGGCTCTGGCGCGGGATGGAGGATGCCGCAGGCGGAGACAAATGGGGGCATCGTTTCCGCGCGATGATGATGTCCGCAAGGACGGATGCCGATTTGCTCAAAGCGAAGTCGTGGCGGTTCAGCAATTATATCGCGCGCGATCCGGAATGGCTGGACGGCGCCTTCAACGCGTGGCTCGAAGGCAACGCGGTAGTCACGCCCAAGGGGGAAATCGTGGACATCCTCCGCGTGGACATCACGCCAAAGACGACGACCGAGCATGCGGCCATCGTCCGCGTGAGCGCCAAGGGCCGGAAAGCGTCCTTCAATCCGGACAAGGATTTCGTCCCATTTCCGGGCGGGTCGAAAAAGTTCGCCATCCGCTGGGATCCCGAAGCGAAGCGGTACTGGTCGCTCGTCAATTACATCCCCGAAAAACACAAGGCGGACCGTCCCGCCAGCACGCGCAACACGCTTGCGCTGGCCAGTTCGCCGGATTTGCGCGTGTGGGCCGTCCGTTGCGTGCTGCTTTACCACCCGGATGTTGAAAAGCACGGATTTCAGTATGTGGACTGGCTGATCGATGGGGACGACATCATCGCGGTGTGCCGCACGGCCTACGACGACGGACTCGGCGGCGCGCACAACATGCACGACGCCAATTTCCTGACGTTTCACCGGTTCAAGAATTTCCGCGCGCTGACGATCGAAGATTCCGTTTCCGGCTGGCGGGATTGACCGGTGTCCCGTTTTTATGGAAGGGCGTTTTCTCCCGCAATACACGTATCTTGTCGCGATAGGAGGCATCAACCTGGATTCGGCAGTCAAGATCGGATTCTACGTGCTATCCTCTGGACGTGGTGGACCTTATGGACGAAATGGACAAGAAAATCAATCCCCTTGCGGGTGAAGTCCACTGGGTCCACAATGTCCATCTCGTCCATGGTTTGGTCGAAAGAGCCGCGTTCAACTGCCGATTTTAGGATGATTGAGCGAATACAAAAATCGAGGGGTTTTTGAGCGATTACGATGACGATGACGATGACGAAAAGAGACTGGGTTGGGGGGAGATCCCACGTCAGAGCGTAGAACCCGATCTTGACGGCCGAATCGAGGATAATGCGGCTTTTTGCGCTTTTGATCAGGATTCTGTTTGCTGATCGTCGAATGTCGGACGCGGTCCGGCGCCTTCGACATATTCCTTGAGGGCTTTGCCGGGTTTGAAGGTGGCGACGCGTTTTTCGCCGATGGCGACTTCCTGGCCGGTCCGCGGATTCCGGCCAATGCGGGCATCGCGTTTTTTGACTTCAAAAACGCCGAAATTGCGAATTTCCAGACGATGGCCTTTGGCCAGGCAATCGGTGACGGTATCCAAGGTGGCTTGCACGACATCGCCTACCATGTTCTGGGTAAAGCCGAGCCGTTCGGCAACTTTGATTACCAAATCCCGCTTTGTCACGTTCGTCTCCTTTCCTCCCTTGCCGTCATCCGCATGGAACCGCGGGGCGGTCTCACCGCCCGAAAATATTTCGGAAAGCATCCACATACATGTTGCGCAACGGCGGCACGAAATAGATGAGCAGGGCCACGCCAATGATGCCCGCCACAATCATCAAATTTTTCTTGGTCTTGTCGGATATTCCCCCGCCGCTGATACCGCCGCCCATGGACGCCCCCATCAGAGGGACCTTTTCGCCGGCTTCGGCGCGGGCTTTCTTGTCTTCGAGCGCGCCCAAGGTTTCATTGATTGAAATAAACGCGCGATGCCATTCCATGGTCAATTTCTTGACCGCCACTTCGGATTGGCTGTGGACGCTTTCCAAGTCCGTGGCCGACGAGACGATATTCATCAGATTGCCGTCAATGCCGTAATCGGCTTGCAGCGTATCGCGAAGAACGCGGTGTTCCCGGGCCAGTTTGCTCTTGATCTTGAGAAACTGCGCTTCGAGTTGCGGCTTGTTGGCGCCGGCGTTCGGGTATGCGCTGAGAATCTGGTTGAACAATAGCCAGTCGTTCATGAATTCCCGGCATAATTCGACCCGCCGTTCCAATTGTTCGACGATTTTGAGTTGTTTCTTGCTCAGTGCCATGGCGACCACGTACTCCCTGCACACGTTATGCCCCAGCAAACACGCGCTCACTCTAGCACAAGGAAGCGGGAATGTCAAACGTCAAAACGCTGCGCCAAAACGCTAAATCACGGCATGCAAAACGGTTAGAGGGTGTTTCCATCCATGCGAACACCGTTTTTCATTTGTGGATGAAAAACGGTAGACTGGGCGTTGAAGAACCGATCGCCCGATTGGAAACGGGAAAGACGGCAAGGAAGGAACGCCGTGGCTTACGTGGTGGCCGAACCGTGCATCAAGTGCAAGTACACCGAATGTGTGTCGGTGTGTCCGGTGTCGTGTTTTCGCGAGGGAGAGAACTGTCTCGTCATAGATCCCAATGAGTGCATTGATTGCAACGCCTGCGTCGATCAATGTCCGGCGCATGCCATCTATTACGAGCGGGAACTGCCGGCCCGATGGAGCGAATACAAGGAACTGAACGCAAAGTATGCCGCTGTTTGGCCTGTGATTGAACGATCGAAACCGCCCCTGCCCACAGCGGACGCATTCAAGGATGTTCTTCCGAAGGGCCATTTGTTCGATCCTCGCCCGTTTGCCGGGTAGGGCAATCCGTTTCGGGCAAATTGCCGCTTGCCGCCCACCGTTATCGGGATCGAAATCCCTGCCGGGTTTCCTGATATTCAGCCCGGACAAATCGGGGGGATTGACAATTGGCGGATTTGACGGCATCATTAGGGTGTAGATGAGGCCGCGGTGCAGTCTGTAAACGGAACGCGCTATCGGAATGCGTGTATCTGAGGAAGGGGTTTTTCGATGCGTACGGCAGGCAAACAATGGAGTTGTCTTTATCGAAACAAGGGCATCCGCCTGGTTGTATCGGCAGCCGGCTTCGCTTTCTGTCTGGCGCTGCTGATGGCGGCATGGTCCGGCAAGGAAGCGTCCGGCGCTTCGGGCGGCTTGAACATGCCATCCGGCGGAACGGCCAAGCAGGGCTGGGTGGAACGTTTGGGCGGCGTCACGGGCGTGGCGTATGCCGTGGCGGTGGACGGTTCGACGGCCTATGTCGGCAGTTCCGACGGGCTGTATGCCATCAACGTGTCCAATCCGGCCAATCCGCAGGTGGCAAATTACTTCGCCACGCCGGCACCCGTCACGGCGGTGGCGCTGGCCGGCGGCAAGGCCTACGTTACCTGGGGAACCACTGGTTACGGTGGATTGAGTGTCGTCAATCTCAGTACGTTTCTGGGTGTTGCCACGGTGGGACCCGCTTCCGTGCCCGCGCTGGATGTCGTGGTCAGCGGAAGTTACGCCTACGTCGCGCTGGGCGGGTCCGATCCGGAATCGGGCGACTGGCTCGCGGAAGTGGATATCATCAATATTTCGGGCGCCACGCCCCAGGTGCAAGGCTATTATTTGACGGAAGGCTGGCCGCACCGGCTCGCGCTGGCCAAGAACCGCGTGTTCGTCGCACTCGAACGGTATGACGCATGGGACGATTCCTATTACGGCGCGGTCGAGTTGATCAACGCAACCACGCCCACGGCGCCGGTCTATGCCGGCGAGGTGAATTATATCGAAGGCGGCGTCATGGACATCTCGATACCCAATACGGAATTCGCCTACGTGGCGTGGTATCAGTATGAGGGCGCGGGCGGCGCCAAAGGCCTCGCTGGAAAGGCCCATGAGGCTCCGCCGATGCGAAACGCCAAATCTTCGACCTATTACGGCGGCGTGGACGTGCTGAATATATCGAATATTTCCGATGTCCAGCGGATTGACACGAACTATATGGATGGCGGCGTTGATGCCATTTATGCGAACGGCGACTACCTGTATGCGTTGTGGGCGAGTTCGGACACCGACGGCGGCCTTATTGTCGCGGATATCAAGAGCGATCCCGTCTATCCGGACCTGTTGGCCTACTACGACACCTTCGCCACCGGATACGACATCGTGGCCGTCGGCGGTCTGATCTTCGCGGCGAACGGCATGAACGGTCTCGAAATTTTCCGGTATTCGCCGCCCGAACCGCCGGTCGCGGATTTCTACGGGGAACCGTTGTCGGGAACGGCCCCGTTGACGGTACATTTCTACGACACGTCGGATCCCGGCAGCGAACCGATTCACACGTGGGATTGGGATTTCGGCGACGGTGGAACGTCGAGTCTTCAGAATCCCACGCATGTTTACACCGATCCCGGCGACTACGACGTGACGCTCTATGTCGAAACGGACGTGGACGGGAGCGTGGCCACCATCGAGCAGTATATCCATGTCGCGGCAGGAGGCGAGGGTGAAGGCGAGGGCGAGGGTGAGGGAGAGCCGGTCGTGTTTGCCGATGCCCATCTCGAAGCCGCGGTGCGCGAAGCCATCGAATTGCCAACGGGAGCCATCTATCCGCGCGATCTCGACGGCCTCGTCGAACTGTACGCATTCGGCAAGGGCATACAAAATCTGGGCGGCATCGAATACTGCACCGATCTGGAAATTCTGGGGCTGGGTTCCGACTGGGAAACCGAAAGCGTCAACCGGATTGCCGACTTGACCCCGTTGAGCGGTTTGCAACGCCTGCGTGAACTCCAGTTGGACAATAATCTGATTGTGGATCTGGCGCCGCTTCAAACGCTCACGAATCTCGAAATTCTTACATTGGGCGGCAATCAAATATCGAATGTCGCTCCGCTGGCCAATCTGACTCGTTTGTATGCGTTGAGCCTTTTCTACAACCCGATAACGACCATTGCGCCGATCGCCGAATTGCGCGAACTCATCGAACTGGACCTCGACGGGTTGCACCTGGGCAATATCGGTGCGGTGTCGCAGATGACGAAACTCGAAAATCTCTCGCTGGCGCAGAACGACCTGACCGACGCTTCGTTGACCGCGCTGTCTTCGCTCACAAAAATGAAGTATCTTTCGATGTGGGACAACCAGATCACGAACCTGTCCCCGCTGTCCGGCATGACCGATTTGGTTGGACTGTATTTGGACAGCAACGCCGTCACGAGCCTTGCGCCCATCGCGAATTGCACGAAACTGGCCGAGTTGTTCGTGACATACAACCTCATCGAAAGCCTCGAACCGTTGCGCAATCTGACCGATCTGACCATGCTGGCGATATGGGCCAACCTGATCCAAAGCCTGGACCCGGTCGCGAATTTGACGAAACTTGAGTATCTCGACGCCGAAGCCAACGCCATCACGAACGTGTCGCCGCTGGCCGGCCTCACCCGCCTGCACAAGTTGTGGCTTGGCGGAAACCGGATCGAGACCATCGCCGCGCTTGCGGCCAATTCGGGCCTCGGCTACGACACGGAACTGGACGAGCCGGACTACGTGGGGCTGACGGGCAATCCGCTCAATCAGGACGCGCTGTGCAACGTAATTCCCGCCTTGGAAACCCGCGGCGCGTTCGTCGAATACGACGGTTATTGCGGCGCGCTGGGACCGGTCGCCGATTTCACGGCCAATGTGACCTCCGGCGCGGCGCCCCTGACGGTTCAATTCACCGATACATCGAATCTGAACGGCTCGGAATTGTACGACCGGCTCTGGGATTTCGGCGACGGTACGCCGAAAACTGACGTGGCCGCGCCGTCACATGTCTACCAAAACGCTGGAACCTATACCGTCGCGCTGATGGTTACAACCCCCATCGGCACCGATTGGGAAACGCGCGTCGGTTACATTACGGTCACAAGCAACCGGCCGGTCCTGACGGGCGCGTCGCCGAACAGCGGTTCGACGCAGGGCGGCACGGCGGTCGTCATCACCGGGCGAAATCTGACCGGGACGACGGCGGTCACGTTCGGCGGAACCGCGGCCACGATTTCCAACGTGTCGGCCACGAGCCTGTCCGTCACAACCCCGGCGCACGCTGCGGGCCAGGTGGATATCGGCGTGACGACGGGCGCGGGTACGGCGTTGCTTTCGGGCGGATTCACCTACGTCGGCGGCGTGCAGGTGACCGGCACGGTCAAGGATGCGGCGTCGGGCAATCCCCTGGCGGGCGCTTCCGTGATCTTGCGCAACAATGTCACCAACACGCAGATTGACGCCGATACCACGGACGGCAACGGGGCGTTTGCGCTCGAAGCGCCGAACAGCACGACGGCGCTCAAAGTCGTGGCGTCGCTGGCCGGTTATACACCGGTGGAAATCGCCAACGTGCGCGCGCCGATCGCGCTGGAAATCCTCCTGTCGGGCAACGCGCCCGCGAAACCGTCCGGCCTTACTGCGCGGGCGGGCGCCGCCGAAGTGCGCCTGCGGTGGGAGGCCAACACGGAAACGACGCTGGACGGATACAACGTCTATCGGAACGACACGAAGATCAACGCGCAGTTGATCAAGGAGCCTTCCTACACCGACACGGCCATTGTGGCCGGCCAGACCTACACGTATCGGGTCGAAGCCGTGAACAAGTCCGGCGTGCCCGGCCCGAAATCCGATCCCGTTACCGCGAAGGCGGGCACGGTCACCGTGTGGCTGCCGGACACCTCCGGCGATCCCGCCCAGCCCGACAAATCCGAAATCCGCCTGCCGATCAATATATCGAATGCGCGGGGGTTGAGCGCCAAAAGCCTGAACATAGACCTGCGATACGATGCCGCGCTGGTCAAGGAAGTGCGCGTGTTCCCGTCGCAGATCACCAAAGAGGCCAATTTCCTGCCCAATACCCGCGAAGCCGGACGCGTGCAAATCACCAGCATCGGCAGCGCGAACATCCTCAAGGGCGAAGGCGCGCTGTTCGACGTCTACCTGAAACTCGCGGCGAACGCCCCGGCCAATACCTGCGGAACGGTGACGCTCAACCGCGTGGCGCTCTACGACAAGGACGCCAACCCGATAACCGTGGACTATTCGGACACCGCGCAGATGTGCATCAAGTCGGGCCACATGCTCGGCGATCTGAACAACGACGGCTATATTGACAGCGGCGACGCGCTGCGCGCCCTCCGGCTCACGGTACGCCTCGACACCTTCCAGGACTGGCAGCGCGAAGCCGGCGACATGAACGGCGACAGGGCCGTGGATTCCGCCGACGCGGTCATGCTGTTGCGCGCGGGCGTCGGATTCCCGCTGAGTCCGGGCATGGAAAAAAGCCTCGAAAAACAGACGCTTGCTTCCCTGCTCAAGGCCGGGCAGCCCGCCAACGTGCGCCTGGGTGAAGCCACGGCGTCGCGCGGCGGCATCGCGCGCATTCCGCTGCAGGTTGACGACGTGTCCGGACTGAGCGGCAGCGAATTCGTCGTTTCATATCCGCCCGACTTGAGCCTCGACTCCGAGGCGTCCGTCGAGGGCGCGCCACTGATCAAGGATTTCCTGACGAGCGTCAAGATCGAAACCAGCAGCGTCCGTCTCGGCATCGGCAGCCCGATAGCCCTGCAAGGCAAAGCCGCCAATACCCTCTTCTACCTGAACTTCCGCGTGTCCAGCGCGGCGGCCCCCGGCGACTTGCCCATACGGCTCGGAGAGGTCAAACTCAAGGGCCAATTCGGCGATAGCTTCGACTGGTACACCGACATCGTCACATACGACGGCAAAGTGACCGTCGAAGCCGCCGGCGAAGGCGAGGGTGAAGGCGAAGGTGAAGGCGAAGGCGAAGGTGAAGGCGAAGGCGAAGGCGAAGGTGAAGGCGAAGGTGAAGGTGAAGGTGAAGGTGAAGGTGAAGGTGAAGGTGAAGAACCGCCGCCGCCCGGCTGTTTCGGAAAACGTTGATAACCGATTTTGTTCGCCACTTCTGCGCGCGGCGCGTGGAAGTGGCGAACAAAGAACTTATACCCTTGGGCGAGATATTGCGGCTGGACCGCTTTAGGCCGCTTCTGATGTGCGATACCGCTGGTTTTGGGTTGTTGCGATAGCGTCCGATAGTCCTGGGTTTGGCAATCGAATTTCGAGTGCTGTGCACAAACGCTGGGCGCCATGGACCTTGTGGACGAAATGGACAAGAAAACCAATTTCCTTTCGGGTGAAGTCCACCGTGCCCACAAGGTACACGACGTCCAGAGGATAGCACGTAGAATCCGATCTTGACGGCCGAATCCAGGATAATTTCCGCTACGGGCGAGCCGCCACCGCCGCTCGGAACTGGGCCAGCATGGGAAGGCCTTCCTTGGGCGTGGCCAGTTTGGCGATGCCTATGACGTAATTGCCCACGGTGGCCGCTACAACGCCCTTGTATAGGGGATCCACCGCAAGCAGGGTTCTGCCTTCGGGCAGTTCTTCCCAGCGATAACGGCCCTTGTTTTGTTCGATGTGGGCGGTGTAGCGGTTCAGGGTGTCTCCGGCGTCTTTAGGACTCATGCCCAGCACCACGAAGAGCGTGACCGGCTTGGTTGCGACGACCGCGCCGGCCGTCAGGCCCATCGTGAAGAAATCGTATCCGAGCACGCTTTGGGCCACATAACGCGTGGTCTTCGGCGTCACGCCCAAGAAATTGAGCAGATTTACTTCGTCCGGCATTTCCCTGTTGGGTGGCAGTACGCGGGAGACCGCCTCCGCGCAGGATCGCAGCGCCTCCTTACCGCCGGCGGATTTTCCGCCGAGGCGCATCTTGACGAAAAACCGGTCTTGGAAAAACATGGCCTGCGTCGTGCCCATGAATCCTTCCGTCCCGAAAGGTTCAATCCGCGATCGTTCGTCGCGGTAATTCGAATATATGCCGAACGCATCGAGCGAGGCGCCCAGTTCGTACACTTCGACACTGATTTTGCCGCCGGCGTCCGAATCGGACGCATAGGTGACGGCAATTGCGCGTTTGAATCCATACGGGAAATAGAGTTCCGCCTCGCCATTGATCAGTTCGAACAGATTTTTCGTGTCGTACACCGCCGGCGCATCCGCCGCTTTCCAGTCCGCGGCGAAAAACAATGCGCCAAGCGTCCGGACAAGATCCTCCTGGCCGAAAACGTTCGGCGCCGCCGTCAGCGTGGCGGCGGCCAGCAGTATCGCGATCGCATTCTTTTTCATCGTGCCTGTACTCCATCGAATGATCATGTTTTTTCCCGGAAAGGGCGTTATGCAAACAGCGATTGCGCCTTTTGCATTCGTTCGGCAATGTCGAGTCCGTTTGGGCATCGTGCCGTGCATTCCAGGCACCCGGCGCAGGCCGACGCCGACGCGCACACCGGAATCGCGCGGTAGGTCGAACGCGCCAGCGCCATGTCGCGGTATCCTTCCGCGTACATGAGGCTTCGGTTGATTTCCGGTATTTCGACGGCGGCGGGACATTCCGCGCGGCACGCGCCGCACCGGTGGCAATAATACGGGGCAATAGCCCTGCCGTACCGATCGAGCAGTTCAAGGTCCGCCCGCGTCAATGGCATGCGCATCACCGCGACGCATTCCTCGACCTGCTTGAGATCCGTCATGCCCGGAATCGCGAAGGAGACGTTGGGATCGCGCAGGACGTATTTGAGCGCGGCCTGGTGCGGGCTGACGTCGCCCAGTTCCCGCGTTTCGTAACCGCCGGCCTGCGTTTTCATGGCGATGATACCGACGCCCGCCTTCGCCGCGCGCTCGATGGCCGCCTTCGTGGCCGGCGGACTCTTGAAGTTGTAAGGAATCATCATCGTGTCCCAGAATTTTTCCGGATCCGAAACGACCGCATCGAGCACTTCGATTTCATTGGAATGGCTCGTCACGCCGACGAATTTCGTCTTTCCTTCCTTGCGCAGCCGTGTAAAAAAAGCCCGGTACTCCTTGTTGTACACTTCGTCCTTCGAACTGAGGTGGTGCAACTGCATCAAATCCACGCCGTCCAAGCCCAGTGCGTCGAGGCTCTCCGCTACGGAGGCTTCCATCTCTTCGATGGGACCCGGAACGACCTTGGTCGAAACATACACCTTGTCGCGGTAGCCTTTCAGCGCTTCGCCGACCAGCCGTTCGTTGCGTCCATCCATATAGACGCGCGCCGTGTCCACCCAATTCACGCCCCGGTCAAAAGCCGCCTGAAACACAGCCGGCTCGGAGGTTTTCAGCGATCCGAAACCGACCACGTTGACCTTGAGCCCTGTGCGGCCGAAAACCCGGTACACCGGCGCGGGAACGGCCTCCTGCGCCGGGATGGCGGGGGCCACAGCCGCTACCGCTCCCAACGATCCGACCTTCAAAAACGTCCGGCGATTCATACGATGCCGCGAAGATTGCATGACGATGACTCCTTCTCCATTTGACAACAAACCGGGAGGAAGTCTACCACCTTTATCCGCCCGTTTTCTGCTTTTTCCCCTGCTTTCCCCCTGATTCGCGAATACAGAGGCTTTGTCTGAAAGGGTTTGCGTATCTGGCCGGCTTCCTGCGCGAGATCATCGAATGGGCCAAAACAGGATCTTCCAAAGTGAACCCGGATTCGGTACTCGAAAACCGATTTCTGGGCGCAAGCCGTGGAATTCGTTCTTGACGGACGAATCCAGGTTGATTGAGACATGGCGGCCGGGTTGCCTCAGGGCAATGGCAGGCCCAGTTTTTCAAGTCCTTTGCGTGCCGCTTCCGCTTGAGGATTGGCGGCCAGCGCATGCCGGTAGTGTGCGGCGGCTTGTTCATTCCGGCCGGCGGCGGCGCAAATGGCGCCCAGATTGCAGTGGGCGCTTACGTGTTTCGGATCGAGTTCCGTGGCGCGGACATAATATCGCACGCCCTCGTCAATACGCCCGGCGCGTACGAGCGCGTTGCCCAGATCGTTGGCAAAGTCCGCATTTTCCGGGGCGTTCTCAAACGCCCGGGCATATTCGGCAATCGCCTCGTCCGTCTGCCCTTTTTTCATGAGCGCGCCCGCGATGTTCCAGTGCGCATACGCATCGCGCGGATAAATTTCTATCGCCTTGCGGTAATTCGCGATGGCTTCGTCCAATTTGTTCTGGCTTGCCAGCAGGTTTCCGATATTGTTGTAGGCGAGCGGAAATCGAGGGATCAGCCTGACGGCCTCCTGGTAATGTTTCATGGCGTTTTCCACATCGCCCTTGCAGGCGTACTGGTATCCGAGGCTGTTGTGGATGTTGCCGTCGTTCGGACGGACTTTGATCGCCTCCTCATAGCGGGCGATGGCCTCATCGCGTTTGCCTTGATCGGCCAGCGCGGTGCCGAGGTTGTTCAATACGAGCACATAATCGGGCATGATCGCCAGCGCCTTTTCGTATTGCTTGATGGCCTCGTCGTAACGTCCCTGTTTGTAGGCTTCGTATCCGATATTGTTGTAGACCGTTGGATTGCGCGGATCGACCGTCAGCGCGAATTGGTACCATTTGAGCGCCTCTTCGGACTTGCCCAGATTGGCGTACAGAAGCCCCAGATCGTTTGGAATGTTCGAGTTCGACGGGCTGTTTTTCATCGCCTTGTGATAGAGTTCGATGGCCGCGTCGTATTGCTGCCGGCGTTCGGCGAGACCCGCGAGGTTGTAATAGGCGTACTCGTCCGCCGGACGCACCTCCAGCGCTTTTCGATAGCGTTCTTCCGCCTCGTCGAGCCGGCCGAGGCCGGCCAGTGTGTTTCCCCAGTTGTTGAGCGCCAGCGTGAAATCCGGCGCGATGCGCAGCGCTTCCTGAAAATGCCGGATGGCCTCCTCCGGCTTGCCGAGTTGCATCAGGACCATGCCGATATCGTTGTGCGCCCGCGCGTCGTCCGGATTGAGCCGAAGCGCTTCGTTCAGTTCCGCGACGGCCTCGTCGGTCTTGCCTTGCGCGCCAAGTTCCCGCGCGAGGAGGTAGTGAACATCCTGGTTGTCGGGATTGATCGCCAGCGCGTCGCGGTACCGTTTGACGGCCTCGTCGAACTTGCCTTGCGAGGCCAGAATCCGGCCCATTTTATTGAGCACATACGAGAACTGCGGATCCACGCGCAAAGCCTCTTCGTAATGTTTCATCGCCTCGCCGGTCTGGCCGCGCTCCGCGAGGATTTCGCCGAGTTCGTTATGCGCCCGCGCATCGTCCGGATTGAGCCGAATTGCCTCTTCGAAATGGGGAACCGCCTCGTCTTTGCGCCCCTGCAGCACCAGTTCACGGCCAAGCAGATAATGCACGTCCTGGTTGTTGGGATTGACCCGGAGCGCATTTTGATACCGGGCGAGCGCCTCGTCGTAACGGCCCTGCGCGGTCAACAGGCGCCCGAGACGGTCGAGAACATGCCCAAAATCGGGCGTCACGCGCAGCGCCTCGTTGTAATGCGCTTCCGCTTCTTCGAGTTTGCCCTGTTCGACCAGCAACGCGCCCAGTTCGTTGTGCGAACGGGCGTCATCCGGATTGAGCCGAAGCGCCTCTTCAAACCGCGCCATGGCCTCTTCCGTCTTGCCTTGTCCGGCAAGCATGTGGGCAATTTGGTAGTGCGGATCCTGAAACAACGGATCGATTTGCAGGGCGCGGTTGAATTCTTCGAGCGCCGCCTCGTACTGGCCCCGCTCCGACAACAGCCGGCCCAATTCGTAACGCACATATTTCAAATCGGGATTCGCTTCGAGACGCTTGCGATGGCGTGCAATGGCTTCCTCGCCGCGTCCCTGCCGGACCAGCATCGTATCGAGCCGTTCGAGCACCTCGCCGTAATCCGGCGCGACGCGCAACGCCTCTTCAAAATGTTTTTCGGCTTCGTCATCCAAACCTTTTTTCGCAAGCAATTCGCCCAGTTCATTGTGGGCGCGCGCATCGTAGGGGTTGAGTTCGATCGCGCGCCGGTAATACTGTTCGGCTTCGTCCGTCTTGCCCTGGTCCTGCAAGGTCTGGGCCTGGAGGTAGTACAGGTCCTGGAATTCCGGATCGCGCTTCAGCGCGGCATCGTACTGGGCCGATGCGTCGGCGGTTCGCCCGGCCGTATTGAAAAGGTTGCCGAGCCGCTGGTGCATGTAGGCGGCGGTCTGCTCCATGTCCAGCAGTTTCCGCGCCTCGCTGACGGCCTCGTCAATTTTTCCGATGCGAAACAATGAATCGGCCCGCTGATAGTGCCATCGCGCACGATCCGGCTCGTAGGGAATGTATTGGACCGATGCCAGACCGTACAGGATCGCCAGCGCCGCTCCCGCCCCGGCCGCCTGCCACCGGCGGCCCGCGCGCGCCCATTCCCATGTGCGGCAGAGGCCAAACGCACCGATGAGGAAGAAAAACGGAATCAGCGGAATCCGGGCGCGGCCATTGACGAAAAACGGGATGAAGGTCGCAAAATAGACCGCGATGAAAACGAGAATGATCACGCTCATTTCCGTGCGCGTGACGCCGGGCCCGCATGCTTCGCGCGAAACCGGCCGCCTCCATTCATGCCACAAGAGCCACGCGGCGCCGAAAAAGAAAAGAGCCGCCGCCAACGGAAATCCCGGAAGGTATTTCAACGGCGCGTAGAAGGCTTTTTCGGCCTCGACGACCTTGTTGCACGTGATTTCCCTTGGACTAAAAAATAAAACGCATTTTGCGAGCGCCAGTTTGAACGTCCGCCATTTATGCTTCCCAATATAATCCAATGTCTTCCGGGTAAAGATCTTAGACGCTTCCGAATGAGTCAGATCCGGCTTGCCCACTTCCTTGCCGAGACCCTTGACGACGTTGTCGTAGTCCCAAACCGACCAGCTGCCCGTGCCTTCGAGCCGTTGCAGGTAGGGCGTCCAGGGAGTCACCCCGTCGGAATCCTCCCCGTTTCCAATCAGAAAATTTTCGCCGAAATAGGTGGCTATCGGCACAAACTCGCCGGAAGCGACATAGTTGCGCACCGTAACGGGGGCGATCGTCAGCAGAGTTACCCCCAACAACGCGGCCCACGAGGCCGGAAGGCGCGACAACCTGCCGCGCCGCCATGCGATCCATGCCATCCATGCGGCGGCAAACGGCCCGAAAGCAAGAATATTCGGCCGCATCAAGGCATACACCCCGAAAAGGATCCCAAGCACGGCCGCCCAGCGCACGGTCATGCGGCATCCCCACGCGCACAATGCCAGAAACAGACACGGCGCCAGAAAAACGAATACGGCCGGGTCGTTGAGTTCGCCTTCCCAGTAAATAAACCCCCAATAGATAGCCATGAAAAATGCGGCGACCAACCCTTCCGCCGCGCCGTACACACGCTTGCCCAGGCGGTAGATCAGAACGATACTGGCGAGTCCCAGAGCCAGATTGAAAAGGCGCGGCGCAAGATAGCCGCCGCCCGAAAACCAATAAATGGCCGCCAGCAGATAACCGTGCCCCGGCGGACGAAAATACGGCGTGGTCCGCATATGCGGATCGTTGCAGCCTTCGCGCACCGACCAATCGCCCGAAATCAACGCCCGCGCATAATAATCCTGCACGTCCGGATCTTGTTGCGGCGCGGCGAAATCCGGCGCGTCGAGAATCACGCTCAAATACCAGGCGCGTAACAGCAGACCCAGCAAGAGAATCGCGGCCAGCGCAAGCCACTCGCGACGGGAATTTTCCGCTCGCGCCGTGTCGGGTGAGGATTCCTGACTCATAATAGAAGATATGGTATCGGTTCGGACCGTAACGCATCAAACCGGCATGCGGGCTGGCCATGCGGATCAGGCCGGGCCGACACATCTAATTGCGCGAAAGATAATGATGTCCCATTGCAGAGGCCTCCGCTGTGTTATCCTGCTCGTGCTCGTGCTCCTAAAAAACAGTTGGGTTTTCACAGTTTTCACAGAGAGTTTTCATGATATTAGCCCAATACAGTTCCGGTTTGGTTTTCGACGAGGGAACATCCTATTTCTTTGGCGCGTCGTACGAGACTGGCGAGGATGTGCTGTCGGTATCGTTCGTTGTAGTACTGCGCACCTTGATCGATGTAGATTTGGCCGTATTTGATGCCGCAATAGATGAGACGGGCGAGTTTGTAGGCGGTGGCCGTGTTGGCCTTGGCGGGACCGAGGCGGGCGCGCAGTCGCCGGTAGAAAGCGCCGAGAGCGGTGTTGCGGCGTCCGAGGGCTTGCGCTGCCATGCGCAGTGCGTCGGCGGCAGCGTTGGCGACGTGGCGGGTTCGGGAAGATACGACCTTGCCGCCGGTGATCTGCGGGTGCGGGGCCAATCCCAGCCAGGAACCGAGGTGCTTTTCGGAAGGGAATCGGTTCATGTCGGTGCCGATTTCCGCGATGACGGTCTGAACGGTGGTGACGTAGACGCTATCGATCCGAGTAAGGTCGACGCCGAGGATGCGGTGGAGTTCCTCGCGCAACGCGAACTTGGGTTCGTTGCGGCGCGGCTTGGTTTTATGCTTGGTGGAAAGGGAAAGCGCGGGAGGGTCGGCGGGGAGTTTGGAGTTGAAGGTGGCCATGTGGGCGGCCAGTTGTTCGTCGCACTCGGCGATCTGCTGCTGGTAGAACCGCCACGTGTCGAAAGCCTGTTTGAGCGCGAAGAGGTGTTCTGGACGGTAATCGCCGGTCAAGGCTTTGACGAGGGTCTCTTCGCTGCACTTGATGCGGCCGTCGCGATGGGCGGCCAGTTTCCAGGGATCGCGTTCGCCATGGAGGATGTCCTGGAGAATGCGCATGCCCGTCACGCCGGTGATATCGCTGATGGCGATGTGCAGGTTGACGTTCATCTGGCTGAGCGCTTTTTGCATGTGCTGGACCTGTCGGCTCGCGTCCTCGTCATCGTTATCGAGAGAACGCCAGACGGCCGAGTTTGCTCGATTACGATTACGATGACGATGACGAACATGAGCACGAAAAGAGACTGGATTGTGGGCATAGCCCACGTTGGAAATGTCTGCCTGGGTGGGCCAGAGGGGCCGATAGCGAAAAAGGCGTCCCGCATGTTATTGTCATGGGGAACGAGAAACCAATCCGCCGAAAGGACCTATCATGGACACAAAATCCGTTTCACGCCGTTCATTTTTGGGACGGACAGCCGGCGCCGCCGCCGTTTTCACTCTCGTGCCAAGGCATGTGATTGCCAGGTCCGGCGTGACGCCCCCGTCCGAGAAACCTCAAATCGCGTCGGTGGGTGCGGGCGGCCAGGCCGGGCACGACATCGCGGCCGTGTCGCGTTCGGCGAATATCGTCGCCTTGTGTGATGTGGACGACGATCGCGGCGCGGAAACGTTCAACAAATTCCCCGGCGCGCGCCGGTACAAAGATTTCCGGGTCATGCTCGACAAGGAGGCCGGGAATATTGACGGGGTAATTGTGGGAACGCCGGACCATACCCATGCGGTCGCGGCGCTGGCGGCGATGGAACTCGGCAAGGCGGTCTATGTCGAAAAACCGATGGCGCACAGCATTTACGAAACGCGGAAACTCGCGGAGGCGGCGCGCAAGTACAAGGTTGTCACGCAAATGGGCAACCAAGGGCATTCCTTCCTCGGCTGCCGCATGACCAAGGCGTGGATTGAAGACGGCGCCATCGGCGACGTGACCGAGGTCATGTGCTGGACGAACCGCCCCGTCTGGCCGCAAGGCATGGACCGTCCCGCCGAATCCATGCCGGTTCCGCCTTCGTTGGATTGGGATTTATGGCTTGGCCCGGCCCCGTTCCGCCCGTATCACCGCGCCTATGCCCCGCGAAACTGGCGCGGATGGTGGGATTTCGGCACGGGCGCGCTCGGCGACATGGGCTGCCATATCATGGATGCGGCCTATTGGATACTGAACCTGGGCGCGCCCACGCGCATCACCGCCGAGAGTTCCGGCGTGAATGGCGAATCCGCGCCCGCGTGGTCCGTTATCCGCTACGAATTCCCCAAACGCGGCAAAATGCCGCCTTTGATCCTGACATGGCATGACGGCGGCAAAATGCCGCCCCGGCCCGCCGAACTCGAGGAAGGACGGCGCATGGGCGACGATGACGGCGGATCGCTGTTCGTCGGCACGAAGGGCAAAATCATGACCGGCACGTACGGCAACGGCGGACGCCTTATCCCGGAATCGGCCATGAAAGAATACAAACCGTCCAAACAGGATTTCGAGCGCCCCGCCGAGCATCACCAGAACTGGATTGACTCAATCAAGTCGGGGAAACCCGCCGTGTCGAATTTCGATTACGCCGCGGGTCTGACCGAACTCGTCCTTCTTGGCAATCTCGCCCTTCGCGCGCAAAAAACCGTCGAGTGGGACGCCGCGAACATGAAGGCGAAGAATTTACCGGAGGCCGATCCGTGGATCAACGGTTCGTACCGCGAAGGATGGAAAGTGTGACCGCGTACACCATCAATGCATGGACGATAGGGACATGATGGACGCAATGGATATTATCTTTCGAATCCCGGATTCGGGCCAGCATCGCGATCATTATCCTTCAGCCTTCATCCTTCGGTCTTTCGATCATGCGCGTTAGCATCCATCAGCCGCATTACCTGCCGTGGCTGCGCTACTTCGACAAAATTGCCCGCAGCGACGTCTTCATCGTCCTGGACAACATCCAGTACAACAAGAACGGCTGGCAAAACCGAAACCGCATCAAAACCGCCCACGGATCGTTGCTGCTGACGGTTCCCGTCTTTGAGCATTTCGCGCAGCCGCTTGACGCGGTCCGTATCAACCGGGAAATCCCGTGGGCGCGAAAACATCTCCGATCCATCGAGCAGGCGTATCATAAAGCGCCCTTCTTGTCCGAACACCTGGAATTCCTGCATGACGTGTACAGCCGCCCTTGGGACCGCCTGAACGAACTCAATTCCGTCATGCTCGACTATTTCATCGCGGCGTTGGGCATCCGCACACGGATGGTGCGCGCGTCGGAACTCGAAGCGCCCGGCACGGGTACCGGCCGCCTCGTCAACCTCATTCGCGCCGTCGGCGGCACGCATTATTACAGCGGCGCATACGCGATGAACGCCTATCTCGATCGATCGTTGTTCGATCGCGCGGGCATCGAGGTCGAATGGCAAAATTGGATTGCGCCCTCGTATTCGCAATTATATGGACCGTTCATTCCGGACTTGTCCATTATCGATCTCCTTTTCAACTGCGGTCCCAATTCCCTGGCCATTCTGTTAGGATCGGGTTTATGATTCCACACAGCAAACCTTTTTTGGGCGCCGAAGAACAAGAAGCCGCCGCGCGCGTGCTGGCGTCGGGACGTCTCGCGGAAGGCGAAGAAACGGCAGCCTTCGAGCGTGAATGCGCCGCATTTTGCGGGCGCCGCTACGGAATCGCCGTAAGCAGCGGCACGGCGGCGCTTCACTTGGCTCTCGGCGCCCTGGGTGTGGGCGCGGGCGATTCGGTGGCCATGCCGTCGTACGCCTGCGCGGCGCTATTGACGGCCGTGCGGTTGCAAGGCGCGGACGCGATCCTTTGCGATGTGGACGACGCGCTGGGACTTGAACCGTCCGCCGTGCCCGGCCAATGCGCCGCGGCCATTGCCGCGCACATGTTCGGCGCACGCGCGAGAATGCCCCGGCACGACGCCGTCGTCGAAGACATTGCGCAACGTTTCGACGGTTCGGCAGGGCGCGCGACACGGATCGCCGTAACGTCTTTCTATGCCACAAAACTCATAACCACAGGCGAAGGCGGTATGGTGTTTGCCGATGATCCGGACCTCGAAGCGTATGTCCGCGACCGGCACAGTTACGACAATCGTGACGATTTTATTGCCCGGTATCCCTATAAAATGACCGATTTCCAGGCGGCCGTCGGACGTGTCCAATTGCGGCGCCTTCCGGCCTTTCTGGATCGGCGCCGGCGGATCGCCGCGGCGTACAATGAGGCCTTCGCCGATCTCCCCCTTCGTCTGCCGGACCTGTCGGATCACGCCTGTTTCCGCTATGTGGTCGCGACGCCGCGGCGCGACGCGCTGGAAGCGCACTTGGCGGCCCGCGGCATCGAAGCCAAGCGTCCCGTGTACCGGCCGGCTCATCATTACCTTGGCGGCGCATACCCCAACGCGGAGCGCGCCCACGACGAACTCCTGTCGCTGCCTATCTATCCCGCGTTGATCGATGCCGAAATCGGGCATGTGATAGAATCGGTCCGTCGTTTTTTCTGATTGGATCGCGGCATGCACTTGTTATCCTACTGGCCGTCAACCTATATCCGTGTTTTCTTCACGGCATTGATCGTGAGCATGGTCTGCATGCCGATCGCCATTTTTTTACTCCGGCGTTTCAACATCATGGACCCCGTGGCCGCGAACAAGATCCACGACCGTCCTGTTCCGCGCGGCGGCGGATTCGTCATCTTCTTCGCTTTTGCGATAGCGGTGATTCTGCCCGGATACCGGAGCCATCCCTTCAACGGCGTGATGATCGGCGCGTTTCTTTGTTTGGTCCTGGGCGGTTTGGACGATCTCACCGGCGGGAAAATCCCCGGATTCTGGAAGTTATTGGTGCTGGCGGCCGTCACATTTATCCTGCATCGCTACGGGGTCCGCCTGAATTTGTTTCATTCACAGGCGTTGGATCTGCTTTTCACGCTTCTGTGGATTGTCGGGGTGACCAGCGCGTTCAACGGGACCGACAACATGGACGGCCTGGCGGGGGGCATCGCGGTCATCGTTGCCGCCGCCTATCTCTTCATCGCCGTGCAGGCATGGCTTGTCGCGCGCACCGAAACCAGCCTGGCCTGGTTCGGCATGTTGGCGGCGGGCCTGATAGGCGCAAACCTCGGGTTTCTCCTGTTCAACTTCAAGCCGGCGAAGATTTTCATGGGCGATTCCGGCAGTTTCTTCCTCGGATTCATGCTGGCCGCGCTGGGCGTTATGGGCGAGTGGACCGAAAACCGGATTGTGTCGTGCATCGTGCCCATACTGATTCTCGGCGTGCCGCTGTTCGATTTCGCCTACATCCTCGTGGCCCGTATCCTGAAAGGCGAGACCCGCTCCATCGTGGCCGTGATCAACCATTGCGCGCCCGATCATCTCTCGCACCGCCTCACCTGGATGGGTTTCACGCAACGGCAGACCGTCCTCGTCATCTACCTGATCACGGTCGCGCTCGCCGCCTCCGGCGTGCTTGTCCGAAACAGCAGCAACCTGCTCGACAGCGCCCTCGGCATCCTGCAGGGCCTTGCGATACTGGCAATCGTTGTGATACTCATGGCCATTGGCAACCGGCGGCATGAGACACAACGAATCGAGGCGGAACGACGAAGGGATGGCGAATGATCTGGTGGGCGGCGATAATCGCGGGCGCAAACCTGCTCGTGGGAGGCGCGGACATGAATAGCAATGCCACGTGGAATGTAATGGATTTCGGCGCAATACCGGATGGAACTTCGGACAATACGGCCGCATTCCAGAAAGCGCTCGACGCCGCGGGGGCGGCCAACGGCGGCGTGGTCTCGGTTCCGACCGGACGCTACCGTTTCGACGGATCGCTGACGATCCCGAAGGAAGTGGCGTTGCGCGGCATCTATGCCTACGCGCCCGCCCACGCCGGCATTCGCGACAACAGCCCGGAAAAGCCGGTCTACGGAACGGTTCTCATGCCGTGCGCCAACGCGGGCGCGCCCGACGGGCCGCCATTCATTCTGCTCCAGTCGAACAGCGTGCTGCAGGGCGTGTGTATCTTCTACCCGGATCAGAAACCCGACGCCGCGCCGCCCACAGCGTATCCCTACACCGTGGCCATGAGAGGAAACAATCCCGCGATCATGGACTGCGAACTGCTGAACTCCTTCAACGCGATTGATGCGAGCCGAAACCAGCGCGCGCTCATCCGAAACATTCATGGCCAACCCCTGCATATCGGCGTATTCATTGACCTCATCTACGACATCGGACGCCTCGAAAACGTCCACTGGAACCCGTGGTGGTCCATGCAGAAAGACCTGTTCGAATGGCAGAAGGCCAACGGCATCGCGTTCATTTTCGGCAAGACCGACTGGCACTATGTGCTCAACACCTTTTGTTTCGGCTACAACATAGGCTACCAATTCATTGACACGAAAGCCGGCGCCACCAACGGCAATTTCCTCGGCATCGGCGCGGACGACTGCCGCACTTCCGTCGTGATCGAACAAAGCGCGCCCATGGGCATTCTGATCACGAACGGCGAATTCGTCTCGATAGATGGTCCCGATCCGACGATGGTGCGCGTCGCGGACACAAACACCGGAACCGTCCGGTTCGTCAACTGCGCGTTTTGGGGGCCCGCCAACCGTAATGCCGTCATCGGCGGCAACGGAACCATCGGGTTCAGCGACTGCACTTTTGTGAATTGGGCCTGTCACGACAAGCCTTGTTACTCCATCGAAGCCACGGGCGGCTCGATCCTCGTCCGCGGATGCGAATTCAAGGAAAACAAGCCGCAGATCAGCATCGGACCCGGCGTCAAGCGCGCCATTGTCACCGACAATCTCCTCATGGGCGAAAAGCGCATTGCCAACAAGGCCAAAGGCCGCGCGATCATTGACAACAACGCCGTATGGGATCTATCCGAAAAAGCCGTGGCGAAAAAGACCGTTTGCACCCGGAAAACCCCACGAAATGCCTCTTGACCTCTTGTCTGGTGAAGGCATGCAAATCCACTGCTGTCCTAAATAGATCCAATGCAGCGGCGCGCCGGAGTCATTTTGGGCAGCAGTGATTCCGAAAAATGTATGCACGCCAAAGAGCGGCGGTGCCGCCGTCAAAATCCGCCATTTCCCCGGATTCCCATTTCCTTCCGTATGTGGCCTTGGCTTCGCGCTTTTCCGTCTTTTTGACTGGCGTCATGCCGGCGGGTACCATGCCGTCATGAAGTGGAAGTGCGTTGCGGCACGGGATGGTGTATGAAATGAAAGCGTTGAAGATAACCGGTATTGTCGTCGGGGTTGCAATTGTCGTGTTGGCCGGAGGATTGACGGCCGCCAAAATCGTGATGGGCGCGACGTATTTCAACGGATATGACCCAAAGGCGCCGCTCGACGCCAAGGAAACGGACATTCAGGAGCGGCCCGGCTATATCCGCACGGAATTTTACTACAACGGCTATATGAACCAGCGTGTTCCCGGACTGTTGGCCACACCCAAGGCAGGCAAGGGACCATGGCCGTGCATCATTTTCCTTCACGGCATCGGCCAGCAAAAAGGTTTTCTCGACGAAATCGCCGAACCGTTCGTGCGGGCCGGGTTCGCCTTCGTTAGTTTCGACCAATTGATGCGCGGCGAACGGCGGTTGAAGAATGCATCGCCCCTCGAAGAGGCCAAGGCCTTTATCCGGCGTCCGGCGTTCACGGTCAACGATACCCGCCGCCTGATTGATTACCTGCAAACGCGGCCCGATATTTTTCCGAACCGGATCTATCTGACCGGCGCCAGTTACGGCGCCATCACCGGAAGCACTGTGGCGGCCTTTGACAAACGCATTCCCGCGGTGTCGCTGTGTTACGGCGGCGGCAACATCCCGGAAATGCTCGAAGCGCGGATGGTCGCCGGAGAAATCCGCAAGTACGTCCCCATGTGGTTTGCCAAAGCGGTGGCCTGGTATTTGTTGAGTCCGGCTGATCCGGTAAATTACATCGCGCGGATTTCGCCCCGTCCGATTTTCTTCCAGAACGGCACAGACGACGGCCTCATTTCGGCGGGCGCGGCGAAGGCGTTCCATCAGGCCGCGAAGGAACCGAAAATCGTCAAATATTACGAAGGCGATCACATCGGCATGGACCACGATACCGTCGTCAAGGTGCTCGACGATATCCTGGCGTTCATCCAAGAGCAGGACGCCAAGGCGGTCGGATCCCCGGCTCACGCAAGCGCCTCATAGAACCAAACCGGACCCCGGCCCCTTCCTATCGCAGAGAGAAAACGGGAGAGGTTGTGAATGAATGACGCAACGCGTGGCGCAGACTGTCGAATCTGTACCGAACTGCCGGGATAAGCCCCTTTTACGCAGACTGGACAGTCTGCGCCACACAGTAGGGCTATTTTTTCGGCTATTTTTTTGGAGGCTCTGAGATGAACAGACGGAACTTCATGAAACAGGTCGGTGTGGGCGCGGGCATGCTGGCCATGTCGGGCGTGTGCGCTGCCGAAACGAAACGCAATGTGCTCTTGTATGTGGTGGACGACCTCGGCATGGACCTCGCCGGGTGTTATGGCAATCCGGCCGTGCGTACCCCGGGCATGGACGAACTGGCGAAGGATGGCGTGCGCTTCACGCAAGCACACTGCACGACCGCCAGTTGCAGTCCGAGCCGATCCGTAATCCTTACCGGCAAATACAACCACGCGACGGGACAGTACGGTCTGGCGCACGGATACCATCATTTCGTGTCATTGCCGAATGCCGTGAGCCTTCCCGTATTGTTGCGCGAGGCAGGCTATCGGACGGTGTGCGCGGGCAAGTTCCATGTCGAGCCGGAACCGCTGTATCATTTTGACGAATACCTCAAGGGTGACGCACCCGCGCAGATGGCCGAGGCATGCCGGCCCATTATCGCGGATGAAGGCGACAAACCGTTTTTCCTCTATTTCTGCCCGGCCGAGCCGCACCGGCCCTTCCGCCGCGAGGGATCGGCCGCCGTCAATCCGAAGGATGTTGTCGTACCGCCTTATCTGCCCGACATTCCGGAATGCCGCGAGGAACTGGCCGCGTACTATGGATCGATCGAGCGATGCGATTCCGGATTGCCGCGGCTCATCCAAATCTTGAAAGAAACGGGCCATTGGAAGGACACGCTCGTGATATTCATCTCCGACAACGGGGCGCCATGGCCCGGCGCCAAGACGACGTTGTACGATCCCGGCACGCGCCTGCCGTGCATCGTGCGCAATCCCTTCGAGAAGAAACAGGGGCGGACGTGCGACGCGATGATCACATGGGCCGACATCACCCCAACCATTCTTGATTTTGCAGGCGCGCTGAAGGATCCGGAGGCATTTCATGGGCGGTCGTTCCTGCCCGTCCTTGGCGAAAAACACACGGACGGCTGGGACGAGATCTACGGATCGCACACGTTCCACGAAGTGACGATGTACTATCCGATGCGCTCGATAAGAACGCGCCGGCACAAACTGATTATGAACATCGCGCACCCGCTTGAATACCCGTTTGCCTCGGACCTGTGGGAATCGAAGACGTGGCAGGCCGTCATGAACCGGGACATCAAAGTCTATGGCAAACGCCGTGTGGACGCTTATCTCCACCGGCCCGAATTCGAACTGTACGATCTCGAAAACGATCCGGATGAGATTCACAACCTGGCGGACGACCCCGGACATGCGGAACTCCTGCGCGAGTTACAGGAGAAGATCAAGGCCTTTCAGGAACGCACCAAAGATCCTTGGATTATCAAGAGAAAGCACGAGTGATAGGTTGTGAATAAATGACAGAATCCTTGGCGCAGACTGTCGAGTCTGCGCCAAGGGTTTCATCGTTTATTTACGGGCCTTTACCCTAAAATCGGCAGTTGAACGCGGCTCTTTCGACCAAACCATGGACGAGATGGACATTGTGGACCCAGTGGACTTCACCCGCAAGGGGATTGATTTTCTTGTCCATTTCGTCCACAAGGACCACGACGTCCAGAGGATAGCACGTAGAATCCGATCTTGACTGCCGAATCCAGGTTCATGTCCATGTGCTCGTGCTCGTGCTCGTGCTCGTAATCGTAATCGTAATCGCACTCGAAACAAGGAGTTATGGACATCTTCAATCGCTTGCGGGACAATCCAGGAAAAACCTTTTTCATCCTCTGAAGGGTGACACCGTATTCATATCAACTCGTAATCCTGCCTGCGTTCGGAATGCATGCATCGATCTATTCGATTACGATTACGATTACGAGCACGAGCACGAGCACGAGGGCGGCAAGCGGGCGATTTGCTCGGAATTTTGATGCGTTTGCACCGAACTCAACCCTTGATGGCGCCGGCGGCGATGCCTTGGATGAACTGGCGCTGGAAGACGAGGAAGGCCGCGACGAGGGGAACGGTTGCGACGAGGCTGGCGGCCATGATGAGTTCGAAGGGCGTGCGGTTCTCGCCGTTGAGCAGGTAGATCACGAGGGGCAGCGTGTACATGTTCTCCGTGCGCAGGACGATAAAGGCCCACATGAGGTTGTTCCACACGCCGATCAGCAGCACGATGCCCAGCGCGCCGAGCGCAGGTTTCAAAATCGGCAGAACCACGCGCCAGTAAATCGCGAATTCGCCGCAGCCGTCAATACGCGCCGCGTCGAGCAGATCGGTATGAACGTTGTCCATCGTGTACTGGCGCATCCAGAAGATGCCGAACGCGCTCGCGGCGCCGGGAACGATCATCGCCCAATAGGTGTTGATGGCGTGTATCTTGCACAGGACAACGAACACGGGGATGAGCGTCACCGCGCCGGGAATCATCATCGTGGCGAGAACAAACGCAAACAAGTGGTCGCGGCCCGGCGCCCGCGGAAACTTGGCGAAGGCGTATCCGGCCAGCGAGCACAGAAACAGCGCCAGCGCGCAATGGCCCGCCGCGATGAAGGCCGAATTGAAGAATGCGCGGACGATATGCGTCTTCTGGAAGACGTCAACGAAGTTCGCGACGCGCCACGGATTTGGCCAGAATTCCGGAGGCAGCACAAAGATCTGCTCTTTGGCCTTGAACGCGGATATCAGCAACCAATAAAAGGGAAACAGAAACACCAGCGCCAGCGCGGTCAACAGGATATAGGTCAAAGCGCGCTTCACAGGCGATCTCTCCTCCAATTTATACGATTTCCGATCACCGATCGTCACTCCGTGCTGGTTTTTCGCAGTCGCAGGATCAACAGTGATGCAATGAAGACGAAGAAAGCCACGGTGTAGGCCATGCACGAGGCATAGCCGAACTTGAAATCGGTGAACGAAACATTGAAGAGGTACAGACCGAAATTGGTTGAGGACGTTCCCGGCCCGCCCTGGGTCAACACGAATACTTCGTCGAACATGTACACGGTGCCGATGAGCGACATGATCGCACAAAAGACGAATATCGGGCGCATCAAGGGCATGGTGATATGCCACATCCGCTGCCACGCATTCGCGCCGTCCATGCGCGCCGCCTCGTAGTACTCGTTCGAAATGCCCTGCAAACCCGCCAGCATCAGCACCATGTTGTAGCCGGTCCAGCGCCAGACGAGCAGGATCGCGATGGACGGTTTCGACCAGCGTTCGCTCACGAGCCACGGCGCGGGATCCATCCCGAACAGGCCGATCAGGTAATTCAACAGGCCGGTTTCCTGGCCGTACAACAGGAGGAACACGATCGCCACCACGACCATCGGCGTCACGACCGGCAGAAAGAACGCCGCGCGGAAGAAGGCGCGAAAACGCAGCCACGAGGCATTCAACATAACGGCGAACAGGAAAGCGCCGATCAGCATCGGCGGAACGTACATGCAGCCGATTGCGAAGGTGTTCCAGAGCGACGTCACGAGGACTTCGTCGTGAAGCATCGTCGCGAAATTGCCCAGCCCAACCCATTCGATGGGCGTCAGGCTGTCCCATTTGGTGAACGCGAGATAGAACGAAAACAGCAGCGGATACAGGCCGAATACGGCGAACAGGAGAAAGAAGGGCGAGATGAACAGGTAGAAATGGCGATGGCGCCAGACGCGCATGCGGAGACTTGCGCCCGTCGCATGGCTCATGGCGCGATTGCCCGGTTCAGCCTGCGGCTGAGTTTGTCTTCCAGACGACCGAGAAGAACAGCGGGGTCTTCGAGGCCGCCCGTGGCCCATTTGCTGAGCGCCTGCGAAATATAGCGCATCGCTTCCATCCAGTCCGTCGTGCGGACCATCGGCGGAATCTTTTCGATGTCCATGGAAAATAACCGCCGGACCTTTTGCCCCCCGAAGAACGGCACGTCTTCATCGAAGAACGGATCGCCGTGCGTCGTCGTGAGCGCCGGAAAGAGTTCGAAACTTCGGTACTGTTCAATTTGCGGCGCGGGCGTGCACAATGCGTATTCGATGTACTTCCATGCGGCGTATTTTTGCGTGCCCTGGTCCGGAATGACCAGCACCGATCCGCCCAGATTGCTCGTGCGCAGACCGCCGGGGCAAAAGGCCGGCAAGCGAAAAACACCCCACGAACCGGATGTGTCGGGCGCGTAATCGCGGATCGTGCCGCCGAACCATGCGGCCGTCGGATATGTCGCGACACTGTCGGCCTTGAGCGACGCCATGAATTCCGGTCCCCATGCCGCGATGTTCGCGCCGATGCCGGATTCGAACATTTTTTTCAGCAGCATGAATACGTCCAGCATTTCGGGTGAATTGATCGCGACGCGCCCCTGCGCATCGAATATCTGGGCGTTGTTTTGCTGGGCGAGGAGTTCGAAGAAATCGCCGAGGCTGCCGGTCGCCAGGCACAACATCCGGGTCTTGCCGTGCGAGCGCGCCACGAGTTCCTTGCCTGCCGCGATGTAGTCGTCCCATGTCTCGATGGCTTCGGGATGGATGCCGTACCGGTCGAAAAGCGGACGCTTGTAGAAGACCGCGCACGGTCCCATATCCCACGGAATGGCATAGATGCGTCCTTGGTAGACGCAGTCCTGCCAGAACGACGCCGGAAACATCGTTTCGTATTTCTTCGCGACGTCCGTCAGATCGGCCAGCTTGCCCGTGATGGAATAACGCGGGGCTTCACGAATTTGCAGTTGCGAGATGTCCGGCGCCCCGACGCCCGCGGACAGCGACAACAGGAAGCGGGATTGCAGGTTGGCGCCGCTCATATGCACGTTGACGCGGCAGTTCGGGAAAACCTCGTTGAATCCCGGCACTAACTTGTTTAGGCTGCCGGCCGCGATGTTCCACGCCCAGACTTGCAGATCCCCCCGGACCAACGCGGGGTCCGGCGTAGGCGTGTCGGACAACGGCTCCGCGGCCGCGCCGAACGCCGCCACGACGGCCATCCACAACGCCCACCGACACACGCCGCATTTCCTCCTTTACACCACCACCGCCTTTATAACGGGCCACCCAAAACCAATGCAAACGCACATGGAAAATCGCTTGCAATCATCGGATTGGCGTCCAAATCGTCTTTCCATAATCGCCTGTTTCGAGGGTTGTGCCGGGTATTGGGCCGGAGCGCATCCTATTGCATTTCGGGCACAGGAGGGCGGATGCTGCGCCCAAAGGAAACGGGCAATTCCGGATCGGGAGGGCAGAAATCAATGCCGAGACTTTCGAGGATAACGCCCTCACTGAGGCGCAGTTCGACAAGGGCTTTTTCATAGGCGATGCGCGCCTGGAGTTCCTGTGTCTGGGCCAGCGTCAAATCCTGCTGGACCTGCAAGACGCGGTAACTGGTGCTGACGCCGAGCCGGAGCCGTTTTTCTTCGGCGATCACGTTGGCTTCCTGAAGTTGCTTCGCCTGGCGGTTACTCTCGATGAGGATCTGGCTGGTCTGGAGGGCGCGTGCGGCAAGCCGTACCCGGAGCATCAGTTCCTGCTTGGTTTTTTCGAGTTTTTGCCCGGCTTGGCGGGCGGTGATGTCCGCGCGCTGAAACGCGCCGCGCGCCGCCCGGTTGCCCAGCGGTACGGACGCCTTCATGCCGACCATGAACGAATGATCGTCGCGATGAACAATTCCCGAAAAGACATTGTCCCATTCATAGCCGCGGCGGCCCTGAAACACGCTGCCGGAAATGCTGACGTCGGGCAGCATATCGTTGGCCGCCCGGCGGCGTTCGATTTCGGCTGTCTTGATTTCCAAATCGCCCGACGTCATTTCAGGCCGGTTTTTCAGGGCGAGTTCGATACTTTCCTCCACTTTCATGTTCTCGTTTTTCAGTAGTTCCGGGTCGAATTCGCCGGCATGCGGGCGATCCACTGGCACAATTCGCGCGGACGAGAAAATCTCCCCGTCGCGCATATTGAGCACAGCCTTGATTGCGTCTTCGGCGTTTTTGACCTGGGCCCGGGCGTTGACGAGATCCGTCTGCCGCATGGCGACGCCGGCTTTGGCTTGCAATACTTCCATCGCGGCGGCGGTGCCTATATCGAGGCGTTTCCGGCTGATTTCGAGGAGGCGCTCGGCATTGGAGAGCGCTTGCTCACGCACGGTCACATTTTCAATGGCTCCCACGAGGTCCCAATAGGTCTTCACCACTTCCGCGACCGCCGTCATGACGGCCAGGCGAAGTTGGCTCTCGGCGATTTTTTTCGCATTTTCGGCCATGCGAATCCGGGCCGTATTGACCGCGTTACCCCGTCCGCGCAGCAATGGCTGGCTGAGCGTCAGCGTCAGGCCGCCGCTCCATTGCGTGCGGAATTTGTTGAACGAAGAAGAATCGCTGTTGAGCGCCAGGGAAACGTCGTAGATCGTGCCTGTGTGTAGCCGTCCGGTCACCGATGTCTTGCTCAGCATGTTACGCATTTCGATGTCTGAACTACGCCGGAAAAGAAAGAAGAGCAAGCCGATGGTGCGCGTCTCGGCGGACGCCGCCTGCAGGCTTTCGGCATAACTGATTTGGGTGCTCAACAACGGATCGAACATACCCTTGGCCGTAAGTATGTCCGCGCCGGATTTCAACGGTTCATACCGGACGACCTGCAAGTCGGGATTGCGTTCGATGGCGATCTGAATACATTCCTGCAGGGACATCCGCACAATGTTCGCGCCTTCCGTCTCTTCGGTGATTTCACGAAGCCGGTCGAGATCGATCAGGTTGAAATCAATTTTTCCGCTGATGGACGACGTGTCCTCCGCAGTGGAAAGCGATTGCGCGTCCACGGAAAGCGGAGGGGCCGGCATGTCCGAGCCGGATGCCGCGGCCGCGCAACACCAGCCCGCCAACAGGATGCACAACGTCCCGATCATTCATTCCTCCATGGCCAGAGATTCGCGATGCCCGGCCACTGATCCCTACTTGAGACCTTCCGTCATTGCCACCGGTTTTGTTTGCCGCACGGGCTCGCCGTCTGCGCCAGCCCATCCACGGGATATTTCCGAAAAGACATGAAAAATAAAACCATAAACCCCGGGATATCAGAGAGTTATACTAGATCAAATAGATACGGCCTTTTATGTGCTTCATTTTACTTTGCTGCACGTACCGCTGTTGTCTTTTTCATTCTTTTGACAGCATCATATCTCTTCAAACCTCATCAATGCAATGGCGCCTTTGGCGATGAGAAAATAACCGGAGGGACGGATCCCTTGTGAAAAAATTGTCTTCCCGGCCATATCACCCTAGATTCGGCAGTCAAGATCGGATTCTAACTTCTGGAAGTCGTGGACTTTTTGGAGACCGTAAACTTCAGATGAAAAAGGATTGGTTTTCTTGTTCACTTCGTCCACATCGTCCACAAGGCACATGATGTCCACTGTTTTCGCACAGGACTCGGATTTCGATGGCCAAATCCGGGTTTATTCACAACCTCCAACGTATTCCAAGACGTCCGGGCGTCTTTTCATTGTTGGAAAAAAGGGGCAAGCGCCCGGTATGCTTCCTGGCATCATGAAAATTCAATCTGCCGAATATGTGTGCAGCGCCATGCGGCCTGATCAATATCCGCGCGACGGAAAACCGGAAATCGCCTTCGCGGGCCGGTCGAACGTCGGCAAGTCGAGCCTGATGAACGCGCTGTTGCGCCGTAAAAATCTCGCCAAGACCAGCGGAACGCCGGGCAAGACGCAGACCATCAATTTTTTCGAGGTGAACCGCGCGTTCTATTTCGTGGATTTGCCCGGTTACGGCTACGCGAAAGTCCCCAAGGCCGTCAAGGCGAACTGGAATGCGGCCATGTCGGCGTATCTGCGCGGACGCAAGCCGCTCAAACTCGTAGTTCAATTGCTCGATCTGCGGCACGATCCCAGCGACAAGGATATCGCAATGATCGCGCTGCTCGCGGAATGCAAAATTCCTACCCTGCTTGTGGCCACGAAGGCCGATAAACTCGGCCGCGGCGAACGTGCGGCAAACCTCGCCAAACTCCGAAAGCGCTTCGATCTCGGAGAGGACGGCCTCATCATTCCGACTTCCGCCGAAACTGGCGAGGGCCTTCCCCTGGTTTGGGACGTGATTGACGATTGCCTGTTTTCAAGCCCGTCATGAAGCGCGGCCCTCTTGAAACGCCGGACGATCGGAGAGGTTGTGAATAAATGAAATCTGTGGCGCAGCCTGTCGGTCTGCGCAGATCGACAGAAAAAAGTACTTTTTTACACAGACTGGACCGTCTGCGCCACGTGGCGGGGCTTTTTTCAGAGGCTCTTGGGCTATTATTACGGCCGTTCACCGTCCACCGGATAGCCCATCGCGCGGTATTCACGCAGGCGATAGGCCAGAGTTCGGCGGCTGATGCCGAGCGCGCGGGCGGTCTCGGTTCGATTGAATCCATTTTCGCGCAGCGTTTTGAGTATAGCCGCGCGTTCGATGTCGTTCATCTGTTGCCCCGCCGCCGTCTTGCCAAAATCGGCGTCTGTGTCCGGCTGCGATTGCCTCACCCGCTTGGGCAAATATTCCGGCAGGATCACCTCGCCGCGCGCCAGTAACACGGCGCGCTCGACGGCATTGCGCAGTTCGCGCACGTTGCCCGGCCATTCATACAGTTCCAGGCACGACATCGCGCCGGGAGAAAAACGGCATTTGCCTTTGCCCAATTCCATTGCGAACCGGTGCGCAAGCGGCACGATGTCCGCCTTGCGATCGCGTAGCGGTGGCACGCAAATCTCCATCACGTTGAGCCGGTAAAAAAGGTCCTCGCGGAAACGGCCTTCCGCGACTTCGCGTTCCAGGTCGCGGTTCGTGGCCGCGAGAACCCGTACATTGGTTTTTTGTTCCGTATTCGATCCGACGCGGCTGAAGGTCCCGTCCTGCGTGATGCGCAGTAGTTTGGCTTGCAACGCCGGCGGCATTTCGCCGATCTCGTCGAGCAACAGTGTTCCTGAGTCCGCCTCCTCGAAGCGTCCGATCCGGCGGGCGATCGCGCCGGTGAACGCCCCTTTTTCGTGTCCGAACAATTCGCTTTCCAGCAGATTTTCCGGAATGGCGGCGCAATTGACCTTGATGAACGGCGCCGCGGCCCGCGTGCTCCAGTGATGGATGAGATCGGCGACGACCTCCTTGCCCGTGCCGCTTTCGCCGGTGAGCAACAGGCGCGTATCGGACGGCGCGGCCAGGGCGGCTTCGCGAAGCGTCTCGCGCATGGCCTCGCTGTGCGCCACAATGCCTTCTGGAATCATGTTTTCGAGAGAAGATGCGGCAACCGCGGGATCGTTGACGCCCAGCACGCGCCGCACGATGGCGAGCAGTTCATCGAGATCTATCGGCTTTTCGAGATAATCCACGGCGCCGCCCCGCATGGCGCCGACCGCGCCGCGAATATCGGCATAGGCCGTGACAAGCAGCACCGGCAAGCCTGGACACCGATGGCCGGCGCATTCCAGCAATCCAAATCCCGACAGGCCCGGCATACGCACGTCCGAGATCAGCATCGCAGGCGCCCGCGCCGCAAGGATATCGAGCGCTTCCTGTCCCGACGACGCCACGGCCACCGCGAATCCCTGGCTTCGCAAAAAGGATTCGAGCAAACTCCGCTGTCCAGCGTCGTCATCCACCACAAGAATGTATTGCCCGGCCGATTGTTCCAAGGACCACCTGCTCCTATGCCATGGCAATTCCGCTCACGCGGAACACGCCTCCGTTTTCGTTCGGCACGCACACCACGCGCCATCCGTGGGCATACGCAATCCGGCGTACGACCGCAAGGCCAAGCCCTGTTCCATTCTCCGACGTCGTGAAGTAGGGCCGGAAAATTTCTTCACGAACCGGTTCGGGAACACCGGGGCCATTGTCATGAATTTCCACGGATACCGTCCCGGCGCTTTCTTTGATGGCGCGCACTTCGACGCGGCCGCCGTTCGGGACTGCCTGCACCGCATTGAGAATCAGGTTGAACAGGACTTGGCGCAACATGTCCTCATCAGCAAGAACCGTAAGGGATGATGGGCCAATCCAATCAAAAGCGACCGACTTTTCTTCCTGATCAAAGACCAGTATTCCAAATACTCCCTGTACAAGTTCGGAAAGCGGCAACGGTTTGGGTTGCGGCTGCACGGGACGCGCATAGTCGAGAAACTGGTTTAGGCGGCCCGTTACGCGATCGGCTTCCTCGGTGATTTTGGCGGCGGTATCCCGCAGGGCCGCGGGCAGAAGTTCCGCGCGCCCGATCATCTGCGCCCAGCCGCGAATGAGATTCAACGGATTTTTGGTTTCATGGACCAGCCCCGCCGCGGTGACGTTCAACTCCTGAAGCCGCCGCGCCGATTCCTCGGCCCGCACAAGTTGGATTTCAAGATTCGATGAACGCGCGAACGCGCGCCAGGCCGCGCCCAACGCAAGGCAGGCCAGCAATGCGACGCCCGCCACAATACCCCGCAACTGAAGGTCGCGCGCCATGGCGGTGCGCAGAGGCCCCGTCGGAATCGTTACGAGAAACCAGTGCACACCGCGTTCTTCGGCCAGGCGATCGTATTCTCTTCGGTTCATCCAGGGCGGCGGCCCCGGTCCGGCGCCGGGCGGACGGCCCGGCTCGCCTTGGGGTCCGCGATGGATACGATCGCGCGGACCGTCAAGCAACAAAAGGGCGGGTTCTCTTTCCGCGCCCGGCCCAAGCGCCACGAGATTGGCAAACGACGCGCTGTCTTTTGTCCACTGTTCACGCAAGCGCAACAGCGTATCCACATCGGCCTGCATGGGGCGTCCCGCCGACGCGGCCACCTCGCCCGATTCGTTGAGCAGCGCGATAGATTCCAATTCGGTCGAATCAACGAGTTCATTCAGCGCCGCTTCCAGCCTCGGCCTGGGCACGATAGCCGTACGGCCCTGCGAGCGGATGACAACGCTCAAGGCGGCAGACAAATCGTGCGCCCGATTCGACAAGGCGCGCCGCTCCGATTCACGCATTCGTTGATGCTCGAAAATCTGCCATCCAACAACCATGAACCATACGAAAGCCAACAGGCCATATATGATTTTTCCACGCATGGGACGCATTCTACGCCATTGTATTGCCTGTTCGCGATGGCGGCCTCCATAGGAAAAGGACGCGGCAGCGCATCGGAGAAATACCGTTGCGCTGCCGCCTGGAAAGGATCAGGACTATCGCTGGGGAGGCCCGCCGGGACCAAAACCTTTTCCGTGTGGTCCGGGAGGACCCGGGTGCCGGGCGAGTTCGTCTTTACTCAAGACGCCGTCGCCGTTTTCATCCATCCGATCGAAGTGGGACTGATTGACTTTTTGGCACGCAGCGGAAAATTCGTCTCGCGACACATTTCCGTCGTTGTCGGCATCCATTTCTTCAAGCGAGGGACGCATCGGGCCGATTCCGGGCCGATCAGGGCGGCCCATGGGCGGTCTTGGGCCTTGGCCGGGCCCGCGTTCGCCCTCGCCGCGGAGTCCATGGCCTTCGCCGGGACGATCGGGACAATCCACGGGCGGGCGTGGACCATAACCGGGGCCACGTTCGCCGTCGCCCCCGGGCCTGCGTCCACGGCCTTCACTACGCGGGCCAGCGCCAGGACGTTTGGCCAATTCTTCCTTGTCCAACGTCCCATCGCTATTGGCGTCGAGACGCTTGAAGCGTTCCCGGGCTATTTTGTCCCACGCGGCGGTGAATTCGTCGAGGGCGACTTTGCCGTCGCTATTGGTGTCCATTTCTTCGGGCGGCAGCATGAAGGGCGGTGGACCTCCGCCGGGGCGATCCATGCCCGGCGGCGGGGACATCGGTCCTCTTTCCGGGGCGCCCTGCGCCCACGCGGGGAATGCGCCAATCGCCAAGACGGCCAAAGCCATTCCAATTGAATGTAGCGTGCTGGTTTTCATATCGCGACTCCTTCTCGTTGATTTTCAACGGTACGCCGGGCCATCCATCAGGCCCGATGAACTTTTAATTGCAAAGGCCATGCCAAACGCCGCCTTGGAAGCGGTGTTGTTACCCTCCGCGGCAAGTTTATGGAGTTTGCAACCCAAATTGCGCAAAGAATTTGGAAATGGAGATCGCTTTTGGAGAAACGATTCCGGACGGATTTCGCATAAGGCCTTTGAATGACCGGCCGCGTACAACGTGAGCAATCAGTGCGCATTGCATCGCGCGTCATTTGCGCAAAAATTGCGCACTTGGGCGCAAGTGCGAAAAATTCTTTGGTCAAAGAACGCAGGAGATTGGCCAGTCTTGTATTTCCGGGCCTGAAAAACATACTCCTGTTCAAGGAGAGGCGTTTGCGGCAGAAACCGCTTGCTGAGGACGATTTCAGGCGAACCGCATGCGCGCGGCGCATCCGGCCAGCGCCAGCAATCCAATCAGCCACAAGGCGGATCCCCATCCATTGGCGGGCAGCGCCGTGGCCGGCGTGACGTTTATGGCGCCGGCTATGGTCCATGTCGGCGATCCCGATTCGCTGATTACTGTCAGCGATGGGGAATAGACGCCGGGATTCAAATAGATATGCGATGGATTGGGCAGTCCCTGGATGGTTTCGCCGTCGCCGAAATCCCATAGCCAGTTGTCAATGGGCGACGAGCCTGGAATCGAAGTGTCGGTAAACGTTACGAGGAGCGGCGCCGTGCCCGATGCCGGCTCGAACGTAAAACCGGGTGACGGCGGTATGGGTTGAGTTACCGTGATATAGCCGGTTTTCGTCGTGGATACGGTATTGAACGAAGTGGAAACCGTGAGCGATATGGTGTAGACACCGGGCAGGGTGAAGAGGTGAACAGGGTTGGGGCCCGTAGCGGTTTCGCCGTCGCCGAAGTCCCAGTTCCATTCCTGGATCGGAAATGATCCCGCCACCGAACGATCACTAAATTGAACCGTCAGCGGGGCCGCTCCACCGAGCGTATCGGCATCGAAATCCGGTTGTGGGGCGATGGCTTGGGCTACGGTGATGCCGTTGAGCAGGGTCGTCGTGTCGCTTCCCATGCCGGTGACGACGGTCAACGTCACGGAGTATGTGCCGGCGGTAAGGTAGCGATGCGCCGGATTCGGCGCATTGCTCGATTCTCCGTCGCCGAAGTTCCACATCCACGTTGTAATCGGCGAGGTGCCGGGATCGGACATGTCCGTAAAGGTCACGTCGAGCGGAGCGTATCCATCGGAGGGCGCGGCCATGAAATCCGCCTTGGGCGGCGCCCAATGTTCGAAGGCGCCCATGTCGGCGGCCAGACCCTGCGGACGCGGAATGCCGCGGTAATCGTCGTCCGGCGCGCCTTCCGATGCGCCCTTGTCAATACAGGGCGACTCCGGGCGCAGCGAAAAGTCGTTGTTGCCGGCATCCGTGAAGCGGGGATCCGCGTTGATGTTGCCCGTGCCGGATGGATATCCGCCCAAAACGTCGTTGTAATCAATGCGCGGCGTTCCGTTCTGGTTTTGAATTTCATTCGGCGTATTCTGCCACAAAATGGAGTTCTTGACCGTCGCGTTCGTTTGATAGTTGAAGACGGCCCCGCCTTCTCCCTGCGAGGCGAAAGCGTTTTCGGAAGCGTTTCCATTGAATGTACAGTTGACGATCGAAGGCGCGCCCGATGCGTTGTACACGGCCCCTCCCTGTCCGGATGCGACAAGCGAAGCGCGCGCGAAATTGTTCGTGAAGATGCAGTTGGCAATCGAGGGCGTGGCGGAGATGTTGGCGATGGCGCCGCCGCGTCCCTGCGAGAACGAGCCGCCGACAGCCATGTTGTTGATGAAACGGCATGCCCGGATGGATGGCGCGCATGAATCGTTATAGATGGCGGCACCGCCGTAATTGGCCGTCATATCGCGAAACGTGCAATGGATCACGATGGGTGATACGCCGATGTTGTAAAGGCCCGCGCCGCGGTCGCGCCCATTGCCGGTATTGCCGGCGTTGCCGCCGGTGACGGTAAAGCCGTCCAAGGTGGCGTTGTTTGCGCCAATGATGACATGGTAGGCGCGATTGCCGTTGCGGGACGTCGTGCCGTCAATCGTGGTTTTACGTACCATCCAGTCGCGTTGCGCGCGGGCGGTTTCCGTTCCGGCGAAACCGCCGTAAAGATGCACGCCTTCGGCCATGATCAAGGCGCCGCTGGCATTGGAACGCGCCTCGTTGTAGAGGCCTTCCGCCACCCAGACTTCCGCGCCTCCGAGCGCCGAGGCGGCGTTGATGCCGTCCTGAATCTTGCGATAGGCCGTCCCCCACGACGCGCCGTTTTCCGTGCCCGATGCGTTGTCCTTGTCCACATAAACCAGCGATCCGACGTGAATGAGGCGGATTTTAGTCGCGGCGTCGCTGCCTGCCGCACTTGTAACCGTCAGCGAAACGTCGAAATCGCCGGGCGTTGTATAGGTATGGCTGGGATTGGGCTGCGTGCTCGTGCCGCCGTCGCCAAAGGTCCATGCCCATTGGGTAATCGCCTTGGATCCTTCCGTGGACTCGTCGGTGAATTGGACGGTCAGCGGACGGAACCCCGATGTCGGCGCCGCGCTGAAAGCCGCGATGGGCAGAATGCCGGGTTCTACATGAATGTATCCGATCCGGGTTTCGGTCGAGTTACCGGCCGCCGATGTGACCGTTAGCGACACAGTAAAGTCGCCTACGGCATCGTAGGTGTGCGACGGATTCTGTTCGGCGCTGGACGCCCCGTCGCCGAAATTCCACAGCCATTGTACAATGGGCGAGGTGCCGGAGGCGGATTCATCGGTGAATTGCACGGTGATCGGACGCGATCCCGTCAGCGGCGCACCGGAAAATGCGGCCGACGGAGCGACGCCCGGCTGGACGGATACGGCGGACGGCTGTGTGCGGGTGTTGGATCCCATGTCGCTCACCACCGTCAGCGATACGGTGAAAACACCGGATCCCGTATAGGTGTGCGATGGGTTCCGCTGGACACTGGTCGTTCCGTCGCCGAAATCCCACAGCCATGCCGTGATGGGTTTCGTACCCGGAGACGACGTGTCCGTGAAGGCGACGGACAAGGGCGCATAGCCCGCCGCAGGCGTCCAGTCGAAGGAGGCCGTTGGAGCGGCGTCCACGACAATGTAACCGGGGTTTGTTCGCGTGTCCTGCGCGCCGTTTTGCGCAGTGACCGTCAACGAAACAGTAAAAAGGCCTGCTGCGAAGGTGTGTGAAGGATTTTGTTGCGTGCTGGTCGTTCCATCGCCGAAGTCCCAAAGATATCCGACAATGGGCGAACCGCCCGCAACCGAAAGGTTCTGGAATGCAACCGACAGCGGGGCGAGACCGGCCAAGGGCGACGCCGAAAAATGGGCCGTGGGACCCGACGATACATTGATGTAGTCCGTTTTGGTCAACGTATGGCTTCCGGCGCTTGTCGTTACGGTCAGCGAAACGGTGTACTTGCCGCCATCCGTGTACACGTGCGTGGGATTTGCCGTTGTTCCTGCGGGCGTTCCATCGCCGAAATCCCAGCGCCACGAAACGATAGGCGATGTTCCCGCGGAGGATTGATCGCTGAACTGCACCGTAAGTGGCTGCGGCCCGGACAGAACATTTGCCGTGAAGGCCGCCACCGGCGCGACGAAATACTCGTACGCGCCCATGTCCACGCGCGCGCCCTGGGGCCTGGGCGTGCCCGCAAGGTCCGCGTTGGGCGCGCCGGCATTGACGCCGGTGTTGATGCACGGAGACGAAGACGCCAGGCGATAATCGTTCGGCGCGTTGATGAATGCGGGGTTTACGTTGATGTTGCCCGTTCCCGCAAATACCGGCGTACCGCGGATATTGGAATAGGACGCGATCGTGGCCGCGCCGCCGATATCCGAAATTTCCTGTGTCGCCTGATTGTGGAAGATGGAATTCAGCACGGTGACGGGCGAAGGACAGATGTAATTGAACAACGCGCCGCCCTGCGCGGCCCGGTTGTCCGCAAAGGTGCAGTTGACCACGGTCGAATGGGAGCCGCCGTTGAACATACCGCCCGCCGCCGCGGCCGATACATTGCCAGTCAGCAGGCAGTTGACGAGCGAGGCGGGACTGCGATCATAATTGTATAGGCCGGCGCCGGTTTCCGCCGTGTTGCTGGAAAGCGTGCAGGCGTCGAGCGTGGCGGTTGTCAGTGTGATATTGAACAACGCGCCGCCCAGTCCGCCCGCGTCCGGAACGGCATTGTTCAGAAACGAGCAGCGCCGGATCACGGGGGCGGCGTGCTGGGAATACAAGGCCCCGCCGCACAAGGCCTGGTTGCCGGTAAACGCGCAATCCTGAAAAACGGGGTCGGCGTAATAATTGAGCGCGGCGCCGCCATAATCCGCCCGATTGCCCGTGAATGTGCAGTTCGTGAACACCGCCGCCGATTTTTCGTTGTACACGGCGCCGCCATACGGTTCCGCCGTGTTCGCCGAAAACAGACAACCCGTCACTATGGCGCCGGCAAAGTAATTATGGAGGCCGCCGGCGTCGAGATCGCCCGTGTTGCCGGTGAATGTACAATCCGTGACGATAGGCGCCGCGTGGGCATTCATCATGCCGCCGCCCTCGATCGCGTGGTTGCCGGTAAACACGCAACGCGAAACATGGGGGGCAACCTTGTAATTGAGCATTCCGCCGCCGGTGTCTTCCGAGGATCCGTTGCCTTCGATGCCGTCGTCGGCCCATCCGCCGGTGATGGTAAACCCGTCGAGGATGGCGTTGTCGGCGCCCAGCACAACATGATATGCGCGCGCGCCGGCCCGGGCGGTCGTGCCGTCGAGAAGGGTGACGTTCGTTTCGGGATCGCACTGGCTGCGCGCGGTTTCGGATTTGTCAAATCCGCCATAGACATCCACGCCCGGTTTCAGCACAATCGATCCGGTCGCGTTGGCGCGCGTTTCCGCGTAGGTCCCCGCCGCCACCCAAACTTCGGCAGGCGATCCGGCCGCGAAGGCCGCGTCAATACCCGCTTGGACTGTTTTGTACGCCATTGCCCACGACGTGCCGTTCGGACTTGGCGCCGTGCTGGCGGCATCCACGTAAAATCGCCGGTACACGCGGATGTAATCGGTCTTGGTTTCCGTCGTGCTGCCGACAGCGGAAGTGGCCGTCAGTGAGACCGTGTAAAATCCCGGCGCGGTGTAAGCATGGCTCGGATTGGCCGCCGTGCCGGTTGTGCCGTCGCCAAAATCCCACGAATACCCCGTGATGGGTGATGTGCCGGGCGTGGACTGGTTGGTGAATTGGACGTTCAGAGAACCGTAGCCGATGGTCGCGTCCGCCGTAAACGCGGCCGTGGGGCCGCCCACGTTGACTATCATCGTCTTTGTGCTGGAACCTGTTGCGCTGTCCACCGTGAGTGTCACGGTTCGGACACCGGCGATTGTGTAGGTATGCGAAGGCGATTGCGCGGCGCTGTTTGCGCCGTCGCCGAAATTCCACGCCCAACTCGTAATCGGTGAACGGCCCGCGACGGACGTATCCGTGAACTGGACCGCGAGAGGAGGCGGCCCCGACGCGGGAACGGCGGAGAAACCGGCCGTAGGGCCGCCGTCCACCTTGATATGGGCGGTGCGTGTCAGCGTGTGCGAACCGGCGGGGGTCGTGACGGTCAACGATACCGTGTATGTTCCTCCGCGCGTGTAGGTATGCACGGAATTTTGCAGATTGCTCGTCGCACCATCGCCGAAATCCCAGAGCCACGATAGCGGCGATGCCGTGCCGGGCAACGAAAGATCCGCAAAGGCGGCCGTCAGCGGAACCATGCCTTCCACCGGCGATGCTCGCCAATCCGCGACAGGCCCGGCCGTGCCATATTCGTACGCGCCCATGTCGAAAAGGCCGCCGGACGGTTGCGGCCTCGGCACGCCAAGTATATCGTTGGAGGGCGCGTTGCCCGCCGTGCCTTTGTTGATGCAGGGCGATCCGGCCAACAGCGACAGATCCCCCGCCGCGGCGTCGCGAAACTGGGGATTGGTCTGGATATTGCCTGTTCCCGTATGGCCGCCCTGGACATCCGAGTAGATGACGGTGCGCGATGCGCCGCCAAATTCCGAAGGCGTGTCGCCATAGAGGATGTCGTTTGAAAAAGTGCACGGCGCGCCCGTCGCGCAGTAAGCCGCGCCTCCCGTGCCTCCGTTCTGCGCCTGATTCGCGGAAAAGGACGTATTCACGATGAGCGCGGTCTGGGGACCTTCGAAATAGGCCGCTCCGCCGGATCCGTTGGTGGCCGTGTTGCCCCAAAACACGCTGTTCGACAGCAACAACGGCCCGTTGGCATTGTACAGGGCGCCGCCGCGCAAGGCCGAGTTGGCCCGAAAGGCGCATCGTGTGATGCTGGGCCATGAGTTTGCAAACGAAATGGCGCCGCCCGCGCCCGAAACGGTGGCATTCAGCGTAAAGGAACAATCCAAAAATTCGGCTACCGCCGTGTCGCCGTATACCCCTCCACCGAAAGCCGCCTGGTTGTTCGACAACGTGCAATACCGCATCGTAACGGTAGCGCCGCCACGGGCCACGAGTCCGCCGCCCGCATTCGACGCCACATTGCCGTTCACCGTGCAACGGATCAGTTCCGGTGTGCAGGCATCGTTGTTTTCGAGACCCGCTCCGTCTCCCGCGACATTGCCCGATACCGTACAGCCGAGAAAGAGCGGTGAACATGCGCCGCGACTCGCAACCGCCCCGCCCGATTGCGACGCCGTGTTCGTGGCGATTGTGCAGTTGGCCACTTGCGGCGAGGAAATGTGGTTGTACATGCCCGCGCCGAAGGCCGCCATGTTGTTCTGAATGGCGCACAGGAAAAAAACCGGCGATGACTGATGGTTGTGAACGCCGCCGCCGAAACCGTTCGCGGCGTTGCCGGTAAACGTGCAGTGGATGACCAGCGGCGAGGCAAAGGCATTGTACATACCTCCGCCATTGGCGGCATCGCCCATGCCCGACGCGACGCCGCCCGTAACGACAAATCCGTCCAGCACGGCGTCGTCCGCGCCCATGATCACATGCCATGCGGCCAATCCGCCGCGCGCCGAGGCGCCGCTGATAACCGTCGGGCGGGCAGTCCAATCGCGTGTATCGCGCTGGGTCTCGTTGCCGGCAAAACCGCCGTATAACGCCACGCCGGCTTTCATCAGCACCGCGCCGGTTTCATCGGCCCGCGCCTCACCGTACGTGCCCCCGGCCACCCAGATTTCATCGCCTTTGGCGGCGGCGTCAATCGCGGGCTGGATGTCCCTGAACGCGGTTGCCCACGCCAAACCGTTTTGCGTGGGCGACGAATTCGCCTTGTTCACAAACCATGTCGCGGCGGTCGCCACCGGGGCGGCCGCCAGAATCAGCGCTATCAATGCCGCATGTCGTGCCACGCGTCACGTTCCCATTCCCCCCACGGATTGGGTCCGGTAACCATTCTTCGATTCGAGTTTACTGCAACCAATACAAAAGGGAGTCTAGCGCAACGCGCGCCAACGTTCAACCTAACGAACGACAACGAATTTGGCAATCAAACCTGCCTGGATGTTGCGCTGGCAATAGGCGTCCTGTTTCGGGTATGGTGTTGACGGAAGAAAACGGAAAGGAGATCTTCCATGGCCAAGGGATATATGCGTGCAACGGCGTGGGTGTTGACGATGGCCGCGGTGGTTTTTGTGTTCACGGGATGTCCCGCGGGATATGAGCGTACGTACGCCGGCATTTCTTTCGTCTGGTGTCCGGCCGGAACGTTCTACATGGGCAGCATCGAAGGCAAGGACGACGAGTTGCCCGTTCATCGCGTGAAGATATCGAAGGGATTCTGGCTGTCACGATACGAGATCACGCAGGATTTGTGGCAGGGAATTATAGGCAAGAATCCGTCGCGTTTTACGGGCGATCCGCGGCTTCCGGTCGAAAACGTTTCGTGGAAGGAAGTCGTGTCGTTCATCGGCGAGTTGAACCGCCGGTATCCGGACAAGATATTCCGCCTGCCGACGGAAGCGGAGTGGGAGTACGCGTGCCGCGCGGGCAGCGAACGCGAGTACGGTTTTGGCGACAACGCCGCGCAATTGCCGGACTATGCGTGGTTCAAGGGGAACGCCGAGGGCAAGACCCATGTCGTCGGACGCAAGAGTCCGAATGCCTGGGGCCTGTACGATATGCATGGCAATGTCGCCGAGTGGGTGCGCGATCGCTACGGCGAATACCCCTATGAAACCGGAACCATCACGGATCCGATGGGGCCGGAAACGGGATCCGACCGCGTGTATCGGGGAGGAAGTTGGTACCACGATGCGCCGCAATGCCGCGCTTCGGCCCGTCAGCGCGACGGAATGGACAAACGCGACAGTGTGATCGGTTTCCGTCTTGTGATGGAATAAACCGGGCCGAAACGGCCTTTCATGTTGCCGGTGTCTTTTTCGTTCTTTTTCCCGGGGCATGTTCCGTGTCGCCGGGCGGTGTGTTTTCGGAAGCCATGCGTTTGTTCGCTTCGCGGAGGCGCCGGCTCAAAATCCGCACAATGTTCAAAAGGATTTGGACGGACATGCGTTTTGTCAACAGATGTTTGAACGTGGCCTCGGTCAACACAAACAGGCGGCCGTCGTCGATCGCCGTGACGCTGGCGCTGCGCGGTTCCCGGTTGATAACGGACATTTCACCGAACGTGTCGCCCGTCCGCAGCGTCGCAATTGCCTTGTCAGCATCGCGAACCGAAAAGCGGCCCGCCAGGATCACATACAACTGGCTGCCATAGGATCCCTTTTGGAACACAGTTTCGCCTTTGCCGACCTGGATGGTTATCCCGCGCGACAGAATTCCGGCCACATCCTGCGCGCTCAATCCCTCGAACAGGCCCGTTCGTTTCAACAGCGTTTCGCATTCGGCGATGTCTGCAATCATGCGGATTGTCTCCCTCTTTCAGGGCGCTTTTCAGGATGAACAACCTGTATTTTGGATGCGGGCCGCTTGACCGCCAAACCGGCGATCAGAGCACGTAGATAAAGCGGCTGCAATTCGCGCAGGTATGGATATGCGCGGAATCCTGCCGGACTTGTTGCGCGAATTTCGACGGAAGCCGCATGAAGCAGCCCTGGCATGTGTCGCCCTCGACGGGCACCAAGGCGGGCGGCTGGCTTTTCATCAGGCGATCGTAATGGCGAAGGAGCCGCGGGTCCACCAACGACCGAATCTTTTCGATTCGCTGTTTCAGTTCACCCTTGCCCGTTTTCGCCGTGGCCAGCATTTCCCCGTACAACTGCATCCGCGCCAGCAAGACGAGGTCGGCGTGCGCATCGGGCGTGTGCGCGATGGCCGGGTCCGCATCCAGTTTGGCCGAACCCGATTCAGGATTGTCGTTCAGCGATTTCGAGGCCTTTTCAAGAATGTCGCACATGTCGTCCGCCGTTTTCGCCGCCATCATGGCCGACATGTTCTTGGGATCCCTCAGCACCTTGATGACCGTGGCCACAAAATTCAGATAAGTCGTCTGCTGCGCGGGGGGGTAGAATATAAGAAAGATAAGTTGGACCGGTTTGCGGTCTACGGACATAAATTCGAGGCCGGCCGGAGCGCGCCCGACCGCGCACACGAGTTGCTTGATACCCGTCACCCGCGCGTGCGGCACCGCGATGCCGCGCCCGATCCCCGTGCTCTCCGTCACCTCCCGCGCGACCACCTGATCGAGTGCTTCTCCCATGCCTTTCATTTTTTTCTTGTCAAACAGCAGGTGAGTCAACTCCTTGATGGCATCCGATTTGTTGGCGGCGGCCACTTCGGTCAATATGCAATTTTTTGCGATGTACTTGCTCAATACCATGTGCGTTTGTCCTTGGCGTTTGTCCGATCACCCGTTTTTCCAGTGTATTGCCGGGGAATACGACAGTCCGATTGTAGCACGCGGCATCGCCGCACACAATATCGCAAAGAGGCCAGGGTAAACGAAGAAATCATCCCTTTGGCCGTAACGTTGCGGCTGGACCGCCTTGGGATTTGATACACTGGTCATAAAGAAATACGACGGAATGCGCAAAACCGGCGCGGAAAGGTTGTGAAGGGCCGTCTATTGGTCAATATGGCAAAATGGATTTATCCGCTGCTCGTGATATTGGCGCTTGCCGTGTTTGCGCCAGTGTTTCAAGCGGATTTTGTCAATTACGACGACGACTTCTACTATACGGCCAATGCGCAGGTGCGCGCTCCGTTGTCGTTTCAGACCGTGCGCTGGGCCTTTACGTCCGTCTATTTCAACAACTGGCATCCGCTGACGTGGCTTTCCCATGCAGTCGATCATCACTTTTTTGGGCTGAATCCACGCGGCCCCCATACGGTCAACCTTTTTCTGCACGTATTGAACACGTTGCTGGTATTCAGCCTTTTTCGGGCGGCCGCCGCCGGAAAAGATCGCGCGACGGCGGCCGCCGGCTTGTTGGCGGCGCTTTTTGCGGTGCATCCCCTGCATGTCGAGTCGGTGGCGTGGATCTCGGATCGTAAAGACCTCCTGGGCGGTTTCTTTGGTCTGCTTGCCGCGAGGCTGTACTTGGCGTACGTTCGCAAACCCTCCCCCGGCATTTATGCGGGCGTCGCGGCGTGCATGATCTTGAGTCTGATGTCAAAATCCATGCTGGTAACTTTGCCCCTTTTATTGCTGATCATGGATTACTGGCCCTTGCGACGGAAAAAAGGATGGCTTCCGGTGCTGGAAAAACTCCCGATCCTGTTTCTGTCGCTGGTTTTCGGCGTGGTGGCCATGTCGCTCAAGACGGAACAGACGGAATCGGCATGGAACCGGCTTCTCTATGTGCCAATCGCATACGTCCGGTATCTATATAAAACCTTCTGGCCGGTGGATCTCGCCGTCTATTATCCATTTCCTGCTTCGCCGGTATCTCCGTTTGGGCTGTTCCTGTGTATAGCGGGATTGGCGGCCGTCACCGTACTGGTCTTTCTGCTGCGTTTCCGGCATCCCTATATGCTGGCGGGCTGGCTTTGGTTTGCCATTGCGCTGGCGCCGGCCAGCGGAGCGATTCAGATCGGCGGACACTGTATGGCGGATCGATATATGTATCTTCCGCTGATCGGTCTATTGATGATGATGGCATGGCCGCTGGCGCACCTGTCGAAACGCGCGGTTGCGATGGGCGCCGGCATGGCCATGGTTTTTGCCTGCTCCGTATTGGGATTTGCCCAGGCGCGGACATGGCGCGACAGCGTTTCCCTGTGGGAACAGGCGATTCGCGCCACGGGATCGAACGGGCGCGCGGAATACAATCTCGGCAACGCATGGCTCGAACGCGGTGAACTGGACAAGGCGGCCGCCTGCTATGCGCGGGCGCTGGCGCTGGACGAGACGGACATGGACGCGTGTACGAATCTCGGCGTCATCGCCGTGCGAAAGGAACTATTCGACGACGCCGCGCGCTGGTTTCAACGGGCCCTGCAAATCAGCCCGGAAAACCCGCGCGCCAATCAAGAGGTGGACCGTCTGGCAAAACTCCGCGCCAATCGCGGCGTCGCATTCGCCGAACAAGGACGGTTCGATAACGCCGCCGAAGAATTACGTGCGGCGCTGGCGCTACGGCCTCATTCCGCCGATGCGCATTTCAACTTGGCGAATGTGTTGTTGCGCAAGGGCGACTTTCATGCGGCGGCCGGGGAATTTGCCGCCGCGCTGGCTATCAAACCTGACGATGCCGGCGCCCATTATGCCCTTGGACTTACGCTCGGCCACCTGGGACGCACCGAGGACGCCTTGGCGCATTTTCAACAAGCCCTTCGACTCCGGCCCGGCGATCCCGAAATCCTCCGGCAACTCAAGGCGCTGCAACCCTGAATCGCGGAACACGGCTGTTCGGAACCGGTTTGCCGGGGTATTTGTGAAGTGAGTGTTAGGCCCTTATCGCTCGCACATCGACAACAAATTGTCGATGTTTGTAACATGTTGATATCGAGTGCATTTCGGCTACGTCAAAGGCGTCCCCTCTTCTGGGCGAAGTCCCAGACGAGGCGTAGTACCTTACCGTGTGGCTTCTATCAACAAGAAGTTTTTGGGCAACTTACACAACCAATTGAAGTACAATGATTTGTCGAGTGCGAACACCGCGGAGTTCTTGCCTCGATTACGATGACGATGACGAACACGAGCACGAAAAGAGACTGGATTGTGGGCATAGCCCACGTTGGAGAGTCATCCAATACATACACTCTTTTCGTGCGGCCGAAAAACGAGCCGGCGCCGGTTTTGCTCCTGGCCGCGTCATTTTGCCAATGCCTCTTTCCCTGCGTTCACTTGAACGCAGCAATGGATTTAACATAGGCGACCGAATCCGCGATAGCCTTCTTCGTTTGCTCTTCGGTCAATTCGACGCCCTTGACGCCCTCGAATTCGATGGTTACCGGGCCGTAATATTTATGGGCTTTCAGGAGTGCGAAAATCGCCGGAAAATCCACCTTGCCCGTGCCGAGCGCCGGGAAATTCCACGACTCGAATTCGGCATTGTGATCCTTGATTTCCAGGGTCGCGACGTAATCAATAATTTTCTTCAACTCGGCCACGGCCGTCGTGTCCTTGTTGTAGAACGTGATGTTCGCCGTGTCGAAATTGATGCGGACGTTCGGGTGATTGATTGCTTTCATGGTTTCGAGTTGGACGTCGCCGTTCGTGCAGAGTTCCGGATGCGTTTCGAGCGAGATGATGACGCCGTGCTGCTTGGCTGCTTCGCCCGCGCGGCGCAGGCGATCGTACACGACGGACTTTTCCGCGCCATTGCACTTCGCGCTGAGGAACATGTACTTGACACCCATCTTCTCGCAGATGGCCGCCTGTGCGCCCAGTTCATCCACGCACGTCTCCTTGGACAGATCCGTGTTGCCGCGAATGACCAGCGGCGTCAACTTGCTGTCCTTGAGTTTCTGGATTGTGGCTTCGACCTGATCCGGCGCCGGTACGGGGATGAAGACATAGTTCAAGCCGATGGCGGACATGTGATCCAACGCGCCTGCGTCGTATTTCCCGTAACTCGCCGTCCGGCAGGCCAACGGCCATGCGGCATCGTCTGCCGCCCATGCGCCGGATGCGGCGAGAAGAACCAATGTAATCATGACAAGAACCGCCGAAAATTTCATATCTTCTACCCTCCATTTCTTCATTATTTCATGTTCGCAATATCGAGAATACCGAGTTCTTGCATGTATTCAACGGTATTGAATGTACACGGAAAAATCTTTGGACGTGAAATGTGGAACAGACTGTCCAGTCTGTCTGAAGTTTCTGCATTTTGGCCTGAACGGCCGTAAACAACAAAGCCCAGGGTAACGCTCTATCCCTGGAGTTTGTTACATTTTGGCCTGAAAGGCCATAAACAGGAAAGCCCAGGGCAACGCCCTGGGATACGGGCATTGAGCAACCGACGTAAGCCCTGAAAGGGCGTGACAACCCGTCAATCCCACACTTGGGATCAAACAATATCCGTAGACGAACAGACTGGACAGCCCGTTCTGGAGTTTCTGCATTTTGGCCTGAAAGGCCGTAAACATGAAAGCCCAAGGCAACGCCTTGGGATACGGGCATTGAGCAACCGACGTAAGCCCTGAAAGGGCGTGACAACCCGTCAATCCCACACTTGGGATCAAACAATGTCCGTAGACGAACAGACTGGACAGCCCGTTCTGGAGTTTCTGCATTTTGGCCTGAAAGGCCGTAAACATGAAAGCCCAAGGCAACGCCTTGGGATACGGGCATTGAGCAACCGACGTAAGCCCTGAAAGGGCGTGACAACCCGTCAATCCCACACTTGGGATCAAACAATGTCCGTAGACGAACAGACTGGACAGCCCGTTCTGGAGTTTCTGCATTTTGGCCTGAAAGGCCGTAAACATGAAAGCCCAAGGCAACGCCTTGGGATACGGGCATTGAGCAACCGACGTAAGCCCTGAAAGGGCGTGACAACGCGTCAATCCCACACGTAACGCTCGTCATATTCGACCTCATACCGTTTCAGAAACAAACGAAACTCATCCTGAAACGTTATTTTTCGGTGATGTTCCACCTGCTCCTCGATATACCGGCGCACCCGCGTCACATGGGATTCGCTTACAGAGAATGCACCGTACCCATTCTGCCAATAAAATCCCGCGAATTCGCCGCCTTGGGCCTTCATCCATTTGGATGATCCTTTCTTGACCTCTTCGATGACCTTGCACAGGGTATGGTTCTTGGAGAGCGTAAACAGCGTGTGCACGTGGTCCGAATTCCCGCCTATCACGATGGCCGGGCTTTCACATTCTCGCAGGATACCAGCCTGATACGCAAACAATTTCGGGCGAAGCGCCGCCGTAAGGCACGGTTCACGATTCTTCGTGCTGTAAATGAGATGGATGAGATTCCTCGCTAAAGACTGCGCCATGCGCAAATCCCTTGTTACGCCCTTTCAGGGCTTGTTGTTCTACGGATCACCTGTGCCCAGGGCGGCGCATTGGGCTTTCAGCCCGCCGCTCTGCCCTGGGCTTTTATGTTTCGCCCTTTCAGGGCGCTGAATCAGACGACGCTTTGGGCGTTCAACTCCAGTCCTCGGGGCGCTGAATCGCATACAGCGTAAAATCACTCTGAAAAACCATAACCCTAAAATCGGCAGTTGAACGCGGCTCTTTCGACCAAACCATGGACGAGATGGACATTGTGGACCCAGTGGACTTCACCCGCAAGGGGATTGATTTTCTTGTCCATTTCGTCCACAAGGTCCACGACATCCAGAGGATAGCACGTAGAATCCGATCTTGACTGCCGAATCCAGGATAACTCGTTTTCCATGACGCAAGCTATTACGGCGGGTAAAAAGTTGTGATACCGAAAAGATCGCAAAAACCGGAAGATCCCAAAAAAATGTACAAACTCCTGGGACAGACTGTCCAGTCTGTCTTTTTCAGAGATGCGCCGATTCCGCGGCCGGACAGGCTGGACAGCCTGTCCTACGCATTCGCCCAACAATCTCATAAAACGAGTTGCGAGTACGAGCACAAGCACATCCTACACAAGTTCTTTCCGGTGCGCCCAGACTTTTTCAAAAGCCTTGATGTATTGTTCGACGAGTTCCGGAACCTCGGTTGTGAAATAGGGCAGCGCCAGCGCGGTGGCGTTGGCTTTTTCCGAACCGGGCAAGTCGGGGATGACGGGTTTGTGGTGCCACCATTCGTCCTCGGCATACAGCGCCAGCTTGTGCTGAAGCGTATAGCTCAGCGCGCTGGCGCGCACGCCCTCGGCGGCGAGCGCCTTGACGGCCGCCTCGCGCGTCATGCCCGCTTTCGCCTCGTCAATGAACAACATGTTCCACGAGTAGTAGAGCCGCTGAATGTCCTTGCGTCCGCTGGTTTGTTCGGACAAGCCGGGAAGTTGGAGGAGAGCATCGTTGAGTTTGCGCACCTGTTTCGCGCCGGCCTCGTTGCGCTCTTCGAGGCCCTTGAGTTGGCACCGCGCGAGCGCCGCCGCGAACGGGTGCATACGGAATTTCAATCCAAGCCCGGACCCCTTGTATTTCATATACGGACTGTCGGCCGGAATGCCCGGCATGTCGTAATTGCCGAACGCCGTGGCCCGTTCGAAATCCTCGCGGTTTTGATACACCCCCAGCCCGCCTTCGATGGATGGCAGTGGTTTCGTCGCCTGGAAACTGTAGATGGCCATTCGGCTCCACGATCCCGTGTATTTGCCCTTGAGTTTCGCGCCGTGCGCGTGCGCGCTGTCTTCGAGGACGATCAGGCCTTTTTCATTGGCCCAGTCGTTGATTTCGTCCATATCCGCCGGCAGGCCGATCCAATGGACGGGCAAAATGGCTTTTGTATCCTTCGTCAACCGCTTCTTCGCATCGTTCAGATCGAGGTTGAGTGTTTGCGGGTTGATATCCACGAACACCGGAACCAGCCCGAACAGCCGCATCGGCACGATAGTCGCGAAGAACGTGTAGCTGGGAACCATGATCTCGCTGCCCGGCGGTAGGTTCAGCGCGAAAAACATCGAAGCCAGCGCGCTGGTTCCGTTGAAATGCGCCTTGGCGAACGGCACGCCGAAATGGTTTCTCCAATCGTCCTCAAGCCCCGCAATCGGATCGTATGTCGGATGGCGTACGAGTTCGAGAACCGCCTGTTCCTCGGCTTCGCCGTATCGCGGCCAGCGGGCGGCGTCCGCATCCGGCACGGTCACCGCCTTCGGTCCGCCCCGTACCGCCAGTTGTTCGATTGGACCCTGCGCGGAAACCTTGCCCGACAGGGCCAGTCCCGCCGCCAATGTCCCCGTCGTCTTGAGGAAACTTCTCCGGCTTGATTCCATGGATCTCATGGCAACATCTCCCACCGTAAACGAGCCGCGGCCCTTATCTTGATCCAGCCGCTTCCGTATAATAAAACGGCGAGGGAAAAGTATCAACTGTCGCGGCGATGTGAAGGCTTGTTTGTTCATGGTGCGGTTTGGCGTGACTCCACGGAAAGAAACGGAATTGCGGGAACGCATGGACGCCTGCGGTCTTCGCGAGGAAGATCTCGACGAATCTTTCGTGACGTCCGGCGGTCCGGGCGGCCAGAAAGTCAATCGGAGCGCCACGTGCGTCCGGCTGGTTCATCGCCCGACCGGCATCGAAGTGAAAATGCAGCAGGCGCGTTCGCAATCGCTCAACCGTTTTTATGCGCGCCGCCGTCTTTGCGAACTGATCGAAATGCGGCGTTCCGGTGAGTCCAGTCCGGTCTCGAAGGAACAGGCCCGCATCCGCAAACAGAAACAACGGCGTCGCCGGCGCGCAAGACAAATGGATGGCGAAGAGCCGTTAGGAGCCGGAAATGAATAAAGGTAGCAATTCGTGAGCGAAGGACAAAGGACAAATTACAAAGGACGACAATCCGTTGGATATTGCCTCAATTGGCATAAACTCGTCCTTTGTCCTTTTGATTTTGTCCTTCACCGCCGCTCAACTTGAGACTTTTATTCATTTCCGCCGCCTTAGTGTGAAAGAAATATATCCATTTCGCGCCAACGGCCGCTCCGGAAGCGGCGGAACAAGAGTCCGCTCAGGCCGATGATGTAGGCGGTGGCGCCGATCCAGGCGCCCACCGCGCCCCAACCGGCCACAAAAGCCAGGATCAGCGACAGGGGCAGAAAGAATCCGTATGCGAAGGCGAGCGTGAGGTAGAAGACATAGCGCGTGTCGCCCGCGCCGCGCAACGCGCCGAGCGCCACGATATTGACGGCGTCGAAGGCCTGGAAAATTGCGGCGAGGATTAGCAATTGGTGTCCGAGGACGATGACGCCGGGATCCTTCGTGAAGAAAAACGCGACGAGTCCCTTCCCGAAGAAAGCGAATACCAGACCCAGCAGAAACATGTAGACACAGGCGATCCGCATGGCGGTGTAGGATCGCGATTCGGCGGTATCGTGCCGTCCGCGGCCGACGTACATGCCCACGATGGCCGCGATGCCCTGGTTGATGCCGAGCGCCGGCATGAAGCAGAGGTGCATGAATGCGATGGCCGCGTTGTGGGCCGCCAGCGATACCGCGCCGAAATGGCCCACGATGAAACTCGTGAAAATCGCCCAGTTGGCGACGTCCATGAAGATCGTCAGGCCCGCGAAGAATCCGATGCGGCACAGTTCGCGCGCGCGAACGAAATCGAAACGCCAGACCCGGCGGCTGCCGTATTGCGCGTTGACGCGCCCGCTCAGGAACACGGCCTGTAACAGCACGACCTGGAATGCAATCGCGATGACGGTGGCCGTGGCCGATCCGGCAATCTCCATGCGTGGCAACCCGAAATGACCGAACACGAGTCCGTAGTTCAACACGAGGTTGACGATATTGGCGGCGATGGCCGTATACATCGGTACGCCGGGGCGCCCGATTCCCTGGAAGAACGACGCCAGCGCCGTCGCCCACGCCATCGGCAAATATCCGAACAACCGGATGCGGAAGAACGTCAATTCCAGTTCCGTAACTTCAGGACTGTGGTTCATTGCGCGGAAAAGCGCACCGGAAAGCGGCCACAGCGCCAAGGCCATGGCAACGGCCAAGAGCGACAGGTAGATGCCTTGCCAGGCGTAACGGGCGCAATTTTCCTTATCCCCGCGCCCGTAGCATTGCGACACGAAGGTGCTGACGCATCCGACGATGCCGAACAACAGGCATCCGAGCACATACGACCACACGCCCGCGGAACCCATCGCGGCCAGTTCGTCAAGGCCGAGCCGCGACACGATAACCTGGTCCACGAACTGCATGATCGTGTACGAAAGCGATCCGAGAATGATCGGGCCGGACATCCCCATCACTTCGCGCGCGCCCGCCCAGCGGGATTCTGTCGGTGGAGACTGGGTCATGGAAAAACCAAAGTCCAAGACGGATTGTCGTTTCTGTGTTCGCAACGTCCGCGCATGGCGCGCAGAAGTTGAGAGACGCTGCGGTTATACCGCCTCAGGTCAATAGACAATAGGGACATTATCCTGGATTCGGCAATCGAAATCCGAATCCGGTGGCCATGGCTTTTGCACAAAACTTGGGTTTCGATTGTCGAATTTAGGATAACGAGGACGAACAGGCGGCGGCATGGTTCTTGTTACGGTTCCGGCTGGTTGGTGCGCGCCAGGCGGAAGCCGAGGATGGTTCGATCGGTAAAGTATCCCGGTACAAACACGAACCGGCGCGCGGCGCGGCAATCTTCGGGCGGCGAAAACCAACTGCCGCCGCGCAGCACAGCGTGCTGGCCGGTTGGTGGTCCAACAGGATCAATGACGCGGCGTTGGGGGTATTCGCCATAAAAATCCCTGCACCATTCCCAGACGTTGCCGTGGATATCGAATAGTCCCCACGGGTTCGGCGCCCGTTCGCCGACGGGGTGGACCCGGCCTTCGCTGTTCCGTGAATACCATGCGTGTTCGGCCAGACAGGCCGAGTCGCCGCCGCATGAATAGGCGTCCGTCCCGCCCGCGCGGCACGCATATTCCCATTCCGCTTCGGAAGGCAACCGAAATCCCCACTCTCGCCCCCGGTTGAGCGCCGCGATGAATGATTGGCACTCGGACCATGTCACACCCGTGATCGGCAAGCGGCCTTCCGTCTCTTCATCGTAGTTTTCTGGCGGATTTTTCATGACCGCATGCCATTGCGAACGCGTAACTTCGTACCGGCCCATCCAGAACCCATGTGTAATCGTTACCATGTGTTCGGCCTCATCGGGCCGTCGGTCGGGTTCCGTTTCGGGACTTCCCATGCGGAATTGGCCGGCGGGAATCCAGACAAACTCGATGCCCTGAAACGTCCGCACGTCTCCGGCCTGAAACGCCTCGTCCGCGCGCTGAATGACCGCCGGCCGGCTGACGTGGACGTCCAGCATGGACCATGCGCCGGGAATCGTCAGCACGACGATCCACGGCGCCGCCAGCACGCCGGCCCGCAGATAGGGACGGTTGACCTCGCGTAATTCCCACACGGCCAAATAGGTCAGCCCGCCCAGTAAAAAACCGGCGATCGCCCACGATACCACCGGCGGCACAAAGCCCAGCGCGCCGAAAACACGATCCGCCACGGCCAGAACGGCCACGGCAAACCATGCCGGCACGGGCGTGTCCATGCGCGCCAGGATGTACGCAAGCAGACAAAACGGGCCCAGCGCCAGCAACAGTGTTACGATCCATTGCCTCGCGCGTTCCATCGTTTATTTCCGTAATTCCGGGGACAGCCTGTTTATTATGCTTTCACGCACCGCATGATCCGGGTTTGCCTTTATTCGGCAAGCGGCCGAGACGATCTTCGACATGCCCGGTAATCCATTTCAGAAAAGAAAGCCGCCATTCGGCACTCGCCCCGCGGCTGCACACGACGCGCCGGCCCCGGCGCCACACCTCGCGCCACGCAGGCCACGCCGCAAAACTACCATCATTCAACCCAAAACGCAATAATTATGCATGTTGTCTTGAACCTGGATTCGGCAGTCAAGATCGGATTCTACGTGCTATCCTCTGGATGTCGTGGACCTTGTGGACGAAATGGACAAGAAAATCAATCCCCTTGCGGGTGAAGTCCACTACTGGGTCCACAATGTCCATCTCGTCCATGGTTTGGTCGAAAGAGCCGCGTTCAACTGCCGATTTTAGGTTGAATGGCGATAACGAAAACGCTTTTGTGTATTTGATAGCATTGGGAAAGAGATGTCACGGGCGGGCAAATAAGCTGGGCCGATCTTCTTGGATAAATCTTCTTGATTGACTTTGTTTTCACAAAATGGTTGAATGGCCGCTGCCGTTGGCTCGTGCTTGGGCTGCGGATGTGCCGGAAGGAGAGAAAAACCAAATGATCAAATTGGGCGTGAACACGGTGCTGTTCGGTAAGCATGATTTTCGCACGGCCATGCAACACATCAAATGGGCGGGATACGATGCGGCGGAGATTTCGGCGTTGAAGGGCATGTGCGAACATCTGTGCCTGGACACGTGGAAGAAAGACGCGGCGGATATCAAGGCCATTTCGCAGGACCTCGAATTGCCGATTACGGCCATGGAAGAGGCTGCCCTCGACGAAGATCGCCTCATGAGGGCGTATGAAGCCGGCGCCGAGATTGGCATTCCCGTCGTCAATGTCGGCCCGGGCGGCTCGAAAGACAATCCCGACGATCTGGCAAAGTCCATTGACATGCTGGCCAGGATGGCGGAGAAGGCCGAGCCGTTCGGCGTGAAACTGTGCGTGAAGGCGCACGTGGGCGCGGCCATCTGGAACACGCCGACGACCATTGTTGCGATGGCGAAGATCGCTTCGCCCGCCTTCGGCATTGACATGGATCCGAGCCATATCCATCGCGGCGGCGAAGTGCCCAAAGATGCGTTGCGTCAAGTCATCTCGCGCGTGAAACACGTCCACATCCGCGACTGCAAGGGACCGGGGCCGAGTCCGGGCGCGCCGGAAATGCAGGCGTGCGGGCGCGGCGAGATCGATCTGATGGGCTACTGCAAGGTGCTTGTGGATGCCAAGTTCGATGGCCCGGTCAACCTGGAAGTCATCGGAGCGGGTGAATACGAACTTAGCCGTTGCGCCATTATCGCCGCGGAAAGTTACGGTTACCTCAACGCCTGTCTCAAGGCGTGTGGTGGGAGATAGGAAGAAAGGCTACAGGCTTCAGGCTACAGGAGTCATGAGTCATAAGTCATGAACCAGGAAATAGTAATCAAGAGCCTTGAGCCTGAAGCCTGAAGCCTCAAATGAAGGAGAAATCGCATGGCCGCAAAACATCCGAACATCGTCATTTTCGCAATTGACAGCATCCGGCGGGATCACATGAGCTGTTACGGGTATTCCCGCCTGACGACGCCGTATCTGGACCAACTCGCCGCGAAAGGCACGCTGGTCGAGAATGCCTTCAGCGCGTATATCCCGACGACGCCCGCGTATTCAAGCATTCTGACAGGACGCGATGTGTTTTCGACGCGGATGGTGTCGCTCAGCCCGAAGGGTCCGCTCGACAAGAAGCAGCCGACGCTGCCGGAGATTCTGCGCAAGGCGGGATACGTCTCGACGTGCGTCGGATTTGATGGCGGCTTCTATCGCGGATTCGATCAATACCTGACTTTTGAAGGCTGGCCGGCGTGGGAAGATCGTCCGGCGCGCAAGGCGGAGAACCTGAACGCGGTGGCCATCCCGGCGCTCGAAAAGATGCACAAGAGCGGCAAACCTTACCTGCTCTTCCTGCGCCACATGGACCCGCATGCGCCCTATCTGCCGCCCGCCCCCTACGACCAGATGTTCTACTCGAAGGACCCGTGCGACAAACGCGTCAACACGATGAAACCGGTCTTCGAATTCAAGCCGTTCCGCGACTTCCACCGCTCCTGGATGCCGCCCGGCTGCACGGACAAGGATTACGTCATCGCCCAGTACGACGGCGAAATCGCCTATATGGATGCCTGCTGCCAGCGCATCATCACGCGCCTGGAAGAACTCGGCCGAATGGAAGAGACCTTGATCGTCATCACGGGCGACCATGGCGAAACGCTTTACGACCACGATATCCATTTCGATCATCATGGACTGTACGAACCGACGCTGGTCGTTCCGCTGGTGTACTACTGGCCGGGACGCATCCCGCAGGGAGTCCGCAGCAAGACCTATTCGCTGCACGAAGACCTCATGCCGACCGTGCTCGAAATCTGCGGCCTGCAAAAATATGCCAAGGGTGTGAAGTTCGACGGCATCTCGACAGTTCCGTACTTCACGAAGACCAACAACAGCCCGCGGTCGGAATTCTACATCACGGAATGCACCTGGATGCGCAAACACGGCTGGCGCACACCCCACTGGAAATTCTGGCAGGCGCTTGAACCTGACTTCCACCACAAGCCGAAAATCGAACTGTACAACCTAATCGAAGATCCCGACGAAAACGTCAACCTTGCGGACAAAGAAAAAGACGTTGTCCGGCTCATGCGCAACCGCATGAACGCCTGGATCAAAAAACGCGAAAAAGAAACGGGCAAACCAAACCCGATCCTCGAATACAAGATCGGCATGAACAAATACATCGGATCGATCGCGGCAGCCAAAAAATTGCAGGCGCGATAACCGATCCCTACGATTGTGTAACAGCCCAGCCGGAAGAAGCGGCGTGCGTTCTTTTCGTATACCGCGGCGGCGTCAACACAAAAGCCTTGCCGTTGATAACCAGTGGATGTTGGACGCGTTACCCAAAATTCGGCAATCGAAACCCGAGTCTTGTGCGCAAGCCGTGGATATCGTGGATATCGTGGGCCTTGTGGACGAAGCGAACAAGAAAACCTGTCTTTCGGGTGAAGTCCGCTTTGTCCACAAGGTCCACGATATCCAAATGTAGGCTCCGATCTTGATTGCCGAATCTAGGGTGATGCTGAAAACGTCGCGGCTCTACCGACCCTGGATTCATTCTGGATTCATTCTTGAAATCCGGCCTCTCAATCGGTACAATAACCAATAGATATTCGAGATCCCCGATAGCTCAGTCGGTAGAGCGGGTGGCTGTTAACCACTAGGTCCTTGGTTCGAGTCCGAGTCGGGGAGCCAGTCATGACCCAATGTGAGAACTGGTAAATTTCCGGTTCTCACATTGTTTTTTTGTGCGAGGGTTGATAGGAAAGCCGTGGTGTTGCCTCGGATTTGGACATCCGTGCCTTTGACCACGATTTCATTGACAAGATGACCAGTGTAGCGTCTCGCAACGGTACTTCCCGGAACAAAGAAAAGCTGCTTGAGCGAACTTTGAATCTCGCGGATGTTGTCTGAACTGTGGATTGCAGTCGGAATCGGCTTCGGAGCCTGCTTTTCCGAAAGTTCCTGGGCTAACGCCTCACGCTGTTCGCGCAGTTCCTGTATGCGTTCACCCACCAATTTGAGATCGACCGCACCCGATTCGATGGCTTCGATTTGGCGCTTCAGCTTAAGGTCGACCTCATCAATTTGCCTCTTTAGCCGTTGGGCAACCGTAGACATGCTCTTGTGCATGTCGACATGGGCACGTAGAACATCCTGGATTATCGTCTTCACGCGCTTTTCCGAAAACACAACCTCGGCCAAGTGCTCCAGCACTGCTTTTTCGAAATCAGCACAGGGAACTCGCTGCCCATGGCACACCGACTTGCCTTCTCGTAAGAACCGTCGACAATTGTAATACCGGTACTCGCCACCCTTTCCGGTTTCGAGTGTCATCGCCGCCCCGCAGTATCCGCATCTCACGAGTCCGGCCAAGAGCAAGGGGCTTGAGACCGTCTTCCCCGGCTTGCGAGCTGGCTCGTGTGAGGCCCTGATTCGCTGAACCTTCTCAAAAGTCCCCAAATCGATAATCGGGGTAACGTTCACGACTATCCACTCGGTCTGTGGCTTCTCGATGCGAGTCTTCGCGTCGCAACGATTGAAAACATGTTCTCCAACATAAGTCGAGTCGCCAAGAAGCGACAAGACACGCTGCTTTTACCATTTTGAGCCATGACGCACAGGGACCTCTTCGCTATTAAGCAAGCGCGCTATCTGCTTCGCACCCATAGGGTGCCCTTCATGCCCTTCTGCGTACAAGGCGAAAATCCGTTGCACAATTCTGGCCTCTTCTGGATTGATCTCGATCTGGCTCTTCTGATTTCCGCGAGCATCGGTCACGCGATTTCGAGAATAGCCGAAAGGCGCATTGGAACCATTGAAATACCCCCGTCGAGCGTTCTCCTTCATCCCGCGCAACGTATGATATCCGTTCATCTGACTTTCGTACTGGTCAATAAGCTCAAAGATCCCTTCCACAAAATCGCCCATCGGGTCATCCGAGACTTCTTGCGTCGTGGCGATAACCCTGATGCCCTTCTTACGAAGATTGTGCTTCCATATTCGCGCTGCCGTTGCGTCTCGGAAGAAGCGACTTGTTGTGAGGACAAGGATCGCTTCTGCCTCCAGTTTCGCGTTAAGGATATCCCCCATCATTTCTTGGAATACTGGGCGTTTGTCGTCCGTTGCGGACGCCCCTTCCTCGCGGTATTCCTTAACGACTACGTGTTTCTGCTGTTTGCAGTAGTCGCGCATTTGTCTCAGTTGATCCGGAATCGAGAGGTCCTTCTCAGCCTGCCTACTTGTGGAAACTCGAGCGTAGAGTACGACCTTCATTGGGAGCGATCCTCCTTCGTTTCTACATCGATGATACCACGTAAATCCCTCCCGTGGAACTTCTCAAGCAGGCTGTCTGGAAGTGACCTGCCCCCAATTTATGTACCAACCTGAATGAGAGTGTTTGCCTTGATTTCGGTTCGTGGCTCCGGGTTGCAGGCATTGTCGGAACAGAGGGAGGCCGTAGGCCGACCGGAGTTCCGACAATGC
>Ga0209381_1000577_pt1 | contig 83854 bp, 54 predicted proteins | sample DewCreD2012metaG_FD_184111 | JGI IMG/M metagenome (GOLD analysis project Ga0209381, IMG submission 184111) | Hot spring sediment bacterial and archeal communities from British Columbia, Canada, to study Microbial Dark Matter (Phase II) - Dewar... ... | reverse complement strand
CGCTGTGTGCCGTCCGTACAGTCGTGGAGGTAGAACGCGATGACGTCGCACCAGAGGAGCGCCACGCGGGCGGACAGGCCCAGGATCCAGTCCTCGTTCTTGACCAGCATCAGGGCGACGAGCTTCGCTGGCTCTCCCCCGACAGGAGGTAGTCGCCGTAGACGCGCCCCAGCTCGCCGGGGCAGTTTCGCGCGAAGTCCATGATCGGCCAGTGGTTCCCCTCGCGGAACTCCACGCGATGCGGGCCGCCGACGAGGGCGTCGACGACCGGGGCGTACACGATCTTCGCCGCCCCGAGCCACGCCGCCCAGATGGAGAAGGTCGAGTTCCCCCGCATCAGGACGTCCGCCTTGCACAGCGTCAGCCAGTCGTGTAGGAAGCCGATCTCGTCGTTCAGGCCCGGCATCCTCGCGGGGCGGACGTCGGACACCATCTCGAAGTCCGGCAGGCCGTAGGCGCGCGCCGCGTCCTCGTAGGACTCCTGCGCCACGACGCAGTAATGCGACTCGTACCCCTTGTACGACCGAAAGTGAGCCGCGCACTTGACCTCGCGCCCGAGGTGGCGCCACTGCGGTTTGAGCCTGAGCCACTCGCGCGCGTCCGAGCGGGAGTACAGGGCGTAGTATTCCGGGTTCTGGAAGTAGCCCCAGAGATCCGCGTCCGCACCGATCTCGTCGAGACGCGGATCGCAGCCGGGAGTCGGCGCGAACGGCGCGACGATGGGCGGATCTGAAATGTCGAAGATCAGGCGCCCGATCCAGGTGGACGGGACCTGGAGCTCCGCGCCCCGCGAGCGCGCGATCGCCTTCGCCGCGCAATACTGGAAGAGCTGGTTGCCGAACCGCCCGAACGAGCCAAGCCGGGAAACCTGTATCACGCCTGCCATTGGATCGGCCCCTAAAACACGGCGACCAGGATGTCGCGCGGACACGTCCAGTCGTCCTCGAAGCGGATCTCGCGCACGCCGATCGCGTCGAGCCGCTCGAAGATCGTCCCCCCGCGCAGGCCGTTCGCCCACTCGCTCGCCGTGCGGAAGTGGCGGAAGTCGTCGATGAGGATGTACTTGACGTGCGGGTTCGGCATGATCGCGCCGACCAGCGTCAGCTCCCTCATGATGGGCGTATCGAGGTGGTGGGCGTCCAGCCACAGCGTCGTCGGGCCCGTCATCTTTTCGAGCTGATCGTGGATCATGAACGCCGAATCGCCGTGGTACAGGGTTACGCGCGGGTCGCACTCGAATCGCTTCCGCGACGCTGCGTAGCATTCCTTGTCCAGCTCGCACGACGAGACGGTCTTGAATCCCGCGTCGAGCGCCCGCTGGACGCCGTCGCCCGTCGACGTGCCGGTCTCGATCAGGTGGTCGGTCAGGTACTTGCGGAACAGCTCAACGCTGCTGGGCATAGAGGGCCTCCCTGATTGCGTCTCCGACCCGCAGCGCGACGTCGCGCGTGTAGGCCGTGACGAGTGCCGCGTTCATCTCGATCGCCTGCTTCCGCTCGTAGTAGTAATCCGGCCGCAGATTGTTAACGAGTTTGATAATTTCCGTGCAATCATCTGGCAGGCCGATCATGGCGTTCGGGTTGAAGAACGCATGGACGTTCCGGCATCCCCAATATAGCGGCACGGTCTTCGTCACCAGGCAGTCGCACAACTTTTCGCTGAAATAGTTCTCGACACGGCAGTTCTCGATGCAGACGTGGTACATGTGGTCGAAGGCGACGTACTTCGCCGGCAGGTCGCTGCACAGGTTCGGGTTGCCCTCATGGCCCGGCGGCTTCGACACGGCCGACCGCCAGAAGACATGCGGGATGGTGATCTCGTCCTGCCGCTCCCACAGTTGCCGGCGGAACTTGTGGCCCGGCATCCAGTCCTTCCCGCCGCAGATCATCGTCACGCCGAACTTCTTGTCCGCGACCTTGTCCGCGTCCTCCGGCCGGATCCAGGAGGTGCCAAACGGGAAGAATCGCGCCTTCGGGCAGGCCGCAAGGATCTGCGGGTCGAGCGTCAGGATCAGGTCATATCGGCGCTGCGTGCGGATGACGTAGTCGTTCGAGATCCGCGTCCCCTCCGGCTCGAAGAAGACCGCCATGACCTTCTTCACGCGGCCAGTCCGCCCCCGCTCCTCGACGGCCGCGAAGATGTCCACGTCGGTGGGGAAGTCCATGATCCCCTTTGGGTCGATCCAGTCGCCGCCGTAGATGACGGGCTTAACCATTGCACCTCCTCGACCGCCTCTCCATGAGCGATCCCTGGCTCCGGTCGTGATCGAACGGGCTCGGCATGACGGCCGCGAAGCGCCTGCCGGCCCGGCCGCCGAGCCACGCCCCGTCCTCGCCGTAGCAGTGGAGATGCTCCAGCATGACGTCCATCGGCTTCCCGACGTATCGTATTGCCGCGATCTTGCGGGCAGTCGCCGGCGCGATCAGGTATGCCAGAGACCCGCACAGGCTCCCGCCTCCCGCGTAGACCCACAGTTCCCTGTCGCGCCACTGCTCGAACGCCCAATGCTCCGTCCGCGCCGTCCGCGTGTGGAGCGAAACGACCTCGAAGCGGTCGAGCAGAGCGACGGCGTCCCGGCAGACGTCCAGCCAGTCCGGCTCGTTGGGGTTGGCGTCGTCCTCGAGGACCAGCGCCGGCTCATGGCCGTCCGCGATCTGCCGGGCTGCGAGCTGGTGGCCGTAGACGCAGCGATAGTGCCGGGTGGCGAAGAATCGGTAGTCGTGCTGCGGCAGGAGCGGCTTGCATTCCGGGTCCGGCTCCCAGCCGGGCGGCAGATCCACGTCCGGCGTGTCGATCAAGGTGTACGGCTCCCGATGGCGGCGGAGCGCCGTCGTGATGAGCGGATCCCGGTGTCGGTTACAGATCGCGTAGGTGTCCACGGACTATTTCCTCAAGTCCCAGACCGAGGCCGGATCGAGAAGGTTGCTTGCAACGGACGTCCATGGCCGCTCGTAGTCGTACACGCGCATGAACCGGAACTTCGCCAACTCCTCGTCGACGCCCCCGTAGTGCGCTTCTGTGTCATGGACGACCACGAACGTGGACACGCTGGCGAGCCGGCGGATTTCGAGGAACCGCCGCCAACCCGGCTTGTGATCGACGAACGCCAGGCCCCATCGCCACGGGCTTTTGTCGACCAAGTCGAACGAGTCCCATTGGTCCTCCGGCACGCCGTGGAAGATGTGCCAGGGGGCCGCCAGATGCTTGACCGCGTCCATCCATGCCGGGTCGGTCTCGACGGAATGCAGCTCATGCTCGGACGGCTGGCAGACCGAATGCAGGAACGGCGTGGAACTATTCCCGCAGCCGCACTCGAGGATGGGGCCAAGACGCTGCGAACACACATACCGACCGAAGGCGTCGAGCGCGCGGATCATGTGGGCCCTCACAGACGAGAGGCGAAACCGGAAACGTAGTCGTCAGCCCACGACAGCCATTCCGGCGCGATCTGCTCGACGAGGGGCCGCATCTTCATCCAGTGCGCCTCGACGGGCCGGAGCAGGTGCGCGTCGACCATGCCGGCCGCGTTCGGCTTCTCTGGCCATGCGCTGCGGTCGATCCGGTCCTTCGGCGGTCCACCGTGTCGGTCGATCATCTGGCAGTCCGCCTCGTACCCCTTCCATGCCTTGATGCGCTTGCCGAACCATTCCTCGTCAAAATTCCAGGCAGCCCAGGAATCCTCGTCCTTGCCCAGCCCGTCGTCGAGGCAGGCTTGGACGTGGTCGCGGATGTTCCGGCCGTCGCGTATCCCGACGATCTCCCGCCACGTCTCGGCCAGCGCCCCGACGTAGCAGAGCGGATACTTCGCGTGTCCGTAGGCGTTGGCGTAGTAGAGTTGCACGCGCTTGTCGGTCTTGCGCGTAGTCAGGAAGTAGTCGCGCGAGAGCGGCCACATGTCCGCGTCGGAGGTCAGGAGATAGTCGTTCGGCTTGACGAGGTAGTGGGCGGCGGCGAACACGCGCCCGACCTGTATCGTCGTGGCTGGCCGATGGCCCGCCACCCGGCCGACGGACAGGAGTTCCGCGCCGAGCAGCCGGGCGGTGTCGAGGGCCCATCTGGCCGCCGGCCTCTGCGTCCACTCGGCGAACGGGCCCTCCAGCAGGATGAGCGGCCGGTATCCCGACAGCATCCACATGAGGGCGGTGATCGGCATGACGCCCAAGTATTGCGGGTGCTGGTCCACGCCGAACACCACGCGATGCTTCGGCGCCAGGGCGAAGGTGTGGTGCGCCTCCGCCGCCCGGACGATCTGCGTGGTGGGAGCGTTGATGGCGTCGTACCAGGCGAGGATCGGCGTCACGTCGCACGCACCGCCCAGGTGAGAGCCGATGCAGTCGCGGACGTCGTCGCGGGGCGGGAATCGGTGGATGATGTCCGCCTCGCCGAACGTGCGAGCCAGGTAGTGCTGGTCGCCGCCCTGCTTGGCCAGGTCGACCGTGCATGCCTTGATCCAGTCCTCCCATGTCGCAGCCGTCACCGTCCTGCGGAACGCCTCGACGTTGAACGCCGACAGGCCGCCCATGATCCCGCAGTGGGACACGCTGTCATGGATCGTCATCAGCCTCTTGCCGCTGGCCGAGAACTTTTCGAGCGCCCGGAAGTCGCGCGGCATCGGCAGGGCGTCGACGTCGCGCGGGGCGACACACTGGACGTCCGGCTCCCAGCACGGCCTGAATCGCCACAGCATCGCCTCGCAGACGCGCGAGGCCTCGCCGGCGTAGATGAGGCGGATGTGGCCGGCGATGTGGAGGCGAAGGAGCACCTCACCGTAGGGATGGCTGTAGATCGACGCGTCGTGGTAGATCCAGAGTTGCCATCCTGGGAAGCATGACAGGTGCGCCCGCACGACGGCCGGGAGATAGCCGTAGTACCAGCAACGCCCGCTGTTGGCGACGGAATGCCGCGCCTCATCGAGCGCGAAGAGCGCCATCGAGATGATCTTCATGTGGGTTGCACCGCGGCCGTCGTGGTCCTGCTGTGGCGATAGGAATAGAGCGGCATCCCGATCAGGTGTTCCGTTTTCGCCGCCGCCAGCGCCGCATGGAAGAACTGGTCGTGCTCGCGACCCGGCAGGTCCGCGAACTTGCACCCCGCGTCGACGCACATCTGCCTTCGCCAGACGTGGGCCGTGCCGGGGCGCCGCTTGATTCCGGCTCGCGGCGACCACTCCTCGTCCGCCGCGTGCTTGATCGACACGTCCGTCTGGCCGTAGGCACCGTTGATCGTGCAGTCGACCGGGTAGCAGATGACGTCCGGGTGGGTGCGGTCGATGGAGATGAGCACCTCGCAGATGTAGGACCACGATACGTTGTCGTCGTCGTCGACGAAGCCGAAATACTCGCCGCGGGCCAGCTCGAAGAGGGCTTGACGCTTGGCGCCGAGCGAGCGGTGCTTGTTGTCGATGAGTGCGACGACCTCAACCTTCTCCGGGCCGACCGCAGCGACCTGCTGATTGATCTTGTCGTAGAGCGCGGCCAGCAGAGGGAACCGCTCCGGCACGCCACACATGAGGACGCTCAGGACGGGCGGCTTGTCGTACATGCGCGTTCGCTCCCAGGAAATCCCGCGGCCATGCGGGACATAAAAAGGGCCTTGTCGTGCTCCCACCACTTGTCGGAGTTCTCGCGCTGGTAGTCGAGGCGCTTCGTCTTGTGCTCGTCGTTGCGGCACCAGTGGTGGTGAAAGTGCGAGAGGCCTTCGCGCTGCCACAGGACGCACTGCGTCTTCGCGACGTTGAAGAGTTCCTCGTCGCCGTAGAAGTGCCGGTAGGGCAGCGGGCACGGACCACGCCCTCCATACGCCGAGCGGATCCACCCGTCGCCGAACCACGGGCTGCCGCAGATCCGCCAGACGCCGTCCATGCCGTGCTGGTCGTCGCCGCACGGCTGCATGACGAAGTAGCCGTCTGGGTACCGCGCGTAGCACTCGCTCTCGATGACGTCCGGCGCGTAGTTCGGGTCCGGGTCCATGTCGTCGGCGGCCAGCACGACGGTGCGCGCCGCGCCCGACTCGACCAGGTCCAGCGCCGCCGCGTTGCAGACGTCCCAATACCCCGTCCACGTCACATACTGATGGCGGTGCGCCCCGCACTCCCACGGCGTGCCGTCGTCGAGGATGGCGAAGGTCTTGTAGCCGCGCTCCGTCCAGCGAAGACAGGCGGTCCGGGCCCGCTCCTCGTTGCGCGTCGGGATGACGACCCAGACGGGAGGGTTCACTTGCGCATCTCCGATAGATCCGCCTTGATTTCCTTGTATACTCCATGCAGTCCGGCGACCTCGCGCATGACATCCGTCACGGCCTCCGCGTATTGGCCGTTCCCGACCTCGTCCTTCACCGCGTTGACGCCATCGTAGACGGCCTTCAGTTTCTTGACCGTGTTGCGCCGGCCGAGACTCGACACCACGCCCCAGACGGCGGCCAGCGCGCCCCCCGCCCACGGCGCCCACGGGGAGGCCAGCGAGACGATGCCGGACAGCCAGCCGGGCGGCGCGGACTTCTCCCGCTGCGACTGCGCGCGGGCGTCGGCGGACGCCGTCGCGCTGTACGGCTCGGAGACCTCCGGCGCGCCGAGCGAGGCCTGCAACTGCTCGGAGTTCTGGCGCACGTCGCTTCCGATGGCGCGCGTGGCCGGCGGGAGGGCCTCGTCCGCCTCGATGATGCCGCCGGCCTGCCGCGTCTGGTCGATCAGCCTCTTGTCGCCGTCGCCGACGCAGCCGGCCCCCATCAACGCGACCAGCCACAGCAGTCCGAATCGCATGCTACGCCTCCTTCCTGCGCCGTGTTCGGCGCGACCACTGAAAGTGCTCGATGACGGGATCCGGCGCGTCCGGGTAGTGCTTGCGCGACAGGTCGTAGATCCAGCAATACTCGGGCGGCAGGTCGAGGATGCGCGCGCCGTCGACGCGGGCTGCGGCGATCTCCATGTTCCGCTGTTCGATCTGCCGGGGGCGGCGGGAGTTCTGCGCCACCCATGCCGATGCGATCCGCCGGCCGAAGTCGGAGTTCGCCAGCCACACCGTCCCGCTCAGGGCTTCCCTCCCGCGGAAGCGGTGGTACGCCATCGCGTACTCGGACGGGTCGATCTCGAAGAGGAGCCGCGGGAACGTCCGCAGCCGGGCGTCCGCGTCGATCCAGACCAGCGCGTCTATCGGCAGGGTCGAGATGTTCGCCATGCATGAGGCAATGAAGGATGCCTTGAAGTGGGTCGCTTCGTGCCAGGACGGCATGGCCTCGACGTGGAGAGAGTTCAGCATCATCCCGAGCCGCTCGCAGTCGCCTTGCAGCAACGTAAGGCCCTGCGCGTACTCGGGCGTGGCGAAGGACGTGATGAAGAGGTTACGTTGCATGGGTCTACCTCCTCCCCCTTCTCCCCATCTTCGCCTTCTCCGCCTGCCGGCGCGTCTCGTCCGCGTAGTGCAGGATCACGACATCCTTGAGCGGCATCGGGCCTTCGAGCCGCCGCAGCCACGGAATGTACTGGTAGGACGGCTCGAGCGGGTAGACGCGCAGCGGGATCTTCTTCTCGCGCACGTACCGGAGGGCCGCGTTGACCCTCGCGTCCTCGTCGCGGTCGGTCATGCCGTCGACAATCGACCAGAACCACGCGGACGACTGCGCCGCCCACAGGACGCCCCCGACCACGCCGGACGGCCGCGGCCACACGGCAACGTCGTATCGCATGGTCGGCAGGTCCATCAGGACGTCGGGACGCCGCAGTACCTCGCAGTCCGCATCCAGCCAGCAGACGGCGTCGGGGGCATAATCCGCAAGGCACTTGCCGATGAAGGCGGATCTCCGGCGGCACCAGTCCGGCCACGTCATCGCGTCGTTCGCTTCCATCGCCTCGACGTGGTGCTCCAGGTTGAGGCGGTCCAGGCTCTTGGTCAGGCGCTTCGCCTGCTCCCGGTAGGAGGGCGTGAAGTAGGAGACGAAGAGGGTCTTCGCTGGGACCTTGGTCATTTCAGCACGTCCTCCACTCGCCCGACCTCGAAGCACGTCAGCGCCGACCCCGGCGTCAGGTTGACGATGCGGCCGACGGCTCGCCTCGCGTGCCGCTCGAAGTCTGGAATATACCTGGTCTCGTATACGCAGGCGTTCGACCGCCACTTCGCCGGGTAGGCGTCGTGCCAGTTGGCCGTGAGCGCACGGCGCCCGCGGGGCGTGTCGCACTCCTCGCCCTTCATGTCAAACCCGAGGAGATAGATCGGAGTCGCGCGCAGGATGTCAGCCAGGTTGACAGCCGACAAGCCGGTGTTGCTCTGCGCGATCACGCCGTCGGCGAGCGAGTAGGACCAGCCGCTGCACGGCTGGACGAACTCCACGCCGGGCACGCGCGCCTGCAACTGCCGGTTGACGTGGACATGCAGGCCGGGATACGTCAGCCACTTCTCCAAAATCCCGCGCGGCATCTTGCGGACGAAGCGCGCGTCGGTCGTGACGGAGACGGTCGGGTACGGACACGACAGGTTGGCGCTGACGACGAGCTCCCCCTCGAGGCGATGCCACGGGAACCCGCGCAGGGACGGGCCGCCGCCGACAACAAAGCACCGCCGGCAATCCCACGCGCCATCAACGAGGAGCATTGGGGTTGAGCCTCAGGATGTTCGCGGGATCCGCCTCCGCCGCCAGCTTCCGCGCCACGCTATCGACCGCCGCGCCAGTCACGATCTTCGACAGACCATACGCCTCCGAGATGAGTTCGTCCGCCTTGTCCAGCGCCGGGGCGAAGGACAGGACGCGGTCGCGCGTCACGATCACCGCCGCGCTCTTCTCTGCCAGGACGGGCACGGGCCCGGCTGACAAGCCGCGACTGGACACCTGCACGCGCGTCACGTAGCACAGATGCAGAGGGTCGCTCTCCATCGTCTCCGCGCGCCAGACGCAGTCGCCCCAGCCCTGAATCACTCCGGCGTAGGTCTTCACTGCGGGGCCTCCGATTGATTGGGTTCCGATGGATCACCGTTGGCAGGCGGGTTTACGCCCGGCGTCGGCTGCGTGCCAGGCACGTCCTCCGTCCCGCCGAATCCCGGCATCGCGCCGAACGGCATGGGGGCGGCGGGCGCGCGGCCCTCGATGACATCGTCGGTCGGGGCGGGCTGCGTGAAGTCGATCCGCTCGTAAACCTCGGAGGCCTTGAGCTTGATGCCAGCCGCGAGCGCTGCGGTGACGATCTCGATGGTGGACTTCGGGTCCGCGCGCTTCTCCGCGCCGGTCGCGAACCGCGGCATCTTCGCGTTCTGCAATCCGATGGAGGAGAGTTGCAGCCGGTTGCGCTTCCAGAAGAGTCCGATGATGTCGCGCGTGATCGTCTCGTCGAGCAGGATGCGGTCGTACTCGATCAGGCTCTCGGTGGTCTCCGCCTCCTCCTTGGCCTGGGCGTAGGCGCCACCCTCGCCGCCGCCGGAGGGGCGCGTCGAGCCGAGGATCACCACGCGCAGAGCCTCGTCGAGATATCGGATCATCTCCATGACGAGCTGATGGCCGCTGCCGGTGGTCTCTACCGCCGTGACCTCGTCCTTCGGGCCGATGGCCATGACGTGCTGCGAGCGGTGCTTTTTCAGAACGTCGATAAACTCGTCGCGGATCTCCGTGTTGCTCTTTCCGGCGCTGCCGACGCGGAGGTCGTCCACCTTGGCGATGAGGAGCCCCTGCGCCCACCGCTCGAGGCCCTGCAGCCCCTGCTCTAGCGCGATGCACTTGAAGCGCCAGTAGAAGTACAGCGCCTCGCTCAGACCGCGGCCGTAGCCGAGCCTTGCCTCCTCGTCGTCGTAGACGGCGTAGGCGTAGAACTCCGGCCGCGCGATCTGCTCCCAGACTGACGTCAGCACGTTGCGCATCCTGGGCACGATGATCGTCTTCTTCTGGCCGGTCTTCGGGTCGGGCAGCTCGACGGGCTGGAAGTCGAAGCGCCGCTTGTCGATGTCTTTGAGCGCCACCGGGACTTCCCACTCCATCTCGGGGAAGCCGCCGAGGGACAGGCGCCGCTTCTCGACCTTGATGAACTGCATTGCGCGGCCGAACATCGACACCTTCGCCAGCTCGTAGCGGGCCATCGTGAATCGGGCGATCTGGTCGAGGGCGTCGTGGACGATGCCGGCCGCGGACTTGTCAATCGGGTCCTCGCTGCCGGCCGTGACGGTCCAGTCTTTCCCTGCGACCTTGTGGAGCCGCTGCTCATACGCGGCCTTGATGACCGGGTCGCGCTGGATCTTCTCCGGCAGGTCCGGGTCCTGCTGTAGCCCGTAGTCCTGGTCGTAGACGCGGTAGCCGTAGTAGGCGGCGGAGCGCAGCGCGTTGACGTAGAAATCGTAGGCCGGCGAGTACATCGAACTGACGAGTGGCAGGGACATGTGGGTTACTCCAACATGGAGAGGCCGCGACCGCCAGCCGGGCGATAGCCCTCAAACAAGCCCGCAGGCTTGTCTCGGTCCTCGAAATACTTTTCGTGCCGCTCTTTCTCGCGATGCGCGACCGCCGGTGGGCGAAGGCCTCGAACCGCCTCGAGCGCCGCGGAGCTGGCATCCATCTGGTCGAGGTACTGGTCATCGACGGACTCGGACGGGTTGGCCCGCTCCAGCTCATCGAGGTAAGCGGAGTTCCACGCACCACGGACCAGACATACCTTGCCGCGCTCGGCCAGCGAGGCGAACGGGCCGGCCCTGACGAACTTGTCGCCCGTCGGCTTGGCGGCCTCGAAGGCGAAGCCCCAGAGCATGTCGCTGAGGGTCTCGGCCTGCGCGATCCCGCCGCTGCCGGGCTCCTGCTCAACCACCTGCCGGCACTCGGTCCCGTCGATGGCCGCGGTCTGCCGGATGATCTGGTCTCGCGCGCCGGGAGTCCGGCGGAAGCGCACGACGTCCACGACGTAGAGCATGCCGGTGTGGTCGAGGCAGACCTTGACGCCCGCGGTGTATTTCGCGGTATCGCTCTCCGATGCAGCCAGGTCCCACGCGCGCACGAAGGCGTAGGGGTTCGGGCCGACGTGCTCGACGATGGGGAACCACTCGCGCTTGAAGATCATTCCCGCATGCCGCGCCGTCCAGTCGCCGTTGAGCAGCTGGGCGCGCGTGATGGGATCGAGGTGCTCGAGTTGGCGAATGTAGGACTCGCGGTCGAGATACAGGTTGTCCTCGAGCCGCGCTGGAATGTAGATGCGACGGCCGCGGATCGGATTGTCGAGGTACTGCTGCCGGTGGTAATCGTGCGAGACGCCGCCTGGATTCGACGCGAGCCGGAAGCGCAGCGGGACGGGGCTGACTTCCAAGCGTCGCAGGCGCGAGTGCAGGTAGCGGATCTGGTGCTCAGGGATCTGCGTAGACTCGTCGAAGCCGATGAACTGGTACTCCTGCCCCTGATACTGGTAATGCGAGTCGCGGTTCTCCAGGTGGCCGAAAACGAGCGAGGCCGGCGCGCCGGCGGTCGGGAAGCGGAAGCGTTTCTCCTGCGCGTCGTAGTGGACGCCCTGCGGGATGAGCATGTCCTTCGCCTTGTCGAGCAGGCCGCCGGGCTTGCTCAGATCCTGGTACGTCTTCCGCAGGAGCAACGCCGCGTAGCCGGGGACGTCCACGTACTGCAGCGCGCAGAGCAGGAGGATGTGACTTTTCCCTCCGCCCGCAGCGCCACCATAGAGCACGTCCTCAACAAAGTCAAGTAGCAGCATGAATTCCTGTTTGGCGGAAACGCCGCGCGCACCCCAGCGCATGTAGGGCGTCGTGCGGAATTTGACGGTGCAGGGGTTCATGGTTTATTTGCCGTTCGCATCCAGATACGCTCTCACGAACGCCTCGGCAACTTGCGGCACGATTGCATTGCCCGCACCCCGCAGGAGGCCCGCGCGGCCGGGGGAAATCCCTGCGGTCAGCGGGAACAGATTCGTTCCTCCGAGGAAGCCAACTGCGCCTCTCTCTCGCGCGCTAATCTCCGATGCAACGTCAAGTGACAGGCGATGCAAAGCGTCTGAAGATTCGCTGGATTGTGGTCCCGCCAGTTCCCGTTCAAGTGATGGACATGTAGCCGGCGGTTCTTGCCACAGGACTCGCATTGAGGCTTGACCGATCTCTGCGATATCTCGTGCTGAGAGGTTGAATTCAGCGTGTGAATCCCTCGCGAGTTGGCACAATGCAAGGAGCAATACTTTCGCGCCAAGAACCGCGTCCGGTCCTCCAGCGTCGCCCCGTATCGCTTGCGCGTAAGCATCACACCACACCGCTCGCAAGACTTCTCGGGGACTGGCTTGGGTCTGCCTGACATGGGCTATGACTCCTTCTTTGAGTTGAGCCACGCGGCGCATCCAGCGAGGCCCCATGAGACCGGGAAGCCCATCAACCACAAACTGAACATCGGGTTCAGCCGGTACGCGGCGGGTCTTTCCGTCGCGGCAGGGGATGAGTATGGAAGTGGTCCACGGGTTAACTGAACCGTCTTCCTGCTGCTGTCCGTGTTCCCCGCCTCGTTGTAGTTCTCCGTCGCCTTCGTCCCGGCCATCGGCGTCGGCCAGCCCGCCATGTAAGCCTCGACATTCAGCGGCTTGGAGTTCCGCTCCCATTGACTCGGTCCCGCGTTGTTCTCCGCGTCTTGGACAGTCGGCGTTTGCCAGCCGACCATCTGCGCTGCCGCTTGCAGATCCCCGCCCCCGCTCTTCGTCCTGCCTAGTTCCTGTTTCCTCTCTGCGCTCTCCGCGCCTCCCGTCACGACACGGGGCGTCGGCCACCCAGTACAATCTCTGTCTGATGTGCGGCGCCCCGACGCTGTGTGCGCCCAGTACCGTCGCCCCAACGGCGTAACCTTCTCCCTCCAAGTCTGCACATACTCCGTCGAGCCAGCCGAATCCAATCGCGCTCGCAACCTGTTCGCCAAAGACCGTGCCAGGGCGACACTCGCGGATGAGCCGCATGAAATGGGGCCAGAGATGCCGCTCGTCTTCTTGGCCCTTCTGCTTCCCGGCCGCGCTGAAGGGCTGGCAGGGGCATGAGCCGGTCCAGACGGGCCGGTCGTCGGGCCAGTTTGCGAGTCTGAGGGCGTAGCTCCACCCGCCGATCCCGGCGAAGAAGTGGCACTGGGCGTAGCCCACAAGGTCGCTTGGCTGAACTTCGGTGATGCTTCGCTCATCGACTTCTCCATGAGCAATCAGGCCGTCCGCGATCAGTTCGCGCAACCATGCGGCGGCTTTCTTGTCATATTCGTTGTAGTAGGCGGTCAATGTACACCTGCCCCGTTCGCCGGTGGCTCCGGCACGACGGACACCACCTTCGTCTGCAGCGGCAGCGCCGGGACCTCGGCGAACAGCTTCATCAACTCGGCCATCCTGTCCTCCGACGCGATGTCGGGCGGCGGGAGTGCAGCCGCGCCGGCCTGCGCCTGCTGTTGGGCGACGTTGACCTGGACGCCCACAGACTGGTTCAGCATGTTCGCCGCCTGTGCACGCGTGTCTGGGTCGATATCCTTAACCAAGAGAGAGAAAGCCTGCACGTTTCCCGTCTGCACGATCTGCCAGAACACTTCGGCCGCCTTTTCTTTCTCGCTGATGTTTTTACCGTGCAACTCCTCGCCTTTCTTGCGTATCCATTCGCCAATCGTGAGACCCTTCGGTCTTCCCCTGGGGTTCCCGGATTGCCCCTTGAGCCAGCGATGCGGAGTTACTTTTGCCGACACCTTCGGGATCCGCGCATTCTTCGGGTTCAGCGACACAATCAAGGACCAGTACAGCATGCCTGCCGTGCCGCGAAGATAAAAATTTTCGTGGACGATCTGGTATGGATGGATCAACTTCTGAAGCCAAGGCTTTACGTGATTGGGCCACCAGTTGTTGTATGCCTCCATCCACTCTTTGCCTGGAAGTTTTTTTTCACCCGATGGAAGCAGCGGAAGCACACAAGCCATCTTAGCCCGGCCTCGGCGCGCGTCGGTCCCGTACAAAACAATCGTGTCGGCCTTCTTGGCGTTGCGCCAAAAAGATTCTATGGCAACGTACGGGTTTGCGTACGCGTCAAAATCCGCGACGGCAAAAACCTCTTGCGTGCCGTGGAACGGGAATATCGTTGCGTCCGCCTCTATGATGGTTCCCTTCAGCCGTCTCGACGCAACGGCAACGCGGGCCGGATCGGTATCACATCCGTATATGGTTCGGTTGCCGTATAACCGCGCCGCTATATCGCCGTCGCCGATGAAGGGAACATAGACGGCCCCGGGCAGAGCACACTGGAGCGGATCTTGACGTAAAAGTATCTTCCGCTCGAAGTCAACGTGTTGTTTCTTTATCGCCATGTTATAACTTAGGAAAGTTTTTTACCACTCGGCCGCGAATAAGCGCCTTGCCTCCGGGGAACCGGCCGGAAGGCTGCTTGTAGAAATAGGCGACGCCCTTTTCCTTGCATCTGTCATGCAGAGTTTCCGCCCACTTGGGATCAGCCTCGCGAAAGTGTGCGCCAGACTCCCCGCCGTGTATGACCCACTCTACGTGGGACAGGTCGATGTCCAATGGACCCAGTGCCGGCTCATTGCTGACGAAGTGACAGACCGCCGGATTGCGCGTGAGCGCCTTCACCCTGTCCGCCTGCTCATTCGACTCGATGGTAGTGCCAAGCCAAACGTTCGGGTAGCCTCTCCCCCAGTCGGCCGGCAGGCTGTCGGCGATCCGCTCTGGACGCTTGGTCAGCAGCTGCCACGTAAGGAGCGGCGTTTTGCGGATGAGATCAAACAACCGAGGCAATGTAGCCCTGGTGGTGGCGTGAGACTCAAATATGTCGCACATCGAAGCGCAAAACACCTTGGTTCCGGTCCCCGTCTTTTCCGCTTCGGAGTTCCACACTAGAGGCTCCATCCAGTGCTTGTCTCCAAATGTTCTACGATCTGCCGTGCGCCCCCAGATGTTCCATCCCCACCGCCTGGCCATCGTCTCAGCATAGCAGTTCGCACAGCCAGGCGAAACGCGAGTGCATCCCCAAACCGGATTGTACGTGCGGTCGGTCCAAGCAATGTCGGTCACGGCACCCATTTTGATTCCCCCAAATATTTACGCTGAATAACAACACCGAATATCAACATGGCACTTTAACGTTTTAGTTTCCCCGCATTTCAACGCAAACCCTCCGACTGGTCCTCCGTACCTTCTCGAGTGTCTTCTCTCGCCATATTCAATCCTCGCGCAATCTGAGCGATTTTAAAACGCGGGCTCCTCGTCCTTCTCGACCCCTGCGGCACGGTCCTGCGGCGCGGGAGGGCACTCGACGTATGTTACCACGGCCTCGCGGGACTTGGGTACGGGGATGGGGTTGCGGGGCGGCTTGGAGGCCGAGCATCCAGCGCTGGTGCGGACGTGGACCTCCCTGCATGCTGGGCAGACGGTCTCAGCGAAGCCGGATGCGCGCACGAAGATAGTGGGCGTGCGGAAGACGCCCTTCCAGTCGATCGTTATGCGGCGGCCGGACGGGCATGCGCATTCGCGAACAGCGGTCGTGTGAATGCCGCGCCAGTTGACGACGCAGGGAGCCCATCCGGTCGAGTGACACCGTTCGCAGTAGTCGTTGCCGCTCATGTCCGATTCTCCCGAAGGTAGGTTTCGAGTTCGCTCCGCTCAACGCCACTCAGACATGGAAGCGAGTGTCCCTTTTCGAGCATGGTGCGCATGTAGCCGTTCGGATTGTCCTTCGTCCTGGACGCCTTTGCGGCGGCCCAGAGCTGGTGTGGCGTGGCGGATACGCTCCAGTCCAAGGCCATCTTCGGTGGGAAGCCGAGTTGCTCAAGGAATCGGCGCATGGGCTTGACCGCGATGGCGTCGATGTTGACGGCTGGCTGTTGGTCCGTTGTGGCAGCAGCAGCAGCAGCAGCAGCAGCAGATAAATCGCTGGCCGTTTGAGTACGTTGGTCTGTTTTTCTGTTTTGCTGTTGCTGTTTTTTGTCTGTTGTAGGAGTCTGTTGTGCTGTTGTTTGAGTAGGAGTAAGAGACAGAGATAGAGTGTTATCCGACCTTATAAAGGTGGTTATAGGGTCCTTATTAGTAGAGTTATAAGGGGAGTTATCGCGTATGTTCTTGCCGTTCCATCGATTAGACATTCCCTTGACGCCACCCTTCCTGCAAGCCCGCCGGTAGGCAATTAAGGCGCAATGTTGTCTCAATAATTTTTCGTTGAAAAATTTTCCTCCCTTCCGCTTGAACTTTTTGGCCACCTGGAGGCCGTCAGTGAGCCACTCCTCTTCGGTCATGCGGGCGATCACGGCCAGGATTTTAGGGTTATCTGGTAGCCTGCAGTCCGCCGCATCCCACTGATGAATCAGGAGGCGAAGATAAGCAAGCTCCTGCTCGCGCGTCATGGTGCGAACGTCGAGAGATGAAAGGTATTCGGACACGTAGAACTGGAAGGCGGGAGGTTTATTCATGGATCCTCCCCGTGTTCTCTGCTATCCACTTGTCATGTCGACCCTGCAAAATATCGGCGATAAACCGCGCCGTCGCAAACTGACGGTCCATGCTGCCTCGCCATATCAAGTCATCAATCTCGGCCTTGAGCTTCGTAACGTCGTGATGGCAATTCGCACACAGAACATACAGATCATTGATGTCGTATTGCCAGGGCATCCTGCATGGAATGTATACCCTGTGATGTACCTGTAACTCGATGTCTTCCGCTCCGCATTTTTCGCACTTCCACCTGCGCAGATCCAGTACGCGAAGGCGCAGTTTTTGCCACCGGGGATCAGACAGCTTTTTTCTGTATGTCATCTACCACCCAAAAAATTATCCCCCTTGATGCACCCTGGCCGACTTGCGGGGGGAGATGCGAAGCGCGGGGTGTCCGCGAACGCGCCCGAAGTCAGCCAGAATGCGTCGAGGGGGATTTCCACTTCGCATCTCCACCTACATTGTACCCCTGTCTCGTGCGATGTCAAGATGCAACTTCTCATCGCGCCCTTCCGCCCCCCGTCACCGCATCCACGATAGCCGCCCCCGCAAGCGCTCCGATCATCAGGTAGCCGGGATGCTGGTCGCCGACGACCTCGTAGATCAGGACCAGGCCGAGGGCGGCTGCGGCAACGCAGAGAAGGCATCGGATCGCGGCGCTCTTCACGGCTTGGCCTCCTGCTTGGCCTTGCCGCGCATCCTGGCGTCCGCACAGCACGCCGCGCGCCACTGGGCACGCAGGCGCTCGGCGAGATCGACCTGGTGCTGCGCCTCAATGCGCTTCCACGTGGCCTCGTCGAGACGCCCGTACAGGCGCTCCATCTGCGCGTCAGTCGGCGGCAGCGCACCGAATTGCTTGCGAAACCAGCGGCGGAGTGTCACGGCTTGGCCTCCGTTCGTTCCTTGCGCTGCACTGTTCTCCTTGGTGAGCCGCTGCACCTCGGCCTTGAGCGCGTCTATCTGCGCCTCCAGGTCGCGCACATGCTGGTCGCGCGGGTCGCTCACGGCTGGGCCTCCTGTGCACGAATGCGGCCACTCGGTGCATCCGCAGTGCGGGCACGCTGCGCCTTGGGTCACGGCTTGGTCTCCCATCCAGATCCCCGATTATGTGCTCCTACTGGGCGCGCCTATAGTAGTGCGTCGGCCAGCCCGGCGTGGTCGTGCCGGGGCAGGATCCCAAGCTGTTCTCGGTGCGGGCCATGTCGCGGGTCGCCGTGCGCTTGTTGTCGGCCGGGTCGTAGTCCACGGCCCACTCGGGCAGGCCCAGCGCGTCGGCCACCTCCGAACGCTCTTTGCCGCTGGCGTCGGCGGCCAGCGCGGCGATGGCGCCCATGTGGTACAGATTGGGCTCCCACTTCCAGCCGGGATGCAGCACGACGGTCACGCGGCCTCCGTGGACGATGTAGCCCTCGGACGTCTTGGTATAGCGCACCTCAACGGGCTTCCCCACAGCTCGCGAGATGTCATCGACTCCGACGGACGCACAGCCGGCAACCAGTGCCCCGAGGGGGGCGAGAAGGATCAGGCGCTTCATGGCGTTGCTCCGTAAATGGTTTGCCGCCTCAAAATAAACTCCACCCGCGGATTCTCCCTGTCGACATGCCGTATCGCGTGCTTCTCCCAGATCGCGCGGTCGTTTACGATCACGCCGCTCTTCTGCAACGCGTCGCATAGGAGCTCGATGTCGAGGTCGCGGCGGAGGTTCGCCTGGTAGACTTCGACATACAGGCCCCATCGCGTGCCGGCCGGCTCCGGCTGAAGGCGCGCGGGAGCGCAGAGTCGCGCCGTGGCGCGGAAGTTGGCGAGCCAGTCGAGGGCGTCCCGGGCCTTGATGACGATCATCCGCCCGTGGACGCGGACCAGCCGCCGGCTGTTGGACTTGTTCGGCAGCGGCCCGTGGATCACGCCCCGGATGACGCCGTCGTGCCACTCGATGCTGTCGGAGGCGTGCCGGGAAACGGCCGACGTGATGCCGCCCCCGTGCCGCCGGTCGTGGATGGCTATCCGGGGGGGGCGGATCCTCCAGCCCGCGGCTGCGGAGGCGGCACGACGTCGGCACGTATTCCCGCGCGTGGTGTTCTGGCACTTCATACACGCCCCCGATTGTGCGAGTGTACTCCACGATTCAGCAAAGTCAAGCACCGTCCCGCTATTTCTTGCACACGGGACACTGGCACCGATAGCTGTAGCACGCATAATGTCGATTGTGTCTGCACGCCGAGCAGATCGATCCCTGCATCTTGGGTCCGCCGCCGCGGTGGAGGCCGCGCGCGCCGTCCGCCTTCGCGACGACCGGGCCAGCCCGCCGGTCTACGATCCTGCGGAATTTCGCGCCGATGCGCTCAATGGACATGCTGGACCTCCCGAATCCTGTACCGCGCGATGACCGTGTCATCGACCCGCCGCATATCGCAGTCGATGCAGGAGCCCTGCGCGCGCAGCTCCGAGATGGCCGCGGAGACCGCCTTGCACTTCGGGCAGGCGGCGAGGATGTCGGCCGTCGTCGCGCCGTCATCCCCGCGGGACCGCAGATAGGCGATGACCTGTCGCAGTCGTTCGGACGTCTCCACGCGAGCCGCGTGCATGTCGGGTCTCCTGCATAGGGTTCCTTGCCTTGCCTTGCCTTGCCTTGCCTCGCCCGGCCGCGCCGCGCCTTGCCCCGCCGCGCCCTGCCTCTCCCGGCCGCGCCGCGTTCAAAACGCCGGCTCTTCCTCCGCCCTCGCCCTCCTCACGCTCACAACAGTCTCCTGGTACACCTGCACTCCGGGGATCCGGCATTCCGCGCCGAGGGCCCGCACGACGCCCCGAATCTTCTTCTCGTCGGGGATTAGGTACTCGCGCGGGATCTTCGCGGCATCGACGACACGGAACGTCCAGGCGCCGCGCGTCGAGACTCCCTGGACCTTCGGCTTCTCGATCACGACCACCGGCGCGGGCGCCGCGACGGCCTCGGCCACGACCGCCCTGGCCGCCTCCCGGTCGCCCTGCGCCTCGAGCGCCGCGGCCTCCTCCAGCGCCCGCTTCTCCGCCTCCGCCCGCGCGATGGCCGCCAGCCGCGCCTCTTCCGCGCGGCGCTTCCGCTCCTCCTCGTCGGCGTACTGCCCGATCCGGCTCTTGATCACCGTCTCGGCGGTGAGGAGCGGCGCCTCATGCTTCTTCTTCGCGGCGACCGCTTCCTTGTGCGCCTTGTGCGCCGCGGCAATCACCGGATCGAAGGTCGCGTCGATCTCCGCTCGGATCGCCTTGATGCCCGTCAGAATGTCAGCCGCCCGCTGACAGGACTCCGCGTCGACCACCGCCAGCGCATGCGCCTGCTCTACCACCGCCAGCGCCTTCGCCTCCAGTTCGTTGCTCACGTCTTGTCCTCCTGTGCAAGGCCCCACTCCACTCGCATCTTCGCGACCGACAGGGCCGCGAGGAATTTTTGCCAGTCGTTCCGGTCGGTGTGCCGGACCAGCCTGTACGTCCCGTCGTGCGTCAGGTAGCAGGTCCAGCGGGCGACCGCCGGATCGCCCTGCGCGTAGGCGGCGGTCTGGAGCGCGTGCCAGGGCGCGGCGGCTCCGCTCTTGATGTCGAGCACGCCCCGGTGCTCCCCGATCACCACGATCCTGTCCGCGCGCCCGCTGTAGCGGTACGTGTCGTCGTTGATTGCGACCTCGACCTCTACGATCCGCGCGCCAGTCTCCAGCTTCATCCGCGTCCATGCGTCGAGGTACGGGCCGATGAATTCCGGCAGGCCGTCCATCTCAAGGTCGTCCTGGTCCGCATACTCGAGAGCCGCGTGAATCGCCGTGCCGCGGTCCATCGCCTCTTGCGAGGAATGCGACGTGTCGATGAGGCCCGCGATTCGGAGGGCCTTGGTCACGGACATCGCGTGACGATAGCCGGCGCCGTGCATGTCCATTCTCCTGATTCCGGGCGCACTACACGGCGGACGGCCTGTGTCGAATGGCGCTGGGCAGGAGACGCCACCCGGCCAGCCGTCCGCCGGTTACTGCGCCCTACGCCTGCGCCTGCGCGTCAAGGCTCGCGCACATCTCATCGTAGACGGCCCGCGTGATGTCCTTCGTCGAGGAGAACCCGTACTGTCCGATCATCGCCTTGATCTGGTCGTCGGTGAGCTTCGCCGCCTTGCACTTCGCCCAGAACCGCTTCCGCTGCGGCTCCGTGATGAGGTCGCCGGCGGGCGAGGTCGCCTGCGGGGGCGGGGCCTGGGTCTCAGGCGTGGTCGGCGTCTCGACGGGCGGCTCCTCCGCGCCGGCGGACGACGTCTCGGTCTCGGGCTGCTCGACGGTGACGACGGGCTCCTGCGCGCGTTTGCGCCGAGGCTGCTCGACCACGCGCGACTCGACCGTGCGCGGGTAGTCCTCGGCGACCTCTGCCGGGAGGAGGCCCTTGGTGACATCGCTGAACCCGGCCTGACCGGCGATGTGACGCGCCCGCCACATGTACATCCGATCCGCGTACTGCTTGTACGTGTCGCGCCCAGAGAGGCCGGCGGCTACTGCCTCCGCCGCCCCGAACACGCCGACGAACGGCTGCGGGTTGCCGCGCCGCCACATCCGGCAGACGGCCTTCCGCTGCGCGCCGGTGCCGATGTACTCCTCCTCGTGCCGCTCGTAGACGCTCGAGGCGGTGATGAGCGCGAGGTATCCATCGCCGAAGATCGACGGCCTTCCGTTGATCACGGCGATAGACTGGAGGGCGGACATCGGCTTGAGCCCGACCTCCGACCCCATCTGGATCGCCGCGATGATGTCGCCCGGCTTGCCCTTGTACACGGCCGGCACGAACGACGATGCCGCGAGCATCTCCGCCAGTTTCATCGCCTCGCCCATGTTCGCGGGGGTTAGCCCCTGCCCCTCCGTCCAGGCGATGAGGCTCTTGTCCGTCCGCGTGTCCTGCTGCTCTTCCACGTCACGTCTCCTGAAATGGGGTTCCGAGTCCGCCTACGCATACCACCGCGGGAAATCGATCACCTGCGTCTTCAGGCACCACTGCGCCTTGATCGCGAGGTCGTGCGGCAGGTTGGGCAGTGATGCCACGTACATGATGAATGCCTTATACAGATTGTCCTCCTGGATATGGGCCGTCTCGCCGTCTCTCTGGCTCTCTGTGATGCTCTTGATGCGGTCCTCGATGTCGGCGATTGTCACGGCGATCCTCCTGAAATGGGGTGCCGCTAATATTCGGCCCTGCCGGCTGAGGACAACTGGCGCGCGACGCCGCTGGGGGCCCCTGCGGCCGGCTCGCTTTTCCACGCGCGTCACCCGGGCCTTATTTTTTCGTCGGAGGCAGATGATCCTCGCACAGTCCGCATGTCGGATCGCAGCAGAAGACCCATCGGCCATTGTCCATCGTGTGCGCACGCGGCTTGCGGATCGCGATGGCGCAGTCGTCGCAGATCCCGTGCGAGATTTTCCCGTCGTTCTGCGGGTCGCAGGGTTTCGCTCCGAGCGCCTTGCCGCACCACGCGCAGACGATTTGCAGCATGATCCACCCCCTCGCTACAGCAGACACCACAAGGCGTACAGGATCGCCGCGAACGCGAGAGTGCCGAGAAGGTCGCGCATGTCGGGTCTCCCCAAACCCGACCGGCGGGAGCGTCCAGGACACCCCGGATCGCCCCGACGGCCGGGCCATTGAGAGGCCGTGTAGCGTCCAGTGTCGCCCCCCGCAGGGGGCGAGGGTGGGCGCTAGGCGGTCTGGGTGACGGACTCGTGCTGGGCGCGCCGGATCGCGACCATCACGGCGCGCAGCACCTCTGGACGGCGGTCCCCGGTCGCGAGGATCTCCTGCACCGTCGCCTCCCGCCGACCCGGCAGGTGGGCGGCGATCCATGAGTCCGTGCCAGAGCCGCAGTTACCCGCCGCGATGGAGTCGTCGCGACGCACGACGAGACCGGCGAAGCCATCGGCGTCGCCGTGTGCCAGCCGCTCGGCGACGTGACGCTGCGTGGCGGCAGCGCGTCGGCGCTGCACGGACTGGGCGTACTCGCGCAGGGCTCTGCGACGAGCGGCGGGAGTGTCCTGTCCGCGCCACACGACGTGGTACCGCCCACGGACGATGTATCCGGTCTCCGTGCGGAGTGACACTCCGGTGGACTGCACCGCCCACCGCGCACGCGCAACGCCGGTCGCATCGGGCTGCGAGTAGTCCAGCGTCACAAGCCCACCGATCACGATCCGATCGACACCGAGCGTGTGCAGCGTGCGCCGAGTGATGTAGAAGGAGTGGCTGGAATCGGTGCCGCTCCAGTGATGTCGACGATGCCATACGCGCTGGGATTCGCCACTACAGTGTCCATGACCGTCGTGGGCCAAAAAGACCCACGTCCGATGCTCCCCGCCGACCCAGCACGACCGGGAGCGGCGATACGACGTGCGACCCGCGATGGCACGCGAGATCGCACGCTGGATGGGGATGTCGCGCTCCCGGGCCTCGGCCAGCGCGTCCTCAAGCGTCCACAGCCCCCGCTCGCGGCACTGGCTCGCCGCCCGCGCCTCCATCCGCGTGGACCAGTGCTGGCGGCGCACGGCATCCCGTGCGTTCTCACCGTCCCAGTCCGCGATATCGGTGTCGCAGCGACGCTGCTGGACCGCGTACATCCCCTCTGCGTCGGGGATGGGGGCCCGCGGCACGGGGCGCGCGACCATATACCGCATGGCCCCAGCATGGGTCGTCGCCGTCGAGCCCACCTCTCGCGCCAGCCGTATGATCCGGTCGGTCGTCTCCGTCGTCGTCATATCCCGTCCTCTCAATGCGCCCCTGTCGGGGCTGGGTTCCGTTCGCGTTGTCAACCTCACTGTCATTATATATATCGTGTATTCGCTCCAAAGTCAACACTATTTTTCATTTTTCCGTTATTATTTTTAAAGTTTTTTTTGCGCGAATTCCACTGCTGGATGCATTAAAACGCGCCAAAACCGCTATTCTGTGACACTCTGTTTTTCGCGAATTATTTTTGCAGAAAAAGCAAAAACCGTTTGATCTCGCCCGTCCGCCCCCCTACGATATTGTGCGGTCGGAGGAGAGCCCCATGAAATGCCAGCGCGTCGTCCGCGTGTCCGCCCTGGAGTGCCGCTGTCTCCGCTGCGGCCACCGATGGATCACTCTCCGGGTCACGCCCCAGCGGGAGTGTGTGCGGTGCCGCAGCCCATTATGGGCCACCACCCGCAAGCGTCGCCGCGGGGGCGGCCGGCACCCGGCGGCTCAGTCCTGATGCCCCCCTCCGGCCCCGACGACCGCCCGGAGATCACGGCGCAGACGGTGTCGTGCCCGTACTGCGGGATCGCTGTCCGCGTGATCGCGTCGGGCCGCGGCGTGATGCAGTCGCGGTGCCTCCGCTGCGGCCGGACGGCGTCGGTCACGGAGGAGGGCCGCCTGTCGGTGCGCGTCGGGCTGGACGGGACGTCGGATCTGCGATGGACCGGCGGGGAGACGTAGGAGACAAAAAAACGGGGCGTCTCGGCGCGCGTCGGAGGTGCGCGAGCCGGACGCCCCTAACCGCACGGGGGGAGGCGAGTACCCCCAGCGGATTATCTGCCACACCTACCGCGGAGGAAGCCGCTCAAGGATCCGGTCGAGCTTCGCGTCCACGTTCGCCCGCCATCGGTCGCCGTCGTCAAGCCGCTGCGTCTGGATCGCGTTGACGCGCGTTGCCTCCCGGCATTCGATTGCCGCCGCCTCGATGGAGTCGCACGCACCGCGCCAGACGTAGAGACTCAGCGCGCCGAGCAGCGTCAGCAACAGCCACGCGATTCGTTCCATCTTCTTTTCGTTCGGCATGTTAGTCCTCCACCGGTGGGATCCCGACGCCAAATTTCGCGTTGAGCCGCGCGGCGACCGACGCGCCGTAGGAGGACCAGTCGGACATGGCGGCGAGGCACTTCTCGGCGAACGCATGGACGCCGCGCGAGAACTCGACGGTGATGGACCCGCCGAAGGTCTTGACCGCGACGTCGACGCCGCGCTCCTGCTCCTCGCTGATCTTCGGCCGCTTGACGCGCTTGCCGTCCGCGTCCTTATACATCACGGGGATCGGCGTCTTGCCGTCCGATCCGGTGACGTAGTGGACGTGCCGGCCGGCCTCCTGCGCTTCCTTCACCGCCTGCGCGAACTTCCCGAGCTCCTCCGACAGGTCGAACTCCAGCGACTCCATGTACTCGTCCACGACGCGGGAGTTCACCGCGACCATGAGGCGGTCGAGGAGCGAGGTTTCCCGGTTCCGGTCGCGGTCCTTCATCGCCTCTTTGTCTGGTCTTCCGCACTTGTCGCAGCGCTGGACGTTGTCGTAGTAGTGCCGCGCCGCGCGGACCAGCATCATCCGCTCCTTCATGTCGAGATCCACCGCCACCGTCTTCTTCGCCGCCACGCCCTCCGCGTTCGTTTTCGCCTCCATCGTCGCATCCTTAAATGGGGTTGAGCGCCATTATGGTGTATACACGATTCCGCTGCCGTACAGCATCCAGTTGATGGTCTCGCTGGCCTTGCCGGTCACTGTAATCAGAACGTTTGAGCCGCTGACAGACATCGCGGCGTCGTATGCCGGGTCATCCTTATGCTCCACTACCTTCGTTGAACTCACCAATGCGACATCTCCTCCCCCTGTACGCCGCACGGTGGCCTCGACAAGAAAGCCAGCACCTGCGGAGCCGTCGTTCTTGAGGCCGCAGACCCGGCACTCGAAGATGCACACGGACTCGTCTGGAAACGCATAGGTGAGTATGGTGGTTTCGGCACCATCTGTCGTCTGTAGCGTCGTGGATACCCGCTCGAACTTCTGCGTTGCCATGTCATGCTGGTCCTAACACGCTTATCGTGCCGCTTGAGCCCCGGTATTTCAACGCGCCGCTTTCGACGTACAAGAAGCCGCCGCTCGCCGGGTTGCCCGTGGGCGCGGTTGAGCAGTCCCCGATGAATATGCCCCGGTCCATCGACTGCCAGTTGGGCGCGGCGGTGGTCAGCAGCGCGATGTTTTCCGTCGCCGCGCTGGCGTCGAGGAAGAGCATGTACGCCAACGAGTCGCCCTCGATGCGGGTGTCATAGTCGCCGCCCGCGTCGTTGACCGTGATCCCGCCCGTGAGGAACGTCTGGTAGCCCGTGGGGGCGATGGTGTAGTAGCCCGACGAGTCCACCGTGTGCGAGGCGTAGACCGCCGCGCTGTACGATAGCCGGAGATTCTCCGTGCCGCCATTCAGGAACTCAACGATGCCACCCGCAGTGTAGATAGCGCGGTTCAGGGTGCCGCCATCGGTGACGGCTGCTATGTATAGACCATACGCATTAGTTATCGTTGCCGATATCTTCGATATCTGTCCATATAGCGCGTAGGCGGTGGTAATCGTGCCGGTGCCTGCGGCATCATAACCGCCAACAACTGCGGAAACGCCGTATGCCGTCGTAACATTCCCCGCGGCACGGACCTCGCTGGTCAACTTGAGGCCAAACATGCTGGACAGCGTGCCAGACGTATGCTCAGAGATGGCCCGGCCCTCCACACCGACAACCCAGTTACTAGGTATGATCGAGGCAGTAGAGTATCCGAAGAACATACCGCCAGCAGATCGCTGGCAGGCCGATGTTGGCGCGTTATCAGCGCGGAAGGCAGCCGTAAATGCTGTAGCACCGGACGAGTACGTGTTGTACACTTGCAGTTTTGCCGATGTCGGCGTTGCCGTCCCGATTCCGACATTGCCACCCTGCCGCTGCAACACCAGATGGGTCAGCCAACTCACACCAACATACCCGCCTTGAATCTCTACGTATGCGCCGGATTGGTTGACGCCCAAGAACAGGGTATGCGGATTCGCGGTGTCAGATCGCGAAATCGCAATGGCGCGATGCGTGTCGGCAGCGACCCAAATCCCCAGCCGGGCCGGATTTGAAAGGGTGACGGGCGTAGCCCCAATCTCGAAACGCATCTCCGTCGTGTTCAGATTGAGAAATTGTGTGCTACCATCCGCCTTCGTAAATTGCAGCGCCGTCGTGCTGTCCGCGCTTGGATACCACTGGTTCCCAGCCGTGTACTTCATGTCGCCCGCGAGGTTCAGCGCCGCCGTCGCATCCGCCGCCGCGCCGATGCCCAGCCGCAGGAATTGGGGCGTAAGGGTCGTCGTGTCGCTAGACAGGTTCTTGCTCGCGTCGGTGGCGACCAGCGTCGATGCGGTCAAAATCGGAATGTTGACGTCAACGCCGGTCCCGTTATGCACCAGCACCAGACCATCGGAGTTGTTCGCCTTGAAGTGCGCGTAGGTGGCGTCATACCCCCCGAAGTCCACCTCCCAATGGTCGGTGTTGTAGTACGAATAAATCTGCCAGACGTAGTTGGTGCCGTCGTAGCCATAGATGCTCTGGCTGCCCTGTGTTCCCGACCGCAGCGTGATAGAGCACGTCGCAGTAGCCGACCAGTCCAGAATCAGGCTACCGCCAAGCGATCCCGCCGTGATGGAGAGATACCCGGTTCCAAAACTCTCGTAGGCGCGAAAATCATATGTGTTATTCGCGACGCCGTCCTCCAGCCTCAGTTGCGCCGCACTGGCGTTCTGGGCGAGTATGGAGATAGACGCGTCCGCAGCAACGCCCAGCCCGATCCGCGCGAACTGCGGCGTCGAGGTCGTGGCGATGTCCTGCGGCGTGGTGAGCGTGCACGCCCCCACCTTCGCGATTCCGCTCGTCCCGTTGACGAGCACCTGGTTCGCCGTGCCGGTGAGCGACGTCACCGCCGTGGTCGCAAGGTTCGTCCACGACATCACACCGGCGGTCGTCGCCGCGAGGTAGTAGCCGCTCCCGGCGGGAGGCGCAACGGGAAGCGTGTAGTCCGCGCTGGCGGTCGCGGACGAGGACGGCGCGATGGACGCATAATACGCCGTGCTCGCGTGCCACAGTTTGATGCTGCCGGTCGTGGCCGCCGACTCGCCGATCTTGAGGACGCCCGAGGCGTACTGAAGCGCGATGTCCTGCGTCAGCGCGCCCGTCGCAGCAAAAAACGGGATGTAGGCGACCGTCCCGAGCCCGCCGGTGATGCTGTTGAGCGTGACGTTCGCCGTCAGGTCCGGCACGGTCCACACGCGATCCGCCGTGTTCGCGTGCGCGAAGTCGCCCCAATAGTCCGTGTCGGATCGGAAGCCGATTCTCTGCGTGGTCGTGAAATGAACCGCGGCGTCCTTCGTCCCGGCCGCATCGTGGTAGGAGAATTGCAGCGCCCCGCTCCGCACGCGCCAGGAGTACCCCGACGCGATGCCGCCCGTGTAGAGGTCCGGCAGGCCGCACGCCCAATTCACTCCCGGCGCCGCGACCTTGTAGGCTATCGACACGCCGAGCCCGGAGGAGAGCGTCGGCCGGTCGTCGTCCGTCGAGAGGATGGAGTAGAGAGCGTCGCCCATCACCATTTCGGGGGGCCAGCAGACCCCCCCGCCGTCCGCCGTCCCGCCGCCGGCCAGGCCCGTGCAGGGCTGATGCGTGTACGTCGGCGTGGGGATCGTGGGATTCGGAGTCCCGGTGCAGGAATTCGTTCCCGACGCGCTCTGCCGCGAGTACCCCTGTTCGCGGAGCACCGTCGGCATCCGAGCCGCCGTTGTCGCGTCCGATGCGTCCAGGTTCGGCGTGTGCATGATGTCGGTCATGCCGTCGCCGTAGGGCTGGGCGACGAGCGACGTGCCCGGCGTCTGCAGCTCCATGTCGGATCGCGCAACGCTCGTCCCGCCGCCGCCGACGCTCGATTCCGTCTGCATCGACCTTCCGGTGTCTGGGTCATACCCGAGGTCGCGCAGCCGACTCCTGATGTCCATGAGGTTGCGGTCATACGCCTCGCCCAGAGGCATGTACGACTCGCCAGGGTCCGTCATCTCCGTGTTGATCGGCGGCGTGTTCGGCGACGTGCCGGAGCCCGCGGGCGTGTTGGGGTGCGGGTCCAGCGTCGACACGGTCGGGCGGCCGGCGGAATCGACGGGCCCCGTCCCCACGCCGCGATCACTGCCGGAGCCGCCCGTCGGGACCGATCCGGGGCCGCCGCCCGGTCCCGTCGTGACGGGTCCGCGCCCACCTCCGCCAGATGGCGTAGTCGGTGGAGGCCGACAGGGGTTGTCCTTTATCTCGAACTGCGACTCGGCCCACAGGCACCACCTGCCCGACTTCGGGCCCGACACGTGGTCATGCTTCTCGTCCTCCTTCCACTGGAGGTGGACGCGCGTCTTTTTGTTGCCGCTGCCGACGTCACTGGGGTACGGGTCCGACTCGAAGTCGATCGGGCCGTCATGCGTCGACGCGGCCGGGTCGAGGAAGAGCGCCCCGGTGTGGATGTGGAGCGAATTGATCGGCTCGTTGTCCGGTGTCGACGTGATCTTGTGGACATCCTCCTTCATCCCGACGTGGAGCGGGCCCGTGCCGTCCGAGCCGGCGACCGCAAAGATCCCGCTGGACCACACCACGCCCCCACGGCAGTCGCGCAGACCGGACATCCCCAGATTCCAGGCGACGGCGTTCCGCTCGCCGAAACTGAGCGGACCAGACGTGGGGCGGCGCATGACGCGCGCGAGAGATTGCATGGGCGCCGTCCGCTCCGCGTCGATCCCGTACTCCGACGTCAGGTCGCAGACCAGCGACCCCATCTGCCCGTCTCCGTTGGCGTGCGGCGCGACGATGCGCGGATCCGTCGGCATGAACACGTCGATCTGTTTTTCCTCGCGCGTGTCGGCCATCGTCATGCCGAGGAAGCCGCGAGGGAAGAGAGGCCACAGCCGCGGATCCACGTCGCGATAACTCACCGGCTGCTTCGCCTCGAAGCGCGTGTCCTGCACCATTCCGATGAGCGGATAGACGGTCGTCGGCCCCGAGTCCCGATTTCTCGCCTGCGTGGTGTTCGGATTGACGGCGACCGTATCGACGGACCCGGCCGGCTGGAATTCCGGCTGCACGGTTGGAGGGTTCGGCACTCCGCCGCCGGAACCGCTCGGGCCCGCTACGCCCGGCGCCCCGATGTTGTTCCCGTCGTCAACGCCGCCGGGAATGCTCTGCGCGCCGAGAAAGTCCGAGACCGGCCGGCCGTCCAACACGCGGCCCGCCGGCTCGCTGTCGTTGAAGGTGCCGAAGCTGCCACCAATCCCCCATGGCCCATCGTCTGCCCCGCCTACAACGCCAAGACCGACAACCCGTCCCTGCTGCCCGCCGGCACCGTCGCCGCCAGCCGGCTTCGCCACCACGCTCGGCCACGCGAACGCCCAGCCCGAGATGTCCCGCGTGGACTTGCGCCAGAAGTTCGCGCAGCAGATGTCGCCGACCTTCGGGTCGCGGTCGAGGACGTACTGGCCCATCCCGCGCCCGGTGGTCAGACGATTCGCGATGGATACGCCGATGAGCGAGGACCTGTCGGCCAGGGCCCAGCCCTTCGCCTCGTAATCGTCATGGCGCAGCGCGAGGAAGCCGTCAACGCGGCCGTCCATGATCTTCATCAACGCACCTCCCGCAGCACGATCTTCCGCGTGTTCGCGTCGAGGTAGGCGAGCAGGTTGAACTTCTGGAGCTTCTCCGGCATCGTGATCCGCGTCATGGTCGCCCCGTCTTGTCCAACCTCATGCGCGATGTCCGTGAGCCAGCCGGCCAGCTCGACGTGCGGCGCCAGATGCCCCGTCGCCTGGCCGATTGCGTGATCCTTCAAGCTCGCATAGACGCGCGCCGCAACCGCCCTGGCGATTGCCCGGCAGGACGCTGCCCCCTCCGCGTCCGCCTCGAGGTTGACGCACAACGCTTCGAGCGTCTTGGAATCGTCGGCCGCCTGCGCAGCCGCCCGGTCATTGTTGAAGCCGAAGGCCCTTTCAATCGCGGCGGAGTAGCCGTCGATCCAATGGAATCGCGCGGTTTCGATCCCGGCGCCGACGCGGATAGTCCACTCGGGCCCTGTACACGGGCCGACGTCCCCGATGATGTCGACGAGATCCGAGGGCCGGATCTCGACCTTCTGGAGACTGGTATTGTTGTTCGGCGCGCCAGGTACGGCCGTCAATATGAAAGCAATTTTATGCGATGAAGTCAAACGCGGAAGCCGCTCTGACTCCGTTCCCTCGATCACGGAGTCGAACGTGAGCGGAGAATAGTCCCGCCCGGCGCGGTCGATTCGAGCGGTGGGCCTGGACGCCTCCACGATCTTCGACGGAAGCACGATATCCGACAGCCGTAGGTCATCCATCAGGTAATCGACGCGGATGATCCCCTGGTCGTCGTCGACGATGGATACGCGCGCGGGGGCTGGGCGGGTGTCGGATCCGATCACGCCGTCGGCCGGGTATCCCGTGTAGTTCCGCGCGTACTCGTAGGCGGCGCCCGTCTGCGCGTTGCGCAACCAAAGCCGTTGCGTTCCGATCACGCAGTAATCGGAATACGCGACGGCCGGCGACCGGACGCCGTTGGTCGGGTCGAGCGTTGCGACCCGGTACGCCTTTAGCTGCGCGATGCGCGAAAGCCACCGCTGGTTGATGCGGAACGTCTGGCGGAAATGTTGCTGGCAGGCCGCGATCCGATGCCCCCAATCCGCATCGGTCGCCAGCGCAGAAAGATACTGGAGGACGCCCCAGAGGTCCATGCCGGGGACGAACGCCTGACACAGCACGTCATAGTCGAGCTGCCCGAAGGCCTCCGTCAGGTTGCCCCATGCGTTCATCGCCTGCGGGAACGTCACCCAAGAGCCCTCGGGATAGGTCACGTTCGAGATCGTCAGCGAGTAGTCCGGGACCGGCAGGACGTTCTCGACCTCGCGGACCTCGGTGGTGACCGGCGCGGACCCGACAGCGGTCGCTGGCTCGTTGAAATCGAACCGCAGCTCCATCTCGCGCGTGAAGAGCACGTTGATCTTCTTCGGCCGCTGCCGGCTGTAGTGGGCCATCGTAATGTGACCGCCGCCGACGGCTTCCGGGCCAAGCGCCGCCGCCATGCCGACCTCCGCGCCGCTCGTCCGCGAATCGAACCGCACGGCCCCGCTGTAGTCGATCCAGACGCGCGCCTCCGGCATGTACGCCAGCATCCGCGACAGCGCCGCATCCCCCGCGTCGTCGATCACGACGTCTTCGAGCGGGAGGCTGCGGAGGTTGGCCGGCAGGCCGTAGACCGGAACCGGCATCTGCGCCGTGTCGGCCGCCAGGATGTCCGTCATCACGTCCTTCAGCGCGTCGAGCGCCTCCCATCGGTTCGCCTGTCCGGGCTGCCCCTCGCGCAACGACCACGGATGGAAGCAGATCGTGTCGGAGATGTTCGCGATCTCCGGGACGTTCGCATGGACGGCGACCCGCTTGACGCCGGTCCTGCGCCGCATGTTGTACCGGCGGTAGACCCACGCATACGGCCAGAACCACCGCCGATCCGCGACGGCAACGCGCGCGACGTGCTCGTTTTCGCCGGCCGCTTCGGACAGGACCCAGAGATTCTTGACGACCAGCGGGGAGCCGACGTCCGGCTTGATCGTCAGCGTGACGGGCCCGCCCTGCGTGACGAGACGGGCGGCATCGGCAGGAATGAGATCGAACGTCTGGACGACGGGCTGCGTGCCCTCGCGCAGCGACCACGTCACCGGCGAGGATCCCAGGAGCGTTGCGCCGCCGAGGGTCGCCTGGACCGTCACAGGCCCCTCCCCGCCCCAACGTCGAGCGAAGAGGTCTTTCCGGTGCCGCCGGCGACGACCTTGACGAGTTGCGCGACCGTGACCTCCGTGATGTCCGTCACGTCGATCCTCTGCTCGTAATCGAGGCCGAGGCGGACGGGGCTCTCGACGGTCTCGCTGGAGAGCGGGATCATCATGGACTTGCCCTTGGGCGCCGCGCCGGCCGCCCCGCCGACAGGCGGATTCGGCGCCTCTGCCCCCCCGCCGCCCGCGTTCCCGCCGTCCCCGCCTCCGCCGCCCGCCGCCACGTTCGGCGCGACGAACTGCGCGAACCCCCCGCCGCCGATGCCCGTCACGCCGGGGGAGTTCGGGTTGAAGATCGGCTCGCCGGTCGCCTCGACCCATCCCGCGAACTGACCGCCGAAGAACTGGCCGAACAGCCCCATCCCCCCGCCCCCCGCGCCCACGTTCGCGTTCGGCGCCGACGTCACGGATCCGAGCACGCGCTTGCGAATCGTGATCGTCTGGAGCACGCGAGCGAAGCCCTGGTAGACGTAGGCGGAGAGCGGGTCTCCCGTCCACGCCGGATGGATCGCGTAGCCGTTGTCGTTGGACTTCGCGTTGGTCGTCTCGTACTCGAGGATGTTGCCCTTGACGACACCGAGAAGCGTGAGCGTCGCGGAGATCCGGTTCTCCGCGAAGTCGAAGTCGGGGGCGTCATGGACCAGGCAGATAGACGACATCGACAGGGCGTTGCGCACCTGGTTGACGATATGCGACCGGATCGAGGAGTATTTCGAGTCGAGCGCCGTCGTGACATCCTTGTCGATCCAGCAGTCCCATACGGCCGTGATCGTCGCCAGTCTGTCGGCACCCGGCGCGTCTCCCGGCGCGTCCTTTGACCGCGTGATCTTGAGCGAGTGCCGCACGATGGCGCTGTCGTCGTAGGTGCCGGAGACCTGCTGAAAGACGATCTCGTCGTAGACGCGGGTGAACGTGAGAGTCTTGTTTGTCGAGTTCTCCTCCGTGACGGGCTCCTCGGCCAGCTCGTAATTGGTGATCGACAGGCCGGACATGACCGATGCTGCGTAGGTCGCGATCTGCGCGGCGTACTGCGCCCGCGCGGTCCCGCTCGTCGGGATGGCGGTGTAGGTCCCGGAGATCGTGACGCGCCGCTTCCGCGACGGCGAGTACGCGACGCTGACCGTCGAGGACCGGCGCCCGGAGGTCGAGACGTTGTCCGCCGGCCGGCCGAACACGATCCGCACGCGGTAGACCCGGCTGCGGCCCGTGTCGCCGACTTGGCCTGACTTCAGGATGTACGGCTCCGCGTCGAGGCCCGTGTTGTCGGACTGCTTCAGCGAAAGAAGCGTGTTCGAGCCGAGCGTGACGATGAGGTCGCCGCGCGGGATTCGGAATGCCGCCTCGCAGGCCGCGCATTCGGTCGCGAAGGCGGCCTCCGTCGCCGCGGTCGTCACGAACTCGAACTCGATGGACGCCCGCTCGTAACTGTCCTCGCTGTAGGTGTAGCCGTTGATGAGGCGGTTATTCGCCGCCGAGACGGTGAACGACCCGTAGGTGATCGAGAGTTCCCGCGTCACCAGGCCCATGCGTCACCTCTACCATTGATGCGTCGAGTTCAGCATCCAGTCGTGCAAGTGGTCGCCAAGCCAGTTCCCGATCTTGCGCGCCACGCGAGCATTGCGCGCCTTGTTCATTGCCGCGCTAAATACCTCCTGTTGAATAATCACGTCGCGCTGCGCGTCGCCGATTCTGGCGAGATCCCACAGGCTCGGCGCGTCTTTCCCGAAAATCGCGTGTGCACTGGCGTACTTGAACTGCTCTCGCATGGACGTCAGCTTCGCCTTCTCCGTCAGCTTGCGCCTGATTTCCCCGAGTTCATTCGAGAGCTTGTTATACCCCTGCTGCATGTCGCGGATCGTAAAGCGCATCCATCCGCCGACAGATTGGCCGAAAATGCTTTCCAGGTAATTCTCGACGATCCCGGTTATCAGCGACGTGTAGGCCGGCCCGATCGTTTCGATGCCCTGCTCCGCCGCCGCCACCTTTGCGCCGAACATCGCCGCCTTGCCGAGCATCGCGGCTGCCGTGACGGGCGCGGCGATGCGTCCCTGCTCCCGCTCCCGCTTCGCCCGCGCTACCGGTGTTTCCCCGGCCCCCTCTCCCTCGCCCGGCTTTGCGCCCACGCCTTCAAGCTGGCGCTTCGCGCCGTCGAGGTCGAGGCGCACGCGGAACACCACTTCCTTCGCGACGATGCTCATGTGACCACCACCGATGTTTCAGTGACAGCCGCGCTGTACCGCTCTGCCGTCGATGGCGTCGAATGCGTCTCGTCGTATGCCGCGAAGAGGGCGTAGGAGTAGGTCCCGGCCGCAACCGTGTCTGTAACGGACGTCGCGAGATCCGAGGCCAGCGTGACGCCCGTCCCGTCCGTCGCGGAGGTCGGGGCCGTGGCGCCGGACGCCCGCCGCAGGATCATCTTGTACCGATCGTACCGATCCGGCGGGAGCGACCAGGACAGCGCGACTGACCCCGAGCCGCCCGTGGCCGTGAAGGAGCGCGCCGGGTGGTAGTACCGGGCCGCCGTGCAGAGCAACTCGAAGGCGTACTCCATGCCCGCGATGTACTTGATCGTCCCGCCGAGGTCGATCGGCTGGACCGCCGCGCCGCTCGACGCGGACCACCGAATAGAGATCCCGTCGACGTCGTCGAGCTCCGCGAGGGCCCCGAACACCTCCTCCTCCAGCTCCAGCAGGCCGCGCCCCTCGCTCTTGGTCGCGCCTCCCGTCCGGTTGGCGCCGAGGATGGCGTTCTCGCCCGTGCCGGCGTCACCGGGGATCGCTGTCACCAGCATGAGATTAATCGTCCGGCGGATGAGGGTGTGCTCCTCGCCGAACTCGGGATCCATCTGTGCGTCACCGGCCTTGATGATCGCCAGCGGCACGACGCAGGATGCGAGGACGGGGATCTCGCCATCAGCCGACACGACGACGGAATTCGGATGAAAAACATTGTTGCTGGATCCGGTCCAGTCACGGCTTTTCAGGAGATACCGGATCTGCTTCAGGCATTGCCAGCAATTCATGTCGCACCCGTATAAAGGCTGCCCGCGATTCGTCGCCGAGCTCCAGCCAGTCGCGCAACGTCAGGACGCCGCCCGCCGCGATGAACGCCTTGACCTCCACATCGAGCGCCTTCTGGGCGTCCGTGCCCAGCGGCCCGTCGACCTGCACGCGCGCTGCCAGCGTCAGGAATCGGTCGATCATGTGACGTTCAGGTCCTCGGGCCAGCCGTACTCGTAGACCCGGCCGGCAGACGACGGCAGACAATGGAAGACGAGCGGAAGCGTGGCCTCCGAGTCGTCCCTGAACGCGATCTCCGCCGCCTCGTCCCATGCTGGGATGGCGTTGTAAATCAAAAGCGCGGGAGCGAAGTTGAGCGCCTCCGGCGACAAAAACAGCTTGAATGCCTTCCCCGTCATCAGGTATCCCGGCCGGTTCTGCCCGGAGTAGTCGGGCTCGTATTGGATATAGTATTTCCCCGAGCCGCTTCCCACGCTGGTATTCGGGAAGGTCCTTGAAATCACGTCGGCATCCCATCCGCGAAGGACGCAGGAGAGCGTCGGCGCCTCGCCGCAGTAGACGCGGTCGACGACCTGGCCGCCGAACTCCTCGGCGGTGATCGTCTTGTATTGCGCGTTGGGACGCAGCGTGATCCGCGCCGCGATGCCGAGCGCCGTCCCTCCGTGTGGGAACGCCGTCGTCATGCTGGTCGGGTCAGCGACCAGCCGGCACGGGACGCGCAAGATGCTGCGTACATCAGCCGTTGCCACTGGCCGCCCTCCTGCCTTCGAAGGCGTCGCGCAGGAACACCATGATCTTGCTCTCCGTCTCGCCGGTCAGGCCGAGGAACGGGCGGGGATGGACCTTTGTGACCAATGCCTTGCGCGCGAAAAGGAAGCCGAGGTTCTTCCGGTACGGCTTCCCTCGCTTGCTTCTCAGGAACCGCGCGAGGCCGCGGCGGACCTCGCCGGTGATCGGCTGGATCGACTCACCGCCCGCGTGCGCCCGCTGCGCGTAGGGGATCGTCGTGCCCTGGGTGATCGTCGTTCCGGTGATCGTCGACGAGATGGACTTGCGCAGGATGCCGGTGTCGATGTTGGCCGGCCGGTCCTCGAAGCGCCGCTTTTTTGGCGAGACGCCCCGCGCCAGGTCCGCCACGACCCCCGCCACGTTGACCTTCGGCGGCTGCTGGTAGGGGTATCGCGCGGACCACGGAATCTCGCCGAACCGCTGCTGGCTGAAGGCGTTCTTGGCCTGCACGTCGAGGAATCGCTTGATGACATTGAGGATCGGGCGCGGGTTGTTCAGCCGCGCCGCCATGCGGCGGACGATGCGCGAGGCGATAGCGTGGTCGGTTGCCATGTGGTCTTAGTCATTGACCGGATCCGTCGGATCCTCACGATCGGAGCCCGGCCGGTAACTGGCGAACTCCGAGCGGTCGAAGAACGGCCGCGTCGTCAGGTTGTTTTCCGGGTTCTCGTCGCTCGGCGTCAGCTCGCTCGACGTCGTCGGCATGATCCTGTCGTTCGCCGTGACGAGGCGCAGCCGGTTGAGGTTCTCGAGCCAGGCGTCCCACCCCTCCTTCCCGCCCACCTGCCCGGATCGCAGGAGGAGCAGGGCGACCACGCCGGCAACCGCCGTCGCGACGTGCGTTGCCGTGGTGTCCGTGTAGGTGAGGCCGATCTTCGCGAACTCGGCCTCGATGTCGGTGCAGGCGTAGGCCAAGCGCGTGGAGTCGTAGGTGGTCTCGCCGGAGGCCTGCGGGTTAGTGATGCTGGCCAAGTACTGCGTTGAGTACCGGCCGAGGACTTCATCGGCGAGCGCCATGTGTCACCTCGCCCAGACACCCACGCTGCGCTCCGCCGCCTCCGCCGAGCCCGACACCAGCCTGATAAAGCGCCAGCCGCAGAGGCAGTGGAAGTCGTCCGCCTTGAAGGAAACGTTCCGGCTGGCGGCGACGGAGACCGACACGGCAGACCCGGCGTCGTCGTAGAGAGCCTGATAGGTGACGCCATCGTGCGAGACCTGGAACGTGATAGCCGTGCCGGTGAACGCCGACGGCATGACCAGTCCGCGGATGCTGGCCGTGGCGCCGAGGTCGATGGCGGATGACACCGTTCCGCCGCTCGCGATGGTGGCAGTCAGGTACATGCGTCCTCCTACGTGGGATCAGCCCACGTCGCGTTGGAACTCGATGCGTGCGGCAGGTATCTGCCGAACGCGCGATAGACCCAGTGCTGGATGATCCCCTCGGACGTGGGGACGTAGTCGTACCAGGTAAACTTGTCGTCGCGCAGGAACGGCGTGGCGCTGCCGACGACCGCGTAGAAGCCGCCGTCCCATGCCGTCGCGGGGGCGAAAACGATGTCGTCGAGGTAGAGCGATCCCGTGGTGCGGCTCGTCAGGGCCAGCTTCAGCGTCGGATTCTCCTGGTTCCAGACCTTGAACCAATTCTCGTCGCCCGGCCCGAGCTTGAGGAGCGTCCACCCGGATTGCGCGGCGAGCGTGACAGCGACCGACTGGCTGCCCAGCGTCATGGTCAGGGTGCCGTCGCAGGAGGAGGCCCGCTTGAAGGCGACGTGGAGATACATCGGCACGCGCGGGTTGATGCGCGCGCGAATGTTGTTGAGGTTCTGCTCGATGTAGCAGTTGTCCGACAGGCTGATGGCCTTCGGCGTCGCCACGCCCTCGTAATCCCGGTAGTAGTCGCTGGTGATGGGCGTCACCTTGGTGTAGTCCGACATCGTCCATCCGGTGAGTTGGGTCGACGCCGTGAAGACGCTGTCGTCGGTCCCGCCGTGCTCCTCGAACGACGGATTCTGGATGTAGGCCTTTGAATCCGCCGCCGACAGCGCCTTGATGACGCCCTCGGTCGGGATGCCAACGATGCGAAGGAAGTCGCGGTCAGGCGCCGGCCCGTAGAACCGGAACAGCTCCTCGTGTTCTCGCGCGCCGGAGTGCTCGTCCGAGATGCATTCGGCGGTCTTCAGCATGCCGGATCCGCTCGACGTGGCCGACTGGTTCTCGATGTCGAGGTCTTCCTCGTCCTTCGTGAAGCGATTGATCGTCCCGGTGCCGACGTTCGATCCGCCGGCCGCCGGCGTCCCGAAGACGAAGTCCCGGCTGACGACGCTGTACGAATTGTCGATCATGTACTCCCAGATCCGCGTGAGCATGGACTGAATGGCCGTCTCCGGGTAGCCCGCCATCTTGACATACTCGCGGAGGTGCGGCTCCAGAACGGACGGCGCTGCGGAGAGCGCCGCGTTCAGCCGCGCCCTGAAGTCGTACATGGCGGAAAGCTTCTCGCCGGCGAACTCCCCCTCAAGCGCCTGCACGAGCGCGTCCTCCATGTTGAGGTAGTTGTCGTCGACGTCGATGACGCCACCGGTCGCCGTGTGCGTGCCGGCGAACTTCCGAAGCTCGTTGAGGACCTTGGTGGCCTTGCCCCACTGGTCTTGGATCTCGGACAGCGACGGCGAGGACATGGGACCTCCCTCAGATCACCTTGGCCTGCATGTCATCGTACAGGCTCACGATCGACAGGTTCTGCCGGTCGCCGACGACCTCGGCGGGATTGAAGCGCGAGACGTGCATGCAGTAGATGTACTTCGCCAGCGGCTCGTCGAAGCCGGCCTTGCGGACGTAGGGTCGCGCCTCGGGATTGGACGGCTTGCACGACAGGATCCGGCATCGTCCGATGACGATGACGGGCTTGCCGTCGGGGCCCAGAACAGGATTGCCGTCCGGGCCGATCTTGGTCTCCGTCCGGCGCTGCCAGCGCACGACCTTGTTGACGACCTTGGCCTTGAGCCGCTCGATCTGCGAGCGGGTGAGCAACTCGATCTTTCCGGCGGCCGGGGGGCCCTGCTCGAGGATGTCGTCGTTGCCGCGCTTGGCTTGGTGCAGCGTGGCGGTCTCGCGCTGGAACGTGATGCCCGCGACGATGGTTGACCAGTACGGGAAGCCCTTGATGGTCCCGACGATGTAGGCCTCCTCCTTCTCGGGCGTGTCGAGCGTGACGACGGGCTCCGGCGCGACGGGCTGCGTCTCCTTGGTGGCGGGCGTTGCCATACTACACCTCCGGCGCTATCCTCCCCGGCTTCCCGACCGGCGTACCGCTTGGTCCGCCTACGGCCTGGCTTGCCGTCCTGCGGTCGACTAGTTGTTGACCTTGATTGTCGCGTAGGGCATGTTCAGCCCGTAGCCGCGCCGCTCCCAGAACCGGATGGACTCGATGCCCGTCCGACGGACCTTGTCGGAGTTCTCGAACGTCTCGACCACGTCCTGAATGCCCTCGCGCTTCAGCGAGAACATAGGCTTTACGGGCGCGGCGTTCAGGAACACGTACCAGTCGCCGGTGGCGAGGCGCTGCGTGTAGATCACGCGGGGCCGGCGGTTGGTGTCCTGGAAGACGTTCGAGACCGCGACGTTGCCGGCCGTGACGGTCGAGTAGGTCGTCAGCTTCTGGCCGAAGGCCTCCTCGAAGACGTTCATGTCCTCGTTGGAGGCGAAGATCGTGACGCCCTGGTCGATGATCGACTGGTCGAGCAGCGGCTCGCCCTCGGTGTCCGTGAAGTCGAGGAACCGCTCGAGCGCCGAGAAGAGGTCGGTGCGGACGGCCGCGGGGCCGGCCACGCCGCTTCCGCTGATGACGTTCCCGCCGGCGTTCCCGAAGCGCGTGGACGAGTAGTAGAGCGCGTTCCCGTCCGGGCAGTTCGGGATCGCGTCGAGCCGCTTCGAGCTGACCGTGTTGGTCAGGATGTCGAAGAAGTTCTGCTCGTCCAGAAGGCTGGCGTTCTTGCCGAGGTCGCGGGCGCGGGCCAGGAGGCTCTGCGTCTGGTCGTCGCTGCGATCGGCGTAGTGCCAGGGGATCGACTCGGCCCACTCGTAGTTCGTCACCGTCCACTGGATGCCCTTGAAGTGCGACTCGTGCATGACGTCGCCGCGACCCCAGAGGCGCATGTACGGGGCGGACTCGTAGTAGAAGAACTTCTCCTGGTACTTGTCGCTCGGCACGTCCCTCTCCATCCCCACGGAGATGGTTTCGAGACCGCTGTACTGCTTGTCGTAGGTCTTCAGGAACTCGGTGCGAAGACCGGCGGCAAACGCCTGACCGGCAATCACGGTGGCCATGTGTTCTCTCCTGACTGGTTCACGTCATGCCGCGACAACTAGTCGAGCATGTAGGTCTTGTACTCCATCATCGAGAACAGCTTCACATCGCAGTAGGTCGAGGAGTACCAGCGCGTCACGATGCCCACGGCCTTGGTGTACGTCGCCGCGGACAGGGTGAGCGTGTTCTCATCGGTCGCGTAGACCAGATCGCCGATGTCGTACCGGCCGCTCGCTCCCGTGACGCTCACGTAGGTCACGGTGGGGCCGCTCACGTCCACGGGGCACCAGACGGAGGAGCTGTCCCCGGTGACGTAGTTGTCGGACGGAATCGCGATGCCGGCGAAGATGTCGTCGGTCCCGGACGAGTTGTCCATGTTCTTCAGGTAGCCCTCGGTGCTTGGCGTGCCGCCCGCCTTGTCGATCACGACCAGCGCACCGTGGTAGATCACCTCGCTCGACAGGACGAGGAATCGGCAGACGTCGGCGCCGGTCCCGCGCGGCTTGTACGTCCAGGTGTTTGCGGCGGAGAGGCTCATCGGTCGGTCCTTAAAAAAAGGGGATTATCTTGACTGCTACGCCTTGGGGATCGCGAACCCCTCGCGCCGCAGGTTGCACCGGATGTAGTCCTCGAGCGTTGTGTCGGTCCGCACGGCGGAGATGTACGCCCTGCCGAGCGGCGCCAGCTCCCGCGCGCGCGCGAGCGCCTTCGGGTCGAGCGCTCCCAGCTTCCCGATGGCCTCCTCGTCGGCGCCCGGCTTCGCGGAGGCGACCGTCTCCTCGGGCGATGCCGGCGCGGCCTTGGGGAGCGCGGCCTTGATCGACGCGACGTAGGCGGCGAGCACGGCGTCTCCCGTCTCGGCCATCGTCTTGAGCGTCGAGCGGATCTGGTCGGTGATCGTGAAGCCGGCCAGGTCCTTCTCCGCGGCCGTCACCTTCTCGGCGACCGCGTCGGCCTTGCCCTTGGCCTCCATCTTGGCTTTGAGGGCGTCGACCTGCGCCTGGAGCTCGGCGATCTGCACGTCCTTCGCCGCGATGGCCGCGGCGGCCTTGGCGGCGGCGTCCTCGACGGCCTGCACCTGCTCGGCGGTCTTCGCGGAGGCCTGCGCGAGCGCCTCCTCCTGCTCATGGGGCTTGGAGACCATCTTCGCCTTCGACTCCGTCTCGTCCTTGTCCTTCTCGGCCATGTCAGCCTCCTCTTTTCCCTTGGGACCACCGGTCATCAGTTTTTCGCACTCGGCGACGAGCGAGGACATCATGCCCATGACGAGGCCCATGATCTTGGACGCGAGGTTGCGTCCGCCCTCGTTGTCGGGCTGCGGCTGCGCCGGCGCCGCCGGCTGTCCCTGGGCCTGCGCCTGACCGGGCATCGGCGGCATCTGGTTCACGGCCATGACGAGTTCTCCTGAATCGTGGGTGAGGATGCGGAAGGCCGTATCGGACACGGCGCACGCGATGGCCGGCCGACACTCGGCCCGCATCTTCAGGATGTTGCTCTCGACCCGCCCGCCGATAGTCAGCATGGGGAGGCGCCAGTAGGGCGTCTCGGTGGGCATGAGGGCGATCGACGTGATCTCGCGGTTCTCCCAGCGCCCGCCCTCGATGGAGCGGTAGCGGAGGCGGCCGGCCTTCATCTCGTCGAACACCGCGCGGGGGACGCGAAGGAAGTCGGCGTAGAGCGCAGACCGCTCCTTCCCGTCGTAGACGACCCGCCCAACGCGCGACAGCCGGAGCATGCCGGCCTCGGCGACCTCGCCGTCGCCGTGGTGATGGACATGCACGGCGCCGTAGTGGCCCTCGCTCTCGCGCTGACGGGCCTTGGCGATTGCGGCCTCCATCCACTCGGCGTCGATGGGCTCGCGGTTGACCGGCGCGGGGAACGTGTTGGCGGGAAGCTCCGCGAGGATCGGCACGTCGAGGACGTTAAACGTCCCGTCCATGTTGTCTACGTACTGGTATCGGCCGCCGGGCAGATCCTCGGGGCGGATGGGGTGGGTCGGATCGATGCCGGGTGCGGGTGCTGCTGGGGCCGTGCTCATGACAACAGCATGAGGCACGGAGAGACTCGATACAATACGTTATAGTACACTCATATCACTTTGCGGCGGGCGTCTTCGCCGGCCGCACCGCGCGCCGCAGGATGTCGCGCGCCATCGCCGCGATGCTGCGGTCGTGATCGTGGGCAAGCGCGCGAAGCCGCTGGTGCTCGTCGGGCGTCAGCGGCACAAGCAGCGGCTCCCACTTCGTCTTGTCGTATCCCATTACTGGTATATCCTCCTGTCGGGCCGTGTGCCGCCGAAGTGCCGGTCAGGATAGGCCGCCGCGAACGATGGCGGGTAGTGGGTCTTGACCTTGCCGTCGAGCGTCAGGAGGTTTTTCGCCTCCAGGTCGTAGACGTCGACGTCGTTTGCGGCGCACCGGCAGTTGTAGCCGAGCGGCGGGTAGAAGTTGTTCCACACCGGATCGGTCTTCGCCGCGATCAGCCCGTCGGCCGCCTGGTGATTGGCGCGCGTGTTCGAATCGCCGACAGCCTGGAACTCCCACGCCGGGAAGACCTCCAGGACCTCCGGCTGGAGCCCCTCGCGGATCTCGCCGGCGGAGTAGGCGGACATGACGTTAGTCCTGTATACGGTCTCGGCGTAGTTCTGCGTCCAGTCGCCGGTGATCTCCTGTAGTTCCTCGACGGCCTGCGCCAGCGTCCGGCCCTCGGCCATTTGCCGCGCGAGGACGTCCTGCACCTTGGCCGTGACGACCTTGTTCGCGCTTTGCGCCACCGCGAAGGCGTGCTTGTCGAGGTAGACGCGCGCGACGGCCTCCGCGTTGTGCGCCAGCTCCGGGGCGCGCGTCTGGAAGTCGCGGATCGCCTCGTCGAACGGGACGGACGGGACCACGGGCGTAACGAAGTCCTTGGCGAGCACGGCCGGCATCTCGGATGCCGACACGCGATCCCGCCGGTACTTCAGCCACAGCCGCACGCGGTATCGGGCCTTCAGGTCCGCCAGCGTCATGGTCTGGCCGGCGAGTTGGCGCAGGTTGTCGAGCGCTCGGTTGTGCGAGTTGTCGCCGCGGGCGATCGCGACGGCCAGATCCCGCATGGCCGCGCGGAACGCCGACGCGGACCTCGCCAGGAGGGCGTCGATCTCGTCACGGACGGTTTTCGGCTGCTTGGGCATGGTCTGTGACTCCGAAGAGGTCAAGGCCCGCGAACGTCTCGGCGCCGTGCTCGGCGATGTACCGCCGGCACGCATCAGCATGCCACGGCTCGCGGTTCAAATGCAACTGCGAAAGCCACTGCGAGTACATCGACCACCAATGCAGCGGAGCGGTCGACGTGCGGACGCCCGTCTCGTTGACCGCCTGCGAGTACATGTCGTCGATGCGCGAGATCGCACGCTCCGGGTAGGTGACGCGCTCGCGCATCTTGTACCAGGCGTGCTTGGCGACGAGCCGCCTCCAGTCCGCGAACTGCAAGTGCATCACTCCCCCCGCCCCGTGCTCGCCCTCACGCTCGTGCTTCCGCAGACCGTAGGGGTGGCGGTGGTGATGCTGGTATCCTGCCACGTCCGGCTTCCACGAGCACCGCTCGGGGATGTCGCGAAACGCCAGCGTCAGCCACGCCTTCGACCAGACCGACGCATCGTCGCGGTACTGCCAGATGGATTTCCACATGGCGGCCATCGGGACTTCCAGCATGCAGCCGGGCCTCAGCGCCTCGACCCGCGCCCGGATGTGCGGCAGGAGGTTCGACGTCAGGACCTCGTCGGCGTCGATCAGGGCGAAGTGTGTGCCGCCGGCCTTGCGGCCCTGCTCCAAGAGCGCCTGGCGCATGTCCATCTCGGGCCAGCCGGCGGCATGGTTCCACGCCCGCACGATCCGCTCCTCCCCGTATTCCTTCTCCAGCTCGTCGACGATTCGCTGTGTGCCGTCCGTACAGTCGTGGAGGTAGAACGCGATGACGTCGCACCAGAGGAGCGCCACGCGGGCGGACAGGCCCAGGATCCAGTCCTCCCATGTCGCAGCCGTCACCGTCCTGCGGAACGCCTCGACGTTGAACGCCGACAGGCCGCCCATGATCCCGCAGTGGGACACGCTGTCATGGATCGTCATCAGCCTCTTGCCGCTGGCCGAGAACTTTTCGAGCGCCCGGAAGTCGCGCGGCATCGGCAGGGCGTCGACGTCGCGCGGGGCGACACACTGGACGTCCGGCTCCCAGCACGGCCTGAATCGCCACAGCATCGCCTCGCAGACGCGCGAGGCCTCGCCGGCGTAGATGAGGCGGATGTGGCCGGCGATGTGGAGGCGAAGGAGCACCTCACCGTAGGGATGGCTGTAGATCGACGCGTCGTGGTAGATCCAGAGTTGCCATCCTGGGAAGCATGACAGGTGCGCCCGCACGACGGCCGGGAGATAGCCGTAGTACCAGCAACGCCCGCTGTTGGCGACGGAATGCCGCGCCTCATCGAGCGCGAAGAGCGCCATCGAGATGATCTTCATGTGGGTTGCACCGCGGCCGTCGTGGTCCTGCTGTGGCGATAGGAATAGAGCGGCATCCCGATCAGGTGTTCCGTTTTCGCCGCCGCCAGCGCCGCATGGAAGAACTGGTCGTGCTCGCGACCCGGCAGGTCCGCGAACTTGCACCCCGCGTCGACGCACATCTGCCTTCGCCAGACGTGGGCCGTGCCGGGGCGCCGCTTGATTCCGGCTCGCGGCGACCACTCCTCGTCCGCCGCGTGCTTGATCGACACGTCCGTCTGGCCGTAGGCACCGTTGATCGTGCAGTCGACCGGGTAGCAGATGACGTCCGGGTGGGTGCGGTCGATGGAGATGAGCACCTCGCAGATGTAGGACCACGATACGTTGTCGTCGTCGTCGACGAAGCCGAAATACTCGCCGCGGGCCAGCTCGAAGAGGGCTTGACGCTTGGCGCCGAGCGAGCGGTGCTTGTTGTCGATGAGTGCGACGACCTCAACCTTCTCCGGGCCGACCGCAGCGACCTGCTGATTGATCTTGTCGTAGAGCGCGGCCAGCAGAGGGAACCGCTCCGGCACGCCACACATGAGGACGCTCAGGACGGGCGGCTTGTCGTACATGCGCGTTCGCTCCCAGGAAATCCCGCGGCCATGCGGGACATAAAAAGGGCCTTGTCGTGCTCCCACCACTTGTCGGAGTTCTCGCGCTGGTAGTCGAGGCGCTTCGTCTTGTGCTCGTCGTTGCGGCACCAGTGGTGGTGAAAGTGCGAGAGGCCTTCGCGCTGCCACAGGACGCACTGCGTCTTCGCGACGTTGAAGAGTTCCTCGTCGCCGTAGAAGTGCCGGTAGGGCAGCGGGCACGGACCACGCCCTCCATACGCCGAGCGGATCCACCCGTCGCCGAACCACGGGCTGCCGCAGATCCGCCAGACGCCGTCCATGCCGTGCTGGTCGTCGCCGCACGGCTGCATGACGAAGTAGCCGTCTGGGTACCGCGCGTAGCACTCGCTCTCGATGACGTCCGGCGCGTAGTTCGGGTCCGGGTCCATGTCGTCGGCGGCCAGCACGACGGTGCGCGCCGCGCCCGACTCGACCAGGTCCAGCGCCGCCGCGTTGCAGACGTCCCAATACCCCGTCCACGTCACATACTGATGGCGGTGCGCCCCGCACTCCCACGGCGTGCCGTCGTCGAGGATGGCGAAGGTCTTGTAGCCGCGCTCCGTCCAGCGAAGACAGGCGGTCCGGGCCCGCTCCTCGTTGCGCGTCGGGATGACGACCCAGACGGGAGGGTTCACTTGCGCATCTCCGATAGATCCGCCTTGATTTCCTTGTATACTCCATGCAGTCCGGCGACCTCGCGCATGACATCCGTCACGGCCTCCGCGTATTGGCCGTTCCCGACCTCGTCCTTCACCGCGTTGACGCCATCGTAGACGGCCTTCAGTTTCTTGACCGTGTTGCGCCGGCCGAGACTCGACACCACGCCCCAGACGGCGGCCAGCGCGCCCCCCGCCCACGGCGCCCACGGGGAGGCCAGCGAGACGATGCCGGACAGCCAGCCGGGCGGCGCGGACTTCTCCCGCTGCGACTGCGCGCGGGCGTCGGCGGACGCCGTCGCGCTGTACGGCTCGGAGACCTCCGGCGCGCCGAGCGAGGCCTGCAACTGCTCGGAGTTCTGGCGCACGTCGCTTCCGATGGCGCGCGTGGCCGGCGGGAGGGCCTCGTCCGCCTCGATGATGCCGCCGGCCTGCCGCGTCTGGTCGATCAGCCTCTTGTCGCCGTCGCCGACGCAGCCGGCCCCCATCAACGCGACCAGCCACAGCAGTCCGAATCGCATGCTACGCCTCCTTCCTGCGCCGTGTTCGGCGCGACCACTGAAAGTGCTCGATGACGGGATCCGGCGCGTCCGGGTAGTGCTTGCGCGACAGGTCGTAGATCCAGCAATACTCGGGCGGCAGGTCGAGGATGCGCGCGCCGTCGACGCGGGCTGCGGCGATCTCCATGTTCCGCTGTTCGATCTGCCGGGGGCGGCGGGAGTTCTGCGCCACCCATGCCGATGCGATCCGCCGGCCGAAGTCGGAGTTCGCCAGCCACACCGTCCCGCTCAGGGCTTCCCTCCCGCGGAAGCGGTGGTACGCCATCGCGTACTCGGACGGGTCGATCTCGAAGAGGAGCCGCGGGAACGTCCGCAGCCGGGCGTCCGCGTCGATCCAGACCAGCGCGTCTATCGGCAGGGTCGAGATGTTCGCCATGCATGAGGCAATGAAGGATGCCTTGAAGTGGGTCGCTTCGTGCCAGGACGGCATGGCCTCGACGTGGAGAGAGTTCAGCATCATCCCGAGCCGCTCGCAGTCGCCTTGCAGCAACGTAAGGCCCTGCGCGTACTCGGGCGTGGCGAAGGACGTGATGAAGAGGTTACGTTGCATGGGTCTACCTCCTCCCCCTTCTCCCCATCTTCGCCTTCTCCGCCTGCCGGCGCGTCTCGTCCGCGTAGTGCAGGATCACGACATCCTTGAGCGGCATCGGGCCTTCGAGCCGCCGCAGCCACGGAATGTACTGGTAGGACGGCTCGAGCGGGTAGACGCGCAGCGGGATCTTCTTCTCGCGCACGTACCGGAGGGCCGCGTTGACCCTCGCGTCCTCGTCGCGGTCGGTCATGCCGTCGACAATCGACCAGAACCACGCGGACGACTGCGCCGCCCACAGGACGCCCCCGACCACGCCGGACGGCCGCGGCCACACGGCAACGTCGTATCGCATGGTCGGCAGGTCCATCAGGACGTCGGGACGCCGCAGTACCTCGCAGTCCGCATCCAGCCAGCAGACGGCGTCGGGGGCATAATCCGCAAGGCACTTGCCGATGAAGGCGGATCTCCGGCGGCACCAGTCCGGCCACGTCATCGCGTCGTTCGCTTCCATCGCCTCGACGTGGTGCTCCAGGTTGAGGCGGTCCAGGCTCTTGGTCAGGCGCTTCGCCTGCTCCCGGTAGGAGGGCGTGAAGTAGGAGACGAAGAGGGTCTTCGCTGGGACCTTGGTCATTTCAGCACGTCCTCCACTCGCCCGACCTCGAAGCACGTCAGCGCCGACCCCGGCGTCAGGTTGACGATGCGGCCGACGGCTCGCCTCGCGTGCCGCTCGAAGTCTGGAATATACCTGGTCTCGTATACGCAGGCGTTCGACCGCCACTTCGCCGGGTAGGCGTCGTGCCAGTTGGCCGTGAGCGCACGGCGCCCGCGGGGCGTGTCGCACTCCTCGCCCTTCATGTCAAACCCGAGGAGATAGATCGGAGTCGCGCGCAGGATGTCAGCCAGGTTGACAGCCGACAAGCCGGTGTTGCTCTGCGCGATCACGCCGTCGGCGAGCGAGTAGGACCAGCCGCTGCACGGCTGGACGAACTCCACGCCGGGCACGCGCGCCTGCAACTGCCGGTTGACGTGGACATGCAGGCCGGGATACGTCAGCCACTTCTCCAAAATCCCGCGCGGCATCTTGCGGACGAAGCGCGCGTCGGTCGTGACGGAGACGGTCGGGTACGGACACGACAGGTTGGCGCTGACGACGAGCTCCCCCTCGAGGCGATGCCACGGGAACCCGCGCAGGGACGGGCCGCCGCCGACAACAAAGCACCGCCGGCAATCCCACGCGCCATCAACGAGGAGCATTGGGGTTGAGCCTCAGGATGTTCGCGGGATCCGCCTCCGCCGCCAGCTTCCGCGCCACGCTATCGACCGCCGCGCCAGTCACGATCTTCGACAGACCATACGCCTCCGAGATGAGTTCGTCCGCCTTGTCCAGCGCCGGGGCGAAGGACAGGACGCGGTCGCGCGTCACGATCACCGCCGCGCTCTTCTCTGCCAGGACGGGCACGGGCCCGGCTGACAAGCCGCGACTGGACACCTGCACGCGCGTCACGTAGCACAGATGCAGAGGGTCGCTCTCCATCGTCTCCGCGCGCCAGACGCAGTCGCCCCAGCCCTGAATCACTCCGGCGTAGGTCTTCACTGCGGGGCCTCCGATTGATTGGGTTCCGATGGATCACCGTTGGCAGGCGGGTTTACGCCCGGCGTCGGCTGCGTGCCAGGCACGTCCTCCGTCCCGCCGAATCCCGGCATCGCGCCGAACGGCATGGGGGCGGCGGGCGCGCGGCCCTCGATGACATCGTCGGTCGGGGCGGGCTGCGTGAAGTCGATCCGCTCGTAAACCTCGGAGGCCTTGAGCTTGATGCCAGCCGCGAGCGCTGCGGTGACGATCTCGATGGTGGACTTCGGGTCCGCGCGCTTCTCCGCGCCGGTCGCGAACCGCGGCATCTTCGCGTTCTGCAATCCGATGGAGGAGAGTTGCAGCCGGTTGCGCTTCCAGAAGAGTCCGATGATGTCGCGCGTGATCGTCTCGTCGAGCAGGATGCGGTCGTACTCGATCAGGCTCTCGGTGGTCTCCGCCTCCTCCTTGGCCTGGGCGTAGGCGCCACCCTCGCCGCCGCCGGAGGGGCGCGTCGAGCCGAGGATCACCACGCGCAGAGCCTCGTCGAGATATCGGATCATCTCCATGACGAGCTGATGGCCGCTGCCGGTGGTCTCTACCGCCGTGACCTCGTCCTTCGGGCCGATGGCCATGACGTGCTGCGAGCGGTGCTTTTTCAGAACGTCGATAAACTCGTCGCGGATCTCCGTGTTGCTCTTTCCGGCGCTGCCGACGCGGAGGTCGTCCACCTTGGCGATGAGGAGCCCCTGCGCCCACCGCTCGAGGCCCTGCAGCCCCTGCTCTAGCGCGATGCACTTGAAGCGCCAGTAGAAGTACAGCGCCTCGCTCAGACCGCGGCCGTAGCCGAGCCTTGCCTCCTCGTCGTCGTAGACGGCGTAGGCGTAGAACTCCGGCCGCGCGATCTGCTCCCAGACTGACGTCAGCACGTTGCGCATCCTGGGCACGATGATCGTCTTCTTCTGGCCGGTCTTCGGGTCGGGCAGCTCGACGGGCTGGAAGTCGAAGCGCCGCTTGTCGATGTCTTTGAGCGCCACCGGGACTTCCCACTCCATCTCGGGGAAGCCGCCGAGGGACAGGCGCCGCTTCTCGACCTTGATGAACTGCATTGCGCGGCCGAACATCGACACCTTCGCCAGCTCGTAGCGGGCCATCGTGAATCGGGCGATCTGGTCGAGGGCGTCGTGGACGATGCCGGCCGCGGACTTGTCAATCGGGTCCTCGCTGCCGGCCGTGACGGTCCAGTCTTTCCCTGCGACCTTGTGGAGCCGCTGCTCATACGCGGCCTTGATGACCGGGTCGCGCTGGATCTTCTCCGGCAGGTCCGGGTCCTGCTGTAGCCCGTAGTCCTGGTCGTAGACGCGGTAGCCGTAGTAGGCGGCGGAGCGCAGCGCGTTGACGTAGAAATCGTAGGCCGGCGAGTACATCGAACTGACGAGTGGCAGGGACATGTGGGTTACTCCAACATGGAGAGGCCGCGACCGCCAGCCGGGCGATAGCCCTCAAACAAGCCCGCAGGCTTGTCTCGGTCCTCGAAATACTTTTCGTGCCGCTCTTTCTCGCGATGCGCGACCGCCGGTGGGCGAAGGCCTCGAACCGCCTCGAGCGCCGCGGAGCTGGCATCCATCTGGTCGAGGTACTGGTCATCGACGGACTCGGACGGGTTGGCCCGCTCCAGCTCATCGAGGTAAGCGGAGTTCCACGCACCACGGACCAGACATACCTTGCCGCGCTCGGCCAGCGAGGCGAACGGGCCGGCCCTGACGAACTTGTCGCCCGTCGGCTTGGCGGCCTCGAAGGCGAAGCCCCAGAGCATGTCGCTGAGGGTCTCGGCCTGCGCGATCCCGCCGCTGCCGGGCTCCTGCTCAACCACCTGCCGGCACTCGGTCCCGTCGATGGCCGCGGTCTGCCGGATGATCTGGTCTCGCGCGCCGGGAGTCCGGCGGAAGCGCACGACGTCCACGACGTAGAGCATGCCGGTGTGGTCGAGGCAGACCTTGACGCCCGCGGTGTATTTCGCGGTATCGCTCTCCGATGCAGCCAGGTCCCACGCGCGCACGAAGGCGTAGGGGTTCGGGCCGACGTGCTCGACGATGGGGAACCACTCGCGCTTGAAGATCATTCCCGCATGCCGCGCCGTCCAGTCGCCGTTGAGCAGCTGGGCGCGCGTGATGGGATCGAGGTGCTCGAGTTGGCGAATGTAGGACTCGCGGTCGAGATACAGGTTGTCCTCGAGCCGCGCTGGAATGTAGATGCGACGGCCGCGGATCGGATTGTCGAGGTACTGCTGCCGGTGGTAATCGTGCGAGACGCCGCCTGGATTCGACGCGAGCCGGAAGCGCAGCGGGACGGGGCTGACTTCCAAGCGTCGCAGGCGCGAGTGCAGGTAGCGGATCTGGTGCTCAGGGATCTGCGTAGACTCGTCGAAGCCGATGAACTGGTACTCCTGCCCCTGATACTGGTAATGCGAGTCGCGGTTCTCCAGGTGGCCGAAAACGAGCGAGGCCGGCGCGCCGGCGGTCGGGAAGCGGAAGCGTTTCTCCTGCGCGTCGTAGTGGACGCCCTGCGGGATGAGCATGTCCTTCGCCTTGTCGAGCAGGCCGCCGGGCTTGCTCAGATCCTGGTACGTCTTCCGCAGGAGCAACGCCGCGTAGCCGGGGACGTCCACGTACTGCAGCGCGCAGAGCAGGAGGATGTGACTTTTCCCTCCGCCCGCAGCGCCACCATAGAGCACGTCCTCAACAAAGTCAAGTAGCAGCATGAATTCCTGTTTGGCGGAAACGCCGCGCGCACCCCAGCGCATGTAGGGCGTCGTGCGGAATTTGACGGTGCAGGGGTTCATGGTTTATTTGCCGTTCGCATCCAGATACGCTCTCACGAACGCCTCGGCAACTTGCGGCACGATTGCATTGCCCGCACCCCGCAGGAGGCCCGCGCGGCCGGGGGAAATCCCTGCGGTCAGCGGGAACAGATTCGTTCCTCCGAGGAAGCCAACTGCGCCTCTCTCTCGCGCGCTAATCTCCGATGCAACGTCAAGTGACAGGCGATGCAAAGCGTCTGAAGATTCGCTGGATTGTGGTCCCGCCAGTTCCCGTTCAAGTGATGGACATGTAGCCGGCGGTTCTTGCCACAGGACTCGCATTGAGGCTTGACCGATCTCTGCGATATCTCGTGCTGAGAGGTTGAATTCAGCGTGTGAATCCCTCGCGAGTTGGCACAATGCAAGGAGCAATACTTTCGCGCCAAGAACCGCGTCCGGTCCTCCAGCGTCGCCCCGTATCGCTTGCGCGTAAGCATCACACCACACCGCTCGCAAGACTTCTCGGGGACTGGCTTGGGTCTGCCTGACATGGGCTATGACTCCTTCTTTGAGTTGAGCCACGCGGCGCATCCAGCGAGGCCCCATGAGACCGGGAAGCCCATCAACCACAAACTGAACATCGGGTTCAGCCGGTACGCGGCGGGTCTTTCCGTCGCGGCAGGGGATGAGTATGGAAGTGGTCCACGGGTTAACTGAACCGTCTTCCTGCTGCTGTCCGTGTTCCCCGCCTCGTTGTAGTTCTCCGTCGCCTTCGTCCCGGCCATCGGCGTCGGCCAGCCCGCCATGTAAGCCTCGACATTCAGCGGCTTGGAGTTCCGCTCCCATTGACTCGGTCCCGCGTTGTTCTCCGCGTCTTGGACAGTCGGCGTTTGCCAGCCGACCATCTGCGCTGCCGCTTGCAGATCCCCGCCCCCGCTCTTCGTCCTGCCTAGTTCCTGTTTCCTCTCTGCGCTCTCCGCGCCTCCCGTCACGACACGGGGCGTCGGCCACCCAGTACAATCTCTGTCTGATGTGCGGCGCCCCGACGCTGTGTGCGCCCAGTACCGTCGCCCCAACGGCGTAACCTTCTCCCTCCAAGTCTGCACATACTCCGTCGAGCCAGCCGAATCCAATCGCGCTCGCAACCTGTTCGCCAAAGACCGTGCCAGGGCGACACTCGCGGATGAGCCGCATGAAATGGGGCCAGAGATGCCGCTCGTCTTCTTGGCCCTTCTGCTTCCCGGCCGCGCTGAAGGGCTGGCAGGGGCATGAGCCGGTCCAGACGGGCCGGTCGTCGGGCCAGTTTGCGAGTCTGAGGGCGTAGCTCCACCCGCCGATCCCGGCGAAGAAGTGGCACTGGGCGTAGCCCACAAGGTCGCTTGGCTGAACTTCGGTGATGCTTCGCTCATCGACTTCTCCATGAGCAATCAGGCCGTCCGCGATCAGTTCGCGCAACCATGCGGCGGCTTTCTTGTCATATTCGTTGTAGTAGGCGGTCAATGTACACCTGCCCCGTTCGCCGGTGGCTCCGGCACGACGGACACCACCTTCGTCTGCAGCGGCAGCGCCGGGACCTCGGCGAACAGCTTCATCAACTCGGCCATCCTGTCCTCCGACGCGATGTCGGGCGGCGGGAGTGCAGCCGCGCCGGCCTGCGCCTGCTGTTGGGCGACGTTGACCTGGACGCCCACAGACTGGTTCAGCATGTTCGCCGCCTGTGCACGCGTGTCTGGGTCGATATCCTTAACCAAGAGAGAGAAAGCCTGCACGTTTCCCGTCTGCACGATCTGCCAGAACACTTCGGCCGCCTTTTCTTTCTCGCTGATGTTTTTACCGTGCAACTCCTCGCCTTTCTTGCGTATCCATTCGCCAATCGTGAGACCCTTCGGTCTTCCCCTGGGGTTCCCGGATTGCCCCTTGAGCCAGCGATGCGGAGTTACTTTTGCCGACACCTTCGGGATCCGCGCATTCTTCGGGTTCAGCGACACAATCAAGGACCAGTACAGCATGCCTGCCGTGCCGCGAAGATAAAAATTTTCGTGGACGATCTGGTATGGATGGATCAACTTCTGAAGCCAAGGCTTTACGTGATTGGGCCACCAGTTGTTGTATGCCTCCATCCACTCTTTGCCTGGAAGTTTTTTTTCACCCGATGGAAGCAGCGGAAGCACACAAGCCATCTTAGCCCGGCCTCGGCGCGCGTCGGTCCCGTACAAAACAATCGTGTCGGCCTTCTTGGCGTTGCGCCAAAAAGATTCTATGGCAACGTACGGGTTTGCGTACGCGTCAAAATCCGCGACGGCAAAAACCTCTTGCGTGCCGTGGAACGGGAATATCGTTGCGTCCGCCTCTATGATGGTTCCCTTCAGCCGTCTCGACGCAACGGCAACGCGGGCCGGATCGGTATCACATCCGTATATGGTTCGGTTGCCGTATAACCGCGCCGCTATATCGCCGTCGCCGATGAAGGGAACATAGACGGCCCCGGGCAGAGCACACTGGAGCGGATCTTGACGTAAAAGTATCTTCCGCTCGAAGTCAACGTGTTGTTTCTTTATCGCCATGTTATAACTTAGGAAAGTTTTTTACCACTCGGCCGCGAATAAGCGCCTTGCCTCCGGGGAACCGGCCGGAAGGCTGCTTGTAGAAATAGGCGACGCCCTTTTCCTTGCATCTGTCATGCAGAGTTTCCGCCCACTTGGGATCAGCCTCGCGAAAGTGTGCGCCAGACTCCCCGCCGTGTATGACCCACTCTACGTGGGACAGGTCGATGTCCAATGGACCCAGTGCCGGCTCATTGCTGACGAAGTGACAGACCGCCGGATTGCGCGTGAGCGCCTTCACCCTGTCCGCCTGCTCATTCGACTCGATGGTAGTGCCAAGCCAAACGTTCGGGTAGCCTCTCCCCCAGTCGGCCGGCAGGCTGTCGGCGATCCGCTCTGGACGCTTGGTCAGCAGCTGCCACGTAAGGAGCGGCGTTTTGCGGATGAGATCAAACAACCGAGGCAATGTAGCCCTGGTGGTGGCGTGAGACTCAAATATGTCGCACATCGAAGCGCAAAACACCTTGGTTCCGGTCCCCGTCTTTTCCGCTTCGGAGTTCCACACTAGAGGCTCCATCCAGTGCTTGTCTCCAAATGTTCTACGATCTGCCGTGCGCCCCCAGATGTTCCATCCCCACCGCCTGGCCATCGTCTCAGCATAGCAGTTCGCACAGCCAGGCGAAACGCGAGTGCATCCCCAAACCGGATTGTACGTGCGGTCGGTCCAAGCAATGTCGGTCACGGCACCCATTTTGATTCCCCCAAATATTTACGCTGAATAACAACACCGAATATCAACATGGCACTTTAACGTTTTAGTTTCCCCGCATTTCAACGCAAACCCTCCGACTGGTCCTCCGTACCTTCTCGAGTGTCTTCTCTCGCCATATTCAATCCTCGCGCAATCTGAGCGATTTTAAAACGCGGGCTCCTCGTCCTTCTCGACCCCTGCGGCACGGTCCTGCGGCGCGGGAGGGCACTCGACGTATGTTACCACGGCCTCGCGGGACTTGGGTACGGGGATGGGGTTGCGGGGCGGCTTGGAGGCCGAGCATCCAGCGCTGGTGCGGACGTGGACCTCCCTGCATGCTGGGCAGACGGTCTCAGCGAAGCCGGATGCGCGCACGAAGATAGTGGGCGTGCGGAAGACGCCCTTCCAGTCGATCGTTATGCGGCGGCCGGACGGGCATGCGCATTCGCGAACAGCGGTCGTGTGAATGCCGCGCCAGTTGACGACGCAGGGAGCCCATCCGGTCGAGTGACACCGTTCGCAGTAGTCGTTGCCGCTCATGTCCGATTCTCCCGAAGGTAGGTTTCGAGTTCGCTCCGCTCAACGCCACTCAGACATGGAAGCGAGTGTCCCTTTTCGAGCATGGTGCGCATGTAGCCGTTCGGATTGTCCTTCGTCCTGGACGCCTTTGCGGCGGCCCAGAGCTGGTGTGGCGTGGCGGATACGCTCCAGTCCAAGGCCATCTTCGGTGGGAAGCCGAGTTGCTCAAGGAATCGGCGCATGGGCTTGACCGCGATGGCGTCGATGTTGACGGCTGGCTGTTGGTCCGTTGTGGCAGCAGCAGCAGCAGCAGCAGCAGCAGATAAATCGCTGGCCGTTTGAGTACGTTGGTCTGTTTTTCTGTTTTGCTGTTGCTGTTTTTTGTCTGTTGTAGGAGTCTGTTGTGCTGTTGTTTGAGTAGGAGTAAGAGACAGAGATAGAGTGTTATCCGACCTTATAAAGGTGGTTATAGGGTCCTTATTAGTAGAGTTATAAGGGGAGTTATCGCGTATGTTCTTGCCGTTCCATCGATTAGACATTCCCTTGACGCCACCCTTCCTGCAAGCCCGCCGGTAGGCAATTAAGGCGCAATGTTGTCTCAATAATTTTTCGTTGAAAAATTTTCCTCCCTTCCGCTTGAACTTTTTGGCCACCTGGAGGCCGTCAGTGAGCCACTCCTCTTCGGTCATGCGGGCGATCACGGCCAGGATTTTAGGGTTATCTGGTAGCCTGCAGTCCGCCGCATCCCACTGATGAATCAGGAGGCGAAGATAAGCAAGCTCCTGCTCGCGCGTCATGGTGCGAACGTCGAGAGATGAAAGGTATTCGGACACGTAGAACTGGAAGGCGGGAGGTTTATTCATGGATCCTCCCCGTGTTCTCTGCTATCCACTTGTCATGTCGACCCTGCAAAATATCGGCGATAAACCGCGCCGTCGCAAACTGACGGTCCATGCTGCCTCGCCATATCAAGTCATCAATCTCGGCCTTGAGCTTCGTAACGTCGTGATGGCAATTCGCACACAGAACATACAGATCATTGATGTCGTATTGCCAGGGCATCCTGCATGGAATGTATACCCTGTGATGTACCTGTAACTCGATGTCTTCCGCTCCGCATTTTTCGCACTTCCACCTGCGCAGATCCAGTACGCGAAGGCGCAGTTTTTGCCACCGGGGATCAGACAGCTTTTTTCTGTATGTCATCTACCACCCAAAAAATTATCCCCCTTGATGCACCCTGGCCGACTTGCGGGGGGAGATGCGAAGCGCGGGGTGTCCGCGAACGCGCCCGAAGTCAGCCAGAATGCGTCGAGGGGGATTTCCACTTCGCATCTCCACCTACATTGTACCCCTGTCTCGTGCGATGTCAAGATGCAACTTCTCATCGCGCCCTTCCGCCCCCCGTCACCGCATCCACGATAGCCGCCCCCGCAAGCGCTCCGATCATCAGGTAGCCGGGATGCTGGTCGCCGACGACCTCGTAGATCAGGACCAGGCCGAGGGCGGCTGCGGCAACGCAGAGAAGGCATCGGATCGCGGCGCTCTTCACGGCTTGGCCTCCTGCTTGGCCTTGCCGCGCATCCTGGCGTCCGCACAGCACGCCGCGCGCCACTGGGCACGCAGGCGCTCGGCGAGATCGACCTGGTGCTGCGCCTCAATGCGCTTCCACGTGGCCTCGTCGAGACGCCCGTACAGGCGCTCCATCTGCGCGTCAGTCGGCGGCAGCGCACCGAATTGCTTGCGAAACCAGCGGCGGAGTGTCACGGCTTGGCCTCCGTTCGTTCCTTGCGCTGCACTGTTCTCCTTGGTGAGCCGCTGCACCTCGGCCTTGAGCGCGTCTATCTGCGCCTCCAGGTCGCGCACATGCTGGTCGCGCGGGTCGCTCACGGCTGGGCCTCCTGTGCACGAATGCGGCCACTCGGTGCATCCGCAGTGCGGGCACGCTGCGCCTTGGGTCACGGCTTGGTCTCCCATCCAGATCCCCGATTATGTGCTCCTACTGGGCGCGCCTATAGTAGTGCGTCGGCCAGCCCGGCGTGGTCGTGCCGGGGCAGGATCCCAAGCTGTTCTCGGTGCGGGCCATGTCGCGGGTCGCCGTGCGCTTGTTGTCGGCCGGGTCGTAGTCCACGGCCCACTCGGGCAGGCCCAGCGCGTCGGCCACCTCCGAACGCTCTTTGCCGCTGGCGTCGGCGGCCAGCGCGGCGATGGCGCCCATGTGGTACAGATTGGGCTCCCACTTCCAGCCGGGATGCAGCACGACGGTCACGCGGCCTCCGTGGACGATGTAGCCCTCGGACGTCTTGGTATAGCGCACCTCAACGGGCTTCCCCACAGCTCGCGAGATGTCATCGACTCCGACGGACGCACAGCCGGCAACCAGTGCCCCGAGGGGGGCGAGAAGGATCAGGCGCTTCATGGCGTTGCTCCGTAAATGGTTTGCCGCCTCAAAATAAACTCCACCCGCGGATTCTCCCTGTCGACATGCCGTATCGCGTGCTTCTCCCAGATCGCGCGGTCGTTTACGATCACGCCGCTCTTCTGCAACGCGTCGCATAGGAGCTCGATGTCGAGGTCGCGGCGGAGGTTCGCCTGGTAGACTTCGACATACAGGCCCCATCGCGTGCCGGCCGGCTCCGGCTGAAGGCGCGCGGGAGCGCAGAGTCGCGCCGTGGCGCGGAAGTTGGCGAGCCAGTCGAGGGCGTCCCGGGCCTTGATGACGATCATCCGCCCGTGGACGCGGACCAGCCGCCGGCTGTTGGACTTGTTCGGCAGCGGCCCGTGGATCACGCCCCGGATGACGCCGTCGTGCCACTCGATGCTGTCGGAGGCGTGCCGGGAAACGGCCGACGTGATGCCGCCCCCGTGCCGCCGGTCGTGGATGGCTATCCGGGGGGGGCGGATCCTCCAGCCCGCGGCTGCGGAGGCGGCACGACGTCGGCACGTATTCCCGCGCGTGGTGTTCTGGCACTTCATACACGCCCCCGATTGTGCGAGTGTACTCCACGATTCAGCAAAGTCAAGCACCGTCCCGCTATTTCTTGCACACGGGACACTGGCACCGATAGCTGTAGCACGCATAATGTCGATTGTGTCTGCACGCCGAGCAGATCGATCCCTGCATCTTGGGTCCGCCGCCGCGGTGGAGGCCGCGCGCGCCGTCCGCCTTCGCGACGACCGGGCCAGCCCGCCGGTCTACGATCCTGCGGAATTTCGCGCCGATGCGCTCAATGGACATGCTGGACCTCCCGAATCCTGTACCGCGCGATGACCGTGTCATCGACCCGCCGCATATCGCAGTCGATGCAGGAGCCCTGCGCGCGCAGCTCCGAGATGGCCGCGGAGACCGCCTTGCACTTCGGGCAGGCGGCGAGGATGTCGGCCGTCGTCGCGCCGTCATCCCCGCGGGACCGCAGATAGGCGATGACCTGTCGCAGTCGTTCGGACGTCTCCACGCGAGCCGCGTGCATGTCGGGTCTCCTGCATAGGGTTCCTTGCCTTGCCTTGCCTTGCCTTGCCTCGCCCGGCCGCGCCGCGCCTTGCCCCGCCGCGCCCTGCCTCTCCCGGCCGCGCCGCGTTCAAAACGCCGGCTCTTCCTCCGCCCTCGCCCTCCTCACGCTCACAACAGTCTCCTGGTACACCTGCACTCCGGGGATCCGGCATTCCGCGCCGAGGGCCCGCACGACGCCCCGAATCTTCTTCTCGTCGGGGATTAGGTACTCGCGCGGGATCTTCGCGGCATCGACGACACGGAACGTCCAGGCGCCGCGCGTCGAGACTCCCTGGACCTTCGGCTTCTCGATCACGACCACCGGCGCGGGCGCCGCGACGGCCTCGGCCACGACCGCCCTGGCCGCCTCCCGGTCGCCCTGCGCCTCGAGCGCCGCGGCCTCCTCCAGCGCCCGCTTCTCCGCCTCCGCCCGCGCGATGGCCGCCAGCCGCGCCTCTTCCGCGCGGCGCTTCCGCTCCTCCTCGTCGGCGTACTGCCCGATCCGGCTCTTGATCACCGTCTCGGCGGTGAGGAGCGGCGCCTCATGCTTCTTCTTCGCGGCGACCGCTTCCTTGTGCGCCTTGTGCGCCGCGGCAATCACCGGATCGAAGGTCGCGTCGATCTCCGCTCGGATCGCCTTGATGCCCGTCAGAATGTCAGCCGCCCGCTGACAGGACTCCGCGTCGACCACCGCCAGCGCATGCGCCTGCTCTACCACCGCCAGCGCCTTCGCCTCCAGTTCGTTGCTCACGTCTTGTCCTCCTGTGCAAGGCCCCACTCCACTCGCATCTTCGCGACCGACAGGGCCGCGAGGAATTTTTGCCAGTCGTTCCGGTCGGTGTGCCGGACCAGCCTGTACGTCCCGTCGTGCGTCAGGTAGCAGGTCCAGCGGGCGACCGCCGGATCGCCCTGCGCGTAGGCGGCGGTCTGGAGCGCGTGCCAGGGCGCGGCGGCTCCGCTCTTGATGTCGAGCACGCCCCGGTGCTCCCCGATCACCACGATCCTGTCCGCGCGCCCGCTGTAGCGGTACGTGTCGTCGTTGATTGCGACCTCGACCTCTACGATCCGCGCGCCAGTCTCCAGCTTCATCCGCGTCCATGCGTCGAGGTACGGGCCGATGAATTCCGGCAGGCCGTCCATCTCAAGGTCGTCCTGGTCCGCATACTCGAGAGCCGCGTGAATCGCCGTGCCGCGGTCCATCGCCTCTTGCGAGGAATGCGACGTGTCGATGAGGCCCGCGATTCGGAGGGCCTTGGTCACGGACATCGCGTGACGATAGCCGGCGCCGTGCATGTCCATTCTCCTGATTCCGGGCGCACTACACGGCGGACGGCCTGTGTCGAATGGCGCTGGGCAGGAGACGCCACCCGGCCAGCCGTCCGCCGGTTACTGCGCCCTACGCCTGCGCCTGCGCGTCAAGGCTCGCGCACATCTCATCGTAGACGGCCCGCGTGATGTCCTTCGTCGAGGAGAACCCGTACTGTCCGATCATCGCCTTGATCTGGTCGTCGGTGAGCTTCGCCGCCTTGCACTTCGCCCAGAACCGCTTCCGCTGCGGCTCCGTGATGAGGTCGCCGGCGGGCGAGGTCGCCTGCGGGGGCGGGGCCTGGGTCTCAGGCGTGGTCGGCGTCTCGACGGGCGGCTCCTCCGCGCCGGCGGACGACGTCTCGGTCTCGGGCTGCTCGACGGTGACGACGGGCTCCTGCGCGCGTTTGCGCCGAGGCTGCTCGACCACGCGCGACTCGACCGTGCGCGGGTAGTCCTCGGCGACCTCTGCCGGGAGGAGGCCCTTGGTGACATCGCTGAACCCGGCCTGACCGGCGATGTGACGCGCCCGCCACATGTACATCCGATCCGCGTACTGCTTGTACGTGTCGCGCCCAGAGAGGCCGGCGGCTACTGCCTCCGCCGCCCCGAACACGCCGACGAACGGCTGCGGGTTGCCGCGCCGCCACATCCGGCAGACGGCCTTCCGCTGCGCGCCGGTGCCGATGTACTCCTCCTCGTGCCGCTCGTAGACGCTCGAGGCGGTGATGAGCGCGAGGTATCCATCGCCGAAGATCGACGGCCTTCCGTTGATCACGGCGATAGACTGGAGGGCGGACATCGGCTTGAGCCCGACCTCCGACCCCATCTGGATCGCCGCGATGATGTCGCCCGGCTTGCCCTTGTACACGGCCGGCACGAACGACGATGCCGCGAGCATCTCCGCCAGTTTCATCGCCTCGCCCATGTTCGCGGGGGTTAGCCCCTGCCCCTCCGTCCAGGCGATGAGGCTCTTGTCCGTCCGCGTGTCCTGCTGCTCTTCCACGTCACGTCTCCTGAAATGGGGTTCCGAGTCCGCCTACGCATACCACCGCGGGAAATCGATCACCTGCGTCTTCAGGCACCACTGCGCCTTGATCGCGAGGTCGTGCGGCAGGTTGGGCAGTGATGCCACGTACATGATGAATGCCTTATACAGATTGTCCTCCTGGATATGGGCCGTCTCGCCGTCTCTCTGGCTCTCTGTGATGCTCTTGATGCGGTCCTCGATGTCGGCGATTGTCACGGCGATCCTCCTGAAATGGGGTGCCGCTAATATTCGGCCCTGCCGGCTGAGGACAACTGGCGCGCGACGCCGCTGGGGGCCCCTGCGGCCGGCTCGCTTTTCCACGCGCGTCACCCGGGCCTTATTTTTTCGTCGGAGGCAGATGATCCTCGCACAGTCCGCATGTCGGATCGCAGCAGAAGACCCATCGGCCATTGTCCATCGTGTGCGCACGCGGCTTGCGGATCGCGATGGCGCAGTCGTCGCAGATCCCGTGCGAGATTTTCCCGTCGTTCTGCGGGTCGCAGGGTTTCGCTCCGAGCGCCTTGCCGCACCACGCGCAGACGATTTGCAGCATGATCCACCCCCTCGCTACAGCAGACACCACAAGGCGTACAGGATCGCCGCGAACGCGAGAGTGCCGAGAAGGTCGCGCATGTCGGGTCTCCCCAAACCCGACCGGCGGGAGCGTCCAGGACACCCCGGATCGCCCCGACGGCCGGGCCATTGAGAGGCCGTGTAGCGTCCAGTGTCGCCCCCCGCAGGGGGCGAGGGTGGGCGCTAGGCGGTCTGGGTGACGGACTCGTGCTGGGCGCGCCGGATCGCGACCATCACGGCGCGCAGCACCTCTGGACGGCGGTCCCCGGTCGCGAGGATCTCCTGCACCGTCGCCTCCCGCCGACCCGGCAGGTGGGCGGCGATCCATGAGTCCGTGCCAGAGCCGCAGTTACCCGCCGCGATGGAGTCGTCGCGACGCACGACGAGACCGGCGAAGCCATCGGCGTCGCCGTGTGCCAGCCGCTCGGCGACGTGACGCTGCGTGGCGGCAGCGCGTCGGCGCTGCACGGACTGGGCGTACTCGCGCAGGGCTCTGCGACGAGCGGCGGGAGTGTCCTGTCCGCGCCACACGACGTGGTACCGCCCACGGACGATGTATCCGGTCTCCGTGCGGAGTGACACTCCGGTGGACTGCACCGCCCACCGCGCACGCGCAACGCCGGTCGCATCGGGCTGCGAGTAGTCCAGCGTCACAAGCCCACCGATCACGATCCGATCGACACCGAGCGTGTGCAGCGTGCGCCGAGTGATGTAGAAGGAGTGGCTGGAATCGGTGCCGCTCCAGTGATGTCGACGATGCCATACGCGCTGGGATTCGCCACTACAGTGTCCATGACCGTCGTGGGCCAAAAAGACCCACGTCCGATGCTCCCCGCCGACCCAGCACGACCGGGAGCGGCGATACGACGTGCGACCCGCGATGGCACGCGAGATCGCACGCTGGATGGGGATGTCGCGCTCCCGGGCCTCGGCCAGCGCGTCCTCAAGCGTCCACAGCCCCCGCTCGCGGCACTGGCTCGCCGCCCGCGCCTCCATCCGCGTGGACCAGTGCTGGCGGCGCACGGCATCCCGTGCGTTCTCACCGTCCCAGTCCGCGATATCGGTGTCGCAGCGACGCTGCTGGACCGCGTACATCCCCTCTGCGTCGGGGATGGGGGCCCGCGGCACGGGGCGCGCGACCATATACCGCATGGCCCCAGCATGGGTCGTCGCCGTCGAGCCCACCTCTCGCGCCAGCCGTATGATCCGGTCGGTCGTCTCCGTCGTCGTCATATCCCGTCCTCTCAATGCGCCCCTGTCGGGGCTGGGTTCCGTTCGCGTTGTCAACCTCACTGTCATTATATATATCGTGTATTCGCTCCAAAGTCAACACTATTTTTCATTTTTCCGTTATTATTTTTAAAGTTTTTTTTGCGCGAATTCCACTGCTGGATGCATTAAAACGCGCCAAAACCGCTATTCTGTGACACTCTGTTTTTCGCGAATTATTTTTGCAGAAAAAGCAAAAACCGTTTGATCTCGCCCGTCCGCCCCCCTACGATATTGTGCGGTCGGAGGAGAGCCCCATGAAATGCCAGCGCGTCGTCCGCGTGTCCGCCCTGGAGTGCCGCTGTCTCCGCTGCGGCCACCGATGGATCACTCTCCGGGTCACGCCCCAGCGGGAGTGTGTGCGGTGCCGCAGCCCATTATGGGCCACCACCCGCAAGCGTCGCCGCGGGGGCGGCCGGCACCCGGCGGCTCAGTCCTGATGCCCCCCTCCGGCCCCGACGACCGCCCGGAGATCACGGCGCAGACGGTGTCGTGCCCGTACTGCGGGATCGCTGTCCGCGTGATCGCGTCGGGCCGCGGCGTGATGCAGTCGCGGTGCCTCCGCTGCGGCCGGACGGCGTCGGTCACGGAGGAGGGCCGCCTGTCGGTGCGCGTCGGGCTGGACGGGACGTCGGATCTGCGATGGACCGGCGGGGAGACGTAGGAGACAAAAAAACGGGGCGTCTCGGCGCGCGTCGGAGGTGCGCGAGCCGGACGCCCCTAACCGCACGGGGGGAGGCGAGTACCCCCAGCGGATTATCTGCCACACCTACCGCGGAGGAAGCCGCTCAAGGATCCGGTCGAGCTTCGCGTCCACGTTCGCCCGCCATCGGTCGCCGTCGTCAAGCCGCTGCGTCTGGATCGCGTTGACGCGCGTTGCCTCCCGGCATTCGATTGCCGCCGCCTCGATGGAGTCGCACGCACCGCGCCAGACGTAGAGACTCAGCGCGCCGAGCAGCGTCAGCAACAGCCACGCGATTCGTTCCATCTTCTTTTCGTTCGGCATGTTAGTCCTCCACCGGTGGGATCCCGACGCCAAATTTCGCGTTGAGCCGCGCGGCGACCGACGCGCCGTAGGAGGACCAGTCGGACATGGCGGCGAGGCACTTCTCGGCGAACGCATGGACGCCGCGCGAGAACTCGACGGTGATGGACCCGCCGAAGGTCTTGACCGCGACGTCGACGCCGCGCTCCTGCTCCTCGCTGATCTTCGGCCGCTTGACGCGCTTGCCGTCCGCGTCCTTATACATCACGGGGATCGGCGTCTTGCCGTCCGATCCGGTGACGTAGTGGACGTGCCGGCCGGCCTCCTGCGCTTCCTTCACCGCCTGCGCGAACTTCCCGAGCTCCTCCGACAGGTCGAACTCCAGCGACTCCATGTACTCGTCCACGACGCGGGAGTTCACCGCGACCATGAGGCGGTCGAGGAGCGAGGTTTCCCGGTTCCGGTCGCGGTCCTTCATCGCCTCTTTGTCTGGTCTTCCGCACTTGTCGCAGCGCTGGACGTTGTCGTAGTAGTGCCGCGCCGCGCGGACCAGCATCATCCGCTCCTTCATGTCGAGATCCACCGCCACCGTCTTCTTCGCCGCCACGCCCTCCGCGTTCGTTTTCGCCTCCATCGTCGCATCCTTAAATGGGGTTGAGCGCCATTATGGTGTATACACGATTCCGCTGCCGTACAGCATCCAGTTGATGGTCTCGCTGGCCTTGCCGGTCACTGTAATCAGAACGTTTGAGCCGCTGACAGACATCGCGGCGTCGTATGCCGGGTCATCCTTATGCTCCACTACCTTCGTTGAACTCACCAATGCGACATCTCCTCCCCCTGTACGCCGCACGGTGGCCTCGACAAGAAAGCCAGCACCTGCGGAGCCGTCGTTCTTGAGGCCGCAGACCCGGCACTCGAAGATGCACACGGACTCGTCTGGAAACGCATAGGTGAGTATGGTGGTTTCGGCACCATCTGTCGTCTGTAGCGTCGTGGATACCCGCTCGAACTTCTGCGTTGCCATGTCATGCTGGTCCTAACACGCTTATCGTGCCGCTTGAGCCCCGGTATTTCAACGCGCCGCTTTCGACGTACAAGAAGCCGCCGCTCGCCGGGTTGCCCGTGGGCGCGGTTGAGCAGTCCCCGATGAATATGCCCCGGTCCATCGACTGCCAGTTGGGCGCGGCGGTGGTCAGCAGCGCGATGTTTTCCGTCGCCGCGCTGGCGTCGAGGAAGAGCATGTACGCCAACGAGTCGCCCTCGATGCGGGTGTCATAGTCGCCGCCCGCGTCGTTGACCGTGATCCCGCCCGTGAGGAACGTCTGGTAGCCCGTGGGGGCGATGGTGTAGTAGCCCGACGAGTCCACCGTGTGCGAGGCGTAGACCGCCGCGCTGTACGATAGCCGGAGATTCTCCGTGCCGCCATTCAGGAACTCAACGATGCCACCCGCAGTGTAGATAGCGCGGTTCAGGGTGCCGCCATCGGTGACGGCTGCTATGTATAGACCATACGCATTAGTTATCGTTGCCGATATCTTCGATATCTGTCCATATAGCGCGTAGGCGGTGGTAATCGTGCCGGTGCCTGCGGCATCATAACCGCCAACAACTGCGGAAACGCCGTATGCCGTCGTAACATTCCCCGCGGCACGGACCTCGCTGGTCAACTTGAGGCCAAACATGCTGGACAGCGTGCCAGACGTATGCTCAGAGATGGCCCGGCCCTCCACACCGACAACCCAGTTACTAGGTATGATCGAGGCAGTAGAGTATCCGAAGAACATACCGCCAGCAGATCGCTGGCAGGCCGATGTTGGCGCGTTATCAGCGCGGAAGGCAGCCGTAAATGCTGTAGCACCGGACGAGTACGTGTTGTACACTTGCAGTTTTGCCGATGTCGGCGTTGCCGTCCCGATTCCGACATTGCCACCCTGCCGCTGCAACACCAGATGGGTCAGCCAACTCACACCAACATACCCGCCTTGAATCTCTACGTATGCGCCGGATTGGTTGACGCCCAAGAACAGGGTATGCGGATTCGCGGTGTCAGATCGCGAAATCGCAATGGCGCGATGCGTGTCGGCAGCGACCCAAATCCCCAGCCGGGCCGGATTTGAAAGGGTGACGGGCGTAGCCCCAATCTCGAAACGCATCTCCGTCGTGTTCAGATTGAGAAATTGTGTGCTACCATCCGCCTTCGTAAATTGCAGCGCCGTCGTGCTGTCCGCGCTTGGATACCACTGGTTCCCAGCCGTGTACTTCATGTCGCCCGCGAGGTTCAGCGCCGCCGTCGCATCCGCCGCCGCGCCGATGCCCAGCCGCAGGAATTGGGGCGTAAGGGTCGTCGTGTCGCTAGACAGGTTCTTGCTCGCGTCGGTGGCGACCAGCGTCGATGCGGTCAAAATCGGAATGTTGACGTCAACGCCGGTCCCGTTATGCACCAGCACCAGACCATCGGAGTTGTTCGCCTTGAAGTGCGCGTAGGTGGCGTCATACCCCCCGAAGTCCACCTCCCAATGGTCGGTGTTGTAGTACGAATAAATCTGCCAGACGTAGTTGGTGCCGTCGTAGCCATAGATGCTCTGGCTGCCCTGTGTTCCCGACCGCAGCGTGATAGAGCACGTCGCAGTAGCCGACCAGTCCAGAATCAGGCTACCGCCAAGCGATCCCGCCGTGATGGAGAGATACCCGGTTCCAAAACTCTCGTAGGCGCGAAAATCATATGTGTTATTCGCGACGCCGTCCTCCAGCCTCAGTTGCGCCGCACTGGCGTTCTGGGCGAGTATGGAGATAGACGCGTCCGCAGCAACGCCCAGCCCGATCCGCGCGAACTGCGGCGTCGAGGTCGTGGCGATGTCCTGCGGCGTGGTGAGCGTGCACGCCCCCACCTTCGCGATTCCGCTCGTCCCGTTGACGAGCACCTGGTTCGCCGTGCCGGTGAGCGACGTCACCGCCGTGGTCGCAAGGTTCGTCCACGACATCACACCGGCGGTCGTCGCCGCGAGGTAGTAGCCGCTCCCGGCGGGAGGCGCAACGGGAAGCGTGTAGTCCGCGCTGGCGGTCGCGGACGAGGACGGCGCGATGGACGCATAATACGCCGTGCTCGCGTGCCACAGTTTGATGCTGCCGGTCGTGGCCGCCGACTCGCCGATCTTGAGGACGCCCGAGGCGTACTGAAGCGCGATGTCCTGCGTCAGCGCGCCCGTCGCAGCAAAAAACGGGATGTAGGCGACCGTCCCGAGCCCGCCGGTGATGCTGTTGAGCGTGACGTTCGCCGTCAGGTCCGGCACGGTCCACACGCGATCCGCCGTGTTCGCGTGCGCGAAGTCGCCCCAATAGTCCGTGTCGGATCGGAAGCCGATTCTCTGCGTGGTCGTGAAATGAACCGCGGCGTCCTTCGTCCCGGCCGCATCGTGGTAGGAGAATTGCAGCGCCCCGCTCCGCACGCGCCAGGAGTACCCCGACGCGATGCCGCCCGTGTAGAGGTCCGGCAGGCCGCACGCCCAATTCACTCCCGGCGCCGCGACCTTGTAGGCTATCGACACGCCGAGCCCGGAGGAGAGCGTCGGCCGGTCGTCGTCCGTCGAGAGGATGGAGTAGAGAGCGTCGCCCATCACCATTTCGGGGGGCCAGCAGACCCCCCCGCCGTCCGCCGTCCCGCCGCCGGCCAGGCCCGTGCAGGGCTGATGCGTGTACGTCGGCGTGGGGATCGTGGGATTCGGAGTCCCGGTGCAGGAATTCGTTCCCGACGCGCTCTGCCGCGAGTACCCCTGTTCGCGGAGCACCGTCGGCATCCGAGCCGCCGTTGTCGCGTCCGATGCGTCCAGGTTCGGCGTGTGCATGATGTCGGTCATGCCGTCGCCGTAGGGCTGGGCGACGAGCGACGTGCCCGGCGTCTGCAGCTCCATGTCGGATCGCGCAACGCTCGTCCCGCCGCCGCCGACGCTCGATTCCGTCTGCATCGACCTTCCGGTGTCTGGGTCATACCCGAGGTCGCGCAGCCGACTCCTGATGTCCATGAGGTTGCGGTCATACGCCTCGCCCAGAGGCATGTACGACTCGCCAGGGTCCGTCATCTCCGTGTTGATCGGCGGCGTGTTCGGCGACGTGCCGGAGCCCGCGGGCGTGTTGGGGTGCGGGTCCAGCGTCGACACGGTCGGGCGGCCGGCGGAATCGACGGGCCCCGTCCCCACGCCGCGATCACTGCCGGAGCCGCCCGTCGGGACCGATCCGGGGCCGCCGCCCGGTCCCGTCGTGACGGGTCCGCGCCCACCTCCGCCAGATGGCGTAGTCGGTGGAGGCCGACAGGGGTTGTCCTTTATCTCGAACTGCGACTCGGCCCACAGGCACCACCTGCCCGACTTCGGGCCCGACACGTGGTCATGCTTCTCGTCCTCCTTCCACTGGAGGTGGACGCGCGTCTTTTTGTTGCCGCTGCCGACGTCACTGGGGTACGGGTCCGACTCGAAGTCGATCGGGCCGTCATGCGTCGACGCGGCCGGGTCGAGGAAGAGCGCCCCGGTGTGGATGTGGAGCGAATTGATCGGCTCGTTGTCCGGTGTCGACGTGATCTTGTGGACATCCTCCTTCATCCCGACGTGGAGCGGGCCCGTGCCGTCCGAGCCGGCGACCGCAAAGATCCCGCTGGACCACACCACGCCCCCACGGCAGTCGCGCAGACCGGACATCCCCAGATTCCAGGCGACGGCGTTCCGCTCGCCGAAACTGAGCGGACCAGACGTGGGGCGGCGCATGACGCGCGCGAGAGATTGCATGGGCGCCGTCCGCTCCGCGTCGATCCCGTACTCCGACGTCAGGTCGCAGACCAGCGACCCCATCTGCCCGTCTCCGTTGGCGTGCGGCGCGACGATGCGCGGATCCGTCGGCATGAACACGTCGATCTGTTTTTCCTCGCGCGTGTCGGCCATCGTCATGCCGAGGAAGCCGCGAGGGAAGAGAGGCCACAGCCGCGGATCCACGTCGCGATAACTCACCGGCTGCTTCGCCTCGAAGCGCGTGTCCTGCACCATTCCGATGAGCGGATAGACGGTCGTCGGCCCCGAGTCCCGATTTCTCGCCTGCGTGGTGTTCGGATTGACGGCGACCGTATCGACGGACCCGGCCGGCTGGAATTCCGGCTGCACGGTTGGAGGGTTCGGCACTCCGCCGCCGGAACCGCTCGGGCCCGCTACGCCCGGCGCCCCGATGTTGTTCCCGTCGTCAACGCCGCCGGGAATGCTCTGCGCGCCGAGAAAGTCCGAGACCGGCCGGCCGTCCAACACGCGGCCCGCCGGCTCGCTGTCGTTGAAGGTGCCGAAGCTGCCACCAATCCCCCATGGCCCATCGTCTGCCCCGCCTACAACGCCAAGACCGACAACCCGTCCCTGCTGCCCGCCGGCACCGTCGCCGCCAGCCGGCTTCGCCACCACGCTCGGCCACGCGAACGCCCAGCCCGAGATGTCCCGCGTGGACTTGCGCCAGAAGTTCGCGCAGCAGATGTCGCCGACCTTCGGGTCGCGGTCGAGGACGTACTGGCCCATCCCGCGCCCGGTGGTCAGACGATTCGCGATGGATACGCCGATGAGCGAGGACCTGTCGGCCAGGGCCCAGCCCTTCGCCTCGTAATCGTCATGGCGCAGCGCGAGGAAGCCGTCAACGCGGCCGTCCATGATCTTCATCAACGCACCTCCCGCAGCACGATCTTCCGCGTGTTCGCGTCGAGGTAGGCGAGCAGGTTGAACTTCTGGAGCTTCTCCGGCATCGTGATCCGCGTCATGGTCGCCCCGTCTTGTCCAACCTCATGCGCGATGTCCGTGAGCCAGCCGGCCAGCTCGACGTGCGGCGCCAGATGCCCCGTCGCCTGGCCGATTGCGTGATCCTTCAAGCTCGCATAGACGCGCGCCGCAACCGCCCTGGCGATTGCCCGGCAGGACGCTGCCCCCTCCGCGTCCGCCTCGAGGTTGACGCACAACGCTTCGAGCGTCTTGGAATCGTCGGCCGCCTGCGCAGCCGCCCGGTCATTGTTGAAGCCGAAGGCCCTTTCAATCGCGGCGGAGTAGCCGTCGATCCAATGGAATCGCGCGGTTTCGATCCCGGCGCCGACGCGGATAGTCCACTCGGGCCCTGTACACGGGCCGACGTCCCCGATGATGTCGACGAGATCCGAGGGCCGGATCTCGACCTTCTGGAGACTGGTATTGTTGTTCGGCGCGCCAGGTACGGCCGTCAATATGAAAGCAATTTTATGCGATGAAGTCAAACGCGGAAGCCGCTCTGACTCCGTTCCCTCGATCACGGAGTCGAACGTGAGCGGAGAATAGTCCCGCCCGGCGCGGTCGATTCGAGCGGTGGGCCTGGACGCCTCCACGATCTTCGACGGAAGCACGATATCCGACAGCCGTAGGTCATCCATCAGGTAATCGACGCGGATGATCCCCTGGTCGTCGTCGACGATGGATACGCGCGCGGGGGCTGGGCGGGTGTCGGATCCGATCACGCCGTCGGCCGGGTATCCCGTGTAGTTCCGCGCGTACTCGTAGGCGGCGCCCGTCTGCGCGTTGCGCAACCAAAGCCGTTGCGTTCCGATCACGCAGTAATCGGAATACGCGACGGCCGGCGACCGGACGCCGTTGGTCGGGTCGAGCGTTGCGACCCGGTACGCCTTTAGCTGCGCGATGCGCGAAAGCCACCGCTGGTTGATGCGGAACGTCTGGCGGAAATGTTGCTGGCAGGCCGCGATCCGATGCCCCCAATCCGCATCGGTCGCCAGCGCAGAAAGATACTGGAGGACGCCCCAGAGGTCCATGCCGGGGACGAACGCCTGACACAGCACGTCATAGTCGAGCTGCCCGAAGGCCTCCGTCAGGTTGCCCCATGCGTTCATCGCCTGCGGGAACGTCACCCAAGAGCCCTCGGGATAGGTCACGTTCGAGATCGTCAGCGAGTAGTCCGGGACCGGCAGGACGTTCTCGACCTCGCGGACCTCGGTGGTGACCGGCGCGGACCCGACAGCGGTCGCTGGCTCGTTGAAATCGAACCGCAGCTCCATCTCGCGCGTGAAGAGCACGTTGATCTTCTTCGGCCGCTGCCGGCTGTAGTGGGCCATCGTAATGTGACCGCCGCCGACGGCTTCCGGGCCAAGCGCCGCCGCCATGCCGACCTCCGCGCCGCTCGTCCGCGAATCGAACCGCACGGCCCCGCTGTAGTCGATCCAGACGCGCGCCTCCGGCATGTACGCCAGCATCCGCGACAGCGCCGCATCCCCCGCGTCGTCGATCACGACGTCTTCGAGCGGGAGGCTGCGGAGGTTGGCCGGCAGGCCGTAGACCGGAACCGGCATCTGCGCCGTGTCGGCCGCCAGGATGTCCGTCATCACGTCCTTCAGCGCGTCGAGCGCCTCCCATCGGTTCGCCTGTCCGGGCTGCCCCTCGCGCAACGACCACGGATGGAAGCAGATCGTGTCGGAGATGTTCGCGATCTCCGGGACGTTCGCATGGACGGCGACCCGCTTGACGCCGGTCCTGCGCCGCATGTTGTACCGGCGGTAGACCCACGCATACGGCCAGAACCACCGCCGATCCGCGACGGCAACGCGCGCGACGTGCTCGTTTTCGCCGGCCGCTTCGGACAGGACCCAGAGATTCTTGACGACCAGCGGGGAGCCGACGTCCGGCTTGATCGTCAGCGTGACGGGCCCGCCCTGCGTGACGAGACGGGCGGCATCGGCAGGAATGAGATCGAACGTCTGGACGACGGGCTGCGTGCCCTCGCGCAGCGACCACGTCACCGGCGAGGATCCCAGGAGCGTTGCGCCGCCGAGGGTCGCCTGGACCGTCACAGGCCCCTCCCCGCCCCAACGTCGAGCGAAGAGGTCTTTCCGGTGCCGCCGGCGACGACCTTGACGAGTTGCGCGACCGTGACCTCCGTGATGTCCGTCACGTCGATCCTCTGCTCGTAATCGAGGCCGAGGCGGACGGGGCTCTCGACGGTCTCGCTGGAGAGCGGGATCATCATGGACTTGCCCTTGGGCGCCGCGCCGGCCGCCCCGCCGACAGGCGGATTCGGCGCCTCTGCCCCCCCGCCGCCCGCGTTCCCGCCGTCCCCGCCTCCGCCGCCCGCCGCCACGTTCGGCGCGACGAACTGCGCGAACCCCCCGCCGCCGATGCCCGTCACGCCGGGGGAGTTCGGGTTGAAGATCGGCTCGCCGGTCGCCTCGACCCATCCCGCGAACTGACCGCCGAAGAACTGGCCGAACAGCCCCATCCCCCCGCCCCCCGCGCCCACGTTCGCGTTCGGCGCCGACGTCACGGATCCGAGCACGCGCTTGCGAATCGTGATCGTCTGGAGCACGCGAGCGAAGCCCTGGTAGACGTAGGCGGAGAGCGGGTCTCCCGTCCACGCCGGATGGATCGCGTAGCCGTTGTCGTTGGACTTCGCGTTGGTCGTCTCGTACTCGAGGATGTTGCCCTTGACGACACCGAGAAGCGTGAGCGTCGCGGAGATCCGGTTCTCCGCGAAGTCGAAGTCGGGGGCGTCATGGACCAGGCAGATAGACGACATCGACAGGGCGTTGCGCACCTGGTTGACGATATGCGACCGGATCGAGGAGTATTTCGAGTCGAGCGCCGTCGTGACATCCTTGTCGATCCAGCAGTCCCATACGGCCGTGATCGTCGCCAGTCTGTCGGCACCCGGCGCGTCTCCCGGCGCGTCCTTTGACCGCGTGATCTTGAGCGAGTGCCGCACGATGGCGCTGTCGTCGTAGGTGCCGGAGACCTGCTGAAAGACGATCTCGTCGTAGACGCGGGTGAACGTGAGAGTCTTGTTTGTCGAGTTCTCCTCCGTGACGGGCTCCTCGGCCAGCTCGTAATTGGTGATCGACAGGCCGGACATGACCGATGCTGCGTAGGTCGCGATCTGCGCGGCGTACTGCGCCCGCGCGGTCCCGCTCGTCGGGATGGCGGTGTAGGTCCCGGAGATCGTGACGCGCCGCTTCCGCGACGGCGAGTACGCGACGCTGACCGTCGAGGACCGGCGCCCGGAGGTCGAGACGTTGTCCGCCGGCCGGCCGAACACGATCCGCACGCGGTAGACCCGGCTGCGGCCCGTGTCGCCGACTTGGCCTGACTTCAGGATGTACGGCTCCGCGTCGAGGCCCGTGTTGTCGGACTGCTTCAGCGAAAGAAGCGTGTTCGAGCCGAGCGTGACGATGAGGTCGCCGCGCGGGATTCGGAATGCCGCCTCGCAGGCCGCGCATTCGGTCGCGAAGGCGGCCTCCGTCGCCGCGGTCGTCACGAACTCGAACTCGATGGACGCCCGCTCGTAACTGTCCTCGCTGTAGGTGTAGCCGTTGATGAGGCGGTTATTCGCCGCCGAGACGGTGAACGACCCGTAGGTGATCGAGAGTTCCCGCGTCACCAGGCCCATGCGTCACCTCTACCATTGATGCGTCGAGTTCAGCATCCAGTCGTGCAAGTGGTCGCCAAGCCAGTTCCCGATCTTGCGCGCCACGCGAGCATTGCGCGCCTTGTTCATTGCCGCGCTAAATACCTCCTGTTGAATAATCACGTCGCGCTGCGCGTCGCCGATTCTGGCGAGATCCCACAGGCTCGGCGCGTCTTTCCCGAAAATCGCGTGTGCACTGGCGTACTTGAACTGCTCTCGCATGGACGTCAGCTTCGCCTTCTCCGTCAGCTTGCGCCTGATTTCCCCGAGTTCATTCGAGAGCTTGTTATACCCCTGCTGCATGTCGCGGATCGTAAAGCGCATCCATCCGCCGACAGATTGGCCGAAAATGCTTTCCAGGTAATTCTCGACGATCCCGGTTATCAGCGACGTGTAGGCCGGCCCGATCGTTTCGATGCCCTGCTCCGCCGCCGCCACCTTTGCGCCGAACATCGCCGCCTTGCCGAGCATCGCGGCTGCCGTGACGGGCGCGGCGATGCGTCCCTGCTCCCGCTCCCGCTTCGCCCGCGCTACCGGTGTTTCCCCGGCCCCCTCTCCCTCGCCCGGCTTTGCGCCCACGCCTTCAAGCTGGCGCTTCGCGCCGTCGAGGTCGAGGCGCACGCGGAACACCACTTCCTTCGCGACGATGCTCATGTGACCACCACCGATGTTTCAGTGACAGCCGCGCTGTACCGCTCTGCCGTCGATGGCGTCGAATGCGTCTCGTCGTATGCCGCGAAGAGGGCGTAGGAGTAGGTCCCGGCCGCAACCGTGTCTGTAACGGACGTCGCGAGATCCGAGGCCAGCGTGACGCCCGTCCCGTCCGTCGCGGAGGTCGGGGCCGTGGCGCCGGACGCCCGCCGCAGGATCATCTTGTACCGATCGTACCGATCCGGCGGGAGCGACCAGGACAGCGCGACTGACCCCGAGCCGCCCGTGGCCGTGAAGGAGCGCGCCGGGTGGTAGTACCGGGCCGCCGTGCAGAGCAACTCGAAGGCGTACTCCATGCCCGCGATGTACTTGATCGTCCCGCCGAGGTCGATCGGCTGGACCGCCGCGCCGCTCGACGCGGACCACCGAATAGAGATCCCGTCGACGTCGTCGAGCTCCGCGAGGGCCCCGAACACCTCCTCCTCCAGCTCCAGCAGGCCGCGCCCCTCGCTCTTGGTCGCGCCTCCCGTCCGGTTGGCGCCGAGGATGGCGTTCTCGCCCGTGCCGGCGTCACCGGGGATCGCTGTCACCAGCATGAGATTAATCGTCCGGCGGATGAGGGTGTGCTCCTCGCCGAACTCGGGATCCATCTGTGCGTCACCGGCCTTGATGATCGCCAGCGGCACGACGCAGGATGCGAGGACGGGGATCTCGCCATCAGCCGACACGACGACGGAATTCGGATGAAAAACATTGTTGCTGGATCCGGTCCAGTCACGGCTTTTCAGGAGATACCGGATCTGCTTCAGGCATTGCCAGCAATTCATGTCGCACCCGTATAAAGGCTGCCCGCGATTCGTCGCCGAGCTCCAGCCAGTCGCGCAACGTCAGGACGCCGCCCGCCGCGATGAACGCCTTGACCTCCACATCGAGCGCCTTCTGGGCGTCCGTGCCCAGCGGCCCGTCGACCTGCACGCGCGCTGCCAGCGTCAGGAATCGGTCGATCATGTGACGTTCAGGTCCTCGGGCCAGCCGTACTCGTAGACCCGGCCGGCAGACGACGGCAGACAATGGAAGACGAGCGGAAGCGTGGCCTCCGAGTCGTCCCTGAACGCGATCTCCGCCGCCTCGTCCCATGCTGGGATGGCGTTGTAAATCAAAAGCGCGGGAGCGAAGTTGAGCGCCTCCGGCGACAAAAACAGCTTGAATGCCTTCCCCGTCATCAGGTATCCCGGCCGGTTCTGCCCGGAGTAGTCGGGCTCGTATTGGATATAGTATTTCCCCGAGCCGCTTCCCACGCTGGTATTCGGGAAGGTCCTTGAAATCACGTCGGCATCCCATCCGCGAAGGACGCAGGAGAGCGTCGGCGCCTCGCCGCAGTAGACGCGGTCGACGACCTGGCCGCCGAACTCCTCGGCGGTGATCGTCTTGTATTGCGCGTTGGGACGCAGCGTGATCCGCGCCGCGATGCCGAGCGCCGTCCCTCCGTGTGGGAACGCCGTCGTCATGCTGGTCGGGTCAGCGACCAGCCGGCACGGGACGCGCAAGATGCTGCGTACATCAGCCGTTGCCACTGGCCGCCCTCCTGCCTTCGAAGGCGTCGCGCAGGAACACCATGATCTTGCTCTCCGTCTCGCCGGTCAGGCCGAGGAACGGGCGGGGATGGACCTTTGTGACCAATGCCTTGCGCGCGAAAAGGAAGCCGAGGTTCTTCCGGTACGGCTTCCCTCGCTTGCTTCTCAGGAACCGCGCGAGGCCGCGGCGGACCTCGCCGGTGATCGGCTGGATCGACTCACCGCCCGCGTGCGCCCGCTGCGCGTAGGGGATCGTCGTGCCCTGGGTGATCGTCGTTCCGGTGATCGTCGACGAGATGGACTTGCGCAGGATGCCGGTGTCGATGTTGGCCGGCCGGTCCTCGAAGCGCCGCTTTTTTGGCGAGACGCCCCGCGCCAGGTCCGCCACGACCCCCGCCACGTTGACCTTCGGCGGCTGCTGGTAGGGGTATCGCGCGGACCACGGAATCTCGCCGAACCGCTGCTGGCTGAAGGCGTTCTTGGCCTGCACGTCGAGGAATCGCTTGATGACATTGAGGATCGGGCGCGGGTTGTTCAGCCGCGCCGCCATGCGGCGGACGATGCGCGAGGCGATAGCGTGGTCGGTTGCCATGTGGTCTTAGTCATTGACCGGATCCGTCGGATCCTCACGATCGGAGCCCGGCCGGTAACTGGCGAACTCCGAGCGGTCGAAGAACGGCCGCGTCGTCAGGTTGTTTTCCGGGTTCTCGTCGCTCGGCGTCAGCTCGCTCGACGTCGTCGGCATGATCCTGTCGTTCGCCGTGACGAGGCGCAGCCGGTTGAGGTTCTCGAGCCAGGCGTCCCACCCCTCCTTCCCGCCCACCTGCCCGGATCGCAGGAGGAGCAGGGCGACCACGCCGGCAACCGCCGTCGCGACGTGCGTTGCCGTGGTGTCCGTGTAGGTGAGGCCGATCTTCGCGAACTCGGCCTCGATGTCGGTGCAGGCGTAGGCCAAGCGCGTGGAGTCGTAGGTGGTCTCGCCGGAGGCCTGCGGGTTAGTGATGCTGGCCAAGTACTGCGTTGAGTACCGGCCGAGGACTTCATCGGCGAGCGCCATGTGTCACCTCGCCCAGACACCCACGCTGCGCTCCGCCGCCTCCGCCGAGCCCGACACCAGCCTGATAAAGCGCCAGCCGCAGAGGCAGTGGAAGTCGTCCGCCTTGAAGGAAACGTTCCGGCTGGCGGCGACGGAGACCGACACGGCAGACCCGGCGTCGTCGTAGAGAGCCTGATAGGTGACGCCATCGTGCGAGACCTGGAACGTGATAGCCGTGCCGGTGAACGCCGACGGCATGACCAGTCCGCGGATGCTGGCCGTGGCGCCGAGGTCGATGGCGGATGACACCGTTCCGCCGCTCGCGATGGTGGCAGTCAGGTACATGCGTCCTCCTACGTGGGATCAGCCCACGTCGCGTTGGAACTCGATGCGTGCGGCAGGTATCTGCCGAACGCGCGATAGACCCAGTGCTGGATGATCCCCTCGGACGTGGGGACGTAGTCGTACCAGGTAAACTTGTCGTCGCGCAGGAACGGCGTGGCGCTGCCGACGACCGCGTAGAAGCCGCCGTCCCATGCCGTCGCGGGGGCGAAAACGATGTCGTCGAGGTAGAGCGATCCCGTGGTGCGGCTCGTCAGGGCCAGCTTCAGCGTCGGATTCTCCTGGTTCCAGACCTTGAACCAATTCTCGTCGCCCGGCCCGAGCTTGAGGAGCGTCCACCCGGATTGCGCGGCGAGCGTGACAGCGACCGACTGGCTGCCCAGCGTCATGGTCAGGGTGCCGTCGCAGGAGGAGGCCCGCTTGAAGGCGACGTGGAGATACATCGGCACGCGCGGGTTGATGCGCGCGCGAATGTTGTTGAGGTTCTGCTCGATGTAGCAGTTGTCCGACAGGCTGATGGCCTTCGGCGTCGCCACGCCCTCGTAATCCCGGTAGTAGTCGCTGGTGATGGGCGTCACCTTGGTGTAGTCCGACATCGTCCATCCGGTGAGTTGGGTCGACGCCGTGAAGACGCTGTCGTCGGTCCCGCCGTGCTCCTCGAACGACGGATTCTGGATGTAGGCCTTTGAATCCGCCGCCGACAGCGCCTTGATGACGCCCTCGGTCGGGATGCCAACGATGCGAAGGAAGTCGCGGTCAGGCGCCGGCCCGTAGAACCGGAACAGCTCCTCGTGTTCTCGCGCGCCGGAGTGCTCGTCCGAGATGCATTCGGCGGTCTTCAGCATGCCGGATCCGCTCGACGTGGCCGACTGGTTCTCGATGTCGAGGTCTTCCTCGTCCTTCGTGAAGCGATTGATCGTCCCGGTGCCGACGTTCGATCCGCCGGCCGCCGGCGTCCCGAAGACGAAGTCCCGGCTGACGACGCTGTACGAATTGTCGATCATGTACTCCCAGATCCGCGTGAGCATGGACTGAATGGCCGTCTCCGGGTAGCCCGCCATCTTGACATACTCGCGGAGGTGCGGCTCCAGAACGGACGGCGCTGCGGAGAGCGCCGCGTTCAGCCGCGCCCTGAAGTCGTACATGGCGGAAAGCTTCTCGCCGGCGAACTCCCCCTCAAGCGCCTGCACGAGCGCGTCCTCCATGTTGAGGTAGTTGTCGTCGACGTCGATGACGCCACCGGTCGCCGTGTGCGTGCCGGCGAACTTCCGAAGCTCGTTGAGGACCTTGGTGGCCTTGCCCCACTGGTCTTGGATCTCGGACAGCGACGGCGAGGACATGGGACCTCCCTCAGATCACCTTGGCCTGCATGTCATCGTACAGGCTCACGATCGACAGGTTCTGCCGGTCGCCGACGACCTCGGCGGGATTGAAGCGCGAGACGTGCATGCAGTAGATGTACTTCGCCAGCGGCTCGTCGAAGCCGGCCTTGCGGACGTAGGGTCGCGCCTCGGGATTGGACGGCTTGCACGACAGGATCCGGCATCGTCCGATGACGATGACGGGCTTGCCGTCGGGGCCCAGAACAGGATTGCCGTCCGGGCCGATCTTGGTCTCCGTCCGGCGCTGCCAGCGCACGACCTTGTTGACGACCTTGGCCTTGAGCCGCTCGATCTGCGAGCGGGTGAGCAACTCGATCTTTCCGGCGGCCGGGGGGCCCTGCTCGAGGATGTCGTCGTTGCCGCGCTTGGCTTGGTGCAGCGTGGCGGTCTCGCGCTGGAACGTGATGCCCGCGACGATGGTTGACCAGTACGGGAAGCCCTTGATGGTCCCGACGATGTAGGCCTCCTCCTTCTCGGGCGTGTCGAGCGTGACGACGGGCTCCGGCGCGACGGGCTGCGTCTCCTTGGTGGCGGGCGTTGCCATACTACACCTCCGGCGCTATCCTCCCCGGCTTCCCGACCGGCGTACCGCTTGGTCCGCCTACGGCCTGGCTTGCCGTCCTGCGGTCGACTAGTTGTTGACCTTGATTGTCGCGTAGGGCATGTTCAGCCCGTAGCCGCGCCGCTCCCAGAACCGGATGGACTCGATGCCCGTCCGACGGACCTTGTCGGAGTTCTCGAACGTCTCGACCACGTCCTGAATGCCCTCGCGCTTCAGCGAGAACATAGGCTTTACGGGCGCGGCGTTCAGGAACACGTACCAGTCGCCGGTGGCGAGGCGCTGCGTGTAGATCACGCGGGGCCGGCGGTTGGTGTCCTGGAAGACGTTCGAGACCGCGACGTTGCCGGCCGTGACGGTCGAGTAGGTCGTCAGCTTCTGGCCGAAGGCCTCCTCGAAGACGTTCATGTCCTCGTTGGAGGCGAAGATCGTGACGCCCTGGTCGATGATCGACTGGTCGAGCAGCGGCTCGCCCTCGGTGTCCGTGAAGTCGAGGAACCGCTCGAGCGCCGAGAAGAGGTCGGTGCGGACGGCCGCGGGGCCGGCCACGCCGCTTCCGCTGATGACGTTCCCGCCGGCGTTCCCGAAGCGCGTGGACGAGTAGTAGAGCGCGTTCCCGTCCGGGCAGTTCGGGATCGCGTCGAGCCGCTTCGAGCTGACCGTGTTGGTCAGGATGTCGAAGAAGTTCTGCTCGTCCAGAAGGCTGGCGTTCTTGCCGAGGTCGCGGGCGCGGGCCAGGAGGCTCTGCGTCTGGTCGTCGCTGCGATCGGCGTAGTGCCAGGGGATCGACTCGGCCCACTCGTAGTTCGTCACCGTCCACTGGATGCCCTTGAAGTGCGACTCGTGCATGACGTCGCCGCGACCCCAGAGGCGCATGTACGGGGCGGACTCGTAGTAGAAGAACTTCTCCTGGTACTTGTCGCTCGGCACGTCCCTCTCCATCCCCACGGAGATGGTTTCGAGACCGCTGTACTGCTTGTCGTAGGTCTTCAGGAACTCGGTGCGAAGACCGGCGGCAAACGCCTGACCGGCAATCACGGTGGCCATGTGTTCTCTCCTGACTGGTTCACGTCATGCCGCGACAACTAGTCGAGCATGTAGGTCTTGTACTCCATCATCGAGAACAGCTTCACATCGCAGTAGGTCGAGGAGTACCAGCGCGTCACGATGCCCACGGCCTTGGTGTACGTCGCCGCGGACAGGGTGAGCGTGTTCTCATCGGTCGCGTAGACCAGATCGCCGATGTCGTACCGGCCGCTCGCTCCCGTGACGCTCACGTAGGTCACGGTGGGGCCGCTCACGTCCACGGGGCACCAGACGGAGGAGCTGTCCCCGGTGACGTAGTTGTCGGACGGAATCGCGATGCCGGCGAAGATGTCGTCGGTCCCGGACGAGTTGTCCATGTTCTTCAGGTAGCCCTCGGTGCTTGGCGTGCCGCCCGCCTTGTCGATCACGACCAGCGCACCGTGGTAGATCACCTCGCTCGACAGGACGAGGAATCGGCAGACGTCGGCGCCGGTCCCGCGCGGCTTGTACGTCCAGGTGTTTGCGGCGGAGAGGCTCATCGGTCGGTCCTTAAAAAAAGGGGATTATCTTGACTGCTACGCCTTGGGGATCGCGAACCCCTCGCGCCGCAGGTTGCACCGGATGTAGTCCTCGAGCGTTGTGTCGGTCCGCACGGCGGAGATGTACGCCCTGCCGAGCGGCGCCAGCTCCCGCGCGCGCGCGAGCGCCTTCGGGTCGAGCGCTCCCAGCTTCCCGATGGCCTCCTCGTCGGCGCCCGGCTTCGCGGAGGCGACCGTCTCCTCGGGCGATGCCGGCGCGGCCTTGGGGAGCGCGGCCTTGATCGACGCGACGTAGGCGGCGAGCACGGCGTCTCCCGTCTCGGCCATCGTCTTGAGCGTCGAGCGGATCTGGTCGGTGATCGTGAAGCCGGCCAGGTCCTTCTCCGCGGCCGTCACCTTCTCGGCGACCGCGTCGGCCTTGCCCTTGGCCTCCATCTTGGCTTTGAGGGCGTCGACCTGCGCCTGGAGCTCGGCGATCTGCACGTCCTTCGCCGCGATGGCCGCGGCGGCCTTGGCGGCGGCGTCCTCGACGGCCTGCACCTGCTCGGCGGTCTTCGCGGAGGCCTGCGCGAGCGCCTCCTCCTGCTCATGGGGCTTGGAGACCATCTTCGCCTTCGACTCCGTCTCGTCCTTGTCCTTCTCGGCCATGTCAGCCTCCTCTTTTCCCTTGGGACCACCGGTCATCAGTTTTTCGCACTCGGCGACGAGCGAGGACATCATGCCCATGACGAGGCCCATGATCTTGGACGCGAGGTTGCGTCCGCCCTCGTTGTCGGGCTGCGGCTGCGCCGGCGCCGCCGGCTGTCCCTGGGCCTGCGCCTGACCGGGCATCGGCGGCATCTGGTTCACGGCCATGACGAGTTCTCCTGAATCGTGGGTGAGGATGCGGAAGGCCGTATCGGACACGGCGCACGCGATGGCCGGCCGACACTCGGCCCGCATCTTCAGGATGTTGCTCTCGACCCGCCCGCCGATAGTCAGCATGGGGAGGCGCCAGTAGGGCGTCTCGGTGGGCATGAGGGCGATCGACGTGATCTCGCGGTTCTCCCAGCGCCCGCCCTCGATGGAGCGGTAGCGGAGGCGGCCGGCCTTCATCTCGTCGAACACCGCGCGGGGGACGCGAAGGAAGTCGGCGTAGAGCGCAGACCGCTCCTTCCCGTCGTAGACGACCCGCCCAACGCGCGACAGCCGGAGCATGCCGGCCTCGGCGACCTCGCCGTCGCCGTGGTGATGGACATGCACGGCGCCGTAGTGGCCCTCGCTCTCGCGCTGACGGGCCTTGGCGATTGCGGCCTCCATCCACTCGGCGTCGATGGGCTCGCGGTTGACCGGCGCGGGGAACGTGTTGGCGGGAAGCTCCGCGAGGATCGGCACGTCGAGGACGTTAAACGTCCCGTCCATGTTGTCTACGTACTGGTATCGGCCGCCGGGCAGATCCTCGGGGCGGATGGGGTGGGTCGGATCGATGCCGGGTGCGGGTGCTGCTGGGGCCGTGCTCATGACAACAGCATGAGGCACGGAGAGACTCGATACAATACGTTATAGTACACTCATATCACTTTGCGGCGGGCGTCTTCGCCGGCCGCACCGCGCGCCGCAGGATGTCGCGCGCCATCGCCGCGATGCTGCGGTCGTGATCGTGGGCAAGCGCGCGAAGCCGCTGGTGCTCGTCGGGCGTCAGCGGCACAAGCAGCGGCTCCCACTTCGTCTTGTCGTATCCCATTACTGGTATATCCTCCTGTCGGGCCGTGTGCCGCCGAAGTGCCGGTCAGGATAGGCCGCCGCGAACGATGGCGGGTAGTGGGTCTTGACCTTGCCGTCGAGCGTCAGGAGGTTTTTCGCCTCCAGGTCGTAGACGTCGACGTCGTTTGCGGCGCACCGGCAGTTGTAGCCGAGCGGCGGGTAGAAGTTGTTCCACACCGGATCGGTCTTCGCCGCGATCAGCCCGTCGGCCGCCTGGTGATTGGCGCGCGTGTTCGAATCGCCGACAGCCTGGAACTCCCACGCCGGGAAGACCTCCAGGACCTCCGGCTGGAGCCCCTCGCGGATCTCGCCGGCGGAGTAGGCGGACATGACGTTAGTCCTGTATACGGTCTCGGCGTAGTTCTGCGTCCAGTCGCCGGTGATCTCCTGTAGTTCCTCGACGGCCTGCGCCAGCGTCCGGCCCTCGGCCATTTGCCGCGCGAGGACGTCCTGCACCTTGGCCGTGACGACCTTGTTCGCGCTTTGCGCCACCGCGAAGGCGTGCTTGTCGAGGTAGACGCGCGCGACGGCCTCCGCGTTGTGCGCCAGCTCCGGGGCGCGCGTCTGGAAGTCGCGGATCGCCTCGTCGAACGGGACGGACGGGACCACGGGCGTAACGAAGTCCTTGGCGAGCACGGCCGGCATCTCGGATGCCGACACGCGATCCCGCCGGTACTTCAGCCACAGCCGCACGCGGTATCGGGCCTTCAGGTCCGCCAGCGTCATGGTCTGGCCGGCGAGTTGGCGCAGGTTGTCGAGCGCTCGGTTGTGCGAGTTGTCGCCGCGGGCGATCGCGACGGCCAGATCCCGCATGGCCGCGCGGAACGCCGACGCGGACCTCGCCAGGAGGGCGTCGATCTCGTCACGGACGGTTTTCGGCTGCTTGGGCATGGTCTGTGACTCCGAAGAGGTCAAGGCCCGCGAACGTCTCGGCGCCGTGCTCGGCGATGTACCGCCGGCACGCATCAGCATGCCACGGCTCGCGGTTCAAATGCAACTGCGAAAGCCACTGCGAGTACATCGACCACCAATGCAGCGGAGCGGTCGACGTGCGGACGCCCGTCTCGTTGACCGCCTGCGAGTACATGTCGTCGATGCGCGAGATCGCACGCTCCGGGTAGGTGACGCGCTCGCGCATCTTGTACCAGGCGTGCTTGGCGACGAGCCGCCTCCAGTCCGCGAACTGCAAGTGCATCACTCCCCCCGCCCCGTGCTCGCCCTCAGTTCTCCCCACGCGTGTGGGGATGGTCCGTATTGCGGGTGCTGGTCCACGCCGAACACCACGCGATGCTTCGGCGCCAGGGCGAAGGTGTGGTGCGCCTCCGCCGCCCGGACGATCTGCGTGGTGGGAGCGTTGATGGCGTCGTACCAGGCGAGGATCGGCGTCACGTCGCACGCACCGCCCAGGTGAGAGCCGATGCAGTCGCGGACGTCGTCGCGGGGCGGGAATCGGTGGATGATGTCCGCCTCGCCGAACGTGCGAGCCAGGTAGTGCTGGTCGCCGCCCTGCTTGGCCAGGTCGACCGTGCATGCCTTGATCCAGTCCTCCCATGTCGCAGCCGTCACCGTCCTGCGGAACGCCTCGACGTTGAACGCCGACAGGCCGCCCATGATCCCGCAGTGGGACACGCTGTCATGGATCGTCATCAGCCTCTTGCCGCTG
>Ga0209381_1000569_pt1 | contig 84740 bp, 70 predicted proteins | sample DewCreD2012metaG_FD_184111 | JGI IMG/M metagenome (GOLD analysis project Ga0209381, IMG submission 184111) | Hot spring sediment bacterial and archeal communities from British Columbia, Canada, to study Microbial Dark Matter (Phase II) - Dewar... ... | reverse complement strand
GTGGTGCAGAGCGCCAGTGCCGCGGCCTCTTGCCACAGCGGGCCGGGAATCGGTGCACGCGGGCGGTGCCCCTGACGCGATGGTTCGATCTTCCGCTGCACGCGGCCGAGTGCCGCGGGCATGTCTGAGGGTATCGCGTCCTTCATCAGCCGTCCTCCTGGCAGAGGCGCTCGCCGGCATCGACCGCCCGACGACCCGCCGGCCCGCTCGTGCCGGTTACGGCTCGCCATAACGAGGACGGCAACTCACATCAGGCAGGCTTGCCGAAAGGACACACTGCTTCGAGCATGAATCAGGCGCGGTGGCAGGCGCAGAATACATCGGGCGGTGATGTGATGAATGGCATGGACCTGGACGCGGTACTCAAAGCCCAGCCCGCCGCAACGCGGCTGCCGGCATTCTCGATGCTGGTGCTGGGTATCGTGGAATCCATCGCCTGCGGCGTATTGAGCGCCCGCCAAGCCGCCCGAACGTTTTTCACGGCGGAGAACCGCCTCTCTGTCCGGCAGGTGCTGAACAACAAATGCGCCGACGAGATCATGGGCCGAGGTGTACAACTGCCCGACCTGTTTGACGCCCTCTTTCCCGACGAAGCGGCGCGCGAGCTTCGCGAGCAGCTGCGCGCGATCCAGGACCTCTGTCGGTCGCTCCTGCAGAGCACAACGCTTGCAGCATAGCCGATTCACGCGGATCGGAGACCTGTTCAATCCGCGTCATCCGCGTTCATCCGCGGCCCTCATCTGTGCCAATCGTGTCACATCGGCGTTCTGAAGCCCAGGGCCCGGGTGGCGCACCAGCCGACGGCGGCCTCGTAAACCTGGAACAGCCCGGCCAGGACCAGCAGGGCGCTGACGATCCACGCCACCGCGCCGCCGCCCGGCCAGGCCCAAAGCACGATGGCCGCCACGGCGCCGGCCAGCGTCAGCAGGCCGGTGATCAGCCTCGCAAGCCTTCCCCGGCCGTCGATGTTGCACTGTGTTGCCATACGGACAGTATAGCCCGGCGGGCCCGGTTGGCTTATGCTATGGGTTTCTCTGGAAGGGAAGTGGCATGGATCGAATCAGCCTCTACTGGAAGAACGCCTCTGCCGAGGCCGTCGGCGAGGAACACGGGGTCAGCGATGCACAGCTCAAGTCGCTGGCGCCCCGCATACGCGAGATCACCGGCGAAATGGCCGCCCAGCGCAAGGCCGGGAAGCTGCGCTACCGCGACCTGCCGTATGACGAGCAGATGGTCGATTCGGTGCACAGCGCGGTGGAGCACTTCCGCGACCGCTGCGATGTGCTGTTGGTGCTGGGCATCGGCGGCAGCGCCCTGGGCAACATCGCCCTGCAGACGGCGCTGAATCCGCCCACGTGGAACCTGCACAGCGACCGCACCCGCCCGGGCCCGCAGCTTTTCGTGCTGGACAACGTGGACCCGGACCAGATCAAGGCGGTGGCCGACCTGATCGCCCCCAAGCTGCGGCGGACGGTCATCAACGTCATCAGCAAGTCGGGCGAGACGGCCGAGACGGCGGCCCAGTTCATCTACTTCCGCGACCTGCTGGCCCGCAAGCTGGGCGTCAAGCACCGCGAGAACATTCTGGCCACTACGGACCCGTCCGGCGGGACGCTTCGCAAGATCGCCCAGGCCGAGGGATATCGCACGCTGGAAGTCCCCGAGGGCGTGGGGGGGCGGTTCAGCGTGCTGTCAGCGGTGGGCCTGTTCAGCGCGGCCCTCTGCGGGATCGACATCGACGCGGTGCTGGCCGGGGCGGCCGACATGGACAAGCGGGTCAGCGGGTCGGAACTGATGAAGAATCCGGCGGCGATGATCGCGGCCCTGCACTATCTGCTGTACCGGCGCGGCAAGACCATCAGCGTGATGATGCCCTACAGCAGCGCCCTGTATTCGCTGGCCGACTGGTACCGCCAGTTGTGGGCCGAAAGCCTCGGGAAGCGCTACGGCCTGAGCGGCAAGGAGGTCTTCGCCGGGCAAACGCCGGTCAAGGCCCTGGGCACGACCGACCAGCACTCGCAGGTGCAGCTCTATCGGGAAGGTCCCAACGACAAGGTCATCACGTTCCTGGAGGTCGAGCGATTCGGCACCAAGCTGACCATCCCCGACACGATGAAGCAGGTGGAGGCGACGCGATACCTGTGCAACAGCAGTTTCCAGGAGCTGATCCGCGCCGAGAAGCTGGGAACGGAATATGCCCTGCTGGAAAGCGGCCGGCCGACGACCACGGTCCTGTTTCCGCGGATCAGCGCCGAGGCGGTGGGACAGTTCATCTACCTCTATGAGGTGGCCACCAGCTACATGGGGGGGCTGCTGGAGATCAACACGTATGACCAGCCGGCGGTGCAGCTGGGCAAGGACGCGACCTACGCGCTGATGGGCAAGGACGGCTATGCCGAGCTGAAAAAGCGGATTCTGGCGGTGGCCAAGCGCGACGCGAAGTTCATGGTATAATGCGTCTTTCAACCAGGCGGAAACCTTCATGGAATATGCGGTGATCATGGCGGGGGGATCGGGGACGCGGCTTTGGCCGATGTCGCGCACCAACCGCCCCAAGCAGGTTCTGCCTCTGGTGGAGGGCAAGAGCCTGCTTCAGCTGAGCTATGAGAGGATGCTGGGGGTGGTGGCGCCGGAGCGGATCTTCGTGTCCACGGCGCGGGCCTACGCCGAGGCGGTGTTCGCCGCGCTGCCGCAGTTGCCGCGGGAGAACCTGATCGGCGAGCCGGTGGGGCGCGACACCGCCAACGCCGTGGGACTCAGCGCTGCCCTGCTGCTGAAGCGCGACCCGGACGCGGTGGCGGCGGTGGTGACGGCCGATCACGTGATCCGCCCGGTGAGCAGGTTCCACGAGGCCGTCCGCGCGGCATTCGGGGTGGTCGGCAAGCGGCCCGATGCGCTGGTCACTTTCGGCATCGTTCCCACGCACGGGCACACGGGGCTGGGGTACATCCACAAGGGCGAGCCGATGGACGCCGGAACGGCCAACGGCGCGTACCACGTGCTGGGGTTCAAGGAAAAGCCCGACAAGGCCACCGCCGACCGGTATGTCGAGTCGGCCCGCTACTACTGGAACAGCGGGATGTTCGTGTGGCGATGCGACACGGTGCTGAACGAGCTGCAGCGGCACCTGCCCGAGAGCCACAAGGCCGTGAGTCGCATCGCCGACGCCTGGAACACGCCCGCCCGGCAGCAGGTGCTCGATGAGCTGTATCCTTCGCTGCCGAGGATCAGTGTGGATTTTGCCATCCTGGAGCCGGTCTCGCAGGGCAAGGGCAAGGCGCAGATCGTTACCGTCGAGATGCCCGTCGAATGGCTGGACATCGGTTCCTGGCCAGCGCTTTCTGAGACGCTGGCCAGCGATGACCACGACAATGCCGTGGCCTGCCCGCTGTGCGTGCTGATGGACTCGGACGACAACATCGTGGTCAGCGACGACCCACAGCGGCTGATCGCCGCGGTGGGCCTCAGCGACATGATCGTCGTCAGCACGAAGGACGTGACGCTGGTCTGCCCCAAGACCGAAGCGCAGCGGGTGAAGGACCTGGTGGAGCGAGTGAAGGAAAAGTACGGGGACAGGTTCGTGTGATTTTCGGATTGGGGATCCGAGACCTCGGATCCGCCGTCCGACTGCTGCCGTCTGCCCGCTTTCCCCATGCGCACTCTCGCCGTTGACCTCGGTTCCCGTCGCGTCGGGCTGGCGCTGAGCGACGAGGGCGGTCGGCTAGCCACGCCCCTGACGGTGCTGAAGGTCGCCAACCCGCTTCACGCCACGCAGCAGGTCCTGGCCGTCATCCGCCGCCACTCGCCGCAGCGGCTGCTGGTGGGCGTGCCGATCAACATGGACGACACCTGGGGACAGGCCGCGCACGCCGCTGTGCGCTGGGGCCGCGAACTGGCCGAGCAGGCCGGCGTGCCGGTGGTCTTCGTCGATGAGCGGCTGAGCAGTTTTCAGGCCGAGCAATCGCTGGCCGATCGAAAACGGGGCGGGGAGAGACTCACCCGCAGGCGCAGGAAGCAGCAGTTGGACGCGGTGGCCGCGGCCGCGTTTCTCCAGGCGTTTCTGGACGGGCGGCTGGCAGCGCTGGAGGTCGGCAGATAGGCACGCGACCCGGACGGCCCGGTCTTGCCGATCGCCTGTCGCGCAGACACGGGCGGGCCGCCCGTGCCACGTGCCACTGTGCACGTGCCGCGGCTACTTGCGCTGGGCCCGCAGTTTCTCAAAGGGCTCCACGCCCACCCTCTGGGCCCACGCCTCCCACATCGCCTGGAGTTCGGCTGCCCTGGCCGGTTCTCTGGCGATCAGGTCGTTGGTCTCCGTGCGGTCCTCGGCCAGGTTGTACAGCTCCCACTCGCCGCCGCGCTGGCCGACCAGTTTCCAGTCGCCCTTGCGGATGGCCCGGTGGCCTTCGTGTTCCCAGCAGATCGCGTCGTGGCCCTGGCGCTTCCCGCCGCGCAATACAGGCAGCAGGCTCCGGCCCTCGACGGGCGTGATCTCCTTGCCGTTGTGCTGTCTGGGATAGGGCGCCCCGGCGGCCTCCAGGCACGTGGGCAGCAGGTCGATCACGTGGCCTACTTCGTGAGACAACCCGCCCTTGGCGATCACGCCCGGCCAGTACGCGATCAGCGGCGTGGAGATTCCGCCCTCGTGCACCCACACCTTGAACAGCCGCAGCGGCGTGTTGCTGGCATTGGCCCATGGCAGGCCGTAGCTGGTGTAGGATTCCTTCGTGCCGGGGGCCGCGCCGGCCTGGCCGCGGTTGATCTCCTCGGCGCAGCCGCCGTTGTCGGCCAGGAACAGCACCAGCGTGTCCTGCTCGATGCCGGCCCGGCGCACGGCCTGCATGATCCGCCCGATGCCGCGGTCCATGCACTCGATCTGGGCGGCGTACACGGCCATTTTCAGGTCGCGCGTCTCCTTGTCCTCCACCTCATCCCACGGCGGGGCCTTGGGGTGACGCTCGGAGAGCTTCCACTTCCCGTCCACGATGCCCATCTGCTTCATCCGCGCGTGCCGCTCCAGCCGCAGCTGGTCCCAGCCCTTGAGATATTTGCCGCGGTACTTGTCGATGTCGGCCGCGTGCGCGTGCAGCGGCCAGTGCGGCGCGGTGTACGCCACATAGTGGAAAAACGGCTTGTCCGCTTTGGCATTCTCGCCGATCAGTTTCACCGCGTGGTCGGTGATGGCGTCGGTCATGTAGAACGACCCGTCGTCCGGCGGCGTCCAGGGCTTGTCGTCCATCGCCATCTGCCGGCCCTGGTCGAGCCGCCAGTAGCTGGAGGCGCCGCTGATCAGCCCGAAGTACCGCTCGAAACCGCGGTCGGTCGGCCAGTTGGGGCGGTCCTCGCCGACGTGCCACTTGCCGCTCATGGCGGTGCGATAGCCGGCCGGTCGCAGCGCCTCGGCAATGGTCACGCAGCGGTCGTTGAGGTAGCCCTGGTAGGCCGGCACGCCCAGGTTGCGGGTCATGTCGCCCACGCCGGCCTGGTGCGCGTACAGGCCCGTGAGCAGCGACGCCCGCGACGGACAGCAGCGGGCCGTATTGTAGAACTGCGTGAAGCGCATTCCGTTGGCGGCCAGCATGTCCAGGTTCGGCGTGGCGATCTCCGATCCGTAGCAACCCAGATCGGAAAACCCCATGTCGTCGTTCATGATCAGGATGATGTTGGGCTGTTTCATGCTTCGGCTTTCCCGAGAAAAGACGGCCGGCGCGGCCAGCGCCCCGGCGGCCACGCCCGCAAAGGCCTTCAGACAATCGCGGCGGGTCAGGGTGGATCGTGGCATCATGGCCTCCGGCTCCATCTTACCGCAACCTTTGCCCAGCGCATCGCCCGCCGCTACAAACAAGCCATGCGCCCCGGCAGCGCCTTGGTCATCCTGCTCGTCGCGATCGGCCATCTCACGGCCATGCGGTCGCTGCTGGATGTGTTCTATCGCGTCTATCTGCGCCGGCGGGTGCGCCGCGTCGTCGAGCCGCTGTGCGTGCTGGGGTTGCTTGCGCTGCTGGCGTGGTTCCTGCGCGACGTGGCCGTCGCCGGCCCGGCCGTGCTGTTCACCGGCGACTGGTGGGCCGTGCCCCAGCCCTGGCGGATCTACATCGCCCTGTGCGTCGGCGTCGCGGTGATCGGGCCGATCGTGCTGCTGCGACGATGGGCCAACCCCGCGCCGCCGTGCCTGCTGTCCAATGCAGCCCGACACATCGACGTGGCCGCGCTGCTGGGCCGAAAGCCCGTCGGCGACGCCCCGCGGCGATGGATGGCCGAGCTTCCCGGCAATGGGTTATTTTGCGTCGAGTTGGCCGAAAAGCACCTTCGCCTGCCGCATCTGCCGCCGCAGTGGGATGGGCTGTCGATCCTGCATCTATCTGATGTGCACTTCTACGGCACGCCCCAGCGCGACTACTTCCTTCGCGTCTTCGAGGCCGTCGCCGCGATGCCGGCCGACATCATCGCCTTCACCGGCGACCTGACGGACCGTGCGGACTATCTGCAGTGGCTGCCGGGCACGCTGGACCTGCTGAGCGCGCCGCTGGGGAGGTTCTTTGTCCTGGGCAACCACGACATGGAGTGGAATGCCCCCGGCGTGCGGCAGTGCCTGGCCGATCGCGGCTGGACCAGCGTCGGCGGGCGGTGGGTGCGCCTGGACGTGCGCGGTGCAGGAATGCTCATCGCCGGCACCGAGCGGCCGTGGATCGGCCAGCACCCGGACCTGAGCGGCGCCCCGGCCGAGTGCTTTCGCGTGTTGCTATCACACAGCCCGGCGTATTTCCGCTGGGCCCGCAGGCATGGCTTTGACCTGACGCTGGCGGGCCATCTGCACGGCGGACAGATTCGCCTGCCGGTGCTGGGCGCAATCCGCGGCGGGCCGTATTCGGCCGGCACATTCGAGAAGCGCGGCGCGGTGATGCACGTCTCCCGCGGCCTGGGCCAGAAGACGCCGCTGAGGTACGGATGCGTGCCGGAAGTGACTCGCCTCGTGTTGCGGGTGCGATCGTGAGCAGTCGCGTAGGGTCCGCACGCCGGGCTCGCGGTGGAATCGCATTTGCGCGTGCGGCGCCGTGCCCGCCGTGCGGACCGCCTTCATGATCCGCGGGAAATGTCGCGTCGGAGTCGCGTAGGGTCCGCACGCCGGGCTCGCGGTGGAATCGCATTTGCGCGTGTGGCGCCGTGCCCGGCGTGCGGACCGCCTTCATGATCCACGGGAAAGTCGCAGGTGGTCCGCGGAAGAGCCGGTGAAGCACCTTGCCGAATGACACCCCTCAGTCGCGTAGGGTCCGCACGCCGGGCGCGCGGTGGAATCGCATCTGCGCGTGCGGCGCCGTGCCCGGCGTGCGGACCGCCTTCATGATCCACGGGAAATGTCGCGTCGGAGATGGTCCGCAGAAGAGCCGGTGAAGCATCATGTTGAAAGACACCCCTCAGCGGCTCTTCTGCGGACCCTACTCGATGTTCATGCCATCGGCCCAATCAAAGCTGGGCACGTGGACATGTCGCGCGTGGCATGAGCAACACCAATCGGCCTCGTACGATCCCCGCTCCACCCATCGCGCGAACGTCGAATACGGCCAGGCGTGGGGACAGGACGCCAGCCCATGCTTGACCGGGTTGTAGTGGATGTAGTCGAGGTGTCGGTTGAGGTCGGTGTCATCGCGGATCGTGTGCTCCCAGAACCGCCGTTGCCACACGCCCCGGCGCCGATTGCGCCGTCGTGATGCCGAGATCGTCCCCTCGGGGCCCCCAAGCTTCAGCCACCGCTGGGTGAAGCTCTTCTTCAGGACCGACAAGCGAGTGGAGAAGTCGGCATCGCCATCCGGCAAGGTCAACAACACGTGCATGTGGTCGGGGAGCAGCACCATCGCGTTGACCGCAAACGGGTGGCGGTCGCGACACGACTCAAGGCACTGGCGGAGGAGAACTCGCGCCGGGTCGTCGCAGAGGAATCGTCTTCGCTGGTAGGTGACCAGCGTGAAAAAGAACATCCCGCCGGGGGCATGGGCTCGCCGGTAGTCGGGCACAGGCCGATCATACCATCGACCCCAAGGCGCCAGTAGGGTCCGCACGCCGGGCCCCGCGGTGGAATCGCATTTACGCGTGTGGCGCCGTGCCCGGCGTGCGGACCGCTTTTGAGATCCACGGGAAATGTCGCGTCGGAGATGGTCCGCAGAAGAGCCGGTGAAGCATCATGCCAAGAGGCGCCTGTCCGCAGCTCTTCTGCGGACCCTACGGCTACTCGGTGGGGGTCATGCCCATTTCCTCCCGGAAGACCACTGACAGCCGCTCGGCGTTGGCAAAGCCGCTGGCCTGGGCGACCTGCGGCATGGGCTGGTCGGTGTTGGCCAGCAGTTGGCGGGCCCGCTCCATGCGCATGCGGCGGATTTCCTGGAGGGGAGTGCGGGCCAGGCGGTGCGGTGGTATTACATGCTTGAATCCGCGCGAAGGGCCGGGTACACTAAGGCGAGGACCAATGAAACCATCTCAACCTATGTCGCAAGAGCAATCCGACCGGGTGGTGAACGTGCAGGAGTATCTGCTGGAGATAGCCAGACTGCAGCAGGAGGGGAAACTGCCGTCGGCAGAGGAGTTGGACCGAGTGGCGAAGCAAGTGGCGGCCGAGATCATGGCCGAGATCAAGGCCGGCAAGCTGAACTTGCGGCCGAAGAAACGACCGGGGAAGAGCCAGTAGGGTCCGCACGCCGGGCCCGCGGTGGAATCGCATTTACGCGTGTGGCGCCGTGCCCGGCGTGCGGACCGCCTTCATGATCCACGGGAAATGTCGCGTCGGAGATGGTCCGCAGAAGAGCCGGTGAAGCATCATGCCAAGAGGCGCCTGTCCGCGGCTCTTCTGCGGACCCTACGGCTACTGCATATCCCGTCGCCCAGGCCCAGTGGAAGCCAGGCGTAGGGTCCGCACGCCGGGCGCGCGGACCATTTGCGCGGTTTACGCCGAGGTCGCGCCTCTGCCTGCTGCAAATCCCGTCGCCCAGGCCCATTGGAAGTTGTATCCGCCGATGCGGCCGTCGCAGTCGAGCATTTCGCCAGCCAGGTGCAGACCCGGCACTTTCCGCGACTCCATGGTGCGATAGTCGATCTCGTCGAGCGGCACGCCGCCGGCCGTCACTTCTGCATGGTTCCAGCCGCGATCTCCGGTCACCGGCAGCGGCAGGGCCGTCAGTGCGTGCACGATACGTCGGCGGCCGACGCGGTCGAGGTTCGCCAGCGCTGTGGCCGGCTCAACCTGAGCATGTTGCGCCAGCGCCTCGGCCAGGCGCTGGGGCAGGCGCTCGCCCAGCGCGCCGGCCACTGTCATGCGCGGACGCGACTGCGACAGATCGATCAGCCACCTCTCGACCTGCTCGAACGACTCGCCGGGCATAAAACTGCACGCGAGCGTCGGCCGACGGCCCTGGGCCCGCGCGATGATCCAATGCCGGCTGGCATCCAGCACCACCGGCCCGCTGATGCCAAAGTGGGTCCACAGCAGGCTTCCGCGGCGCCGGTCGATGAGTTTGCCGCCGGCGAAGGTGCTCAGCTCCACATTGGTTGAGATGCCCGACAGGTCTCCGTGGAAGAACGCCCCATCGAGTACCAGCGGCACCAGCGCGGGATGCGTGTCGGTCACGCTGTGGCCCAGCCGCCGCACGATATCCCATCCCTGCCCATCGCTGCCCGTCTTGGGCAGCGACCGCCCGCCGGTGGCCAGGATCAGCCGCCGGCACAGCAGCCGCCCCTGCTCGTGCACAATCTCCAAGCCGCCCTTCGTGGGCTGCACGTCGGTCACGCGCCGGCCGGCCAGGATCGGCACATCCAGCTCGCGGCATCGCCGCAGCAGCGCCTGGAGCACCGTGGAGGCCTTGTCGGTTACGGGAAACAGCTTGCCGTGCTGCTCCTGCTTGAGCGCGACGCCCATCGACGCCATCCAGCGCACCGTCGCGGCCGAGTCGAAGGCGGCGAGGATGTTGCGGACGATGTGGCGTGAGCCGTTGAAATCGTCGGGGGAGACGCTGGCATTGGTGACGTTGCAGCGCCCGCCGCCGGAGACGAGGATCTTGGCCCCCGGCCGGCGCGCTCCCTCGAGGATGACGATGCGGAGCAATCGGCCGCGTCTCTGCGCCGCCTCGGCCGCGAAGATGCCCGCCGCCAGCCCGGCCGCCCCTGCGCCGACGGCCGCGATGTCACAGGCATCGCTCATCACTGCAGCCGGAACTGACGTCGATACTCGGTGGGGGTCATGCCCATTTCCTCCCGGAAGACCACTGACAGCCGCTCGGCGTTGGCAAAGCCGCTGGCCTGGGCGACCTGCGGCATGGGCTGGTCGGTGTTGGCCAGCAGTTGGCGGGCCCGCTCCATGCGCATGCGGCGGATTTCCTGGAGGGGAGTGCGGCCCAGCGTGTGCGTGAAGCGCCGTTCCAGCGACCGGCGCGACAGCGATGTGCGGGCGGCGACGTCCCCCACTCCGATCGATTCATGGGCGTGCTCGCGGATGAATCGGAGGGCCGCCGCCAGGTCCGGGTCGTCCACGGCCACGGTGTCGGTGGAGGCGCGCACGACCACGCCGGTCGGCGGCAGCAGCACCGGCGCCCGCGGCGCGCTGCCCCCCTGCATGAGCCGCGACAGCAGCGCCGCTGCGTCATAGCCGATCCGCGCGGTCGGCAGGGCGATGCTGGACAGCGCCGGCTGGCTCATCTCGCACAGCAGCTCGTCGTTGTCCACGCCCAGGATCGCCACATCCTCGGGAACGCGCAAGCCGGCCGTTCGGCAGGCCTGTGCCAGCTCGAAGCCCTGGAAGTCGTTGCACGCCATGAGGGCCGTCGGCCGCGGCAGCGACAGCAGCCACTTGCGCAGCTGCTCGTCCACGCTGGTCCAGTCGGACTCGGCCCGTTGCTCGGCCAGTTCGGAAATCTCGTGGAATACCTCGCAGGCAAAGCCCGCCTTGCGCAGCACGGCGATGAAAGCGGCCTGCCGCAGGTTCGAGTAGTGGTGGTTGCTGTATCCCGCGAACGCATAGTGGCGAAACCCCCGCTGCAGAAAGTGCTCGGCGGCAAGGCGCCCTACGGAGGCGTCGTCCACACCCACCCGAGCGGACGGCTGGGCCTCCAGAACTCCGGAGATGTTCACCGCCGGCCGGCCCAGAGACAGGACCTGGGCGACCTGGGCGGCAGTGCGCCCCTGGTAGATGATCCCGGCCGGATCCCAGTGCTGCACCGTCTCAATGGAAGTGGCCTGCGGGTCGGCCATGCGGAAGACCCAGCGGTGCGCCACGCCGTAGCTCTTGATGCCGCGCAAGGCGTCCCGGAAATAGCCGATGGCCCGGCTGAGCAGAAGGGCGATACGCTTGGGGGCTTCGGATTCGCTCAAAACTGCAGTTCCTTGGAGGTACTATACCAAAGCGCCTGTCGCAAAGTAATAGCCCCGTGTTGCAAACCGAAAGAAGGACGGCGCGAGCCGGGAAAGCGTCGCATATACAAAGACAATCCGTCGTTTTGGGTTGCATCGGTGGTGGTCGGCCGTATAATCCAAAAGCGACGGCATGTCCGGTTCTGCGGCGCGGAGGTGCTATGACTCGACGAAACCTGCGTGGCTTCACCCTTGTGGAGCTTTTGGTGGTGATCGGCATCATCGCGCTGCTGATCTCGATCCTCCTGCCGGCGCTGCGCAAGGCCCGTGAGGCGGCTTACCGCACAAGCTGCGCCGCCAACCTGCGCTCGATCGGGCAGTCGCTGTTCATCTACGCCGGGGACGATAGGAAGCAGCGCTACCCCGACACCTATCGCGGCGACTGGAACACGGGATTCCCGCATACGCTGTACCGCCACGGCGGGGAAAAATACGATATTCGCGATCGCATGGGCTGGACCAAGGGCGGCACCCCCGGCGCGTGGCCGGGCAACCGGGTCTTCGCGTGCCCCGCCCCCAACCCGCAGGCCTATCCCTACGAGGAGTACGATCGCGGCAACATCATCGGCAAGGACCGCTGGCACACGAACTACCTGCTGCTCTGGAGCGATGACAACGCCCGCGGGAATGAAGACAACCAGAGCAAGCACAAGTGGGCGCCGGTAGCGCCAGGCAAAAGCCCCAGCGGCTATTACCCGAAGTACTTCATCGGTCCCGTGGGCCCCAAGGACAAGGCCGACTACGTCATCGCCCAGGACGTCATCTGGATGGCGCCCAGTGACAACTACGCCGCCTTCAACCATTCCTCCTTCGCAGCAGGTCTGGCCACCCGCCAGATCGGCTCCGCCGAACCGGGGAACAACGTGGACTTCTATATCGTTATCCCTCCGGACCAGATGGCCGCCATCCAACCGGCGGGCAACGTCCTCCACAACGACGGGCATGTAGAGTACAAGCATGCCAGCGAGATGACGGCGATCGACTTCACGGGAAACAACAAGATCTACTACCTTGGTATCTCGCGCTCGGTCGGTTTTGCCGAGTGAAGCGCGGCGAGGGAAAGCGTTTTTTTTTGAGAAAGCACCGCTTTGGGCGTTCGAGAGAACCTGAGCAAGGGCAATCTGCTCTATGTTGGCATCGGCGCGGGCGTCTGCGTCGTGCTGGCACTGTTCATGGTGTTTTGGCCGTTTGGGGCCGGCGGAAAGACCAGTGACGCCGCGCGCGCGATGCGCCCCCTCAAGTGCACGCGCCCCGGCTGTGGCGGCGAGAGCGAGGCTTCGTGGGGAGTAGTGTTCAAGAAGATCGGCCTGGAAAGTGAGGGTGCCACAATCCCCGGCATCCCCTGTCCCACTTGCGGGCAGGAGACGCTGGCTGTTGCGGCCAAATGCCCCAGGGACGGTACGGTGTTTCACGTGGCGCGTGGCGGCAAGTGCCCCAAGTGCGGGTTGGACCCGGCCGCCGAGGCGGCCGCGCAGGTTGCCCAGAGCCTCAAGAAGTAAGACGTCGGTCGAACCGCGCGCAGACGCCTGCCAGTATTGCCGGACGTCCGAGTCCCGTGCATAATGAATGGCTTATGGGGGGAACGAGGCCTGCATCGGCCGAGAGGAGCACCGTATGTCTGCGGTTTCGCGACGCGAGTTCGTGCTGGCAGGCGCCGGGCTGTGCGCCTGTGCCGCCTGTCCCAACCTTCTCCTGGCCGCCGGCAAGCCGCCGGTGGATGTCGGCCCGGCCGACGCCTACGCCGCCGAGGGGGTGTACGACCGGTTTGCGGCCAGTCATGGTTTTTTTCTGGTAACGCAGAAGCAGCAACTCTATGCCCTCTCCTCGTGGTGCACGCATGAGAGAAAGCCTCTGACGGTCCCCCGGTCGCGCGATTCCCTGTTCTGCGCCGAGCACAAGTCCTATTTTCGCCTCAACGGGCAGGTCAAGAGCGGCAAACCCACCAAACCCCTGCCCCGCTTTGCCATCACGCGCAATCAGGAGGGGCACATCGTCGTGGACCCGGGCAAGGTTGTTGCCGATGCCGGCGACCCGGCGGGATTCGTGAAACTCTAGCCTGTAGGAGAATCGATCGATGGCGTATAGCGGACTGGACATCAGCGGCAAGGTGTGCCTCGTCACCGGCGGCACCAGCGGCATCGGCCGGGCTATTGCGTTGGGCTATGCCCAGGCCGGAGCCAGGGTCGTCGCGGGCTCCACCAACCCCGACAAGGTAGCGGCGATCAAGAAAGAACTGGGCGCTGGCCACGAGGCCACGCAGATCGACGTAGCCAGCCCCGACAGCGCCAGGGCGGCCGTGGATTTCACGGTCAAGAAGTTCGGCCGCCTGGACGTGATGGTCAACGCGGCGGGCGTCATCAAGCGCCAGCCGACCCTCGAGATGCCCCTTGAGGAGTTCGAGCGGATCATCCGCATCAACCTGATCGGCAGCTTCGTGGTCTCGCAGGCGGCGGCACGGGTGATGAAGGACCAGCCGGCCGACGCACGCGGCATTCGCGGCTGCATGATCCAGATCGCCTCGGCATCCAGCTTCGCGGCTTTGGAGGGCGTGTGCGCCTATGGCTGCTCCAAGGCGGGAATCGTCGCGTTGACCAAGAGCCTGGCCAACGACTGGGCGCAGTACGGCATCCGCGTGAACGCCATCGCCCCGGGATTCATTCCCACGCCGCTGAACCGCGGCCTGATCGAGGGCACGCCGCGCGGCGAGTGGATCAAGAAGCACACGCCATTCGGGCGATTTGGCGATGCCGAGGAACTGGTGGGCGCGGCCATCTATCTGGCCAGCCCGTCGGCCAGTTTCACGACCGGCGAGACGATCATTGTGGATGGCGGGTTCCTCGCCCGCGGAATATAGAGAGAAAAGACGCACCACGGAGGCACGGAGGACGCAGAGAGTCTAGAGAGGTGATAGGTGGCACGGGCGGCTCGCCCGTGTCTTCATCTGTGTCCATCTGTGTTCATCTGTGGTTACTTCTGCAGTGTCTGTCAGGAGCAACCATGGCACAACCTGTTCCTCTTGGTCTGTCGCCCAGTTTCGGCTTTGGCGACCGCATCGGCCTGGCCACCACCGGCCACGTACTGGCCATGAAGCGGGCCGGCGGCGGCATCCTGCCGATCTACGCCCAGCAGTCGATCCGCGAGATGACCCGCACCGGCCGAACGCCGCAGCAGGTCATGGAGGATGCCCTCAAGGGTGCGCAGCAGGCCGGCTGGACGGGCCCGCAGGGCGCGGACGCCGACCACCTCAAGACCCCGCAGGACATCGACCGCACCGCCGCGGCCGGATTCGTCTTCTTCACCATCGACCCATCGGATCAGGTGGACGGCCGGGCCGACGGATACAGCGAGGGCGAGTTGAAGGACCGATACGCGGCGGTGGCCGACGAGGTGCGCTGGATCGACGCCTACCGCGGCAAGACGATCCGCCTGCCCAGCGGCACCGTCGTGCAGCTGAGCGACCGCGACTGCACCAAGGCGGCCGTGAAGTACGGCCGGGCGATTAACCTGGCCGCAAACTTGGCCGACCACATCGCGGCCACCATGACCAGGCTGGGCCGCAACTGGGAGATCGAGCTGAGCGTGGATGAAACGCCCCAGCCCACGACGCTGGCCGAGCACTACATCATCGCCGACCAGTGCCTGAGGCGCAACATGAAGCTGATCAGCCTCGCTCCGCGGTTCGTCGGCGACTTTGAAAAGGGCGTGGACTACAAGGGCGACATCCGGGCGTTTGAGAAAAGCGCGGCCGACCACGCGGCCATCGCCGATATGCTCGGGCCCTACAAGCTCAGCCTCCACTCGGGCTCGGACAAGCTGTCGATCTACGGGATCCTGGCCAAGGTCACCCGCGGGCGATTCCACGTGAAAACCGCCGGCACCAGCTACCTGGAGGCGTTGCGAGTGGCGGCCCGCGAGGCGCCGGACCTGTTCCGGCGGATCGTGGATCTGGCGCGGCAGCGCTACGAGACCGACCGGGCGACGTACCACGTGTCGGCCACGCTCGCCGGCGTGCCCGCCCCGGACCAGGTTCACGATGCGAAGAAACTGGAAGAGCTTTACCTGGGCGACTGGTCGGCCGTGCCGGCGGGCAAGGGCTTTGCCGACCCCGGCCGGCAGATCGTGCACTGCACATTCGGGTCGGTGCTGACCAGCCCGGACCTGGGGCCCGCGCTCAAGCAGGTTTTGGCCGAGAACCGCTCAACCTACGATGCGATCCTGGAAGAACACTTCGCACGGCATTTGGAAGCGCTGCGGGCGGGGATGTGAACAGCGCAGCAGAGGCCAGGGATGACACAGATTGGCACCGATAGAGATGTACCGCTTACCGGGCCTGGCGCGGCGGAACGGCCCACGTCTGCGCAGCTTGATCCGCGGCGGCACCAAGGGTCGCCGATCCCTGCCTGCCGGGGCGGCGCCAGCGATCAGGCCGCCCAGCGTCGCCGCAGCAGACCCACCCCCGCCAGCGCCAGCAGGCCGGCCGTGGCCGGTTCGGGGACGATCACCTGGCCGCGGATCTCACCGCCGGGAAACGAAGTCGTGTGGATGTTGACGTACCACAGGCCGTCGAGCAGTTGCGTGGCCTGCAGCGGCGTGACGGTGGTGCTGCCGATCTTGGGGCTGCCAACGGGCAGACCGAGGATCACCCCCGCCGGCACGCCGAAGCCCGCCGGGCCGTGGAAATGTGCGGCCGTCTCCGTTCCGATCAGGCCTGCGTAACTGATGGACCACGAAAAGAGATTCGTGGAAAGGTCCAGCGAGTACATGCCCATGCCGGTCGCCGGAGAGCCGTTGGGCGGCGTTTCCTGCAATCCATCGAGCGCAAACGAGCCGGAGACCACTTGCGACCTGGCCGAGGCGACGCCGACCGCAAGCACCACAACCCACGCCAGACAATGCAAAGCCCGCATGACGCGACTCCCGTGAAATGAGGATCCGTTGGCCATCCCCCCAATCGTCAATATTCTACAACACAAAGCTGCTTTTGGCAAACTCTATCGTACTCATGCTTCTGAGCCCGCCCGGTTAACGCCCGCCGCCCCGGAGGGTATCATCAGCAGCCGCTTGGCTTGTGCGGCACAGGAGCAGATATGTCCCATCAGCGACTGCATCCGGTTGTTCTGTCGATGGTTATGTGCGCGGCCGCGGCCGCGCAAGATGTTCCGCCCGTGGGCGGGGCCAACTCGCCCAAGCCTTCGCCGCCGCCGGCGATGGCGATCCAGATGGCCGAACTGTCGGCCGGGAGCTTCGCCGTGCGCGTGCCGACCGGCGAGTACACCGCGCCGGCCGGCGGAGCGGCCAACTACTCCGTGCCCGGGCCCATCGTCAGCTTCAAGGGCCCCGACGGCGTGTGGCGCGGGCATGGGTACCTGGAGACCTATCCGCGGCTGGTGAAGTTCACCGGCAAGATCGACGGCCAATCGGCCGACCTGGATTACCAGTTCCAGGACAACAAGAGCTACCGCGTGAAGGTGACGGCCCAGGATGGGGCGGTGCTGCTGGAGGAGACCAGCGACCTTGGGCCGCGAAATGTCTTTGTCTTTGACTGCTACTGGGGCGACTGGCAGGCGTCGGCCGGGTTTGCACTGGATTTGGCCGGGAAGAACCACGCCTTCGTGTACCTGCCGTGCTACTACGACAAGCCCGAGGTGACGATCAATCCGGCGGCGGAGGGCGATGCTGCGGCCAAGCCCGGCGGCGTGGCGGTGTTCAGCGCCGACAGCGCCAAGAAGGATGTGGCCGGGTTCTGGGTGCGCGATGTGACTAACTGGAAGAATGGCGACACGATGGTGATTCAGTTGTGGCAGCGGCGGCAGCTTCCCGGCGACCCGTCCAGCCGGCATTTCCTTGGCCCGGAGACCAAGAGCGACTCCACGCCCAACCCGCGGACGGCGCCGCTGCTGGGGCCGTCGCTCTACGAGGGGCATGTGACCATCGAGCTGAACCTGGGCACGGGCACGCGCAAACTGGGCTTCGCGGCCACGAGCAAAGGAGCCACGCGCCAGGAGGTACCCGTGGCGTTCAAGAGATCTGTAGGGCCGGCTGTGCCGGCCGGCGGTGCCCATGACGGCCGGTGAAACCGGCCCTGCGAGAGTCGGTTCGGGCCAGTGGATGTAGGGCCGGCTGTGCCGGCCGGGGATGCTGCCATGCAGCTGATGTGCGATGCCATCGCGGTGCTGGGCTCGCGGCACGGTGTGCTGTGGGACCCGCCGCGCCGGCGGTGCGGCATCGTGCGCTTCGACCGGCACACGCGGCTGACGGAACTGCACCTCCGCGCCGGCCTCGTCATCGACGGCAAGGAATATGTGCTGCCGCTTTGCCCCGAAGGCCAGGTCCTGGACTTCCACGACCAGCGCATGACGCCCTGCACCATGTCGCTGATCGGCATCCACGCGGCGTCAACCACGAAGCTGAAGCTCACGATCGTCACGCCGTTCCGGCCGCGCGACGGCGAGTTCTCCACGACGCCGGTTATCGCGCTTCGCCTGACGGCCCAGTCGTTCGCGGGCATCTTTCGCTGGGAGAAGAAGACCATCGACGCGAAGGAGGCGGAGATCTTTCTCGAGCTGTCCGGCCCGGCCGTCGCGGCCGAAGAATCCGGCCCCGACTGCATCGATCTGCTGTTCAACTCCGTCCGCTCCAGCACCTGGGACGGCATGAAGGATGCCTGGGATGCGAAGACCGAGGACCTGCCCCAGCGAGACCGGCTGGTGGGCCTGACCGGCCAGCGCCGTGGCCTGCGCTTCACGCGAAAAGTCACGCTGGCCGACGGCGAGGATCAGCCCCTGGACGTGGCGTGGTGCACGCACAGCCCACCTGTGCTGGACCTGCGTGGCAAGCGACTGCCGTTCCGCTACGCACGGGACCTGGCCGACCTGGACGCCGTGGCCGGCTGGGCGCGGGCCAATCCCACAGCGCTCTTTGACAACGCCAGCCGCGTCGATGGCATTGTCAGCAGAAACAACTGCTCGGCATCGGTCAACCACCTGATGGCCCAGACGCTGCACTCCTGGCTGATCAACACCTGGTGGGCGACGGACGGCGGTCGCGACATATTCGCGGTGTGGGAAGGCACCTGCTACATGCTCTCCACGCTGGATGTGGAGTACACGCAGAGCCCCTTCTACCTGGCCGCCTGGCCGGACCTGCTGGCGTATCAACTGGACCTGTGGGCGGATTTCGCCAAGGACGGCCGGCAATCGCTGGGCGAGCGGGCCGCGGGGACGGCCTGCTTCCCGCACGATGTGGGCGCGCATGCCTCGATTTCCGGCCAGGTGTACTCGCATGACATGGAGGTGGAGGAGACGGCCAACTGGCTGATCCTCATGTACGCGTACTGGCGGCGGACGGGCGATGGAGCGCTGATCGAAAAGCACCGGAAGCTGATCGCCCGGGCGATGGCGTTTCTGAGGCTGTGCGACACGACGCAAACGGGCGCGCCGGATGTGGGCGTGGCCAACACCATCGACGATGCCTCGCCGGCCATCCAGTTTGGCAAGCGGCAGGTGTACCTGGCCGTCAAGGCGATGGCGGCGGCCGCCGCGTGGGATGATACCAAGACGGCGCAGCAGGCCGGCCGGCTGATCGAGGAGCGCGGCTGGCTGGGTGATCACTTCGCGACGCTGCTGGAAAAATCCGGCGCGCTGAAGAACCCGTGGTCGGGCGAAGAGGTGCAGTGCGACCAGATTCCCGGCTGGGATGCCCCGCATATCTACACCGTCAACGGCATGGCCGTGCTGGACATGGTGGGCGTGGAGCTGCCCGTCGATCGCGACAAGGTCATCGCGGATCTGAAGACCGCCACGCAGCGCTGCCTGCGCCAGTACGGCTGCGTGCACAGCGATTTCCGCAACGAGAATCCCAGGCAGCTTGAGCAGATGCTGGGACTGGCGGGCGTGGCCCAGTCGCCGGGGTGGATCAGCATGAACATGCTCCGCGACATCGCAGCGTTCTATCGCGGCGTGGACCTGCGCCATCTGGCCGATCGCTACTGGGACTGGCAGACCACCACCAACACCCAGGAGCCCAAGCTGTTCTTCGAGACCTTCAACGGCAACAACCTGAGTTTCTATCCGCGCGGCGTGGCCGTGTGGGGATACTTCGATGCCCTGGCGGGTCTGGTGATCGACCGCGTTGGCGGCATCGACCGCGCCAAGCCCGCCTTCGCCCAGGTCCGCGTGCCGCGCTTGTTCGACGCCGACTGGAAGAGCGGAAAATGCGAGGTGATTCAATCATGAGGATACACACATTTTTGTGCGCGCTTCTGCTGCTGCCGTCGGCAACCTTTGCCGATTTCAGCAAGACCTTCGCCGTGAACGAGTACTTCGGCGTGAAGTACAAGCACGAGCCCGTCAGCTTTGACGTGGATTTCGCGCAACCCGTGGCGGCGTCGGACATCGCCCTGGACAAGGGCCCGTGCCAGGTCGAGGTCCTCGAAGGCACACCCGCGGCCGTCCGCAAGGCCCGGGTCTGGACGCTGGTGGACTTCGACGCCGTCGGCCAGCAGCTTTTCACGGTGAAAGCCCCGGCCGGGCCCGGCAAGCCCGGCTCGTCGTTCGCCGTTTCAGACGCCGGCGAACAGGCCGGTATCAGGCTCCAGACCATCGGCAACGGCCGGATCTTCGTGAAAGTGCCCGTCGGCTCGGCCGAGTATCCCGATGGCCGCAGCGCCTTTGACGTGCCCGGGCCGGTCGTCTCCATCTCCACCGACGGCAAGACCTGGTACGGCAGCGGCTACCTGGACTGCATGCCGCGCGTGAAGTCGGTGCGGTGCGACGTCGAAAGCGGCGAGGTGTTCTGGCAGTCGAAGATCACCTATGGCTTCGACAACGGCAAGACCTACACCGCGGCCGTGCGGCTGTATCCCGGCAAGGGCCACGTGCAGCTTGTCGAGGACTTCAACGTGGGCGGGGCTGCCAAGTTCATCTTCAACTACGACGACTGGACGCCGCCGTGGGTGGTGTCCTGCGGCGACCAGGCGCAGACCAAGCTCTTCTCGGCCGCCACCTACGACTCCAACGATTTTGTCAAGGAAGAAGGCCAGCGGTGTCTCGTGCGCCTGGTGGTGTGGACGCAGTTCGGGTACTTCGGCGGCAAGAGCGAGACCATCGGCCTGTGCAACGAGGATGGCTCGCTGGCCGTTGGCGGCTTCTACATCCGCCCCGATCGCTGGACGCGGGCGAAGGTCAACCACGTGGACCTGTACGAGCGGCCGGAAGTGCCGGGCGACCGCATGACCCGCGGCATCGTCGGCCTCAAGGGCGCAAAGAAGCGTTACGCCATGGAGGCATGGCTGGTGGATGGGCATCGCGAGTGGGCGATCTATGCCATGCCGGCCGGCGCCGTCACGCCCGATGAAAAGGGCGGCCCGCCGAAGGTGGAGTGGACCGCCCTGCGCAAGGCTCACGTGGTCGAGGGCGTCTGGCCGCTGGACCGCATCAACCGCATGCCGCTGGTTTGGAACGCCGACGGCTCGCCGGTGAAGCCCGAAGACACCGCGCCCACCGGCGGCGAGATGCCCTTTGGCGGGGACATCAACACCGTGCTCAAGGGCATGCAGGGCCGCAGCGGCCTTCAGCACTTCAACGGTTCCAACGGCTCGATGCGCGGCGGGTATGTCAACGCGGCCGGCAAGCAGAAGGCCTGGGCCCTGGCCAACGCCGACAAGCTCAATGCCGCGGCCCTGCAGCAGTCCAAGCAGATCGGCATGATGGTCGGCCCGGCGATGGCCGCGTACATGGCGATGGATGAATCGGCCTATCCCGGGCGGCGGGCCATGCTGCCGTGGACCGACCCCGAAGCGCTCAACCCGTTCTACCAGGGCATGGAGAACATGAACTTCAACGCCGACCGCTACAACAGCGTGTCGGCCGTCGGGGCGGCGCTGGTGGCCATGAAACACCCCGAGGGACAGAAGATCCTCCGCCACGGCGAGGAGCAGATGAGCATGGCGCTGGACCGCTATGTCTATCCGCAAAGCGGCACGTGGGAGGAAAGCCACAGCTACGCCCAGCACACGCTCAAGAACCTCATCCCGCTGGCGAACAACCTCAAGGCCAACGGCGTGGGCGACTACTGGGATGACCTGCGTTTTGCCAGGATCTTTGAGTGGTGGTGCGTGACGGCCTCGCCGCGCGACCCGGGCTTTGGCAACATCCGCATCCAGCCGCCGGTGGGCGACCACGGCCTGAGCGTGGAAAGCCCGGTGGGCGTGGCCAAGCCGGCCCTGCCGAACCTGGCGGCGTCGAAGAACCCCGAGGTCCGCAAGATCGCCTCGCACCTGGCGTGGCTGTTCAAGGAGAAGGGTCAGGATCCCGGCGGCGTCGATCCGGTGGCTCCCAACAACGGCTCGCAATATGTGCAGGGCTACGGCGCGCAGATGCGGGCCGTCGATACGGCCGGGCGCGAGACCTATGTACTGGTGCGCGCCGAGCAGGCCTGGGGCCACCACCACATGGACAAGGGCTCGCTGTGGGGGTGGTTCCGCAACGTGCATTTCTTCGGCGATGCGGCCTGGGGCGGGCCGCCGGGGCCGACGTATGGCAATCACTACAAGCAAGGGCCGGCCAGCGGCACGCAGATCGAGCTGATCGGCGTGACCAACTGGACGCTGCCGTGCAAATACGCTGCGCCGTGGATCAGCGATGACCAGTACGACAAGGCGTTCGACTATGTGAATGCACGGTGCATGTACCCGTTCAACCCGAAGCTGGATGTGAGCAAGTCAACGCCCGTGACGACACGCAACGGGTATGACCGCCAGGTCCTGCTGGTGCATCCCGACCTCTTGATCGTCCGCGACAACGTGGAGACGGTCTGCCCGACGGTCTGGCGCATGCACAGCTACCAGGTGGATGGGCTGAAGGTGGCCGGCGGCACGGCCACGATGCCCTCGCCCCAGGGCGTGACGGGGCAACTGAACATCCTGTACCCGGCCGGCGGCGTGGAACTGAAGGTGATCGACCGCGACGACCTCAACGGCACCAACGCGCCCTTCGGAAGCAAGCCCGGCGACGGCGAGGGCAAGAGCAAGTCGGCCTACGACACGCGCTCGGTGGTGCTCAAGTGGGAGATGCCGATGAACACCAGCGCCACGTGGGTGTTCAGCGCCAGCGGCCAGGGCGAAGCCCCGGCCAAGGCGCGGCTGCTTGACAATGAAGGCCGCGTGACCAGCGTGACGCTGGCCGATGGCCGGGAGATCATCGCGTTTATGAGCATCGAGCCGTTCAAGGCCGCCGTAGATGGCATCGACTTTGACGGCACAGTGGGCTTGGTCATCCGCCAGAACGGCAAGGCGACGGCGTATCCGGTGCGGGCCAATGCACTGACCGTCAAGTAGGCAGTAGGCGGTAGGCAGAAGAAGCTCGGAACGTGGCATGGGCGGCTCGCCCATGCGGAGCAAAGGGCCGCGCATCGGCAGGTATTGGCACGCGGCGGACAGTTGTGCGCCACGGAGCAACCATGTCTGATTTTCTTCCTCGGGACAGCAAAGGGCGTATCCAGATTCGCATCTGGCTGGTGCTTATCTGGCTGGCCGGGATGGCCGCAATCATCCCATTGGCATTCCTTGTGCTGGGCCCTCCGGGATCTGGTGGCGGCCCCAGCGACTCCGAGCGCGGCCGAATGGTGGGCATGGGTGCTGCACTGATGTCGTTCTGGGTCGCCCTCATCGGCGCTGGCGCAATCTGGCTGACTCGGTGGTACAAGGGCCGCAGCAGCCGCTGACTCCGGAACGTCGGTGCTCCCCGGAAGCGCAAGCGTGCAACGTCGAGGCGTCAGGAAGGCGTTGCCCTTTTCGCGGAATGCATTGACGCGCTGGCCAACCCTCACCTGGGGCTCCGCCCCAGACCCCGGGATTTGATCAGGCATCGCTCCGGCGGCCCAGCGCGCTGCCTTGGCCTGCCGGACCGAACAGACGGAATCGAGCCGCTCTCGGCGACCGGAGCCCATGCCTCCACAAATCCCGCGGCGAAGCCGCGTCTGGCATAGGGGCGATGCATGCATCGCTCTGCCGGGCCGGCCCGCTGCCCGAATCAACGGCAACCCAGCCGGTGACGCCCCCTCACCCCACCCCTCTCCCGGCGGGAGGGGGAGAGAGAGCGCCAGCCCGTGAAGTCCTGGCGCGTGGCCGGTACGATTGGCCCCACCATGGCCCAGCCTACCGCCCGCCGTCGTCCCAACGTCATCTGGATCTTCGGCGATCAGCACCGCGCCCAGGCCTTGTCCTGCAACGGCGACGAGAATGTCAACACACCCAACATCGACCGTCTGGCGGCCGAGGGGCTCAACTGCACCGCGGCCGTGGCGGGGTTTCCGCTGTGCTGCCCCTATCGCGGCTCGCTGCTGTCGGGCGTGTATCCGCACAAGTGCGTGCCCGGCCACGAATACCCCATGCCCGACGGGCAGAAGACCGTGGCCCATGCCTTCAAGGACGCGGGGTATCACACAGCGTACTTCGGCAAATGGCACGTGGACGGCTTTCACGAGCGCACCGGCCGGGCCGGCCTGCACATCATCCCGCCCCACCGTCGCGGCGGGTTCGACACGTGGGTCGGCTACGAAAACAACAACAGCCAGTGGGATTGCTGGGTGCACGGCGGCGAGGGCAAGGATGCGTTTCAGTATCGCCTGAGCGGCTACGAGACCGACTCGCTGACCGATCTGCTGATCGACCACCTGCGCAAGCGGGCCTCGGCGCCGGAGCCGTTTTTCGCGGTGCTGTCGGTCCAGCCTCCGCACGATCCGTACGTGGCGCCCGAGCAGTACATGGCCCGCCACAACCCCGCATTGCTGCGGCTTCGGCCGAACGTGCCGCGAATCCCGCGGATCGAGGAGCAGGCCCGGCGGGAACTGGCCGGCTACTACGGGATGATCGAGAACCTGGACGCCAATGTCGGCCGAATCCGCCGCGTGCTGGCCGAGACCGGCCTGGCCGACGACACGCACATCATCTTCTTCTCCGATCACGGCGACATGCACGGCTCGCAGGGCCAGTTCCGCAAGACCGCGCCGTGGGAGGAATCGATCCGCGTGCCGTTTGTCATCAGCGGCCGACAGCCGTTCTACGGCCTGCGGGGCGGGCGCGTGCCGCTGCCGATCAACCACGTGGATGTGGCGCCCACCAGCCTGGGCCTGTGCGGCATCGACAAGCCCGCGTGGATGGAAGGCACCGACTGGTCGGCCCATCGCATCGCCTCGCGCAAGCCCGGCGCCGAGCCCGACTCGGCCTACCTGCAACTGGTCATCCCCACCGGCCACGGCCACAGCGTGGATCGGCCGTGGCGCGGCGTGGTCACGCGCGATGGGTGGAAATACGTGTGCCTCGAGCACCAGCCGTGGTTGATGTTCAACTTGAGCGAAGACCCCTACGAGCAGGCGAACCTGGCCCACAACACGCGCTACGCGGCCGAGCGCAGGCGACTGCACGATCGCCTGGCCGCGTGGATCAGCGACACGGGCGACAAGTTTGCCCTGCCGGAGATCAAGTAGGCACGCAAGTCTGCCGCAGTGCCTCGTAAAGGCCGATGCCGGCCGCCGTGGACAGGTTCAGGCATCGCTCGCCTTGCGCCTGCGGGATGCGCAGGCGGCGGTCGGGGTATCGCCGCAGCAGCGCCTCGGGCAGGCCGCCGGTTTCGTTGCCGAATACCAGCCAGTCGCCCTCGCCGAACTTCGCATCCCACAACGACCGCGTGGCCTTGCTGCTCAGCAGCCACACCGGCCCGTCGCCCGCCGCCTCGATGAACCGATCCATGTCGTCGTGCACCACCAGCTTCAGCCGCGGCCAGTAGTCCATCGCGCTGCGCCGCAGTTGCCTGTCGGTAAGCACAAACCCCAGCGGCCGGACCAGGTGAAGCTCCGTGCCCGTGGCCACGCACAGCCGCGCGATATTCCCCGTGTTGGGCGCGATCTGTGGATGCACCAGCACCACCTTCAGGCGATGCGGCGGCAGACATGGCGGACGGGAGTGGTCCTGCTGCATGGCTCGGCCCGCATTGTACGGCCGCGCTGCGAGGCTATCCTCTGAATGGGCCGCCTCGGCCGCGCCTATGCCTGACATCATCCTCACCACCCTCAATGCCCGCTACGCCCACGCGGCCTTCGGCCTGCGCTACCTGATGGCCAACCTGGGCGACCTGGAGCATCGCGCGGCCATTTTGGAGTTTGACATCTCGCGCCGGCCGGTGGATGTGCTGGAGGCCATCCTCGCCCAACGGCCGCGTATCGTCGGCGTGGGCGTGTACATCTGGAACGTCGCGCCGGCCACCGAGCTTGCCGGCATGCTCAAGCGGCTCCGGCCGGACATCACGCTGGTGGTCGGCGGGCCGGAGGTGAGTTTCGAGACCGGGCAGCAGGAAATCTGCCGCCTGGCCGACTACGTGATCACCGGCGAGGCGGACCTGGAGTTTGCCCGGTTGTGCCGCGCGCTGCTCGCGGGCGGTCGGCCGGCCGGCAAGATCATCCCCGCCCCGCTGCCGAGTTTCGATGGCCCCGATGCGCTGCGGCTGCCCTACCGCCTGTACAGCGACCAGGACATCGCCCACCGGGTGATCTATGTCGAGGCATCGCGCGGCTGCCCGTTCTCGTGCGAGTTCTGCCTGTCCTCGCTGGATATCCCGGTCCGCAATGTGCCGCTGGAGCCGTTCCTGTCCGCCATGCAGAACCTGCTGGATCGCGGGGCGCGCACGTTCAAGTTCGTGGACCGCACCTTCAACCTGAACATAGCGACGGCCAGCGTGGTCCTGCGTTTCTTCCTGGAGCGATGGCGCGACGGGATGTTCCTGCACTTTGAGATGATCCCCGACCGGCTGCCCGAGCCACTGCGCGAACTGATCGCGCGCTTCCCCCCGGGCGGGCTGCAGCTGGAGGTGGGCATCCAGACCTTCAACCCGGACGTGGCCGCCCGCATCAGCCGCCGGCAGGACAACGCCAAAGCCGAGGAGAACCTGCGCTTCCTACGCGAGCATACCGGCGCACACGTGCACGCGGACCTGATCGCCGGGTTGCCGGGCGAGGACCTGGAGGGCTTCGCCGCCGGCTTCGACCGGCTGGTGGCGCTGGACGTGCAGGAAATCCAGGTGGGCATCCTCAAGCGCCTGCGCGGCACCCCCATCGCCCGGCACGATGCGCAGTGGGGCATGATCTACAGTCCGCATCCGCCGTACGAGGTGCTGCAGACCAGTGTCATCGACTTTTCCACAATGCAGCGCATCCGCCGATTCGCACGCTATTGGGACCTGGTCGCCAACAGCGGCAACTTCCCTGCCTGCGCCTCACTGCTGCGAGCGGGGCCGTCCCCCTTTGGGGCGTTCCTCCGCTTTGCCGACTGGCTGTACGAGCGGACCGGCCAGACCCACGGCATCGCCCGCCAGCGGCTGGCGGAACTTCTCGGCGCGTACCTGACAACCGTCGCGGGAACGGAAGCGCGCCTCGTCGCCGCGGCTGTCGCAAAGGACCTCCAGCGGCGTCGGCCGTCGGCGGAGCATGCCCGGCGGCAGGCCCGGCATGCTATCATCCGTGCCGACAAAGGAGCCGGATGATTTCACATGCGATGTTGGTCATTGCCATCGGCGTGTTCGTGGGCGTCTTCGGTGGCCTGATGGGCCTGGGCGGCGGCGCGGTCATGATTCCCATCCTGGTGCTGGCGCTGGGATTCCGTCAGGAACAGGCCCACGGAACCAGCCTGGCGGCGATGCTCGCTCCCGTGGCCATCCTGGCAGTCATCAAGTATTACCGCGCTGGCGACGTGGATGTGAAGACGGCGATCCTGCTGGCGGTGGGCATCACCGTAGGGGCTTACTTTGGTGCCTCCCTGGCCCTGTGGCTGGCCGACAACTACCGCAGCGCCCTGCGGCTCACGTTCGGGTTCGTGCTGATCTATGTTGCGGCGTACACGGTGTTTAGCAACGAGCAAGTTGGTCGGTCGGTGGCGCTGGCCGGGGTGGTCACGCTGCTGGCGATGGCGACCTACGCCCTGTCGGAATGGGGTGCGGCCAGGCCCTGACTGCGCGCAAAAAACGACCGCCGGGCACTCCCGGTGGTCGTTGGTTGCTGCGGTCGAACCGGCCGTGCTCGACTTAGAACACGAAGCCGATGCCGACGTTGTACTGAAGGGCGCCGTCCTGGCCGTCCTCGCTCTTGTCGAAGAACCGCTGGTACACTACGGAGCCGTAGATGTACACCTCGGGCTTGACGTACCACTTGATGCCGCCGCGCGGGCCGATGAACCCTTCGTCCGAAATTTCGTTGTCGCCGTAGCCGCCGTACCCGATGCAAGGGCCGATGAACAGCTGGATCGCATTGAAGTCGAAGTGGTAAGCGGCGAACACGGACGTGCTCATGCTCCAGGCCGAGTCACCGCTGCCCCCGTCAGCCGTATCAACGTACACCCCGTCCTGGATCAGGCCGATCTCCAGCTCCTTGCTGAGGAAGTAGCCGATCAGGCCGCTGATCTGAGCGCTGCCGGTCTCCACGTCGTTGTCGCTGACACCGCCACCACCGAGGCTGAAATCCCACTGGCCGGCCTTCTGCTGGGCCATGGCCAGAACAGGCAACAACCCGAGAACCGCCAGAAAAGCAAGACGCTTAGCCATACGAGGCCTCCTTTAGGGTAGTAGAACCTTGAACCTTCCGCCGCGGGTTTTACCCCCTGGGCGGCACGGGGCACGCGCCCCGGGCCGGGGAAACCGGCCGATGCGAAGTGGACAGGGATGGCCAAACCGTCTGGTGGCCCACCCCCGCCTTCCTCCTTCGCCATCCTCCACCGGAACAACCGGTAAAGAACCCGCCCGCCACATTGGCGGACCAGCCAGTAGTGTAACCGACTCCCTCTGGATGTAAAGGGGTAGGGGGCGTGCCACCCACGAAAAACCGGCAACCTGGGCCGATTCGTCCTTCCGTAACGATTTTATCGGCTGCAAAACGTTATGCGGACCTGAGCTGCGTCTATACGCCCACACCCATCCCGGCAACATGCCGTACCGCGTTGCGGAAGATGGCCAGACCCTGGCCCTCATCCATGTCACACGTAAACCTTGTCCAGGAATAATGTTGCGTGCGGTCGATGTATCGTTCCGGATGAGGCATGAGCCCGAAGACCAGGCCGGTTGGATCGCAGATTCCAGCGATGTCGTCCGTGCTGCCGTTTGGGTTGGCCGGGAAACGGCCTTGTGCAGGTGAGCCGTCGTCGCACACATAGAGTAAGGAGACCAACCTCTGCTCCCAGAGAATCTGCCGGGCCTGATCGTCTGCAGCCATGAACTTGCCCTCGCCATGGGCCACCGGCAGCGACAGGCGCTGCAGCCCTGCCGTCCACACACACGGCCCCGGGCAGGTGGCCAATGCCACCCACCTGGCCTCGAAACGCCCGCGATCGTTGTGGCCAAGCGTATATTGCTGTTTTGCGCGCAGGCCGCCCAGGCCCGGCAGCAGCCGAGTCTTTACCAGCACCTGGAATCCATTGCAGATGCCGATAATCGGCTTGCCGGCAGCGACAAAAGCACGCAAATCGTCGGCGAGATGGTGCTGGAGCTGGTTGGCGAAGATGCGCCCGGCCGCCACGTCGTCGCCATAGCTGAAGCCGCCCGGAATGGCCAGCATCTGGTACCTCTTCAGCAGGGCGGGAGCCTCGAGGATGCGGTTCAGATGCACGATCTCGGGGCGGGCACCGGCCAAATCGAACGCGTAAGCGGTCTCCACGTCGCAGTTGATTCCGGATGTCCGCAGGACCAGCGCAGCGGGCTTCATGGCCTGATCGTAAGGCTCCGTGCAGCCAACGCAACTGGGCCTGCACTGGCGGCGGGACCGGGGTTCGATGTGGAGTCCAATAATATCGGCCGCGGCATTTGCATTGTCGCGGGCAGCTTCTAAGATGGTGGCCGCGAGTTGATTCGCGCGATGCGCGAGGCGGGGCTTCCGATGGTGGACCCACGCTGACGGCCCTCGAGGCGACCATTCCTGTGGTTGGGGTCACCTAAGCCGACCACACGCCGATTCCGGGCTGCGGCGATCAAGATGGTCCTTGCGCAGGCGGTTCGGTGGGCGGACGGCGATGATGCTGCGTCCTCCTCGAGCCGGTTGCCTTACTGCGTCCGTGCATTCTGTCGTTTGCACACCAGGCGGCTCACAGTCTGGCTGGGAGGGGATCTCGGCCTGCCGGAAGAGTGGGAAAGCGGGGTGGAAGCGTGGTCTCGCCGTTTTGGCGTCGACGCAGGCGCCGCAGGCGGCACAACTTAACAGCCAATGACGCCAACAGCATTACCGGAACGGCTTGTCTGTTTTGGCCGACTTCCCCTTCCTGCCCATGTATTGGAGATTCGTCCGCGGAGGCGAATCATGAAACCAAACCGGAAGGCTACGGCGCGTGTGGAGATGGTTCAGCTCGAGGCCCGCGTGCTGATGCACGGAGCCCTGGATATGGACGACTGCTGCCCTGCCCTGGCGGCGGACCATGCCCCGGCGGCCGAGCATGCCTCGTTGCTTCAGCAGGTGAAGAACCCCAAGCGTGCCCAGCGGGCGCTGCTGCTGGCCGTGGCCAGCACGCAAGCGGGTGAAGTCGCTTATGCCACCTTGCCGACGAGCGGCGTGCCGGCGCTGAGCAGCCTGCCAGGCGCCCCGGCCAATCTGTACCTGGACTTCGATGGCGACTACACGGCGACCTGGGGCAGGTACTCGCCGGGGACCACGCCGGCGTACGACGTTGACGGCGACCCGACGACCTTCAGCAGCACCGAACTGGCGAACATCCGGCAGATCTGGGCGCATGTCGCCGAGAAATATTCTCCGTTCAACATCAATGTGACGACGGTGGACCCGGGCAACCTGACCGACCGCGTAACCCTGAAGGTCGTGATCGGCGGCACGGGATCGTGGGCCGGCGGCGCCGGCATCTCCTATATTGGTTCTTTCTACAACGGCATACCCAACATCTCGTTCGTGCACTCGGCGGCTATTCTTGGCCGACCACTGACGGTCGCCCAGGTCGCCGTCCACGAGGCCGGCCACGCGTTTGGGCTGAGGCACCAGTCCGTCTATAGCGGCACGACACTTGTCACCGAGTACAACCCGGGCAGCAACGGCAAGGCGCCTATCATGGGCGGCGGCACGAACACGACGCGCGACCTGTGGTGGTACGGGCCCTGCTCGTCGGGCTACAACGTCATGCAGGACGACCTGGCCACCCTCTCCAGCGTAGCCAACGGCTTTGGCTACCGCCCCGACGACCACGGCAACGATGCCAACTCGGCGACGGCCCTGACCGTTGCCAACGGCTCGTTCTCCGCCAGCGGCGTCATCACCATGAACACCGACAAGGACTGGTTCTCCTTCACCACCTCGGGCGGCACGGCCAATATCGCCGTCAACGTCGCACAGTACGGCGCGATGCTCGACGCCAAGCTCGAGGTCCGCAACAGCGCGGGCACGGTCGTTGCCTCGGCCAACACCTCCAGCCTCAGCGAGTCGTTGAGCGTGAGCCTGGCCGCGGGCACCTACTACGTCGTGGTCGCCAGCGCCGGCGGCTATGGAGATATCGGCCAGTACACCCTCACCGGCACGATCGGCTCGCAGACCGTCGTTCAACCGCCGACCGCCGCGAACCCCACGACAACCGATCCGACACCCACAACGCCCACTTCCACCACCCCCACGACCGGACTGCTGACGGCCGCCGGCATCGACGGGCGCACCATCCGTCTCAGCTGGGGCACGGTCACCAGCTCGATCCGCATCGAGAAACTGACCTCCAGCGGCGCATGGACCACCATCGCCAACCTCTCGTCCTCGGCCAGAACTTTCCTGGACACCAACTGCCAGCCGGGCACGCAGTACAGCTACCGCCTCACCAGCGGCACAACTGTCGCCGAGGCCACCGGAACCACCTGGCGCATGGGCGACGTCAACGGCGACGGGCTGGTCAACGCCGCGGACATGAACATCGTCAGACGTTACTATGGCACCACCGGCCGAGGCATCTGGCTCACCGGCGACCTGGACGGCGACGGCAACGTCGACATGAACGATGTCCTGCTGCTATCTCGGAGCTACACGGGATAGGTTCCAAGCCCAACCATGAAAGCAAGGCCGCTGCGATGGCCCTCACGCCCTCGCAGCGGCCTTGTTCATCAGGCCCGGCTGCGTTTCCCGCCACACAACGCCACCGCCGCCATCGCCAGCAGGCCAAGCACGGAAGGCTCGGGCACAGCCGCCTCCGGCGCGGTGTAAGACGTGTTGTAGTTCTGCGAAAGGATCAGCAGATCGGGGAAGCCCACCAGAGAGTCGTACGTGAAATCGGCCTGATCCCAGGTCTTGTTGACTCCGTTGTAGTTCTGCGACAGCACCAGCAGATCATTGAAGTTCACCTGTCCGTCGCAGGTGGCATCGCCCAGCCGCGTCAGGCGGATCAGCACGTGAGGCACGCCCAGTCCATCGACCGCCTTGTCCGTGATGCCCACGGCAGCGTTGGTATGGGCCGCCTTTCCCGAGTCGTGGATGCCATCCTGCGGATCAGGCGCGCCTGCGACATTGGCGTTGCACACCTCCGGCCAGAGCGATGCCTCCTCGGCGGCCGGATTGGGGGCATAGATCCGCACCGCCCGATAGAGACCCGCGCCGGCCGGGCTGTTCAGGTCAAACCGCTGCTGGCCGAGCGTCGCGGCGGCCGGGATGTTCAGGTCGGCCAGATCCTGGTCGGCATTGAGCACCACCGCCGACGGGTTGGCTGTTACATTGATGGTCAGCGGGGTGTTGGCGGGCAGCGGGCCGGCCGGCGTGCCCATGTTGGCTTTGATCGTGACCTTGCCGTCGCCGACCGTCAGGGCCGAGCCGGGGGCGATGTTGTACGTCCTGCCGATTCCGCCGGTCTGCCCGTCGAGGATCAGCTCGCCCATGCCGGTCTTGAACAGCGTGCCCGTCCAGTTCATCACCGGCGAGTTGACCGGGTGTGTGGGCGCGTTGCCGATGGTCATGGGCTGGCGGGCCTGGACGCCGACGTTGCGCAGGTCGCCCACCTGGATGGTGGCGATGCCCAGCGGATTGCCCGGGTTGATCGTCAGGTCAAAGTGCATCGTGTGCCCGCCGGCGTCCGTGTCGGTGCGGAACAAGGCGGCCAGCGTCGCTCCGCTCCAGATCCGGTACCTGACAACCCCGTCGGCAGCCAAGCTCTGCGGATTGTCGTTGCCGCCGTCGAAGAGAACATCCGTGATCCCGCTCACGCCGGCAGTGCTGGCCGGCAGATAGTTCCCGGCGGCGTTCTTCACATCCTTGAAGATCACGCTGCCCTGCTGGATATCAAACAGCGCGCTCTGGCCGCGGGTGGCCGTCTGGTTGCTGGCCGTGTTGCCGCTGTACAGCAACGTGATCGAGCCCTGGCCGATCTTGATGATGTCGTCGTACGCCTGCAGCGTCGGACCGCTGGTCCTGTTGCCAGTGAACACCACGTTGGCCATGGGATCGACGTCGATGGTCAGCGGCACGCTCTGTCCGTTGAGGGTGCCGCCGGTGTTGAACACCTTGGACTCGCTGACCAAGGCCGAGAAATAGAACTGCCCGTCGGCCGGCCCGCCGTTGAACTGGTCGCGGAACCAGACGGTATGGGCCCGCGGGTTGGCGGGATTCTGGTTGCGGTCGCCCTGGGCGCGGGCGCCCGTGACGTTGCCCAGATGGTTGAGGTCGCGGTTGTCAAGCATGCCCAGCCAGCCGTTGGGGGTGCGGACCTCGATCTCTCCGCTGGCGGCGGCCACGCCCGTCGCCCCGCTGTAGGCGCCGCCGCCGGCCTTGGCGAAGATCAGCTTGGTATCGTTGGCGCTGACGATCTCGCCGACCCGGGCGGAGTAGTTCTGCCGCTCCATGTCGCCGGTGAGGGTGACGGTGTTGCCGCCGGGGTTGCCCAGGAGGTCCGGGCCGCCGTCGATGTAGAAGTGATTGAAGGCCGACGGCAGAACGATGGTGTTGGGCAGTGTCTTGTTGGCATTGGCCGGATGGATCAGCTCCAGCCGCGTGACGTTGTTGTTCTCGCCGCCGGTGCCGGAGCTGATGAAGCCCTGTGCCGTCGTGGCCCGCGAGCCGTACACGATGTAGAGCCGCGCGTTGCCCAGCGGCAGGCTGTTCACGCAGTCGGCGGCGCTGCGCACGACCACGTCGCCCAGCATGATCGTGTCGCCAAAGGGCTGACCGGCCGCCGGGCCAAGCAGGTTGTTCTGGCCGAGGCCCAGATCAAACATGCCGTTCTGCGACGGCGTGGGCGGGCCGGGGTTGTTGGGGCCGGTGGCCGTCAGGGGCGTGGTCAGGAACAGCATCCCGTCGCTGCTGCGCAGCGGAGGCACCGGCTGCATGGCGTTGGCCCGGATGTTCAGGACGTTGCCGTCGGCGATGCGGAAGGTGCCGGTGTTGCTGGTGCCCAGGGCCTGCTGGTAGGGCGCGCGGTTCACGAAGTGCACGCTGCGGGAGAGTGTGAAGCCGGCGCTGGCGTACACCTCGCCGCCCTGGATGTAGAGGTCGCCGCCGGGGCCCATGACCCACTTGCCCGGAGCGCCCAGGTCGTCAGCGCTGATCTCCAGCACGCCCTGGTTGACGTAGGTGTTGCCCGTGTAGCTGTTGGGGGCCATGGTCGGGCTGAGGACCAGCCGTCCCGGCGCTGATTTCACCAGATCGAGCCTGCCCTGCTCAAGGTTGTCAATGATGGCGGCGCTGATAACCGCCGTCGCGCCGCTGGGCACATGCACCACCAACTCCGCGGGGTTGCCAGCAAGGAACTGACCCGCTGTCAGGCCGCCGTTGGGAGGCACGGGCATGCTGTCGATGATGCTGGTGCCGTTTTCCATGATCAACCCGCCGCTGTAGAGCGAGAGCACCCGCCCACCGACGTCCACCGGAGGCGCGCCGGCGCGGATCTTCAGCGAGTTGATCACATGGTTGTTGTTGATCTGCGGTCCCGGCGGACTGGCGGCCGTCACCAGCACGTTGTAGTCCGCCGAGGTGGTGTTGTTCCAGAACAGCGGCGGATCGATCTCCTGGGCGGATATCGGGAACGGCCCGGGCAGATACGTGTAAGGCGTGATGACGCCCGTGAGCGGCCCTGTGAACGTGGCGAACTCCGTCCCGCCGGCGGTATTGACCACCATGTAGGGGATGATGCCGATGCCGCCCGTCGGCGGCGACCCGCCCCAGTTCGGGCCGATGGTCAGCGCTGGCCGGCCGGCGGGGTTCGGGAAGATCAGGTTGGGCGAGCCCAGCCCGCCGCCGAGGGTGCCGGCCCCTTGCGGAGTGACGTTCAGCGTGGCCGCGGGCCAGCGGAAGTAGTTGTTGTAGATCACGTCAGTACGGACGGCCGCGCCGGGGTTGTTGATGATGATTGTCGAGCCGCCGTCTTCCAGCGCCAGGTTTCCGATGACCTCGCTGGACCCGGGGGCCTGGTTGCGACCCTTGTACTCGAAGGTGCCGGCCGCCAGCCGCATGTTCAACTGCTCGTTGCCACCGCCGTTGAGGCGGTCGTTCTCACCGGCCAGGAAGTTGCCCACGGTGTTGTCGATCCGCAGCGTCGCTCCCTGCTGGATCAGCATGTTGGTGACGTTCGCCAGTCGCCCCACGGACACACCGCCGCTGTTCTGCAGGATGCTTATGCCGTTGTAGAAGCTGGTCTGTCCCACCAGCGAGTTGTCGTTGGTCAGCGTGAGGGTGGAACTGCCGTACTTGGCCAGGCCCTTGCTCGTGCTGCTGGTCAGCCACGCGTTGATCACGGTGGTGCCGGAGATGTTCATGATCCGGCCGACCAGGTCCAGATCATTGCCCACGGTCAACGAGTTGATCGTCTGGGTGCTGGCGTAGGTCGTCAGCGTGTTGACCTGCACGGCCGCTGGCAAACCACCGGGAAGCGTTTCGTTGATCGTGATGGTGCTGCTGCCCACGCCCGCCGCCGCATCGCGGCCGTTGACCCAGCTCATGTTCAGGTTGCCCGGCGGAGGCGGCTCCAAGGCGCCAAATGTGCCCAGGTTCGGCCGCCAGTTGGGCACCGTCACAACCGTGTTCCAGTTGCCGGGCCCGTTGTTGATGGCGTTGTTGGCGGTGTTGCCCGCATCCCACTCCAACACGGCCGGGTTCACCTGCACCTCATCCCAGTAGTTCCACGGCTTCTGCTGGTTGACGCCCGGGACCACCTGCGTGAAGTTCACCCAGTTGCCGTTCTCATCCCAGCCGAAGCTGCCGATGGTGGCCGGGTTCACGCCGTTGTCGAAGAAGGTGACGCCGGGCAAGACCTGCGGCACGACATCGCCCGGCCCGCCCGCCCCCTGCGGCTTGACCAGGGCGAAGACCCTCGTGAAGCTGCCGGCCGTCAGCCCTCCCGGCCCCACCGGCCACGCCCACGAACGCGCGATGTTCGGATTCAGCTGGTCGTTGATCGACAGGCTCACGCTGGTGATGCCCACGCGGGGACTGACCACCGCGCTGATGATGCAGCCGCGCAGGTCAGGGTCCGCCCCGTACCGGTAGGTCCACTGCGAGTAGTAGTTGGTGTTGCTGTTGTCGCCCCAGGCCATGATCAGCCCGCCATCGGACCCCACCTCCGGCCCGGCATACGGATAAAGCTGGGCAACGGCGAATGTGTCCAATGGATAATGGGCTTCCAGATCCGGTCCGGTGGCCGTGCGCGGCTCGATGCGCCCGTCGGCGATGGCCAGCGAGAAATCCGCCTCGGTGAACAGGCTCACCCGCGGATCGCCAACGACACGGTGGGCAAAGCCCAGGGCCGCCACGGCCGCAGCCAACACCGCCACCCTTCGCCTCGACAACTCGATGCGCGCTACGCGTGACATGTCAACCTCCCGTCGCTACCGACAGATGTGAACTGCCCTGTTCCGGACGTAACATGCGCCCGCACAGCGCGGCCGGCAAGCAGGTCCGCCCCGGCTCGACGCTGATGGAATCAGTGTGACGCAGATGGGCATGGATTCAAGGAAAATCTGCGGGGTGCGACAAAATGCCGCACCCGTCATCGGCTCTATTTGCGATGCACTGACGTTGGCGGAACAATGGTGTCTGAACTGGTACAACAGGAGTTCCCATGACGCATGCCGGACGAGTGTTTTTGTGTTTGGTTTTGATGGCCAGTTGCGCCATGAGCGGTGTTGCCTGGGCTGGCCCCGTGGATGATGCGCGGCGGGCCCTGGACGCGGCCGAGCGACGCCTGGACGACGCGGTTCGCCGCCGTGACGAGGCCCGCAAGCGCCTGGACGACCTTCGCCAGCGCGAGCGCGACCTGCCCCGGAGGATCGAGCAGGCCAAGCAGTCCATCGAGGCAAACCGGCGCAAGGCGGCGGATGCCGAGCAGTCGTTGGCCGAGGCGCGGCAGTCGGCCGATCGCGCCAAGTCGGACGCCGCCAGGCTGCGCCCGGCCGTTGCCGAGTCTCAGGCGCGGGTGGCCGAAGCACGAAGTCGCATGGAGGCCGCTCGAGCCAAGGCCTGGGAAGAGTTTGAGAAACGCGCCGAGTGGGTGGAGGCCCGCAAACGCGTGGATGAGGCTCAGCAGGAACTGACCAAGGCCACGGAGGCGTGTCTGGCCCAGCTCGCCCAGCGTCCCGATTACGCGGCCGCGGCGGCACAGGAGGCCGAGGCCCGCAAGACCGTCGAGACGCTGCGGGCCGCCGGGCCTTCCGAGGCCCCGAAACTCGCCTCGGCCAGCATGGCGTGGATGGAGGCGAAGAACAAGGTCGAGCGCATGAAGCGCGACGCCCAGGATGCGGATGCGAACATCACCGCCGCCAAGGGCAGGGTCGCCGGCGCCGAAAGCGGCCTCAAGTCGCTTCGGGACGCTTATGACAAGGAACTGGCCGGGCGGGCGGATTACGCGGCGTTGCAGGAGGAACTGCGCAAGCGACAACTGGACTTTGAGCAGGCCAAGGGCGAGTTGGTCAAGGCCGAGACGATCGTCGCCTCGGCCCAGAAGCGTATCAGCACACTCCAGTCGGAACTGGCCCAGGCCCAGGCGGCCCTGCGCAAGGCCGAGACCGACCTGACCGACGCCCAGCGCCAGCAGTCGCAGCTTGCTGCGGATCTGCGGGATGCCGAGCAGCGGCTCCGCACGGCCGAGCAGGATGAGGACCGGGCCCGCCGCGCCGTCAGCGACGCCGAGCGCGAACTGCGGCGACGGCTGGAAGAGGAGAAGCGGCGGACCACCAAGTAATGAGCGCCGGCGTAACTGGACCCATGAAGACCGTGGTGATCGTGATCCTGGCGGTGGTCGTGTGCGGCGCGGCCGCCGCGATCTGGTACCAGTCGCGCGACGGCCAGGGCCGCACGGCGATCATGGGCCTGGCCACGGCCCCATCCAGCCGGCCGGTGCTGTTGCCCCGCAACGACCTTCCGGGACTCCAGAACTTCGCGCAGGTCTCGCCGGACCTGTATCGGGGCGCGCAGCCGACGGCCGAGGGCTTCCGACAGCTCAAGCAGATGGGCGTGAAGACCGTCGTGAACCTGCGCTCGATGCACCGCGACCGCGACGAGATGAAGGGCACCGGCCTGGGCTACCTGCACATCCTCTTCAACGCCTGGCACCCGGAAGATGAGGATGTGGTGCGGTTCCTGAAACTGGTGCAGGACCCGGCCAATCACCCGGTCTTCGTGCACTGCCAACACGGGGCCGACCGCACGGGCATGATGGTCGCCATCTACCGCATCGTCGAGCAGGGCTGGACGATCGAAGAGGCGATGGCCGAGCTGCCGCGTTTTGGCTACCACCCGGTGTGGAAAGAGATTCGCCAGTACCTGGCCCACTTCGACGCCGAGGCGATGCGCAGGCAGGTGCAGAGCGCGCCGTCCCCATCGATCAGCACCGTCCGCTGAGCAGCGCGGCGGCTACTTGCCGACAGGCACCTCGTGCCCCGGATCGGGCTGGTCCTCAACCGCCGGCGCCTGCACAGGCCGCGTCTGCAGCTCCACCATCTCCCGGTAGTGGCCGCTGCGGGCCATCAACTGCTCGTGCGTGCCGGTTTCGACGATCCGCCCGGCCTCCAGCACCACGATCAGGTCGGCGTGGGCGATGGTGCTCAGGCGATGGGCGATCACGAAGCTGGTGCGGCCGGCCATCAGCGTGTGCAGGCTGGCCTGGATCAGTCGTTCCGACTCGCTGTCCAGGTTGCTGGTGGCCTCGTCGAGGATCAGGATGCGCGGGTCGGCCAGGATCGCCCGCGCGATCGTCAGCCGCTGCCGCTGTCCGCCCGACAGCTTCACGCCGCGCTCGCCGATCAGCGCCTCGTAGCCGCCCTCCAGGCGAGCGATGAACTCGTGGGCATTGGCCAGGCGCGCAGCGCGGATGATCTGGTCCATCGTCGCCCCACGCCGGCCGTAGCCGATGTTCTGGGCGATGGTCCCGTCGAAGAGAAACGTGTCCTGCTCCACGATGCCCAGCAGGCGGCGATAGCTCTCCACCTCGATCTGGCGAAGGTCGGTGCCATCCAGCAGGATGGCGCCGGCCGTGGGGTCGTAGAAGCGCGCCACCAGGTTGCACAGCGTGGTTTTGCCGGCGCCGCTGCGACCGACCAGCGCCACCACCTGCCCGGGGCTCACGTCCAGGTCGATGTCCCGAAGCACCGGCGGCGGCTCGGCCGACTCGCCTGCTCGCCGCGACCGCGGATAGGCGAAAGACACGCGGCGGAAAGTGATCCGCCCCGCGACGCTGTTTCGATCGACGCGAACCTGCCCCGGCCGCTTGGGCATTTCGGTGGGTTCTTCCAGCAGGTCCAGCACCCGGTCCAGCCCGGCCAGGTTGTTCTGAAGCATGGTGGCGCTGTTGGCCAGGGCGGCCACCGGCCCCAGCAGCGCCGTCAGGTACGCAAGGAACATCACCAGGTCGCCGACGGTCAGGGCGCGGGCCTGGGCCAGCGTCCCGGCGGCCACCGCCGCCGCGTCGGCCAGCACGCGCGATCCGCCGTACCACAGCAGCGCCGCCGTCGCGACCGGGATCAGCACCGACCAGGCAATATCCACCCCCCGCGTCCACCACCACGCGAACAGCTCCTGGCGGGCCATCAGGTGGTTGGAGATGGTAAAGCGCGCCGACTCGCCGCGCTGACGCGAGAACGATCGCACGATCCGCATGCCGCCAAAGGCCTCGGTGGCGTGGGCGTCGATCTGTTGCCGCGTCATGCGGATGTCGCGGTACATCGGGCGGATGCGGCCGATCCACGTGCGGTGCGTGAGATACACCACCGGCAGCACGGCCAGCGATCCCAGCAGCATCCGCCAATCCACAAACGCCAGCACCATCAGGCTGCCGGCCAGCTGGATGATCGCCTTCCAGGGGTTGTAGAGCATCGAGAAGATCAGCTCGGCGATGCCGCCGGCGTCCTCGCGGAGGATGCTGGCCACGCCGCCGCTCTTGAGCTCGTACACGCGATGCAGCGGAAGGTGCACGGCGTGGTCAAAGACGCGCTTGCGGATGCCCACCTGCACCCGCTTGGTGGCGCGGGTCATCTGCCAGCGGCTGTGCAGGCCCACGACCAGCGCCGCCATGGCCAGCAAGACCATCGCGGCGGCCACGAAGGCCAGCAGCGCGTGTCGGTCCTGCGGGACGGGGATTCCGCCGGGAAGCGCCCTGGGGATCGGCACGCTGCCCAGCACGTGGTCAAAGACGAGCTTGGGCCCGTACAGCGGCAGCAGCCCCAGCAACGTGGCGATGCCGCCGGTGATCAGCGACATCACGATGGTCGCGCGGTGCCCGGCCAGCAGTCGCCAGAACTCGACCAGCAGCCGCAAAAACGACCGCGTGGGCGGGCGGTTGCGCCAGTGCCGCGGAATGTCGGCAGCGCGGGCGTGCGCGGAGGCGTCCACTCCGCCCTCGCGGCGTCGCTGCTGCAGCAGCCGGCGATACTCGCGATAGCGCGCCCGGCTGGATCGGGGAAGCAGAGCCATCCATGGCATCATATGCCATCGCGGCGGCCTGGCGAATCACGACGCCACGGGCATCAGCCGATAGACCCGGGCCATCGACGACGCCCGCACGAAGTCGCCAACCCGCAGCGCCGCCCTGACCGCGTCAAGCTTCCGCGCATCTTCGAGCGACAAGTGCGGACCCCAGGCTTCCGGCGCATTCAGGAGATCGACTTCCACCTCGGCCACGTAATCGGCTTCGCGCACCAGCTTGGTATGTTTTCCGGCCTTCATGGCGGAAAGTATGGGTCTCGGGGACATTGTACCGATACACCCCTGACCCGGCGACGCCCGGCCTGTCAGAACAACTCCCCCAGCACCTGCTCCATCGGCCGCTGGATGCACGTGAAGATGGGCGTGTCGCGCAGGGTATAGAGGCTGCTTTCGGTCTCGCGGAGCTTCATCACCAGGTCCAGGAAATCCTGCGGCGCATCCGTCTCAAACGCCACCACGAACTCCTGGTCGTCCAGGCCGAAGCTGTAGGTCGTGTTCAGTTTCACCGAGGGAAACTCGTTGCCCGCGCGGATGTGCACATCCATGATCTGCTGGCGCTTCTCCATCGGCAGCAGATACCACTGCCGCGTCTTCACGAACGGGTACACGAAAAGGAACTTGCGCTTCCCCGGGGTGATCTTCCCGCGGCTCTCGACGGTGTGGAACGGGTCCAGGTCCTGCACATATACGCTGCGCTTGGTCATCGACAGGAACGACCAGGGCGTGGACAGGTAGCCGCCCAGCGCCGTGTGGTTAAGGGCCGCCGTGTGGGCGGAAAAATCATCGATGTTGTAGCTGATCCGCCACAGGAGAAAGTCGGCGTCCGGCCGCAGGCCCGTGGTGCTGTAGGTCAGCAGCATCATGCCGTCGGGGCGGTTGGCCACGGCGGCCAGAAACTCCTCCCGCGCCTGCTGTTTCTGCTCCGGCGAGATCCGCCGAAAGGCCGGATCGAGCTTGAAAAACGCGAAGTTGACGAACTGCCGCCGCGCGGCGGGCTCGGAAGCGTGCTGGGTCATGCGGGCAGAGTATAGGCCACAACACCGCCCGGCGTGGAGGCGGCTATTGCACCACGTCCAGCGGGCGGAACATCCCCACGTGGATGTTCCTGCGGCTGAAGCTCTCGGCGTGGCCGTCGAGGAACACGGCGTTGATGTTGCCGCGATGGCGCTTATCGCTGCCGTACATGATGCGGCCGCCGCTCTCGGCGATATGGGCGGTGGAGAACGCATCGTGCCTGCCGAAGTTCTCCGTCGCGTTGTCCTGGTTGCCCTCGGTCAGGAAAATCAGCGACGCAGCGCCCTTGAGGCTGGTGAGCTTCAGCAAGGGCGAGGAGTTGTTGCTGTTGTCCAGGCGGAAGGAGTTGGACACAAAATCCAGCGGCTGGTTTTCGTTGGGGTGCAGAGGGCACTGGTACAGCTCGACCGTCCGGAAGATCTGCGCCAGCGTCTTGTCGCGCGACGAGCCGAGGTTGGACAACTCGGCGGCGTACTGCTCCAGCACCCCCTTCCTGTGGTACGGCAAAAACGCCTCGGCCCAGAGAATGTGCCCGCTCCTGTACTGGTTGTCGTACCAATAGTCGCGCGCGACCACGCCCTTGTAGTCGGCCGCGTAGGCGTGCATGATCTGCCCGATGCTGCGGAGGTTGGCCAGGCACTTGAGGGTCTGCGCCTGCTGACGGGCAGCCGTCAGGGCCGGCATCAGAATGGCGATCAGCACGGCGATGATGCCGATCACCACCAGCACTTCGACAAGGGTGAAACCACGCCTCAGTCCGCTCTGCATCGCCGCTCCTCTGCCCGACGGGAAATGATCAGTACACGATAGCCGCAAGGAGCGGGCTCTTCAAGCCGAATCAACGTCGAATCAGGCACTGGCCGGTCATTTCCTTCGGCTGCTCCAGGCCCATCATGTGCAGGGCGGTGGGGGCGATGTCGGCCAGGCGGCCGTCCTCAACCATCCGCGTGCCCTTGAAGCGGTCGTCCACGATGAACAGCTCCACGTCGTAGGTGGTGTGGGCCGTGTGCGGGCCGCCGGTGGCCGGGTCGATCATCTGCTCGCAGTTGCCGTGGTCGGCCGTGACGATGGCGACGCCCCCCTGCCGCTGGGTGGCCTCCAGGATCCTGCCCACGCACTTGTCCACGTGCTCGACGGCCTTCACGGCCGCCTCCAGCACGCCCGTGTGCCCGACCATGTCGCCGTTGGCGAAGTTCACCACCAGCAGGTCGTACAGCCCCGTGTTGACGCGCTTGACCACCTCGTCGCACACGCCATAGGCGCTCATCTCCGGCTGCTGGTCATAGGTGCTGACCTTGGGCGAGGGGATGATGTTGCGGTCCTCGCCGGCGAACGGCTGGTCGCGGTAGTCGTTGAAGAAGAACGTCACGTGCGGAAACTTCTCCGTCTCGGCGCAGCGGAACTGCTTCAGGCCCAGCTCGCTGACGTACTGGCCCAGAATGTCCTTCATCTTCGGCGGCTTGGGAAAGGCCACTTTCACGGGCAGGCCCTCCTCGTACGCCGTCATCGTCGTGTAGTGAAGGTCCAGCTTCCTGCCGCGGTCAAATCCCTGAAAATCGTCCAGCACGAACGCCTTGGTCAGCTCGCGGGGCCGGTCGCCGCGGTAGTTGTAGAAGATCACCGAGTCGCCGTCGCGCACCGTGGCCCGCGGCGTGGCGCCGTCGTCGCAGATCACCGAGGGCGTGATGAACTCATCACCCTTCATGCCGCCCTCGGTGGGATGGTCGTAGTAGTGGCGGATGGCCTCTTGGGCCGAGCGGAATTTGGGGCCCTCGCCGTTGACCATCGCCCGATAGGCCTTCTGCACCCGCGGCCAGCGGTTGTCGCGGTCCATCGCCCAGTAACGCCCGCTGACGGTGGCCACCCGGCCCACGCCCAGCTCCTTCATCTTCGCCTCGACCTGCCGCAGGTATTCCAGGCCGGCGTTGGGCGAGGAGTCGCGCCCGTCGGTGAACGCGTGGAGAAACACGCGATCCAGGCCCCGCCGGCGGCACAGCTCCAGGCAACCGAACAGGTGCTCGATCAGCCCGTGTACGCCGGCATCCGACACGATGCCCAGCAGGTGCAGACTGCTCCTGCGCTGCAACGCATGGGTGACGGCCGCATTGAGCTCCACGTTGTCATAGAACTCGCCGCTGCGGATCGCCTTGGTGATGCGGACCGACTCCTGGTCCACGACGCGCCCGGCGCCGATGTTCTGGTGGCCCACCTCGCTGTTGCCCATCGTGCCCTCCGGCAAACCCACGTCGAAACCGCTGGTATGGATGAGCACATTGGGATACTCGGCCAGCAGCCTGTCCTGCACCGGATGCCTCGCCAGATGCACCGCATTGGCGTGGTTCCACTGCGGAAACGGGTTGCGCCCCCAACCATCTCGTATGATTAGCACCAGCGGCCGCTTGCTCGGTCGGACCATCGAGTTTCCTTTCCGGCAGAAACAGGCGGGGCATTCTACGGGCAACGGCCGCGGCAGGATAGGCCGTGCGGCGCCCCGCCGGCGTGCCGTTCCCTGCGGGACGGACAGGTGCAACGCCGGCTGAAACTGCTATGCTTCGCCCCGATGGAGCGACTGCGAGGCAAGTTCGTCGTGCTGGACGGTCCCGAGGGATGCGGCAAGAGCACGCAGATCCAGTTGCTGGGCCGGCGGCTGGCGGAACAGGGCCTTGCCGTGAAGACGTTTCGCGATCCCGGGGCCACCCGCATCGGCGAAAGGATCCGCGATATCCTGCTGGACCCGGTGCACGAGGAGATGGCCATGCGCTGCGAGATGCTGCTGTACATGGCCGCCCGCGCCCAGATGATGAGCCAGAGCATCCTGCCGGCGCTGCGGGCGGGCGAGGTGGTGCTGTGCGACCGTTTCGTCTCCAGCACGCTGGCGTATCAACTGGGCGGCGAGGGGCTGGACGCCCGCGAGATCCGCGCGGTGGCCGACATCGCCATCCAGCATCGCTGGCCGGACCTGACGATCATCCTGGACATGCCCGCCGAGCAGAGCCTGGCCCGCGTGCAGCGCGAAAAGGACCGCATCGAGCGCCGGCCGCTGGAGTATCACCAGCGGGTGCGGGCCAACTTCCTGGCCCAGGCCGAGGCCGACCCGCAGCGCTATCGCGTGGTGGCGGCACATCGGCCGGTGGAGGCGGTGTCGGCCGACGTCTGGCGGGCAGTGGAGAGCATGGGGTGTTGATCACGCTGGATGACATCTTCGGTCAGGAAGCAGCGGTACAGGTGCTGCGCGCCTCGCTGCAGCAGGACCGCCTGCCGCACGGCCTGATCTTCGCCGGCCCGGTGGGCGTGGGAAAAGCGACGACGGCGTCGGCCGTGGCGGCGGCGTTTCTGTGCCAGAGGGAGCACGTCGCGATTCCCTGCGGACAATGCAAAGCCTGCGAGCATCTTGCCCACAACAAGCACCCTGACCTGCACGTGGCCCGGCGCACGTTGATCCGGCTTGCCGACGAGGATGCCAAGGCCAGGGATTTCTCCGTCCAGGTGGTCCGCGAGTATTTGATCGAGCCGGCCGGCCGGACCAGCGTGCTGGGGCGGGGCAAGGTGTTCGTGGTCGAGGAAGCCGAGCTGATGAACAGCGAGGCGCAGAACGCGCTGCTCAAGACGCTCGAGGAGCCGCAAGGCCGGACGCTGCTGATTCTCCTGACCGACCGGCCCGACGCGCTGCTGCCGACCATCCGCAGCCGGTGCCGCATGATCTGCTTCGGGCCGTTGAGCAGGCAGGCCGTGCAGCGCGAACTGGAGCGGCGGAACATCAGCCCGACCGACGCGGCCTACGCGGCGAGGTTCGCCGATGGATCGCTGGGCCTGGCCCTGCGGTGGGTGGAGGACGGCGTCGTCCCCAAGGCGCGGGAACTGGAGAGCCTGGTCCAGAACCTGGTGGGCGGCAAGCGCATCGCCGGGCTGCCAGCGTGGCTGCGCGACAGCGCCAAGGCCTATGCCGATAAGCAGCTGGAGCGCGATGGGAAAGCCAGCGCCGACCAGGCGACCCGCGAGGGCGTAACGCTCTACCTGGGCATCCTGGCCCGCCTGTTGCGGACGCGGCTGTGGATGGAGCCCGATCCCGGCGCGAAGATCGCCCTGTGCGACGCCATCGAGGCCGTGGTACGGGCCGAGAACTACATCGATGCCAACGTCGGCATCCCGCTGGCGCTGCTGCAGCTGGACTCGGCTCTGGAGCGACGGCTGGTGGGCTCGTAGCGCGGGCTTCAGCCCGCGCGGTTGTCTGTGAAGGCTCAAGCCACAATCACGCGCGCTGCGGCATGGCCCTTCCGCGTTCGTCGCGGCGGCGGGGCGGGGCATCGGGCGGATCCACCGCAACCCGCTGCACGCGCTGGCCGATCCGCGTGAGGATTTCATACGGGATCGTGTCGGCCCATCGGGCCAAGGCATAGACGCTGGCCGGCGACAGGGGGTCGTTGTCCATCAGCACGGCCTCGTCGCCCGGCTGGGCCGAGGGGATGTCGGTCAGGTCGATCATCGTGCTGTCCATGGAGACGCGCCCGACCACCGGCGCCGCCTGGCCGTTCACCAGCATCACGCCGCGATTGGAAAACGCCCGGTTGTAACCGTCGGCGTAGCCCACCGGCACCAGACCCAGTCGCGAGTCGCGGGGGGCTGTCCAGCTCTGCCCGTAGCCGCAGGTCTGTCCGGCGCGGACGGTTCGCACCATCAGGATCGGGCTGGTCCACTTGAGCGCCGGACGCAGGGGGCGATCCAAAGACGGCACACCGGTCGGGTCCACGCCATACAGCGCGATGCCCGGCCGAACCATCTGCAGGCCCGCCTCGGGAGCGAAGAAGACCGCGCCGCTGTTGGCGGCATGGCGGATCACGCGGGGGTGGGCTCGGGCGAAGGCGTCGGTGGCGGAGCGGAACATCGCCAGCTGCCCGGAGAGCGTCTCGTGCCCCGGCTGGTCCGCGTTGGCGAAATGCGTGCAGATGCCCCAGAGCCGCAACGACGCGTGGACGCTGATGGCCGAAAGAATCTGCGGAAGTTGCTCGAGGGGCGCGCCCTCGCGGGCCATGCCGGTGTCCACCATGACCTGCACGACGGCCCGGCGGTGCAGCGACACGGCCAGCCGCGCCACGTCGCCGGCGGCGGCGGCCGACGAGATCGACAGCACCCACTGCCGCTCGATGGCTTCACAGAGCATCTGCCGCCGCCGCCCCAGATACACCGACTCCACGGGGCGCAGAATCATCACCGGCACGGGCTGTTCGCCGAGGGCGGCGGCCTCCTCCACCGTGGCCACGGCCAGGGCATCGACGGCCGGCGCCTCCAGGGGCGGGCGGGAGAAGTTCACCAGCGCATCGGCCACCAGCGAGGCATCGTGGCCATAAGCGTCGGCCTTGATCACGGCGCAGAGTCTGGTCTCGGGCTGCAAGTGCCGGCGGAGCAGCTGAACATTATGCAGCAGCGCATCGCGGGAGAGGATCACGCGACTGTCGCCGACACAGGCTGGAGCATCCATGCGCGGCCTCTCTGCCGCCGGATCCATCCGGCGACTCCCCGAATATATCGGCTCAGCGGCCGGCAGGCCAGCAGGCGACGCAGCGCCGCAGATCCGCTCTGGAACCCGCCGAGGGGCAAGCCGTCGCCTGCCGGCGCCCCCCTGAGCCTCTTGGCCGTAGCGAACCACACCCGGCCGCCTCGGATGCCCCCCTGCCGGGGCGGCCGGGCGCGGCCGGCGCCGTCCCCTGCGCCGGGCTGGTTCTTAGCGCAGTTTTCGTGCTTTCACGCGCCTTTTTTTGCGCAGGCTTCATAGAATGTGCCCATGCGACACTTCGAGCAACAGCTCCAGGACCTGCTCCAGAAGCTCACCGTCATGGGCAGTACCGCCGAGTCGATGATCGACCTGGCCGTGCGGTCGCTTTTGCAGCGCAGCGAGTCCTTGGCCGAGGAGGTTTTCGCCCGCGAGGTCGAGGTCAACCGTCTGCAGGTGCAGATCGACCAGGACACCGTGACGCTGACGGCCACGCACCAGCCGGTGGCCCGCGATGTGCGATTCCTCTTCGGGGCGTCGCGGGCGGTGACCGACATCGAGCGCATCGCCGACCAGGCCAAGAACATCTGCCAGAACGCCCGGTTCGTGCACGACGGCCCGCCGCTGAAGCCCATCGTGGACCTGCCGCTGATGGCCGACGCGGCGCGAACCATGGTCCACGACGCGATCACGGCGCTGGTGCGGCGCGATTGCGCCCTGGCCGAGAAGGTGCTGGCCGAGGAGAACAAGGTGGACGCCTTCCGCGACCAGGTCTTCCGCACGCTGCTGACGTACATGATGGCCGACCCGGGCACGATCCAGCGGGCGTTGTCGCTGATCCTGATCTCGCGGAACCTGGAGCGCATCGGCGACCACGCCAGCAACATCGCCGAGGAAGTGATCTACATGGTGCAGGGAAGAGATGTGCGCCACGCGGCACAGGAGTCCGAGCCGCAGGCCGCGGGGATGTGAGGCGCGTAGCGGATTGCGGACATGAAAATGCGCGCCCGTGCCCCGCGTGAGCTCACCAGATAAGGGATTGTCCGAATGATGGCCGTGCCAACCGCCTCGGAACATCAGGCGAACAACGACAGTTGCTCTCCCGATTCCCGCTGCAGAGGCGCGAGTCTCTCGGCCAGGCACCCACGAGAAACAACGTACACGTATTCCTTGTTCCTCAGATGGCTGACCTTGCCGACCTTGCGGCCGTCAAGATTGTAAATGCCGATCTGCGCGCCGACGTAACGCCGAAAGTCCTTCTCGATGGTCGTGACGCGGGCCTCGCCGTTCCATAGCTGACCGAGCATCGATTCCATGTCCTGGCGTGACAGGTAGCCTTCGTTGTTGAAGGACACCACCAGCACCCGGGCCTGCACGGCCGACAGCAGCTCGCGCATGGCGGCGGCGAACTTCGGCCGCGAGTTGAACACGCTTCGCCGCGTGCGAACATCCACCCGTTTGCAGGCCACGCCATAGACGGGGGGCTTGTCCCATCGCACCAGGCTTTCCCAGATGTGGTAATTGCCCAGGTACGAGTGCTGGTTGTACGGTGGGTCGATATAGGCCACGTCGCCCTTCAGCACCTTCACCGCCTCGCGGGCGTCTAGGCACGTGGCCTGGCCCTTGCCGTGGCGGGCACGCGGCAGCACGTGCGGCACGCGCAGCTCCAGATCATTGTGGGCCCGCGGGGCCCAGGTCTTCAGGTAGGCCATCTGCAGGCCCGTGGTGGAGTCCACGCGGTCGGCCGCCTCCATCAGCGATACCAGCATCACCGCCTCGAGGTCCGGCTCCAGGTTCTTGGCCGCGATCGCCTCGCGGATGGCGTCGATCCGCTGGCCGTTCTTCGGCTGAAAGAACCGCGACTTGATGCAGAACGTCTCGGTGAAGTAGCCCGGCGAGCCCTTGATGGCATTGAACTCGCGGACGAGCTTCTGGGCGTCTTTCAACACGTCCTCGGCATCGGCCTGGACATAACAGCGGGCCAGCGTCGCTGCGTAGGCGTTGTGGTCGTTGGCCAGCACGCGGTAGCCGGCGGCCTTCAGAGCGTGCCCGACGCGCGACGTGCCGGAGAACAGGTCGATGACAGTGCGAACGTTGCCGGCACGGCGCACCGCCTGCACGATCAGGGGCACCAGCGTCCGCTTTGAGCCGATGTATTTGATCAAGGCGCTCTCCCAAGCCCGGCACCGCGATGGCCACATCCTACTGACATCGGAGGAGAATGGGCACTGTACGAAGGGACAAAGCAGTCGCTTGCCCGCCGACCCGGAGCAGGCCAACAATCTGTCCATGAGAAACATATCCCTGCTGATTGTGGCGATGGCGCTGCTGGCGCAGGCGCATGCGGCTCTGGGTCAGGCGCAAAAGGAAAAGGACCTTCCCGCGCCGGCCGAGGCGGCCGTGGAGACTCTCAAGAGCACCCCGCGGCACGGCGAGTGGGTCCAGGTTCCCCTGCCCGGGTCCGACGTGAAGCTCAAGACCTGGGTGGTGTACCCGGAGCGCAAGGACAAGGCGCCGGTGGTCATCGTCATCCACGAGATTTTCGGCCTGACGGACTGGGTGCGGGCGGTGGCCGACCAGTTGGCGGCCGACGGATTCCTCGCCGTTGCGCCGGACCTGCTGTCGGGCAAGGGGCCCGAGGGCGGCGGGACCGAGTCGTTTGCCGGCGACGCCGTGCGGGCGGCCATCGGCAAGCTCACCGATGACGAGTTGGTTGAGCGCCTCGATGCGGCCAAGGACTGGGCGCTGGCCCAGCCGTCGGCCGGGGCGAAGTTCGCAACGGTCGGCTTCTGCTGGGGCGGGACGGTGAGCTTCATGTACGCCACCCGCCAGCCGAAGCTGGGGGCGGCCGTGGTGTACTACGGAACCGGCCCGAGCGACGAGGCGGCCATGGCGAAGATCCAAGCGCCTGTGCTGGGGTTGTACGGCGGGGATGACGCGAGGGTCACGTCAACCGTCCAGGCCACCGACCGGGCGATGGTGCGAGCGGGCAAAGCCTTCACGCACCACACCTACGAAGGCGCCGGGCACGGATTCCTGCGCCAGCAGTCCGGCCGGGACGGCGCGAACCTCAAGGCCGCCAAAGCCGCCTGGGAAGAGACGGTGGAGTTCCTGAAGAAGAACCTTGAAAGGTAGTGTCCACGAAGCAGCACGAACGCGCACGAAATGGGAAAAAAACCAGTTCGTGATGCTTGGTGCTGCTTCGTGGACCCTCGTTCCTGCGATCTTCCGAAGCTACTTTTTCTGCATCGCCGCTTCCTCGAACGGCTCGCGTGGAGGCAGGTCCACGGGCGGGGGAAGCTGCTGGGGCGGCGGGTCGGGCGAGACATAGCCTTGGCCCCACCACGGGAAAAACGTCGGCTGCAACGCGGGGTCCGGCTCGGCGTCGCCGCGATAGACCGGCTGCTTCCACGGCGGCTGAAGCACCATCGACACCGGCGCCAGCGCTGTCTGGCCAAGGAACACAACCGGCGACATCGCGCCTTCCAGCCAGCCGGGCAGGTTGGCCTTGTCCGGGTAGGGGTAATAGGTCGGCCCGGCCTTCACGGACCTGTTGGGTGCCAGGCCAACCGACGCCGGCCAGGCCCGCCGCAGCACCGCTCCGCCGTCGCTGATCACCTGGGGCGCCGTGGGCGGGGCAAAGACCACGCTGGTCGGAGCCGGCGACGCGGCCGACGGCGTCGCGACAGGCTGTGTCGCGGCCGGGGGAGTCTCGGTGAACTGCGCCCCGGAGAGCTCATGGCTGTCGGGCGGCTTGGATTGCGAGCATCCCGCAAGCAGCGCTGCGGCCACCGCCGCCACAGTTCCCCGGCCGATCCGTGACTTCATGCTTCTCTCCGTGTCGAAACGTACCCATGCCCCGACCACCGGCGGTCAGGGGCTGAATACACTATCGACATCCCGCTTGAAAGCGCTCTTGTCGAAGTCGCGGATTCCGCCGCCGCTGATGTCGTTGTCGCCCAGGTCCGGCGAATAGCGGAACGGGTCCTTCAGTGCCTGCTTCTGGCGGTCCTGAATCCGCGAGGGCTGGTCCGAAGGGCTGCCCTCGTAGGTATTGCATCCCCCTGCGAGCAAACTCAGCACAAGTGAGGCCAGGATTATCGGACGCATGGCAGGACCTCCGAGATTCCATTGTAGCACGCGGTCGGCGAGTTGCGAGTTGCCAGTTGAGAGTTGGGAGTTGCGAGTTGCGAGTTGCGAGTTGCGAGTCGTCGCCCTGCTGCCTGCTGCCTGCTGCCTACTGACTACGGGCTACTGACTTCTTCCCGCTCACATCTCGCTGGCGTACTCGACGCTGTAGTTGGGCGCTTCGCGGGTGATGTGGATGTCGTGCGGATGGCTCTCGGCCATGCTTGCGGCCGAGATGCGGCAGAAGCGGGCCTTGTGGCGCAGTTCCTCGATGTTCCGCGTCCCGCAGTAGCCCATGCCCGCACGCAGTCCGCCCACCATCTGATAGACGAAATCGCTCAGTTTGCCGCGATAGGGCACTCGCCCCTCGACGCCCTCGGGCACGAGCTTGTTGCTCTGGCCAACGCCCGCCTGTCCGTAGCGGTCCTTGGAACCCTGGATCATCGCCCCCATCGAGCCCATGCCGCGATACGCCTTGTAGCGCCGGCCCTGGTAGATGACCATCTCGCCGGGAGACTCCTCCAGACCGGCAAACAGCCCTCCCATCATGACGCAATGCGCTCCGGCCGCGATGGCCTTGGTGATGTCGCCGCTGTGGCGGATGCCGCCGTCGGCGATCACCGGCACGCCGGCTTTCTCGGCCACCGACACGGCCGCCACAATGGCCGAGATCTGCGGCACCCCCACGCCGCTGATGATCCGTGTCGTGCAGATGGAACCGGGGCCGATGCCCACCTTCACGGCGTCGGCGCCGGCGTCGATCAGGTCGCCGGCTCCCTCGGCGGTGGCGATGTTGCCGGCCACGACCTGGATGTCCCACCGCTTCTTGATCTGCTTGACGGTCTCCAGGACGTTGCGGCTGTGACCGTGGGCGGTGTCCACGACCAGCACATCCACGTCCACGCCGATCAGCGCCTCGATCCGTGCAAAATCCAGCACGCCCGTGGCCGCCCCCACGCGCAGCCGCCCCCGCCTGTCCTTGCAGGCGTTGGGGAACTGGTGCAGGCGATCGATGTCGCGCATGGTGATCAGCCCGGCCAGATGGCCCTCGCGGTCCACCAGCAGCAGTTTCTCGACCTTTGCGCGGTAGAGGATTTTGGCCGCCTCATCCAGCGTCGTGTGCTCGGGCGCGGTGACCAGGTTTTCGCGGGTCATCACGTCGCCGATGCGGCGGTTGTCATCCTCCTGGAACTTCAGGTCGCGGCGGGTCATGATGCCCACGAGCCTGCCCGGCCGGCCGTTGGGCCCGCCGCGGCGGCGCGGGTGCTCGCCCTCGAGGCCGGCGCCCTCCACGATGGGGATGCCGCTGACGTTGTACTCGCGCATCACCCGCCGGGCCGTGGCGACGGTGGCCTCCGGCGGCAGCGTGATGGGATCGACGATCACGCCGTTTTCGCTGCGCTTGACTTTCTCCACCTCGCGGGCCTGGTTCTCCACCGAGAGGTTCTTGTGGATGATTCCGATGCCGCCCTCCTGCGCCAGCGCGATGGCCAGGGCGGATTCGGTGACCGTGTCCATGGGCGCCGACACCAGCGGGATGTTCAACTCGATGCCGCGGGTAAGTTTCGTGCGCGTGTCGGCCTCGGCCGGGACAAAGTCGCTGCGGGCGGGAATCAACAGGACATCGTCGAAGGTGATGCCGTCGGAGACGATCTTGGCGTGTTCCATGTGGTATAGTTACGGAAGCGTCGGCGGGGTGTCAAGAAACGCCGGCCGGCGCAACCGGAGGTGAGAGATGCCAGTGAGCATGCGTTGTTGGCCGTGGCTGGCGGTGGCCTTGGCAATGGTGGCGGAGCCGCGGCTGGCCCACGCGGACAGCGTCCAGTCCTGGGGCTGGAACATCTACGGCCAGATCGGCGACGGCACCACGGGCAACAATCGCACCACGCCCTACGCGATTCCGAGCCTGTCGATCAATGCCACGGGCGTTTCCGCCGGACAGTATCACAGCCTCGCCGTGCGCAATGGCGCGGCCTATGCCTGGGGTCGAAACCTCTACCGCCAACTGGGCGATGGCACGATGACCGACCGTCTTACGCCGGTTGCGGTGTCGGGTCTATCCACGAACGTCACCGCCGTCGCCGCTGGCGGGCAACACAGCCTGGCCATCTGCAACGGGGCTGTTTACGGCTGGGGGGACAACGGCACGGGGCAGGTCGGCGACGGCACCACCACGCTGCGGGCCACGCCGGTTGCCGTCAGCGGCCTTTCCAGCGGCGTGACGGCCATCGCCGCCGGCTACCAGCACAGCCTGGCCATCCAGAACGGCGGAGCCCTGGCCTGGGGCTATGGCCTGTTCGGGCAGCTTGGCAACGGGAGCACGGCCACACTGCTTGCCCCCACGCCGGTGAGCGGGCTGTCCAGTGGCGTGACGGCCATCGCCGCCGGCGAGAACCACAGCCTGGCGGTGCGCAACGGGGCGGCCTACGCCTGGGGGTACAACGTCAACGGCCAGCTGGGCGACAACACCACGACCAACCGCAGCACGCCGGTTGCGGTGTCGTTCCTGTCCACCGGCGTCACGGACGTCGCCGCCGGCTACTGGCACAGCCTGGCGGTCAAGGATGGCGGGGTCTGGGCCTGGGGCGACAACGCCTATGGCCAGCTCGGCGACGGCACCACGCTGGACCGTTTTCGGCCGGTGCGCATCGATCCCATCAACCTCACGGACATCGTCGCCGTGGCGGCCACGGCACGATCCAGCTTCGCTCTCTCGGCCGACGGCAGCCTGTGGGTCTGGGGCGGCAACGGCGCCGGCGAGCTGGGCTTCGGCAATACGACGCAGTACCTGACGCCCCAGCACCTGCTGCCGCCCGAGGGCTACATCTTCACATCCATCGATGGCGACGGCATGGGCAGCCATGTGCTGGCGACGCTGGCGGTGGTGCCCGAACCGGCGATGGCTCTCGCCGGCGGCATCGTCCTGGTGGGGTGTGGCCTTTGCCGCCGACGCCCGTCGCGGCGATGATGCGGCCCTTGCTTTTGCCCATGCCCCCTCGACAGGTTACAGTAAAGTGCTGGGCCCAATGATGGGGGCCTGGGGGTGTTGCGCGGGCCGCGGCGGTCTGTGGTAGAATCGCCCCCCGGCAAAGTTGGTCGCCGCTGGCGCCCTGACGCGCTGAGGTTCCATGGCCGTCGATTCCCAATCCAGTTCCGCCTCGACCCCGTGGCCGGCGCTTCTTCCGCTGGGCCACCACGCGGGCAAGCCGCCGATCCCGCTGAACCGCAACGTCACGCTGGTCGGCTCCCGCAGCAATGCCCATCTTCATCTGCTTTCGCGATCGGTCAGCAAGGCCCACGCGCTGATCGTGGTCTGCGAGAGCGGCGCGTATATTCGCGACCTGGCCAGCCGCACCCACACGCTGGTCAACAACGAACCGATTCGCGAGATTGACCTGCGCGACGGCGACCTGTTGCAGATCGGCTCCTTCACCTTCCGTTTCAGCGCCGGGGCGGTCCTTCGTCGCCCGGGGCGAATCGCCGCCCATGTGCCGGCCGTCCTCGACACCGACGACGGACAGCAGTACGTCATCCGCGAACGCACCCTGCTGATCGGGCGGCGACCCACCAGCGACCTGCCGCTGCTCCAGGAGTCGGTCTCCACAGCCCACGCGGTGATCTTCGCCATGGACGGTCGGTGGTTCCTTCGCGACCTGGGTTCGCGAACGGGGACGTTTGTCAACGACGCCAACGTCCGCAAGGCCGAACTGGCCCCCGGCGATGTAATTCGCATCGGAGAAACGGAGCTGCGTTTCGGCCTGGCGACGGCCGAGATGCTTGCCCCCGAGGAAGCGGCCGACGCCGCGGCGCTGGCCGGCTTGGCGCCGGGCCTTCCCGGCGGGGAGCGGGAGGAGGCAAGCCAGCCGCCCGCCCCGCCGGCGTTGGAGCAGGCCGTCGCCGAGCCCGCCGAGCCGTTGCCGCCGACCGGCTGGCATCGCCCGCTGCCGGTGGTTCGTCCGCCTCTCGTCCAGGAGACTGCCCCCCAGCAGGTCGTGCCACAACCGCCCAGCGACGAGGTAAACCTCGAGGCCGAGGAGCCGCAGAGGCTGGGCGAGGTGCCTTCCCAAGGCGAGCGGATGAGCGCCACGGGCACCTACGCCGATATCGATGCCGCCGTACGGGCTGCCCAGCCGCTGCCCATGCCCGAGCCGTCGCTGGACGAACTGGACGAGCACGAAGTCCCCGAGGAAGTGGCGGCGGCTGACACCGCGCTGGCGGCCACTCCGCCCGCGTCGCCGGCCGAACCCACTGTCCCCGTGGAGGTCCAGGAACCCGCCGCGGTCGAAGTGCCCTTGGAGCGCCGCGAGCAGGAGCCGCTGCCGCCGATTCCCGTGGAGGTCGAGGAACCGCCGCCGCCCGTGCCGCTGGTGGCGGCCCTGCCGCCGGAGCCCGCGTCGCCGGCCGAACCGCTGGCATTGGAGCCGCTCGCCGAGCAAATGCCGCCGGAACCGGCCCCGGTCGAACCCGCCGCGGTCGCCGAGCCCGAGCCAATCGATCTGGCGCCGATCGACGAACCTCTGCCGCCGCTTGCGCTGTCTGTGGAGGAACCCTCGCTCGCGGCAAGCCAGGAACCCCAGCCGCCCCCGCCGCCATCACCGCCGCTGCCGGAAGGCCGCGTGGAAGAGCCCGCCCCCGGCCCGCGTCCGAGCCGGCCGGCCACCTGGGGCGAATGGATCAGGGCCGTCGAGCCCGCGGCGTTGGCCACCGCCGCCGCTGCGGCGCCCGGCCCCGCTGGCGAGGCGCAACGGCCGGCCCAGCCTCCGCCGCCGGTCGAGCCGCGAGTCTCGCCGTTGAAGTTTGACGAGCCACCGCCCGAACCATTGCCCTTCGCCCTCGAAACGCCCGCGGAGGAGCTGGTGCTGTCGCCGGAAGATGCCGCGGCCAGCATCATGGAAGAGCTCCGCAAGGTCGAAGAACAGGCAGAGCGAGAGCTGGTTTTCTCGCTGGACGAGGAACCCCCGGCCCCGCCGATGGCGCTGGTTGCCGAGCCTCCTCCCGCGCCCGCCCTGGACCTGGAGAGCGGCGACCGCGAAGCGGCCCGCCAACCCGTGCTCTCGCTGGAGGAGCCGGCCCCGCTGGAGATGGAGGCTCCGGTCCAGCTGCCTGCGCAGGAGCCTGTGCCTGCGCTTGAGCCCCCGGCAGCGGAGGCGCCGGCGGCCACGGGCGGCGTTGCGCCGGCATTGGAGCCCACAGCCGAGGTGATCGAGGCAACGGTGCCCCTGCCGGAATCGGCACAGAGCCTTGAGGCCGCTCTGGATGCGCCGCCGACTGAGCCGGCCGCTTCGCCGCCGGCCGCTCCCGATTTTGACACGGTGGCCCGCGAGATGTCGTCATTGGATGGCGGTTTGGCCGGCCCGCCAGTGGAAGAGCCCTCACCCGAGGTCCAGGCGCGGCAGACCACGCAGGCCGAACCGCAGGTGCCTCAGCCGGCGGGCATCCCCGAGCCGGTTGGGCAGCCGCCGCAGGTCACGACGGCCCCCGAGCCGACGGAACAGCAGACGCAGGCCATCGCCCAGCAGACCATCGAGCCGCCGCCCGAGGAGTTTGATTCGGTCATCGATCAGACCCTGTTGCAGCAGGCGTTGGACGAGCTCTCGCAAGCACAGCGCGAGCCGCCGCCCGTGGAGCAGCCGCCCGCCCCGCCGGAGCCGCAACCCCCGGCGGCCCAGCCCGCGGCGGAAACGGCCGCGGCGCCGCCTGAGCCGCCTGAACAGGAGCCTTCGGAGCCGCCCTATGACGAAGCGGCCTTGGAGGAAGCGCTGGCGGCACTGTCGGCGCCGTCGCCCGGGCCGGAATCCGAAACTCAGCCGTCAGCCGTCGCGGCGCAAACGCCCGCCGCTGAGCCGACACCGCAGGCAGTCCCGCCGCAGCCTCAGGCGCAGGACCAGGCGGCATCCCCGGGCGCGGCACCCAGCGAGTTTGACAAGTTGATGGAGGATCTGTTCGGCTGGGCGGCGACTCCGAAGGTGACTCGCCCGGCCCGCGGCGTGTCGGCCCCGGGGCCTGCGCCGCAGTTTGTGCCCATGCCCGCGCCGGCCTCCGCCGCTGCGGCTGCGCCTCCGCCGGCGCAGTGCCCCGTGCCGGAAACTCCACCCGCCGCATCTGTGTCCCCCGAAGTGGAGAAGCCGGCGCAACAGTCGCCCGCAGGCAATGCCGACCGGCAGATCCCGCCGCCGGAACCTGCGACCGTCGCCGAGCCTGTGGCCGAGGCGCCCCAGCCGTCGCGGGTTGCGCCCCGGCCGCCTCCAGCGGCCGCGCCGCCCGCGGCGGCAGGCGTGACGTTCTCCGGCGAACAGGCGAGTTTTCTGGGCGGTGTGCCGCTGAACCTTCGGCCCGCGGCGGGCCCTCGCGGGGGGCGAGGTCAGCGAGGCGGGCGTGGACCGGCGACGGACTATGCCCAGCGCGAGGTGGATGTCTTTTCGGAGATGCCCATCGCCGGGCCCGAGGTTGAGAAGGAACTGGGCGAGATCACCAGCGACATCGACGATGCGCTGCTAAGCAGCGAGCTGGGCATGGCCGGCGGCCAGTCGCCGTTTGCCGATGCGGCTCCGCCGACGGTGCGTCCATCCGGTCCGCAAGGGGGGACGATGACCGTCGCACCGGGGGTGACCGACGCCGCGGTGCAGCCGCCCGCGGAGCCTTGGCCGGACCAAGCCCAGCGAGGAGAGGCCCGGTCGGCGTCGCGTGAGGCGCCTCGCCCCGCTGCGGTTGGGGCGGCCGGCTGGACGCCCTCGCGGGCCGCGGCCCCACCGCCCCGTACGCGGAGCCGGCTGGTGCTGCTGGTGGTGCTGATGCTCCTGTGCATGATCGCGGCGGGGCTGGCGGTGCTGTATTACTTCCGCCCGACGATCACGGTCACGGGCAGGATGCACTTCGACCGCCTGGGCATGCTGGATGCGCTGGCCCGACGGGCGTTTCAGAACGAACAGGAGCTGCGCCTGGGCAACGAGGCCCGCAAGGCAGCCGCGGCGCAGATAAGGAACAACGGCCTTTCGCCGGGATTCCTGGCCGACGTTTCCCAGTTCAATGCGCGTCGGCGCGTGGAGTGGACGAGGGCGGATCCGGTCCAACCTCGCGGCACGATGACCTTCACGTTCGTGGGCCAAGACAGCGACGATCCGCAACGGGTGCAGGCGCTGCTCCAGGCGCTGTATGCCTTGGAGGACAACCAGGCCTATTTGCGCAAAGCCCAGGAAACCCGGCACCGCATCGCCGAACTGGAGCGGCAGCAAACGTCGGCCGAGGCCAGCGCGAAATTGCTGGGCGAGCAGGTGCGCGCGGAACGGGCGGCCCTGGACGCCGACCCCAATGATGCCCAGATCCGCGCGCTGCGGGAGGAGGTGGCGCGCCTGGAGCAGACCTGGCTGGCGGCGATGAACCAGCGCCAGGCCCTGCAGGCCGAGTTGGACCAGTTGCAGCGTGCCGCTGTTGCGGCGCCCGGCACGATGCCCGCGGCGGACAACGACGCGCAACTGGCGGCGATGCTCAAGCAACTGGAGCAGCTCAACACGCGACTGGCCGGCTCTCGGGGCACCGCCGATGAGACCGCCGCGCGGGCCCGTAGGGCGCTGGACGCGAGCATCGAGGAGTTCCACAGATCGTTGGAGACGGCCCAGGCGGTGCTGAAGGATTCTCCGGCGCTGGCCGCGTACGTCGCCGCCGCCCAGCGGCTGCATGAGGGCACCCGCAAGCTCGCCGGCGACCTGATCCAGCGGCAGCAGAAGCTCCAGGAGGAACTGGCCGGCTACAAACAGCAGCTCGACGAACAGATGGAAGTCCGCCGGCGGGAAATGTGGGAGCAGGATCCGGAACTGAAGAACCTGCAGCAGATGCTGGAACTCAAGACCCGCGAATACAACGCGGCCGTGGCCAGCCACCTGGACAAGGAATCGCAGCAGCGCAAGGCGGAAATCGACGAGATCGGCCAGCAGATCCGAGCCCGGCGGCTCTCCCTGGGAGAGGACAAGTTCTACACCAAGGCGATCCAGGATATTCAGCACATCATCGCCGGGCTGGAGCGGCAGTTGGCCGATGACCGCAAGCAGACCGAGGCGATGATGGCCGGGCTGGAAAAGGAACTGGCCGCCACGTCACCGCAGGTAGAAAAGCTCCCCGATGAGCAAAAGGCCCTGGCCGCCCGGCTGGCCGAGAAGGTGTCGGCGATGAATGCGGCCCGTCGCGCTTATGCTCAGGCGGTTGCCGCGCAGGACGGTTCGGGCACGGTCGCCGCCGAACTGGAGTCCCAGATCCGCGTGCTGGAGGGCCAGATCGAGGCCCGCAAGCGGGAACTGGCCGCCGCCGCAGCGGGCCGGTTGACGCAGGAGCAGCAGCAGAAGCGGATCGCGGCCATTCAGCAGAAACGCACACAAATGGAGGCAGCCCGGCAGCAGGAGTCGGCCGCTCAGGCCGCCCACCGCGAAAAGCAGCAGGCCCTGACCGCCGCGATGGCCCGCGGCGAAGGTTCGCGGGCCCAGCGGGAGAAGTTCGAGGAACTGGTCCGCCAGCACGATGCGGCCGAGAAGGAACTGAAACGTCTCGTCAGCGAACTGAACGAAGCCAAGGCGTCCTACGCTGCGGCCGTCGAACCGCTGGCGCCCGAGAGCGTCAGCTTCACACGGCACGAAGGCCGCCGCGCCATCTACGCCGGCGGCGCGGTGGTCGTGGTGGCCGTGGTGTTCGGCGTGCTGATCCTGGTGCTGGTGCCGCCGGGCAGCCGACAGCAGTCCGCGGCCGTCGAGCAGACCGAGGAGTTGGAGCTGGAGGAACCTGCCGACCCGTTCGGCCCGGACGAGCCCCAACAGCCGCCCCTCTCCAACGAGCCGGGGCGTTCGGCCCGTGTCTGACGCCCCCGATGGCAACGTCCTGTCTTCCGCGGGGGTACAATGCGGAAGATGCAGTATGCGCGGATAGGGCTGATCTGCGTGGTCGTCGCGGCCGCGGCGCAGGGCGGGGCTGTGCGCACGATCGACGGCAGAGTCCTCGAGGGGGACCTGTCGTTGACGGCCGACGGCAAGCTCCTGGTGCGGACGCGCAGCGGCGGCGAAACCCGACTGGACACGTCCGCCATTCTTCGGGCGACGTTTCACAGCGATGCGGCCGCCGACCGCCCGCCGGCGGAGCGGCCTGCCGCACCTCAGCCGTCGCCGCGAGCCTTCGCCAGCCAGGACATCGGCCGCCACCGCGTGCCGGGCCGCACCAGCATTCAAGGCGAGAAGTTCATCATCCAGAGCTCGGGCGTGGACGACGGCGGACGAGATGGCACGCATGGCGACGATGTGCGTTTCGTTTACCAGACGCTGCGCGGCGACGTTCAGATCCTTGCCCAGGTCACCGGCCTGCCCAACGAGGGCGGCGGGCGCGCCGGGATCATGATCCGCCAGGACCATCGCCCCGATTCGCCCGGCGCCATGGTCTTCCTGACCGGCAGTCATGCGGGTTTCCAGCATCGAGCGGTTCGGGGCGGCGATCTCCAGCGCACGGAGAACGAGCTGCGAGGCATCGGGTGGCTGCGGTTGACCCGCGACGGCAACCGGCTCACCGGCCACTTCTCCAGCGATGGCGCCACATGGCGCCAACTGGGCAGCGCGGATGTGAACCTTCAGGGAGACATGCTGGCCGGCCTGGCCGTCGCCGGCCGCCGACCCAACACGCTGTTCACCGCGGTCTTCGAGAATGTGCTGATCTCGGCGGTGGCGGCCGCGGCTCCGGCCGACATTCATCCGTCTCTGCAAAGCGGCCTCGTCCTGCGGAGCGGCTCGGCCCTCGCCGGCGAGATCCGCAGCGCCGACGAGTCGGCCGTGCGCCTCGCTCGCCGGAACCAGCCGGAACGATCGGTGCCGCTGACCTCGGTGGCCCGCATCGTGTTCCGCCCCGTGGCCCGCCGGCAGCTGGCTGAGCTTCCCCCGGGCCGCAGCGGCGCGCTGCTGACCAACGGCGACTTCGTCGATGGGCAGTTCCGCGGCATGCAGGGCGGGCGAGTCGGCATCGACTCGGTGCTGTTCGGGATGCGCTGGCTGGAGCCGAATCGCGAGGTGGCGGCGGTCCTTCTCGGCCCGCGGACCGCCTCGGCGGCGGAGCTGGAGCTGCTGGCCGACGATGGCTCGGTGCTCCAGCCGCGGTCGATCCAGGTGCTGCCCGATGCGCTGGTCGTGGAGGACGCCGGCTTCGGCAAGTTGAGGCTGGCGCCCGAGGAGGTTTTCGAGCTGCGGGCCGGGGCGGCGCGGTTTGTGCAGCTGGCCGACATCACGCCGGCGTCGGTGCAGACGGCCGCGCGCATCGGCGTGGGCTTCGTGCCCGACGGCTGCGTCGGCGGCGTGCCGATGAGCCTGGGCGGACGGGCGATGGAGCGCGGGCTGGGGGCGGCGGCGGGCACGCGCATCACCTATGCGCTGGACGGCACTTACCGCACCTTCACGTGCCGCGCGGGCGTGCCCGACCGGATCCTGCCGGTAGCACAGATGCGCTTTCTGGTGCTTCTGGATGGCAGGCAGGCGTACTGCAGCCCGCCGCGCAACAGCCTCGATGAACCGCTTTCCATTGCCATCGCCCTGGCCGATGCCAGGACGATCACGCTGGTCGTCGAATCCTCCGACGGGTCGTTGCCGGGGGCATCGGGCCTCTGGGGTGATCCGGCGCTGGTTCGATAGATGCATGAAAGGCAGCGAACCATGAACGATCGTGCCGCAGTATGTCTGCTCGCCGGGCTGCTGGCGTTGTCCGCGGCCGCGCACGCCCAGGACCGGGTTCTGTCGGCCAAGTCCGGGCAGGTGGACGTGAAACTGTTCATCCCCGAAGAAACCAAGGTGCTGCGCGGGTTGTTGATCCACGCGGCCAACTACACGATGAACCCGCAGGACCGCTGGGCCGAGCTGTGCCGGGCGATGGGCTGGGCGCACGTGGCCCTGAACATCGACCGCAACGCCAACAACCGCCCGACGAAGCTGCGCCAGGCGATGGATGAGATGCTCAAGCAATGGGCCGCCGAGGCCGGCCACCCGGAACTGCCCAACCTGCCGCTGATGGGTGTGGGCCACTCGGCCGGCGGGATGGTTACGCCGACGATGCTCAAGACCCCCGAGCGCACCGTCACCAGCTGCGTGAGCTGCGGCTGGATCGCCGACCCGAAGAAAACCGCGCCGGGCACCGAGAACATCCCGATGCTCTTCACCATCGGGGCGATCAACGACGCCTTCAACATGGTCCCCGGCGTGGAAGGCAACTTCTATCCGGCGCGGCTGGCCGGCCGCCCCTGGGCGCTGGGGTTCATGTGGGATGCGGCCCATGACTTTGCCAACTCCGCAACGCTGTTCGTGCCGTGGACGGTGGCCGTGTACAACGCCCGCGTGCCGGCCGACTGGGACCCGCTGGCCGGCCCGCCGAAGCTCAGGGACATCCGTCTGGAGGACGGCTACCTGGGCGACTGCACGACCTGGGACACCACCTGGCCGACGATCAGCCGGTACGCACAGTTCAAGGGGGATATCTCGCGCACGGTCTGGCTGCCCGACCAGGCGACCGCGTTCGTCTGGCGGGCGTTTCAGTCCAAAGGCGCGCCGGTGGTGCTCCAGGCCGCGGCCGAGGACGGCTCGGCCAGGCTCGGCGAATACAAGCCCAAGGCCGAGCGCGGCATGATGGTCAATCCGGGCATCGCCATCGTGATGGAGGTGAGCGTGGCCGAGGGCACGGCGATCAGGCGAGTGCAGTTCTACGAAGGCGACCGGCTGCTGGGCGAGTCGGCCGCGGCGCCGTGGCGTTTCGTGTGGCGCGACGTGAAGCCGGGAGCCCACGCGGTGCTGGCGACGTGGGAGGCGGCCGACGGCAAACCCGGTACGACAACCCCGGCCCTGGTGGTGGTCCGGGGCAAGGCGCGATGATGTGCCGATTGCGGGCGGCGGGCCTCCGGGCGTAGAATAATTCGCCAAGCGAGGGAACCATGGCAACGGCAAGGAAAAAATCGGGCTCAAGCGCAGCGAAGGCCTCCGCTCCGAAGCGCACCGCCCCGCCCAAGGCGGCGCCCCCGGCCGAGGCGCCGCTGGTCGATACCAGCCTGGCCGCTCAGGCCGCCGCCCGGATGATCCTGGGCAAGGCCAAACTGGGCGAGGCGGCACTGAAACCTGCAACCACAGAAAAGGAGTCCGGGGTCTTTAAGCAGTTGAAGCAGAGCGTCAACAAGCCGGCCGCCGCCGCTCTGGGCGACGCCCACCCCCACCTGACCCAGACCCCGCGCGGACACTCCGTGCTGGATCGCCTCAACCGCCCGCAGCACAGCCAGACCCTGGGCGGCTTCAACCGCGCCGGCGTGCCGCGGCGCACACCGGGATAGCCGGCGCTGGCGGGCTCCCATGCTCCAAACCATCGCCTGGACCGGCCACTGCGTTCGCTTGCTCGACCAGACGCGCCTTCCACTGGAGACCGTCCATGTGGACATCGCCGACGAGAAGCAGATGTGGGATGCGATCCGTCGGCTGGTGGTGCGAGGGGCGCCCGCCATCGGCGTGGCGGCCATGTTTGGCGCGTACCTGGGCGTGAAGGACTTCCGCCGGCCCGACTCGGACCTCTATGCTTTTTACGATCACCTGAACAAGGTGATCGACTATCTGGCCACGGCCCGGCCGACGGCCGTCAACCTGTTCTGGGCCCTGGACCGCATCCGCCGGGTTGCCCGCGAGGCCGGCCGCGATACCGCCGCTGCTCGCCCGCAGGATGCCATCGAGGTCATCAAGCAGCGCATCCTCTCCGAGGCACGCCTGGCGCTGGAGGAGGACCGCGCTGCCTGCCGCTCCATCGGCGAGCACGGCCTGTCGCTGCTGGCCGGCATCGCGCGCACGCCCATCGAGATCCTGACCCATTGCAACGCCGGCGGCCTGGCGACGGTGCAGTATGGCACAGCGCTCTCGCCGATCTACGTGGGGTTTGAGCGCGGCATGAAGTTCCACGTCTGGGCCGACGAAACCCGGCCGCTCTTGCAGGGCAGCCGCATCACGGCGTTTGAGCTTCACGCCAACGGCATCCCGGTCACGGTCATCTGCGACAACATGGCCGCCACGGTCATGGCCCAGGGGAAGGTGGATGCGGTGATCGTGGGCGCGGACCGCATCGCGGCCAACGGCGATGTGGCCAACAAGATCGGCACGTTGGGCGTGGCGGTGCTGGCGCGGCACTTCGGCGTGCCGTTCTACGTGGCCGCCCCGACCAGCACGATCGACCCGGCCACGCCGGATGGCTCGCACATCCCCATCGAGCAGCGTGACACCGCCGAAGTGTCCAATGGCATGGGCCGGCAGACCTGCCCGCCGGACGTGGCCATCTACAACCCGGCGTTCGACGTGACGCCGGCCGAACTGGTGACGGCGATCATCACGGAAAAGGGCGTGCTGGTTCGGCCCTATGGCCCGGCGCTGGCAGGGGTGAAGGCGTAGGGCGGTTCACCGGCCGCCTTCTCTGGTTGGCCCCCGCCCGACACAGCCGGCCCTACACGTTCGCACATTTCTCCATCGCCTGCCGCAGGTCCTCAATCAGGTCCTCGGCATCCTCCACGCCCACCGACAGGCGGATCGTGCCGTCGCTGATGCCGGCGGCCTTGCGCTCCTCGGGGCTCAGGCCCGCGTGGCTCATGGTGGCCGGGTGGCACGCCAGCGACTCCACGCCGCCAAGGCTCTCGGCGAAGATGAAGATCTGCATCGCCCGCACGAACGCATCCGCCTGGGCCAGTCCGCCGGGCAGGTCCAGCGTGACGATGCCGCCGAAGCCGCCGTTCATCTGCTTTTTCGCCAGCGCGTGCTGGGGGTGCGTCTTGAGGCCCGGGTAGATGACGCGAGTCGGCAGCTTGTGCCCGGCCAGGAACTCGGCCACGCGCATGGAGTTGTCGCAGTGGGCCTTCATCCGCAGCGGCAGCGTCTTGACGCCGCGCAGCGTCAGCCAGCAGTCAAACGGCGCCGGCACGCCGCCGGCCGCGTTCTGGTGGAAGGCGATCTTCTGGTGCAACTCGTCGTCGCTGGTCACCACCGCCCCGCCAATGACATCCGAGTGCCCGCCGATGTACTTGGTGGTGCTGTGCAGGACGATGTCCGCCCCCAGTTCCAGCGGCCGCTGCAGGTACGGCGAGGCGAACGTGTTGTCCACGACGAGCTTCGCGCCGGCCCTGTGCGACAGGTCGGCGACGGTGGCGATGTCCACTAGCTCCAGCAGCGGGTTGGTGGGCGTCTCCAGCCAGACCATCTTCGCCGGCCGGGAAAACGCGCTGGCCAGGGCGTTGGGCTGATTGAAGTCCACATAATCGATCTGGATTTGCCGCGGGCGGTAGATGGACTCAAACAGCCGGAACGTCCCGCCATAGATTGCATCGCCGGAGATGATCCGATCGCCGGGGCGCAGGATCGACAACACCGCGTCAGTGGCGGCCAGGCCCGAGGCGAATGACATCCCATGCTTGCCGTTTTCCAGCGCCGCCAGGCACTGCTCCAGCGCCGTGCGAGTGGGGTTGCCGCTGCGGGTGTACTCGTAGCCGCGGTGCTTGCCGATGCCGTCAAATGCGAAGTTGGCGGTCTGGTAGATGGGCACGTTGACCGAGCCGGTGGTGCGCTCGGGGTCCTGGCCCACACGTATGGCTTTGGTGGCGAACTTCATGGCGGCGAATCGTCCTGGGCCGCCCGGCCCACGTCAACTGCCAATTTCCCCGCGGATTCTCCTGTCCGCTGGATCGGCAATTGGACCTTCACCACGGCCGTCTCTTGCCATCCCTGGGCATTGACAGCGGATTTGAGGATCAGTTCCAGCACGGCCCGGCCCTCCTCGACCGAGTGGATCGGCCGGCGGCCTTCGCGCAGGCAGTCGGCGAAATGCCCGATCTCGGCCTCGAAGGTGTCCACCGGCGCGAACGTCCGCTTGGATGGCTCATTGAAGCCGGTGGGCAGCCAGTACATCGTGTCGCCCGAGCCGAAGACCTGTCCCTTCTCGCCGATCACGTGGATGTGGTGCGTGCCCCACGGCAGGGCAAAGCCCCAGCTGGTCAGGATCTCCCCGATGGCGCCGCTCTCGAAGCGCACCTGCACGCTGGCGGTGTCCTCGCCGTCGATGGGGCAGCGGAACCGGCCCATGGTCGCCCGCAGGTCGGCGACCGGCGAGCCGGCCAGGTGCAGCAGCCGGTAGCTGGGGTGATAGCCCGTGTCGATCAACTCGCCGCCGCCCTGCGTCTTCATGTCCGCCCGCCAGCCCCAGCCCTGGCGCGTGTTGCGCCCGGCGAAGCAGTCCTGGCTGCGGAGCCAGAAGACCTTGCCCAGGGCGCCCTCGTCGATCATGCGCTTGGCCTCCTGCACCACCGGCATGAACAGCTGGTTGTGGGCCGACATGTACGTCACGCCGGCCTTCTTCACCGCGGCGGCGATCTGGTCGGCCTCGGCCAGCGTCATGCACATGGGCTTCTCGCAGAGGATGTGCTTGCCGGCGGCGGCCGCATCCAGGATCGCCGGCGCGTGCAGGTGGTGCGGCAGGCACAGGTCCACCGCGTCGATCTGGTCGCCCATCTGCGCGAGCATTTCCTTCCAGTCCGCGAACTGGCGCGATACCCCGCCCAGTTGGTCGCTGCGCCTGTTCATGTTTTCGGCCGACACATCGCACAGCGCCACGACCTTGATCTTCTCGGCATGCTTGAGGAACCCGCGGACGTGCCCGCCGGATATCCCTCCGCAGCCGACCAGCGCCACCCGCACCACGCCCTGCACCGCTGCCATGTTCATGTCCTTTCGCAGGCGGGGCATTGTCGCGCCGCGGCCGGGCGATGCAACCTGGGCCTGTATTTTCTGGCTACTTTTCTCCGGATTTTTCTTGCTTTCCGGGAATTGCCGATGTTTAATATGGAGGTAGTAACCCGCCGATGCCCGCCTTCCGCGGGCCGGCCGGTCGGATGACGCGGTGCTGTGAACCTGGCAACGACAAAGTCCCCGGCGGTGTTCGTCGGGGTGAACCATAGTCGCGGCAGACGGGTTTGCGCGAGGTCGGACGGCTGGCTGCATACGTAACCGATACGCCATCATTCATTCATCCAGGCCCCGCCCCCTTCGCCTTCCAAGCCTGCCCGACGCTTTGACAAAGGAGCTGCGCCGTACATCCGCCGGCGACGCTGCCGGCGCATCGGCCGACGCGGTTGACGGTCCGTAAGGCGGGTGGCGCCGCCCGCCGGAAAGGACCGCCCTGCCGCGTGGAGACACGGTGCGCGCAGCACACGGCGCCTCCGGAAGCATGGCGCGGCTCCGAGAAAGGAGCCTGCCATGAAACGCCTCACTGCACGCCGACAAGCCCCGGCGAAAATGGGCTTCACGCTCGTTGAACTGCTCGTGGTCATCGGGATCATCGCCCTGCTCATGGGCATCCTGCTGCCGGCGGTGCTGGCGGCCATGGAACGCGCCAAGCGCATGGCCTGTGCGGCCAACCTGCGGTCGATTGGCCAGGGCCTCATGCTCTACGCCAACGACAACCGCGGGCAGTTCCCCCGCACCCGCTACAACAAGGATGCCGACCTGACGGCCTTCACCGGCATCACAGGCTCGGACCCGTTTGCCGCCGGCGGGCCCGAGCACAACGACGTCACGGCCGTCCTTTACCTGCTGCAGCGAAACGCCGACATCGCCGTGGCCGTGTTCATCTGCCCCAGCGGCACCGCCGAGAAGGATAACCTGGGCGGCCAGGCGGTCAGCTCGCGAAGCAACCTGCAGGGCGTCGGGAACCTGAGCTATGGCATCGCCTGGCCATACCCGGTGGGCCCGGCGCTGGACGGCGGGTATCGGTGGGGCCAGGGCCTGCCGGCGGATTTCGCCATCGCCGCGGACATCGCCCACGGCGAGAAGTCCGCCGATGAGAGCCAGCCCAACATGTTCGCGGCCACAACGGAGTCGGCCACCAGCATGAAGGCCAACCGCCGGATGAACAGCCGCAACCACAACGGCGACGGCCAGAACGTGCTCTACGCCGACGGCCATGTGGAGTGGGCCACCTCGCCGTTTGTCGGGGTGAACCGCGACCACATTTACACCCACAGCGGCCAGTCCGACGGCGGGTGGAAGCTCAAGGCCGAATCGCCCCGCCACCCGATGGACAGCAAGCTGGTGCCGTGGACCAGGTAGCCGGCCAATGGACGGGGGCGCGGCTGATCCCGACCCGCTGCGCCCCCGCTTCGCTTCCCGGCGTGGGACCGCGCCCTTCAGCGCCGGGCCCGAAGCGGCTACATTGGGCCCGACGCCCATGGCCAAGCAACACGTCCAGTTCCTTTGCAGCAACTGCGGCAGCGTCCACGCCAAATGGATGGGCAAGTGCCCCGACTGCGGCACCTGGAACAGCCTGCAGGAATATCGCCAGCCCACGGCCGACCCGCGCAGCCAGGTGCGGCAAGGCGGCAAGCCCCCTACCGGCGACCTGGCCCAGGGCTCCGAGCCCATCGCCATCGGCGACATCACCGACGCCGACGCCGACGCCCCGCGCATCGCCTGCGGCATCGGCGAGTTTGACCGCGTGCTGGGCGGCGGGCTGGTCAGCGGCTCGGCGGTGCTGGTCGGCGGCGATCCGGGCATCGGGAAATCCACGCTGCTGCTGCAAGTGGCCGGGCTGCTGGCCAACCAGTGCCCGGTGCTCTACGTCACCAGCGAGGAATCGGCCCGCCAGACGGCGCTGCGGGCCTCGCGCCTGGGCGTGAAATCCAAAGGCCTGCTGGTCCTGGCCGAGACGAACCTGGAGCGCATCGTCAACCAGATCCACAAGGCCCAGCCCGCCGTCGTGGTGATCGACTCGATCCAGATGATCTACAAGCCCGCCCTGCCGGCCGCACCGGGGTCGGTCACGCAGCTGCGCGACTGCTGCATGGACCTGGTGTACCTGGCCAAGGCCACGGGCACCTGCGTGCTGTTTGTCGGGCACGTAACCAAGGAGGGCGTGATCGCCGGCCCGCGGATCATCGAGCACGTGGTCGATACGGTGGTGTATTTCGAGGGCGACCGTTTCCACACGCACCGGCTGATCCGCTGCGTCAAGAACCGTTTTGGCAGCACGCACGAAGTGGGGCTCTTTGAAATGACCGGCGGCGGCCTGCGCGAAGTGACCGACCCGGGCAGCTTGTTCGTCGAGCAATACGGCCCCGGCGGCCCGCCCAGCGGGTCGGTCATCACCGCCGCGGTGCAGGGCTCGCGGGTGCTGCTGGTGGAGGTGCAGGCTCTGACGGCGTCCAGCGTCATCGGCGCTGCCCGCCGCAAGGGCAGCGGCGTGAGCGGCGACCGCCTGGCGATGATCATCGCCGTGCTGGAAAAGCGAGCCGAGCTGCGCCTGGCGGCCGACGATGTGTTCGTGAACATCGCCGGCGGTGTGAAGGTGATGGAGCCGGCCATCGACCTGGCGGTGGCTCTGGCGATCGCCTCAGCGCACATGAACCGGCCACTGCCCGCCGGGACGCTGGCCGTCGGCGAGCTGGGCCTTGGCGGCGAAGTGCGCCCGGTGCCGCAACTGGAGCTGCGCCTGCGCGAAGCGGCCCGCCTGGGCTGCTCGCAGGCCATCCTGCCGCACGTCGGCGGCAACCTGCCCAAGCTGGGCGGCGTGGCCCTGCACGAGGTGCGACGGCTTTCGCAGGCGATGACGGAACTATGATTCCGGCGGTAGTGCCGCATTCGCCTCACCACAATGAACCACGCCCGCCGACGTCCGATATCCAAACCGGTTTGGCGATGTCGCCGGCTGGCCGACAATAGTTGAGAGGCCCAGGGCGTTGCAGCAGTGGGCTTGTGCCGCATGGTGCGCCAGAAAACCCGATGCGCATACTCCATGTCATCCACGGCCTGAACCCCGCGTACGGCGGGCCGCCGCGCATTGCGCTGAATCTGGCCGCGGCCCAGGCGGGATCGGGCAACGAAGTGCACTTGTTGTGTTACGAGAATCCGTCGGCCAGCAGCCAGATCGAGGCGATTATCCGCCGCATTGGATGCCACGACCGCGTTACGTTCCATTGGTTGCCGCCGCCGGGCGCCGTGGAGCGATACTTCGCGCGCGAGGCGCGGCAGTGGGCGCGGCGGTTCCTGGGTACCGCCCCGCCCGATATCCTGCACCTGCACAGCGTCTGGGATTCGCTGGTTCGCGTGGTTGCCGCGGAGGCGGCGCGGGCGGATGTTCCCTATGTCATCCTCCTCAACGGCATGCTGGACCCCTGGTCGCTGGCCCAAAAGCCACTCAAGAAGCGGCTCGCGCTGCTGGCGGCCTATCGCCGCATGCTCGACGGCGCTGCCGCCCTGCACTGCGGCAACGAGGACGAGGTCCGCGGCATCGCCCCGCTGAAGCTCAAGCCGCCGACGGCGGTGATCCCCAACGGCGTCGGCCCGCACGAGATTGCCATGCTGCCGCCGCGGGGAACTTTCGTCTCCGCACATCCGCGACTGGCCGGCCGGCGCTACATCCTGTTTCTCTCGCGTCTGCACTACAAGAAGGGCGTGGATGTGCTGGCCGAGGCGTTTGCCGGCTTCGCACCGCACCATTCGGATGTGGACCTGGTGGTGGCCGGTCCCGACGGCGGGGCGCAGCATGATTTTGAGCAAGCCGTGGCCCGTGCCGGTCTCCAGCAGCGCGTGCATATCACCGGCCCGCTCTACGCCGAGCAGAAGTGGGCTGTGCTGGTGGACGCCGCCTGCTTTTGCCTGCCCAGCCACCAGGAAGGCTTCAGCATGGCCATCACCGAGGCGCTGGCATGCGGATGCCCGCCGATCATCAGCGAAGGCTGCCATTTCCCCGAGGTGGCCGCGAGCGGCGCAGGGCTGGTCGTGCCGATGGAAGCGGGTGCCTTCACGCAAGCGTTCCTGCAGATCTTCGGAGAGCCGGGGCGCCTGGCTGAGATGAGCCGCCGCGCACGCGAACTGGCCCTTGCCCGCTACACCTGGCCGCTGATCGCGCAGCAGACGCTGGACCTGTACTCGTCCATTCTCGCGGGACGCCGGCAGCCGGCCGCGGCCGGTCGGTGCGCCTGCACGTCGTGGTGAGCGCGCCCGGTTCGGGCGCCGGGCCGGTCGATTGACATCGGCTGATCGGGGGCAATAGTGGGAGCCGCGCTGGCCGCGATGCGCGATGCGGGCGCGCCAGGCACATGGACATGGCACAACGACTTCGCGTACTTGCGCTGGCGGATCTGTGCAATCCGGCCTGGCCCTCGCTGCCGGTGGTGGGATACAAGTATGCCCGCGCCCTGGCCGGCAAGGTGGACCTGACGATCGTCACGCAGGTCCGCAACCGCCCCAACCTTCAGACCGAGGGCGTGGGGGGCGCCGCCGTTCACTACGTGGACACCGAGTACATCGCCAGGCCGCTTTTCCAGATGGCCCGGCTGCTGCGCGGGGGAAGCGACACCGGCTGGACCATCCAGATGGCGATGGACTATCCGTCCTATCTCGCCTTCGAGCGCGAGGCATGGAAGCGTTTTCGCGGCGATCTGCTGGCCGGCCGCTTTGACGTCGTTCACCGCATCACGCCCATGTCGCCGGCCCTGCCCAGCTACATGGCCGGCCGCTGCCCCGTGCCGTTCCTGCTTGGACCACTCAATGGAAACCTGCCCTGGCCGCGGGCGTTCACGGTCGAACTCAAGCGGGAGAAAGAGTGGCTCAGCCGAGTCCGCAGCGCCTACAAGCTGATGCCCTATCACCGAACGACATTCACGCGCTCCAGCGGCATCCTCGCGGCGTTCGATCACACCATCGCGGACATTCCGGCATCGTGTCGCGGCAAAACGATCAACTTCCCCGAGGTGGGCATCGACCCGGACCTGTTCTCTCTGCCCCAGCGGCCGCGCCGCGACAGGCTGACGGTTCTCTACGCCGGGCGGCTGGTGCCCTACAAGCTGCCGGAGATCGTCGTGCGGGCATTCGCGCTTAGCCCCACGCTGCGCCGACACAGGCTGGCGGTGGTCGGAGACGGCCCGGAGCGGGCCCGCCTCGAGCAGATCATCCACGAGCATCGCCTGCAGGACTGCGTCGAACTGCTGGGCCGGAAAACCCAGGCCGTCGTCGGCGAACTGATGCGCCAGGCGGAGATCTTCGCCTTCCCCTCCATCCGCGAGCTGGGCGCGGGCGTGGTGGTCGAGGCGATGGCGTGCGGCATGGCCTGTGTCGTCGTGGACTACGGCGGGCCGGCAACGCTGATCGCGCCGGATCGCGGAATCAAGGTGCCCCTGGGCACGTTCGAGCAGATCCTCCAGCGGTTCGTGCAGCATCTGGAGTCGCTGGTCAACGATCCCGATCGCGCCCGGCAACTGGGACTGGCCGCCCACCGCCACGCGATGGATTTCTATGCCTGGGACGTCAAGGCAGCCCGGACGCTGGAGATCTACCACTGGCTTCTGGGTCGCAGGGCGCAAAAGCCCTCGTACTGGGGCGACGGCGGGCCGGTGGCTACCTCGTGTTGCTCCCCATCGGCGTGAGCACATTGCGGTTGCCGCGGCTGATGGTCAGCGGCACCCGGCGGCGGGGCTCTACCGGGCAGCGGGCGGCGAACTCATCGTAGAACTTGTTGATGAACGTCCGCGTGGCCCAGGCCGTGCCGTCGGCCAGGCCGCAGATCGTCGTGCCGGGCATGATGCCCTGGGTCTTTTCCAGTTCCAGCAGCATCTCGATGTCCGATGCCTTGCCGCCGCCGTCGAGGATGCGGTCGAGGATCTTGGCCATCCACGCCGAGCCCTCGCGGCAGGGCGTGCACTGGCCGCAGGATTCGTGGGCATAGAAACGCACGCAGTTGCGCAACGCCTCGACCATGTCGGTGTGCTCGTTCATCACGATCATGCCGGCCGTGCCCAGCCCCAGGCACCCGCCGCGGAAGCGCACGTCGTCAAAGTCCAGCCGGATGTCCAGCTGGTCGGGTCCCAGCACGCCCATGCTGATCCCGCCGCAGATGGCGGCCTTGTAGCGCCCGCCCTTCATGCCGCCAGCCAGTTTCTCGATGGCGTGGTACAGCGTGATGCCCAGCTCATCCTCATAGACGCCCGGCCGCTGCACGTGGCCGCTCATGCCAAAGAGCTTGGGCCCCGGCGACGAGGGCGTGCCCATGGACTTGAACCAGGCCGCTCCGCGCTCGATGATGTGCGGCACGCAGCAGAGCGTCTCGACATTGTTGATGACGGTGGGCCGGCCAAAGGCGCCGGCGATGGCCGGGAACGGCGGCTTGTTGCGCGGCCAGCCGCGCTTGCCCTCCAGGGCCTCCAGCAGGCCGGTCTCCTCGCCGCAGATGTAGGCGCCCGCGCCGCGGTGGACGTAGCACTCGAGCCGATAGGTGCTGCCCATCACCGAGTTGCCGAAGATGCCCCGCTCATAGGCTTCCTTGACGGCCCGCTCCAGCACCCTGGCCTGGCGGTGGTACTCGCCGCGGATGAAGATGTAGGCCACGTCGCACTGAGTCGCGAAGGCGGCGATGGCGATGCCCTCCAGCAGCTGGTGCGGGTCGTGGTCGATCAGGTAGCGATCCTTGAAGGTGCCGGGCTCGGATTCATCCGCGTTGACGGCCAGGTAGTGCGGGCCGTTCTTCTCCTTGGGGACAAACGACCACTTCTGCCCGGCCGAAAACCCCGCCCCGCCGCGACCGCGCAGGCCGGAATCGGTGACCGTCTTGATGATGTCGGCGGGCGTCATGGCCAGGGCCCGCTTGAGAGCCACATATCCCCCGGTGGCGACATAGCCGTCATACCAGACGAGCTTGCGCTGGCCGGGGTCGGTCGGAATGCGCTTGGTGAGGATGGGTTCGGAGAAAGCCATGGTTGCGAGTTGTGAGTTGCGAGTTGTGAGTTGCGAGCGGGATTTCTCATTCCACCGACATCGGTAGCGATCCGGTCATCTCCATTTGCTTTGCATCATAAAGCTCGATGAACTTTTCGACATCGCCGATGCTCCGGCGGCTGTGGCCGAAGGTCAATATGGCCGACTTGGCCCTGGCGTCATCATACCCCAGGACGCTCTGCTGGTAGGCGGCCGCCAGCATGCCCGTCCGCCGCACGCCCTGGGCACAATGCACCAGGACGGGCTGGTTCTTGGCGTCGGACACGACCGACAGGAACTGTCGGACATCGGCGGGCGTCGGCCAGCCACCCAGGGCGATGGGGATGCGGCATACGGCGATGCGGCGGTCCGCCAGAAACCGCAACTCCTGCTGAAACTGGGGCTTGCGTGCGTCAGACAGCTCGTTGTCGTCGATGAGACACACGACCGTTCGCGGCTTGACCCGCCGGATGGCGTTGGCGAACTCGCGCAGGCCGCGGTTGCCGGCGCGATAGAGCACGCCTTCCTGCACCGTGGCCAGATGGTAGGTCTGGAACCACTGCCGCCAGACCAGAAAGCCGACTACGGCAAGGACGCCGGCAACAAGCAGGTACCAAGTCATTCGCCGTCTCATCGACTTTGTGGCGCCAAGTTACCCAATCTCAACCCACGGCTCGCCTGCCTCCAGCAAGCGGAGGGCACTCTCGAACTTCTCGCCCAGAAGCACGTGCATTGCGGGCGTTGAGAGATTGCCGCACGTCAGCCGCAGTATCTGCGTCTTCGGGCGGCGTCAAACAGTTCACGGTCTGAGGCCCGCACCAAGTCCAGTTCCCGCACATGCTGGGCAATGACGCGGAAGCGGCTTCCCAGCCATGCGGCAAGTTCCGGGTCCAGGTGCGCATCGAGCCAGAACGTCATGCGGACGCCGCTACGAGCCTTGGGTGATCCATGTACCTGGCCGCATAGGCCAGGCATGCGCGGACGTCATCCGCCTCCAGGTCGGGCATCTGCTTCTGCACGTCGGCCGGCGTCAGGCCCTGCGCCAGCAACTCCAGCACATCGGTCACCGTGATGCGCAGGCCGCGAATGCAGGGCCGCCCCCCGCGCTTGCCGGGTTCCACCGTGATGCGTTTCAACAAGTCCATGGTCATGGATTGTACGCTGGGCAACTTCTATCCCCAATCTGCGCTCGGATCTTTATGCTGGTGCGGGTCATCCGGCAGCGCTGCCAGCACGGCGTCCAGTTTCTGCGGCGTCAGGTCCTCATACAGGACATCGTTGACCAGCACGGCCGGGGCCGTTCCGCAGGAACCCAGGCATTCCAGCTCCACCAGCGTGAACCGGCCATCGGCCGTGGTCTGGCCCGGCTCGAGGTTCAGTTTGCTGCGGATGTGGTCGGTCAGCCGCCGCGAGCCGCAGATCTCGCACGCCAGCGACCGGCACACCTGGATCAGGTACTTGCCCTTGGGCTTGAGCCAGTATTCCTCATAAAACGATGCCGTGTCCAGCACCTCGGCGGGGGACATCTCCAGAAACTCGGCCACCTCCACCAGCGCCTGCGGCGGAATCCAGCCGTGCTCGTGTTGGACCATGTGCAGGGCCGGCAGAAGGCACGCGCGTTTCGTCGGGTAGCGCGGAAAATACACCTCGCGCAGTTTCGCGCGCATGGCCTCGGAGAAAACCGGCTGATCCGACCGGGGAAACTCAGCGACGCGGCGATTCTCGGTAATCCACGCCATGGCCGCTTATGATAGGCGAAGACGCCCCCCGACGCATCAACGGGGCCGCGATTGCGGATTCCAGTCGTACTTCACGGCCGGGTCGCCGATGCAGTACAGGTGCGAGAGCGTGCGGATGAACACGCGGTTGCCGGCGGGGAACATCACCGTGTCGGCGTAGCAGCCGTGCCTGGGCCTCCCGCCCCAGCAGCCCCAGAACTTGTCGTCGGCCAGAAGCTCCGGCGCGTACTTTTCGTATTCCACGCAGCGGGGCATATTCAGCCCGCCCAGGATATTCCGGTCCGACAGCATTTTTGGCTTGGACGGGTCGCTCAGGTCCGCGCTCAGGAACGTAATCGTCACCTTGCCGTCAACGCGGCGGTCGCTCCAGGATGACACCGCCCTCTGCCACAGCAGCGTGTTGCCGGCCAGCACCGTGGACACGTGGCCAAAGCCGCCGCCCTTGCCGCCGCGTCCCTCGAACAGCGCCTTGCCCGTCTGCGGGTCGGCGATGTTGGGCTTGCCGTCGGTGATGATGCACCGCGGCGAACCCACGTAGCCGTAGTAGTCGCCCGGCGTGCGCTCATGGCGCCAGATCTCGGTGGCCGTCACCTTGTCCTCGGCCGTGAAGGCCAGGCGATACGCCACCAGCGGCGTGTTGACCGCATCGCCCTTGCAGCCCTTGATGACGATATCGCCCGGGCCGAAGATCGAAGGCCCGCCGGAGAGGCCTTCCTCGGCAAACGGCAGATATCCCAGCACCTTGCCGTCGCGGGCGCGAATGATGTTGCACAGGTTGGTGACGATCACATCAACCGGCTGGTTCTGCCACACCAGTCGCACGACCTTGTGCGAGCCGACGTAGTACCCGCCCTTCTTGCCGAACCGGTCGAAGTCGCCCTTCACCGGCGCTTCCCACACCACCTCGCCCGTGCGCTTGTTCAGCCCGCGCAGTTTCTCGGTCCCGCCGTGCATGTCCACCAGGATGTCGCCCGCCAGCAGCGGCGACTGGATCGTGTACAGCGACCGGCCCGTGCCGCCGCGCATGATCGACAGCGGCACGTGTTTCTGCCACACCACCTTGCCGTCCAGGTCATAGCACGCCGTCACGCTCTGCCCGAACGACACGTACACATGCCGGCCATCGCTCACCGGCACGGCCATCATCCACCCGATGAGGTTTCCCCAGGGCGTCTCCAGCGGCAGCGGGCCGCCGTCGGCCGGCCAGTGCTTCTTGAGGCTGGTGGCGATGGCCTTCTCCAGAGCTCGCAGATCCCTGCGGGCGGTGTCGGGAACCTGCGGCTTGCCGCCGGAAAGTTTGGGCAACGCTTCGCCATAGGCAGCCAGAGCCCTGGACGTGCGGGCCGCGGCGTCGTCGTAGCTCACCTCCGGGTCGAGCTGCCTGAGCGCTGCGACGCACCGCGGCAGGACTTTCTTCACGACGACGTCGATCTGCCCCGCGATTCCCGGCGCCTCGCCCTTGCCGCCGTGGATGGTCACGTATTCGTTGAAGTCGTAGATCACGTGGTACAGCAAGACCATCTCGTTGAGCTTCGCGGCCCGCTCCTTCTCCACGCCGGCCGCGCCGAAGATGTCTGCCGTGCGCGTCCAAAGGATCCTCCCGCTGTGCGCATCGACGCAGACGATCTGGTTGGGCTCGGCCGTGGTGAACACGCGGTCGCCCACGACGATCGGCTGGCTGTTGACCCACCCGGGCATCTCGGTTTTCCAGACGATGTTCGTGCCCTTGTCATCGACGGGCACGAGCACCTCCTCGGGCTTGTGGGGCGGGTTGGGCCGCTGCATCTTCGCCAGAGTGCCCTCGGCCCACGTCGTCACCGGAGTGGCCCCGGGGAAATCCCCGTTGCCGTCGCCGCGATAGCCCACCGGCCGTTCGGGCGAGGGGTAGAAATCGCGGTGGCCCAAAGGCACGTCGGCCGCGCGGGCCACACCCACCAGTCCCAGCACGCCGACGCCAAGCACAACCGTCCAGGCCTTGCGCAGGATCGTCCATCGCTCCACGAGAAACCTCCGTTGCTGTGAGCATAGATACACCTATCTCGACCGCCGCGCGCGCCGTCGATAGGATTAGCCTTGTGCGGCACGCCTACCCCATCATGCTGGACCTGAGCGAGCGGACGATCGTGATCGTCGGCGGCGGACAGGTGGCGGCGCGCAAAGCCCGCGGCGTGATCGACGGCGGAGCCACGGATGTCCGCTGCGTCGCGCCGACGTTCTGCGACCAGATGCCGTCCGGGGTGCGACGGCTGTCCGAACCCTTCGCCCCGCATCACCTGGACGGCGCGCACCTGGTCTTCGCCGCGACCGATTCGCCCCGGGTCAACGAGGAAGTGGTCGCCGAAGCCCGCCGCCGCGGCATCCTGGCCTGCCGCGCCGACGCCGATAACGACGGCGAGGCCGGAGATTTCGCAACCCCGGCCGTCTTTCGCGCCGGCAGCGTGACCGTGGCCGTTTCCGCCGGCGGAAGCCCGGCGCTGGCGGCGGCCATCCGCGACGACCTGGCCGGCAAGTTGCGGGGCGATCATGCAAGGATGGGCCTGGCCATGCAGTCGCTGCGACCGGTGATCCGCCGGCACGTCGCCGACATCGCCCTGAGGCGTACGATCTTCCGCGACCTGACCGGCCCCGATGCCATGGCAATTCTGCTGCGGGGCGGCGAAGAAAGTCTGCGGGCGTGGCTGATCGGCAGATACCCGCAACTTGCCGGCGCGAAGGCCGACAAGCCGTAGAAAACGAGCCATGACCGCGCTCCTCGCCGCCAGCACCGCTCCCGCGACATCCGCTCCCACGGCCGGGCAACTGGCCCTGCTGATTCTCTGCATCGCGCTGTTCGCCGCGGGCGGGCTGGTTTCCATGCTGAGGCTGCGCCGCGACCGCCCGGCCTTGCGCGCCGCCACCGGCGTCTGCATGTGGGGGGGCCTGGCCTGCGCCGTGGCCGTGCTGGTCTGGCACTCGGCCGGCCGGGGGTCGTGGGTGCCGCTGTCGGACAACTTCGAGGCCCTCACCTGGCTGGCGGTGCTGCTGGCGCTGTTGGTGGTTTATGTGCAGCGGACCCGCGGCATACCCGGCCTGGACTGGTTTGTGATGCCGATCGTCATCCTGCTTCTGCTGGCGGCGGGACATTTCGGCACCGCCGAGCACCACCCCTACGCCCGCAGCACCTGGACGTGGGTGCACCTGGCGACCAGCTACGCAGGCGCGGCGGCGTTCGCCCTGGCCGCGGCCGGCGGAGCCATGTACATCCTGGCCAGCCGGCGCCTGAGGCGCAAGGCGCCTCCGGGGCCGTTCCCGGCCAGCCTGGAGCGTCTGGAGCACCTGACGATGCACTGGGTGACGCTGGGCTTCGCCCTGCTGACGATCGGGCTGATCACCGGCGGGTGGATCGTATTTGCCGATCACAAGCACACGCCGCCGGCCAAGGTGGCGCTGTCGGTGCTGGCGTGGCTGGTGTACGCGGTGGTGCTGCACGCGCCGATCAACCCGCGGTTCCGCGGCCGGCGCGCCGCGGCGCTGTCGGTGTTCGGGTTTCTGCTGATGGTCGGCACGCTCATCGCCGTGCAGCTTCTTCCGGGAGGAGCGGGCTGATGCAGCGCCTGCTTCTGGTGGGACTGAACCACGCCACCGCGCCGCTGGAAATCCGCGAGCGTGTGGCCTTTTCCGCGCCGCAGCGGGCCGCGGCTCTGGACGCCTTCCGCGCGCGCTGGCCCCAGGCCGAGGCGGTGCTGCTGTCCACGTGCAACCGCGTGGAAGCGTACTTCGCCCGCCCAACCCACGGCTACCCCCGCTGGGAGGAAGTGGCCGATTTCCTGGCCGCCTTCCACGGCCTGTCGCCCCAGGTGCTGCGCCCCCACCTGTACCACAAGGCCGACCGTGATGCCGTCCTGCACCTGTTCACCGTGGCCTGTTCGCTGGACTCGATGGTGCTGGGCGAGACGCAGATTCTCGGCCAGGTGCGCGAGGCCTATGACGTGGCCTGTCAACACCGATCGGCCGGGGCGGTGCTGCATCCGCTGTTCCAGCGGGCTGTGGCCGTCGGCCGACAGGTGCTCACCCACACCGCCCTCGGCGAGGGCCGCGTGAGCATCGCCAGCGTGGCCGTCGATTACGCCCGCCGCGTGTTCGACCAGTTCGCCGACAAGACCGTACTGTGTATCGGCGCGGGAAAGATGGCATCGCTGGTGCTCAGGAACTTCTCGTCGCTGCACCCGGGCCGGCTGATTGTCTGCAACCGCGATCCGGACAGGGCCGCCGCACTGGCCGGCCGATTCGGCGCCGAAGCCCGCCCGCTGGAGGCACTCGATGAGCAACTGGTGGCCGCCGACGTGGTCATTTCCTCCACGGGCGCCACGGAGCCGATCCTCACCCGCAGGCGTTTCGAGCCGCTGGTGCGGCAGCGGCGATACCGGCCGATTCTCCTGATCGACATCGCCCTGCCGCGCGACATCGAATCAGCGGTGGGCGAGCTGGAGAACGTCTATCTCTATAACATCGACGACCTGCAACAGGTGGTCAGCCGGACCCAGAGCCAGCGGGGCGAAATCGCGGCCGAGGCCATCGCCCTGGTCCACTCCCAGGTCCGGGAGTTCGAGGCCTGGCACCGCGCCCGCGAGCTGGGCCCGCTGATCGAGCGGCTGTCGCAGCGCTACCACGACATCGCCCAGGAGGAACTGCAGCGCACGCTGCGCAAACTGGGGAACATCGGCGATGCGGAAAAGGCACATCTGGAAGACCTGGCCCGGAGGCTGGTCAACAAGCTCCTGCACGATCCCATCCAGTCGCTTCGCAAGAGCGACGCCCACTACGCCGCATCAGTCCAACTGTTGCATTCGCTGGAGAGGCTTCTCGATCTGCACGGCGACCAGAGCCCTCCCGCACCGCCGGACCCCCCGGAGGATCTCTCAGCCGCCTGACCGGCCGGCAATGTCCTCTTCCACGCGCCCCTGGCTGCGCCCATCGCTCGCGGAGAGGCGTAAGTGGCCGCCTCGGGTCACGGGACACACACCGGCAATCGGCAGGAAGGCAAACGTTCGCAACTGATCACTCACGACCGCTCCGCCGCCGTCGCAACAGCGCCACCGCTGCGCACGCTGCCAGGCCCAGCACATTCGGCTCGGGGACGCTCGCCGCCCACGAGCCGCCGGGCATCGTGTCGGAAAGGCTCATCGATAGCGCCGGCAGCAGCGGGTCGGCCGACGCCGCCGTCTGGTTGTAGTTCTGGCTCAGCTTCAGCAGGTCGTTGAAGTTGACATTTCCGTCGTAATCGCTGTCGCCGTCGAACCAGCCCAGGCCGCCCAGGCCGTAGTTCTGGCTCAGTTTCAGCAGGTCGTTGAAGTTGACCGTGCCGTCGAGGGTGTTGTCGCCGGCCAGCGTGTAGCGCACCAGCACCGCCGAGCCGTCCACGCTCTGGCCCTTGAACATTCCGCCGGACGGGCCCAGGGCGTCGCTGCTCTCGGCATAGCCGATGGCATAGTTGGAGTTGGCGGCCGCGGCCGACGAAGCGATGCCGTTGCCGTTCCAGGCTCCCGCGGCGTATCCGCTGATGATCTGGGCTTTGATCGTCGCCAGCGGGCTGCCGCCGGTGTAATCGACAACCAGGGCGTTGTCCGACAGGTCCAGCCGGCCGGTGGGCGTGGCGCCGCCGGCGATGGTGAGCGTCGAGGTCACCAGCACGCGGCTGCCGTTGGCGGGCACGGCGGCGGTCACGCCGCCGGCGATCGCCACGGATGCCAGGTGCTGGGTGGATCGGAAGTTCACCGCGCTGTTGGCATTGACGCTTACGGTGCGGCTGGCCGGGCTGCCCAGGTTGGCGTCGAGGTTGGTCGTGCCGGCGTTGGCGTTGAGGATGGTGCCGACGCCGTGGGTCTGCGTTCCCGAGAGGGTCAGCGTGCCCGTGCCCAGTTTGGTGATGGTCTTGCTGGAGGAGTTGTTCAGTGGGCCGCCGATGGTCAGGGCGCTGGTCGGGCCCGATGCGTTGATGTCCACGTTGGACGCCAGCGTCACCGGCGCGGAAATGCTGTGCTGTCCTCCCCACACGAGCACGCTGGCATTGGAGGCGCCGTTGTTCAGCGTCAGGGCGTTGGCCCCGCCGATGGTGTAGGCCGCGGCGGTGTTGTTGAAGTTCAGCGTGCCGACGGTTACGGGGGCGTTGAGGGTGAGCGTGGAGCTGGATGCGAGTTTCGTGTTGAGGTTGGCCGTGTGGCCGGTGCCATTGGGCACGCTGCCGGTCCAGTTGCCCGCGGCGGTCCAGTTGCCGCCGGCGGTGTTGGCCCACTCCGAGCGCTCGGTGGCGGGGATGGTGGAGTTGATCCACGACACGCGGCTGGAGATGCGCGTGGCATAGGCGATGGCCGGCACGTCGGCGGTTTGATCATTGACGTAGGTCCAGCCCCCGCCATTCCACTGGTACAGCCCGCCCTTGTCGAAGATGGCCGCGAAGAACCCGCCGTCGGCGCCGGTGTAGCTGAACTGGGCTTCGACGCTGTAGTTGACGCCGGCGAGTTTCCACGTGCCGCCGTCGTTGATGAACACGCCGCCGCCGGAGTCTCCCCCCGAGACGGTTGCCTCGTTGGTGGCGCCGGCGTTGAACTGAAACGCCAGCAGGTCCCCGACGCCCGCGCCACCGCTGGGAGTGCCGCTGATGACGTTCTGGCCCCAGCTCAGCACCGCGTCAAAGGAGGTGTTCCACGTCCAGCCCTTCAGTTCAGAGCCCACGGTTACCGGCGACAGTGGCGGGGTTCCCCGGCCAAAAAGCACGATGCTCTTGCCATTCTCGTTGGTATTGGTGTAGAGCGACGCGTAGGAATCGAACACGCCGCTGACCTTCCAGATGGCCAGGTCGGTGTTCGGGTCGTTGAAGACGGCGGTGGTGGTGTAGCTGGTGCCGTTGAGGATGAAGCTCTGGCCGACGCTTCCGCCCACGTGTTTGGCCGTGATGAAATACTGCGGCGCGATGGGCGTGCCGGTGAAGACGCCCCACTGTCCCTGCCACTGCCAGCCGCTGTTGGCCAGGCCGCCGGTCGGGGGGGTGGTATTGCGTGTCGGGCCGTCGTAGGCGATGACGCCGTATGCCGAAGCGCCCGCCAGCAGCGGCACGCCTGCCACGACGGCCGCCAGGACACGGCGGAGGCCGCCCTTATTTCCGGCCCAGTGAGAACTTGATTCCATGGCAACAACCTTCAGGGCCCGCCGCGCCGTCCCTCCGGCCTCGAATGCCGGGGCAATCCTCTGACCGATTCTAGCCCGGCCGACACGCTGCATGTCCAGCCGCGTGCATGTATTGTGCCCCAGAACTGGCCAATGAGCAAAAACCGGCCGTCCACAGACCTCACACCGGACACGTTCAGTGATATCCGCGATGTTATCGGTGCGGCCGTGGAGGGGTCCGGCCTACCGCGGACGGGAAAGGCTCTGCCGATAAGCCCGCCAGATGCCGTCGATGGGCCGGGGGATGATGTTCAGGCCGCCGTCGGCCTCCAGCGTGATCTCGTAGATCATGTCCGGGCTGAAATCCCGCCAGACGCTCTGCGGGCTGGCCACGCGAACGCCCTTGGACGCCCGATAGGCCGGGTCGTCGGCCAGTTTCCAGAAGTTCGCCCAAAGTTCGGCCTCGAAGGCCCGCGCCTCGGCCGAGAGGGTCGGGTCGGTGTAGGCCCCGGGCACCTCGCCGGGCTTGTCGATGTAGAAGCCGTCGGCGGGGGTCTGGTGGTCGCCGAAAATGCGATAGAACAGCACGATGCTGTGGCCGCGCAGGGGGTCGTCGTCGCGGAGGAAGCCGCGGTCGAACTTGATCACCTTGGCGTCGATGTGTGCCCCGGCGCCCTTCACCGTGAAAAATCGCGGCGGCCCCAGCGGCTGACGGGCGCGGTCATATTCCTGGAACAGCAGCGTGGTGGACTGCACCCGCCCGGCCTCGGTGACCTGCTCGGTGACGATCACCTCGGCCGCCCGGCGCTCGGAGGTCAGCCGCGCCACGAACCGCTCCAACCGCTGCTGCTGCTCCTGGAGGCGGCGGATTTCGCGGTCGCGCTTCTCGATCTCGGCCGCCGCGCTGCGATAGGAGGCGTACCGCCACAGCCCCACAGCCCCGGCGGCCGTCAGGATCGCAAGCACAAGCGCATTGATGGCGACGCGATGCATGACTGCTAGGACTGATTATCGGCGGCCGGGGGCAGGGCAATCCAATCGGCTCGCGTCGGAATCCAGCAACCGCCCTGAACGGCAACGCTGATGCCGCCCCTTGCCGTATCGCGCCAGAGGCACGCCCCTCATCCGCCGCGGCGGCGGGTGTTTTTCTGCTGCTGTTGCTGTTGCTGCTGCTGTTGTTGCCGCCACTGCTCGTCCAACTGGGCACACTGCCGCTTCCACTCGGCCAGGGCCTGGGCATCCTGCTGGCGGGCGGCGTTGTATTCGTCGCGGGCGGCGGCAAGCTGTTTGTCGGCCTCGTCGATGGCGGCCTGTGCCGTCTGCCAGTCGGGGTCCGACTTGATGCTGTCCTGAAACCGCTTGACCAGGGCCTCCAGGTTCGCGGCAGCAGCAGCCAACGCCGCCTTGGCGTTGGTCACTTCCTGGCTGGCGCTCAGCGCGCCGTTCTCCAAGGCGGCCACGACCTTGCCCTTCTCCAGGACCTCGGCGGCGGCGGCCATGCGCTCCTCGGGCTTGGCTTCGGGGTTGTCGCGGACGGCGTCGCGCTTCTTCTCGGCCTCCATTTTGGCGACCAGGGCGGCCTGGTAGTCGGGCTTGGCCTGCACGGCCGAAATCACCGGCGCCTTGGCCGCGGCCAGGTCGGCCTGGGCCCGCTTGAGGGCATCGGCGGCGGCCGTGTACTCCGCAGTGGACTCGAACCTCTGCCGCAGGCGGGCCACGACCTTGCCCTGCTCCTGACGGGCCTTGGCCAGGGCCGCGGTGGCGGCCTCGACTTTCTTCTGTGCCTGGGCGGTGGCGTTGGCCGCCGGCCGGGGCGGGTAGTTGGGTCCTGCCCACGCCGCCGAGACGGCAACGCCGAAGCCCAAAAGGCACTCCATCAGCCGGACCATCATTCTGCCCATGGGATCTCCTTTGCGAGGTTAAATACGTGAATTTTAGCCGTTTCCGGGCTCGGTTATGAACGTCGGGACTCTACAAAACACCACGCCGACCGTCCTATTGTGTTTTAGACAAGACGCAAAGGGAGGTCGGCATGGATGCCACCTTGGTACCGGGCTGGGAGGCCCTCTGTCAAGCGCTTGCACCCGCGTTCACGCGGCCGACGTTCACCACCTTTCTCCACATCGTCACCGGCTGGGTGCTGTGTCGCTCCAGGCCCACCGTGACCAACCTGGTCTG
>Ga0209381_1000568_pt1 | contig 84761 bp, 52 predicted proteins | sample DewCreD2012metaG_FD_184111 | JGI IMG/M metagenome (GOLD analysis project Ga0209381, IMG submission 184111) | Hot spring sediment bacterial and archeal communities from British Columbia, Canada, to study Microbial Dark Matter (Phase II) - Dewar... ... | reverse complement strand
CCAACCAGGAGAGCGCCCTGGACCTGGCCACGGCCGTCATCCTGCGGGCCAGCGAGGACTGGGCCCTCAGGAGATACATGGACATGACTCCTCTTAAGGCCCTCTACACAAAATTCGCGACTTGACCTCGCCATGACCCTCCAACCACCCGATTTCGCAGCCACCGCCCAAGTGGTATGGGTCCAGGAAGGAGAGGTAGCGACTGCCTCCCCCCGCGCTGGCAACGTCACAGGGCCCCGCGTGCCTCCGGGCGAGCAGTTCTCAGTGGCCATCGTGGGCCCAGAAATAAAGCCGGTGATTCTTAGTCAGCAGCGAGTGCTGGCCCGGGAGCCCCTTGCGGTCCAGCTCGAGAGCGGCTCTTCGGCAGTCATCGTGTGCCGCGACCCCTGGAACGGCGCCGTCGTTCCTGGCTGTACCGTGGACCTCGGAACCCCTTCCAGAGCCCTAAGAACAGTCGCGAACTCGAAACTGGCCCCACACGGGCAGGTGACCGAATGCGGCGAGTTGCGGGTATTGGACCTTGCAAAGGGGAGTACACAACTCCTCGCCCGCGCTCCAGGCTTTGCCCCGACGTTGCGGGATGTGGAGCGACTCCCCTCGGTTGCTGATCTGCCGCTTGAGCCGGCGCACGAACTCGATATCGTGCTCGAGGACGCGGCCAATGGTCGACTCATCGTCGGCAGCGTCCGGGTTCTTCAAGAGGTGGACGATACTGCCCTCCTCGTCGCCGCTGGGGGCGTTGAACCGGGTGTGCAGCAACCGCTTCTCCTGGCGGCCGGGGACTATTCCATCTTTGCTGAGGCGCCCGGCTATCGACCGACCAACGTGGACGTTGCAGTGAACAAGCCGCACACCCGAATTACGGTCCGCCTTCAAAAGGCGGTCACAGTGAGGGGGCGCGTCACCGATCCTAGCGGAACAGCCTTGCCTGGCGCCGTGGTCCTTGCTATGACTCAGCATGCCACGTTCGAGAGCATGCAGAACGCCGCGACGACTGACGGCGGCGGGCAGTTCCAACTGACCCTCCCCGGAGAACCGCCGTGGAGCCTATTCGCGAAACTCGCTGGTTACAGCTCACGACCCGTGACCCTCACCACAGCTTCGGAGAACGTGACGCTCATCCTTGAGCGCCAATGCACAGTCTTGATCCTGCCGTTGGACGCCCACAGTACGCCGGTGAGAACGGAGACAATCGTATTCATGCGGCCCCAGACCATGGAGATGGTCGCCGCGAACGAACGGACGGAAGACGGTTGGTTTCGGGTGCAGCTCGCGCCCGGCGCTTGGATCGCAGTGATCGAGGATCTGGGGCTGCAGGGGCGGCTCACCGTTCCTGAGACGTGTGCCGACTGGCGCGGGACTCTTGACCTCTTCGCGCCAAACACGCAGAACGCCGCGCCCCAGCATTGAACCCTTCCAAGGGAACCAGCTTGCGGGTCCCGCGAGCAGTTCCTTAGCCAGCGGCACAGAATGACGCTCACTGAAAGTCCGCGGCCTTGGGGGCGCGGGACAAGACGGCCGGCGGTCCAAGCCTTGTTGGTCTGACGGAGGCGAGCCGCACCGCGGCACGATAAGAAGAGTTGCGCCTGAGTACGTGCAAAAAGGCAGGGGAGATCGAGGCAGCGCCGGCGTTGGTGGGCCTTTCTAGCCCGCGTCGAGTGCGCAGTCTTAGCAGCCACGAGCCTTGCCACTCGCTCTTCGGGCGGACGGCAACCCACACGCGCGTAACCACAAAGGTTCTCTGCCACGAATCGCCTGGGAGAATTCTGGCGGTTCGTTTCCGACCCGCGGTCTTGCGCATGCGCGGGGACACCCCGCCGGGATCAGGCGCCGTCGGTGGGTGAGCCACTCATGCCAAGACCAATTTCACTGATCTCACGGAGCATGATGAGGGTCGCCGTCTTGTTCGTGCTGTGGCTCCTGATCCCTCGCTCGACTGACGGAAAGAGTGTTCAAGCAACTTCGCAGCTTCGGCCGCAATATTGGCCAAGGAGCGTTTGGCGACCTCTACCTCGCCCAGGTGAGGGCAAAGCAGCAATCGGTGGTGTGGCAGGAGCCGGCTGTCCGACTCTCTGAGCAGCCCTGTCACGCCACCTCCATCCGACCTTTGCTCGTGGCCAACGATCGCTCCAGGGCGACCCGGACACTGTTTGCAGCTGCCTGCGAGACCAACCCTTCGGCAGCCAGGGCTGCTGTGCGCCACCACAGCGCACGACATCAGGACCGCCGGTACCGACCCCACCGCCCGCCCGCCCTCGCCGTTGCGCCCCGCCGACCTCGTCTACCAGCTGGACGTGGACCCGAGCGCGTAGCCCGGGCCCGGGTGGATCACGGGGCGCCGTGGTGCGTAAACAGCAGGGCCACGCCCGCCACCGCTGCCACCGTGCCGAGGATGGCCCGGGGCGACGGCCGGTAGCGTTCGGTGACGGCCACCACGGGGATGAGAAGCACCGGCGTCGTGGCCATGATGGTGGCCGCCACCCCCACGGCGGTGAGACGTGTCGCCACCAGCGACAGCCACACCCCCAGGAACGGCCCGAAAAAGGCCCCGGCGGCCAGGTACCCGCCGGCCCTTCGCCACGCGGCCCCCAGGCCGATGGCGGCGAGCCTGCCGGTGACGGCGGCCAGGGCCCAGATGACAGCGCTGGCCACGCCGATCCTGATCCACGTCGCCGCCAGGGGGTCCACCTCGCCGCCCATCCCCAGCTTGGCCAGCACCAACCCCACCCCTTGGCAGGCCGCGCCCACCACCCCAAGAGCCACACCCCGCCCGCACCCCTCCCCCGCCGCTGCCGTCGCCGGCCGCTCGAAGACCACCCAGGCCACGCCGGCCAGGGCCAGGGCCGCCCCGAACCCCGCCCGCACCGTGGGAATCTCGCCCAGCATCGGCACCCCCGCGGCAAAGGCCACCAGGGGAGCCAGCGACATCAGCAACGAGGCCAGCCGCGGCCCCAGGCAGCGCAACGCCTCGAAGAAGGCCAGATCGCCCGCCACCAACCCCACCACGGCACTGGCGGTCAGGTAGGCGGCGCGGGTCGCGGAGAGGTGGGCAAACGGTTCGGCAGTCAACGCCACGGCGCCGGAGAGCAGCAGGAAGGCCATGGGCAGACGCAGCAGGTTGACCCGCAGCGCACCGACCCGCCGCGCCCCGGCGGCAAAGACGATGCTGGTGACCGCCCAGCAAGCCGCCGTCCCTAGGGCGGCCAGCTCCCCCATGACGGGAGAGGATACGCCCAGCCGGCGCGAAAGCGATGCTACCCTGCCCATGGAGGACGGCATGGCCCCTCGCTTCCACCACACGACCATCTGCGCGGTGCGACGGGACGGCACCACGGCCCTCGCCTGCGACGGCCAGGTCACCCTTGGCGCCACGGTTCTCAAGCACGGCGCCGTCAAGCTGCGCCGCCTTGCCGGCGGGCGGGTGCTGGCCGGATTTGCGGGCTCGGTGGCCGACGCCCTCGCCCTCTTCACCCGTTTCGAGGCACAACTGGAAGCGTTCCCCGCCAACCTGGAGCGGGCCGCCGTGGAGCTAGCCCGGGAATGGCGCACCGATCGAGCGCTGCGCCACCTGGAGGCGATGATGGTGGTGGCGGACCGCGACCACCTCCTGTTGCTCTCCGGCTCCGGCGAGGTGATCGCGCCGGACGACGGCGTCCTCGCCATCGGTTCCGGGGGCGCCGCCGCCCTGGCCGCTGCCCGGGCGTTGGTGGCCCACACCGACCTCCCGGCCGCTGACATTGCCCGGGAGGCGCTGCGTATTGCCGCCGGCATCGACCTCTACACCAACGACCGCCTGACGGTGGAGACGGTGCCGTGACCGCCCCCCTCACCCCCCCGGAAATCGTCCGCGAGCTGGACCGCTACATCGTCGGCCAAACCCGGGCCAAGCGCGCCGTCGCCATTGCCCTGCGCAGCCGCTGGCGCCGGCAACAGCTCCCCGAGGCGCTGCGCCGGGAGGTGATGCCCGCCAACATCATCCTCATCGGCCCCACCGGCGTCGGCAAGACGGAGATCGCCCGCCGCCTCGCCCGTCTGGCGGGGGCGCCCTTCGTCAAGGTGGAAGCCTCCAAGTTCACCGAGGTGGGGTACGTGGGGCGGGACGTGGACTCCATCGTCCGCGATCTGGTGGAGGCGGCGGTGGCGATGGTGCGCGCCGAGCGCGCCGAGCGGGTGAGGGTGGCCGCCCAGCGGGCCGCCGAGGACCGGCTGGTGGACCTCCTGCTGCCGGCCGCCACCGCCGGCGAGCGGGAGGAGTCGCGCCGCAGCGTGCGCCGGCTGCTGCGGGAGGGGGCGCTCGAGGAGCGGGAGGTGGAGCTGGAGGTGGCCGAGACCCGCACCCCCACCCTCAACATCTTCGGCGGCCAGGGGATGGAGACCCTGGAGATGAACCTGCGGGAAGCCTTCGGCGGGATGTTCCAGCGGCGAACCCGGCGGCGGATGACGGTGGCGCAGGCCCGCCAGATCCTGGAGGCGGAGGAGGTGGAGCGGCTGGTGGACCGCGCCGAGGTGGAACGGGAGGCGCTGGCCCGGGCGCAGGAGAGCGGCATCGTGTTCCTCGACGAGATCGACAAGATTGCCGCCCGTTCCGTCGCTACCTCCGGCCCCGACGTGTCCCGCGAGGGGGTGCAGCGCGATCTCCTCCCGCTGGTGGAGGGGACTACCGTCACCACCCGCTACGGAGCCGTGTCCACCGACCACGTGCTCTTCATCGCCGCCGGCGCCTTCCACGTGGCGAAGCCCTCCGACCTCATCCCGGAACTGCAGGGGCGCTTCCCGGTGCGCGTCCACCTGGACCCGCTCTCGGAGGAGGATCTGGAGCGCATCCTCACCGAGCCCGAGCACTCGCTCCTCCGCCAGCACCAGGCCCTCCTCGCCACCGAGGGGATCGAGCTGGAGTTCACCCCCGACGGGGTCTCGGCCCTCGCCCGCGTCGCCGCGGACCTCAACCGCAGCAGCGAGAACATCGGCGCCCGCCGGCTCGTCACCGTGGTGGAGAAGGTCGTGGAGGAAATCTCCTTCACCGCCGCGCACGCCACGGTGCGCCACGTGGTGGTGGACGGCGAGCGGGTCCGCTCCGCCCTCGGCGAGCTGCTCCAGCGCGAGGACCTGGCCCGTTACATCCTGTGAACCGCACCGCCGCCGGCGCCTGCCGGCACCGAGCCTGCTAGAGTGGCGGGGTGCGACGGCTGGTGCTCCTCGCCACGGCGTTGGCTCTCCTCGCCGGTTGCGGGCGCAAGGCGCCGCCGTTGCCGCCCATCATCGAGGTGCCCGAGACCACCACCGACCTCTCGGTGCACCAGGAGGCCGGGGAGATCGTCCTCACCTGGTCCTACCCCGCCCTCACCCGCTCCGGTCGCCAGCTCACCGATCTCCAGCGGGTGGAGGTGTGGAAGCTCGAACTCCCCCCTGGCCAGGAGGCTATGGTCAGCGGGCCGCAGGGGGAGGAGTTGCGCCGTCAGCTCATGGTGAGCCGCGGGAAGCTCCTGGCCCGGCTGGAAGGGGAGGCCCTGGAACGGGCCACCCGGGGCAGCGCCCTGCGGTTTACTGATCCGGTCCCGGCCACCGCCGCCGGCACGACCCCCCCCACCCTCTGGTACGCGGTACGTTCCCGGCGGCGCGACGGCACGCCGTCCGCCCTCTCCAACATCGTCTCCTGGCAACCCAAGGCGGTGCCCCGCACGGCCACCGGCCTGCGCGTCGAGCCTGGCCCGGCGGGCATCCTGCTGTCGTGGGACGCGGAGACGGGGGTCACCTACGTGGTGGAGCGGCGGGGCGAGCGCGACACCGATTGGCAGATCATCGCCCCCCTCGACCTCAAGGAACCCACATTCACCGACACCACCGCCCGGCAGGGGGAGAGGTGGCGCTACCGCATCCGCTACCTGACTATGGCCACCGCCGGCCCCCCCGGCGAGGAGGTGGCGGTCTTCTATCGGGACGTCTACCCACCGCCGCCAGTCACTGGACTTCTCTGCCTTCCGGAGGAGCAGGCGGTGCGCCTCCAGTGGGACCCCTCGCCGGAACGGGGCGTGACCTTCAAGGTGTTCCGCCGAAAAGGGGGCGGGGAGTGGGCGCACCTCGTCGAGCGCACCGAGGCAACGGAGTTCGTGGACCAGAAGCCGCCTTCGGGGGATCTGGAGTACGCCGTGAAGGCGGTGGACCCGCGGGGCAACGAGACGGAGGCCGCCGCCTGTGCGGTGAGGATCGACCGGTGAGGTTCGCCAAGCTGCACGGTGCCGGCAACGATTTCCTGCTCTTCGACGGGCGCGAGGACCCGACCTTGGCCGCTACCCTCCCGCCCCTCGTGCCGCACCTCTGCCACCGCCGCCTGGGGCTTGGCGCCGACGGGGCGCTGCTTCTCATCCCCGGGGGAGAACGGACGGTGCGCCTCCGCTACTGGAACAGCGACGGCTCCCCCGCCCTGTTCTGCGCCAACGGCACGCGCTGCGCGGCTCGCTTTGCCGCCGAGCGCTGGGGGTGGCGCGAGATGGTCATCGAGACAGGGTTCGCCGCTGTCCCCGCCCGGGTGGAGGGGGAAGCGACGACTCTCGACCTTCCGCCGCCGTCCCGGGTGGAGCCGTGGCGTGAGTTCACGGCCGCACCGCAGACGGTCGCCGGCCGCCTCCTAGTCGTGGGCGTGCCCCACCTGGTGGTGGCGGTGCAGTGGCCAGACTTCTGGGAGCGCCCGCTATCCCCCCTGGCCCCCGCCCTGCGGGCCCACCCGGCGCTGGGGCCCGCGGGGGCCAACGTCAACTTTGCCGCGGTGGAAGGCGAGGGGCTCGCGGTGCGCTCGTGGGAACGGGGGGTCGAGGGGGAGACGCTCTCCTGCGGGTCCGGGGACGTGGCCGCCGCCCTCGTGGCCGTGGCCGAGGGGTGGGCGGCGCCACCGGTGCGGGTCGCCACCGCCTCGGGCCGGACTCTGGTGGTGGAGCCGCTGGGGACGGCCCCGCAGTGTCCCGTGCGCCTGCGCGGGCCGGCGGAGTGGGTGGCGGAGGGCACGGTGGCGCCGGACCTGGTGGCCGGGGCGGCGGCGGGCGGGACCCGTGCCGGACCCTCGGGGAGGCAGCCGTGAGCGGACCTGGCCGGGTGCGCACCGACGTCACCCTCCTGACTGAGGACGACCTGTTCCTCTTCAACGAGGGGTCGCACTTCCACCTCTACGACAAGCTGGGCGCTCACCCCCTGCAGCTGGACGGCGAGACCGGCACCAACTTTGCGGTGTGGGCGCCGGATGCCGAGGCGGTGTCCGTGGTGGGGGATTTCAACGGTTGGGACCCACACCGGCACCCGCTGGTGCCGCGCGGCGTGTCCGGTATCTGGGAGGGGTTCATCCCCGGCGTCGGGGTGGGCACCCTGTACAAGTACCACGTGGTCTCGCGCTACCACGGCTACCGTATCGACAAGGCCGACCCGCTGGGCTTCCTCCACGAGGTGCCGCCCAAGACCGCGTCGGTAGTGTGGGACCTCCACACCCAGTGGGGGGACGAGGAGTGGATGGCCGGCCGCGCCGCCCGCAACGCTCTCGACGCGCCCATCTCCATCTACGAGGTCCACCTGGGTTCGTGGATGCGGGTCCCCGGCGAGGGGAACCGTTCCCTGTCCTACCGGGAGCTGGCGGATCGGTTGGTGGAGCACGTGCTGGCGGCTGGCTTCACCCACGTGGAGCTGCTGCCGGTCATGGAGCACCCGTTCTTCGGGTCGTGGGGGTACCAGACCACCGGCTACTTCGCCCCCTCGAGCCGCTACGGCACCCCGCAAGAGTTCATGGGGCTCATCGATCGGCTGCACCAGGCCGGGATCGGCGTGATCCTCGACTGGGTGCCCTCCCACTTTCCCACCGACGCCCACGGCCTCGCCTTCTTCGATGGCACGCACCTGTACGAGCACGCCGACATGCGGCAGGGGCTCCACCCCGACTGGAACAGCTACATCTTCAACTACGGCCGGAAGGAGGTGGCCTCGTTCCTGATCTCGTCGGCCTTCTTCTGGCTGGACCGCTACCACGCCGACGGACTCCGGGTGGACGCGGTGGCCTCCATGCTCTACCTGGATTACTCCCGCAAGGACGGGGAGTGGATCCCCAACCGGTACGGCGGCCGCGAGAACCTGGAGGCCATCGACTTCCTGCGCCGCCTCAACACCGCCGTCTACGAACGTTTCCCCGGCGTCCAGACCTTCGCCGAGGAGTCCACCGCCTGGCCCATGGTGTCCCGACCCACTTACCTCGGCGGCCTTGGTTTCGGCTTCAAGTGGGACATGGGGTGGATGCACGACACCCTCCGCTACCTGGCCCGCGACCCCATCCACCGCCGCTTCCACCACACCGACGTGACCTTCCGCGGTCTGTACGCCTTCACCGAGAACTTCGTGCTGCCTCTTTCCCACGACGAGGTCGTGCACGGCAAAGGGTCGCTGCTCGGCCGGATGGCCGGCGACGACTGGCAGAAGTTCGCCAACTTGCGCCTCCTCCTTGCCTACATGGTGGCCCAGCCGGGTAAGAAGCTGCTCTTCATGGGCGGCGAGTTCGGCCAGTGGCGGGAATGGAACCACGACGCCCAGCTGGACTGGCACCTCCTCGACCAGCCGCCGCACCAGGGGGTACTGCGGCTGGTGAGCGATCTCAACCGCGCCTACCGCAGCCGCCCCGCGCTTCACGAACTCGATTGCGACCCCCGCGGCTTCCGTTGGATCGACGCCAACGATGCCGACTCGAGCGTCCTCACCTTCCTGCGCCTGGCCCGCGACGAGGGGGGAGTGGTTGCCGTGGCCTGCAACTTCACCCCCGTGCCGCGCCCCGGCTACCGGTTCGGCGTTCCGCGGGGCGGGACGTGGCGGGAGATCCTCAACACCGACGCCCGGGAGTACTGGGGGAGCGGCATGGGCAACCTGGGCGGGGTGACGGCGGAGGCGGTGCCGTGGCACGGCCACCCCTACTCGGTCTCGGTGACCCTCCCGCCCCTGGCGGCCGTCTTCCTCGAGCACGTGGGCTAGACGGCTGCGTTAGACTCCCGGCATGGCACACCGGCGAAGCTGGGAAGGGGCACGGGCCATCGTCACCGGGGCCTCCTCGGGGATTGGCGCGGCCATCGCCAGGCAGCTGGCGGCGGCCGGCGGCCGCCTCGTCATCACCGGCCGTAGCCTGCCGGCCCTCGACCGGGTGGCCCACCAGTGCATGGGCAGCGCCGATTTGGCGACGGTGGCCGGCGATCTCACCGCCGCCGCCGTGCAGGAGGAGGTGGTGGGGCGCGCCGTGGCCGCCTTTGGCGGCATCGACCTCCTGGTGAACAACGCCGGCGTCTCCATGAACGCCCCCTTTGCGGAGCTGGACGAGGAGGTCCTGCGTGAGATCTTCGAGATCAACTTCTTCGCCGCCGCCGCCCTCACCCGCCTGGCGCTCCCCGAACTCGTCCGCTCCCACGGCGCTGTTGTCGTCATGTCGTCGGTGGTGGGGCTCGTGGGGACACCAACCCGCAGCGCCTACGCGGCGTCCAAGCACGCGCTCCACGGTCTCTTCGACGCCATCCGCGCGGAGGTGCGACGGCACGGCGTCACGGTCACCATCGTCTGCCCGGGGTTCGTCGCCACCCCCATCCGCGAGCGGGCACTGCGCGCCGACGGCACCCCGCAGGGTTTCGACGACGCTGCCCGACGGCGCATGCTCTCCCCCGAGCGGGTGGCGCGAGCTACCCTGCGGGCCGCGGCTCGCGGCCAGCGCCGCCTGCTGCTGGGGAGGGAGACGCGCCTGGCACGGGCGCTCTCGCTGCTGGCGCCCGGCGTGCTGGACGCCCTGCTGGCTCGGGCCGGCCGGTGAGAGCGCTCCAGCTCCTCGCTCCCCTTGCCCTGGCGTGCCCCGCCTGGGTCGTGCTGGTCGCGGCACTGCGCCGCGGCTCCCGCACCGTTGCCGCCGCCCGGGTCGCCCTCTGGGCGGTGATCCTGGCGGTGGCTCTCCCGGCCGGGGAGGCGATCCACCCCGGCCTCTGCGCCGCCCTCTTCCCCGGCGCTGCCACCTACGCCGCGGGGATGGCGGCCTGGGCCGACTCCGGCAGCGGTTGCGAGGGCGATCCGGAATGCTTCCTCCCCCAGCACGCCACCCACGCCGCTGCCTTTGCCGCCGCCACCCTCGCCACCGGCGGACTTGCCGGGCTTGCCTTCGCCGCCGTGCTCTTCGGCTGGATGGGGGCGTACGCCGGCGCCCTCGGCCAGGCCAGCGGTCACCCTGTCGCCGCTGCCGTCCTCTGCTGGCACCCGTGGGCACTGGTGCGGGTGGCGGCGTTCGTGGCCCTGGGGGTGGCGCTTGCGGAGCCCCTCGCCCGCCGCGGCTTGCCGCCCCGCCCGGGCGGCCGGCGCTGGCTCGCTGCGGGTCTCGCGGGGCTGCTGCTCGACGCGGCACTCAAGGCGCTGGCAGCCGAGCCCTGGCGGCGCTTGGTCCTCGAACCGCTCCTGCGCTGACCGCCGGGGGGTTCCGGCCGGGGTCCCCGCACGATCGACGCCGCTCCCCACCCGGTGGGGAGGCGGTGCGGCATGCTAGCCTTGCGGCGGAGGTAGCCGTGCCGTCGCGCCCTTCCCTCCCCACTTTCCCCAGCGCTGCAGGCGGAGCGGCGTGCCAGTCGGTGCGCGGCGGGCTTACCGACGAGGAGGTGGCCATCGCCCGGGAGATCCGCGCGCTCAAGGAAGAGGAGCGGGCCCTCCGGCGCGCCCTCCGCGAGGCGGAGCGGGACCAACGCCCGGCTCTCCAGGCCCGCCTGGCCGCACTCCGGGCGCAGGGCTTGGAGCTGGTGGCACGCCGCGAGGAAGCTCGCCACCGGAGAATGGTGTTGCTCGGGCACGAAGCGCCGTAGGGGGCCGCTGCTCTGGAAGGCAGGACGGCCCCGGCGCGCTCGCGCCGGGGCCGTGCCGTGGAATTGACGTCAGGAGACTGCCTTGGAGAAGGTGTGGCAAGTGGAGCAGTCGTAGTGTTTGTCCCTCACGTGCTTGTCGTGGATCTTGTAAAAGTCCGCGGTCTTGGCGCTGTGACAGGAGGCGCACAGCGGCTTGCCGTTGCGGGTGGTGAGCGGGGCGTAGCCCAAGGCGGCAAAGTCCATGCGGCCGCCCCCGTGGCAGGAGGTGCACGCCAGCGCCTGCTGCGCCGGCGCGACCTCGTGGTAGATACCGAGGAATCGCTCCGTCTCGGCAAACTCGAACCCGTTGTCCGGCCACCCCACCTCCGCCACCCCCTGCTGCACCGCGGCGGCCAGGTTGCCGGTCTGGAAGAAGATGCCGATCTTGAGCGGGAGCAGGCGCCGGGTCACGGGATCGATGGGCTGGCGCGCCGTGTGGTGCTTGAGGGCCACGATCTGGGCCCCGCGATCGTTGATGGACCCCAGCGGCTTGGCCATGGAGATGCGCCCGGACGCCTCCGGAATGGCCTCCGCGCCGAACTCGTAGAACTGCGAGGTGCCGTTGAAGAAGCGGTACACGGGCCGGACGTGGGAGGCCATGAGCATGTGCGGTTCGTACAGCCGTGTGGCAGCCACCACCTCCGCGGGCGCCGAGTAATCCCGCCGGAGATCGGTGGGGGCTACCTTGGCGAACTCGGGGATGTGGCAGACGGTGCACGACACCCGGGCGGTGTGGTCGTTGAGCTTGCTGTTGCCGTGGGGTGCCTTCGCATGGCAGTTGGTGCAGGCCACACGGTCTGGTAGGTCCCGCTCCCGCATGTCGACGCCGCGCCCGGCGATGCGGTGCCCCACGTTGACGTGGCAGGACAGGCACGACAGGCCGGCGCCCCCCGCCGAACGCGGCGCCATGTGCACGTCGAAGTCGGCGGTGGCGGTCCGGTGTGCCTCCTCCAGGTCGCCCCGCTTGAAATTGTTGCCCCCGCCGGCCCTGGTATGGCAGTTGAGGCAGGTCCCGCTGTCCGGTTTGGTGATGTCCACGGCGGCCTGAAGCAGGCTCACCTGCATGGCCGCCGTGTCCGGCACGAACCGCCAGGCACCGTCGACCATGGCGACAGTCCGTTTGTAGCTCTTGGAGTGACAGAGCAGACAGTCGATGTTCTCGAGCTGCGCCTGGGTCGGCTCGGCCGACGGCTTGCCACCGAGACCAGTGTGGCAGCGGGCACACCCGCCGTCCACCGGCTGACCGTCCAGGTTGGTGAGCTTGCCGATCCAGTTGATGTCGGGGTAGATGCAAAAGTCATTGATGCCGCCTAGCTTGCCGGCCAACGAGGTGGACAGGCCCAGCGCCTCGCCGGCCTCGCCCCGCCACTGGTAGTGCACGGAACCGTGGATGTCCGTGGCCTCGGCCAGGTGGCAGGTGAGACAGGTCTTCGTCCCCTCGTAGGCGGTGAACCGCCCCGCGTGCGAGCCGCTCAGTGCCACCCGGTCCTGGATCACGAGCCACGCCGAGGCAGTCTTGCTGATGCCCCCCTCGGCACAGGTGGCGCTCACCCGCACCTGCACGTCCGCGTCCACCGCGCCGGCGGTCACCACCCCCTGCGCCACGGCGGCGACGGGCGGGTCCACGCCCCAGGTGGCGGCGGCGGACACGTCCTTGGTAGTGCCGTCGGTGTACGAGGCGGTGGCGAGGAAGCGAGCGGTGGACCCCTCCTCCACGCTGGCGGGCCCGCTCACGGTGAGGCTGGCGAGGGACGGCGTGCCAGCGCCGTCACAGGTGGCCGGCGCCCCCGCCACCGCCGCCTCCACCTGCTGCCCGCCGGAGCTGGCGCGGACCCGACACGGCACCGGCCGAGGGTTCGACTGCTGAAGCTTCCACTTGCCGTCGCGACTGGCCGTGGCGACGCCCAGCACCGTGCCGGACGCCGCACTGGCCACGGTCACCGCAGCACCGGGTCGAGCCTTCCCCTCCACCTCCAGAGTGGCCTTCTCGCCGTCCCACTTCGCTTTGGTGATGGCCAGGTTGGGCGCCGGGTGGACGCGCGGCGTGACGCCTCCCGTGCTGCCGCCCAGCAGGGCCGCGTCCTCGTTGCTGGGTGCGTTTCCCCCGGCGGCACCGGCGCTCCCCACAGCCGTCGCGAGGGCCAGCAGCACCCAGGCAGCGGAGATTCCTCTTCGGCCCATGCTCTCACCCCCTTCGTGCGCCATCCGACTTTTCCTCCCCATGCTCAATCTGCCACCGCCGCCGCCAACGGACCGTGACGTAGATCACGAAAGAGTCATATAACGATCTAGCGCACGAAGAGGGACCGCACGAGTTCATCGTCCCCTGGCCGGAGGGCGGCAGCGAGGCCGCTGGCCGGCGCGGGCGCCGGCTTCCCGCTCAGCGGGTGGCGAGACGCTGACGCACCAGGTTTTCCACGCCCCCCGCCACCACCAGCGACTGGGGGACCGAGCCCAAGGCCGGGAAGACGAAAGGCTCGCCCCGGTACAGGAGCGTGGAGGAGGTGAAATCGATGGTCACCTCGTCCCCCGGGATCACCGTCCGTTCTCCGGCGGCCACGGCGGCCGCGAACAGCTCCCGCAGCCGGTGCACCAGGGCCGGCACCTCGATGCAGAGGAAGCCGTTGTTGAAGGCGTTGCGCAGGTAGGTCTGGGAGAAGGAGCCGGCGACGACGACGGGGATCCCCTTGGCCTGGAGGGCCGTCACCGCCTGCTCCCGCGACGAGCCGGTGCCGAAGTTGAACCCCCCCACCACGATGTCGCCGCTGCGGGCGCGCTGCGCAAAGGCTGGGTCGTAGTTCTCCATCACCACCCGCGCCATCTCCTCCCGCGGCAGCTCGCGGTAGGTGTAGTCTTTGCCGTAGATTCCGTCAGTGTTGAGGTTGTCCTGAGGGAGGAACAGCAAGCGCCCAACGAGCCTGGCGGGGAAGCCGGGGAGGATCTCCACCCGCTCGGCGACGCCGGAGGGCGGCGCGAGCTCGGTCCAGCGGCGACGGGGCTCCACCACGGGCCAATCCTCGGGGGCGCAGATGGTGCCGGCCGCCGCCGACGCCGCCACCACCGCTGGGCTGGCCAGGTACGTCCGGGCCTCCCGGGACCCCATGCGCCCCTTGAAGTTCCGGTTGGTGGCGGAAATCCCCACCTCGCCGGGCTCCAAAAGCCCCTGCCCCAGGCCAATGCAGGCGCCGCAGCCGGGGGGCAGGGCAATGGCCCCGGCGTCCAGGAGGGTCTGCCATGCCCCCGAGGCGCGGGCCGCTTCCTCCACCTCCCGGGACGCCGCTGCCAGGTACAGCTTGACGCCGGGCGCCACCTTCTTGCCCGCCAGCACCGCCGCCGCCTGTTCCAGGTCCTCGCTGCGGCCGTTGACGCAGGAGAGGAGGTAGGCCTTGTGCACCGGCACCTTCTGGGCGGCGATCTCGGCCAGGGGCTGGGTGACGAACACGGTGTCCGGCCCGGACACGCGGGGGGTGACCTCGGCGAGATCCAGCTCGATGCGCCCGGCGTAGACAGCGTCGCGGTCGGGGGCCGGCGGGGCTGCTGCCCAGCGCTCGAGGTCCGCCTCGGAGAAACGCGCCACGCCACGGGCGGCGAGGGTGGCGCGGCGGCGCCGCAGGTAGGCGAGGGTCACCTCATCGCACGGGAACCACCCCACCAGCGCGCCCCACTCGGTGGACATGTTGGCAATGGACATGCGGGCGTCCATGGAAAGGTGGGCGACGCCGGGCCCGGTGAACTCCAGGGCGGCGTTGAGGACCTCCTCGCGGTTGTACAGGCCGCACAGGGTGATGATGACGTCCTTGCCGGTCACCCCCGGGCGCAGCGCCCCCTCCAGCACCACCTGGACCGAGCGGGGCACCGCCCACCAGAACGTGCCGGTGGCCCAGATGGCCGCGGCGTCGGTGCGCACCACCGGGGTGCCCACGGCCCCCAGGGCGCCGTACATGTTGGCATGGGAGTCGGAGGCCACCACGAAGGCGCCGGGCGTCACGTACCCCTGCTCGCACATGATCTGGTGGCCGATGCCGCTGCCCGCGGGGTAAAAGTCGATCCCATGCTCGCGGGCGAACGCCTCGATCTTTGCGTACTTGGCCAGGTTCTCCTCGGAAGTGTTCTGGATGTCGTGGTCGAGGGCAAACACCGGCTGACGGGGGTCGTGTACCTTCTCCACCCCCAGCCCCCGAAACTTGGCCAGCACGGCGGAGGTGTTGTCGTGGGTCAGCACGTGCCGCGGCCGCACCGACAGGAAGTCCCCCGCCCGGAGGGGCCGGTCTGGCCCCTCCGCCATGTGGGCCTGGGCGATCTTCTCGACGACTGTCTGTCCCATCTCGACCTCCTTCGCCACCCGCTACCGAACCGCGCGCAGCAGTGCCATCAGCTCGCCAATGCTGCCAAGGCGCTCCAGCTGCCAGACCGCGTCCTTGACCCGTCGCGCCCCGTCCGGGCCGATCACCTCGATGGCCAGGGCATCGAACTTGGCCTCCAGCTCGTCGTCGGTAAGGGGGTTGCGGGGGTCTCCCTTGGGGTAGTCCAGCTGCTGCTCGAAGCTGCGGCCATCGGTGGTGGTGACCCGCACCACCACCCGCTGGAGCGCCGGGAAGAGTTTCTCGATCTCCTCGTCCGCCACCACCTTGACCTTGGGCAACTGCGCCCGGATGCGGGGGTCGCGAATCTTCTCCTCGGTGAAGACCGCAGGGGTGACGTTGCCCTCCACGATGGCGGCGGCGATGCAGTACGGCAGCGAGTGATCAGCGGTCTCCTTGGTCCACGGGTCGTACTTGGAGGGGTCGGCGAGGATGTCGGCGGCCCGATGGAGCGAGCGGATATGCACCTCGGCGATCTGTTCCGGCGCGAGCTCATGCTCCTTGACGATGGCGAGCACGGCAGAAATGGGCGCGTGGGTGAGGGCCTCGGTGGGGAACGCCTTCATGCCGCACGAGGTGATGCGGAAGCTCTCGCCGAGGCCCTCCGTGAGGACCTCCAGCCGCCACTCGGGACCGAGACAGTGGACGAGCCCTTCCTTGCCGTCAATGACGTGCTCCGGGCCGGTGTACCCCCGCTCCGCCAGGAGCGCCGCCAGCACGCCGCTCTGGGTCGCCATGGGGTCCACGGTGTTCTTCATCATCGTGAGCTTGCCAGCGGTCACCGCCCCAAGGGTGCAGTGCCGGGACCCGGAAATACCGATGGCGTGCTGGATCTGCGCCGGGGACAGGTGGAGCATGCGCCCCGCCACCATGGGGGAGACGAAGGCCGTTAGCGTCGCGTGGTGCCAGCCGCGCTCGCGGATCCCGGGGAACGCCGCCTCGCACAACCGCTGCTCGAACTCGTGACCGAGCACGATGCCGACGATGAGTTCTCGGCCGTCGCCGCCCGCCCGCTCGCCGCAGGCCAGGGCGGCGGGGATGATGTCCGAGGGGTGCGACGGGTCCTGCTTCCAGTAGATGTCGTTGTAGTCCATGACGCGGACCATGAGCGCGTTGGCGAGGCTGGCCGAGACCACGTCGAGGCGCGCGCCGGTGCCGATGACGGTGGCGGGGCCCGGTGCCGCAATCTCGCCGAACACCTCCAAGGCGATGGTGACGTCGTGCTGGCGGAAACCGCCCAGGGCACACCCCAGGGAGTCCAAGAGAAACCGCTTGGCCTCGTGCACCGCAGCGGGTGCAATGTCCTCGAAACGCAACCCTGCGGCCCAGGCCGCCATGGTCTCGGTGACGAAGGTCTGTCTCGTGCTCATCCGCTCCTCCTCTCCGCGGTGCCGGCTGCGGCCCCCGCTACGGTCTGAACGGCTCGAAGGCCATGAAATCGGCGTGGTGGACGATCCAGGCCTCCGTGGTCCGCTTCACCCGGTCCCCCTCGTCGGCGTGGGCGGCAATAACGTGGCAGACACGGTCGGGCACGCCGCACGCCATGGCCAGGGCCACCCCGGTGAAGGGGTGGCGCAGCAGGCGCCCCCGCGACGACTGCACCGTCGTGCCGTCCACCTTCTCGTACTCCAGGAGCTTGCCCACGTCGGCGAGGATCGCGCCGGCGATGACGGTGTCGAGGTCGATGGGCAGCTGGTCGCCGAAGAACTCGGCCATGGACTCGGCGGCGCGGCGGGCAATGTGGACGACGCAACGCTTGTGGGCCATGAAACTCACGGTGCAGCCGGGCACCAGGAGGGTGAAGGGGATGGTGCGGAGGTCCTCCGCGGACAACGGTGACAACTCCAGCGCTCGCTCCCACGTGCGCCGCACCGCCCCCCGCAGCTCCTCGTCACCGATCCACTCGATTTCCGGCCACAGCTCGAGAATCGGGTCGCTCACAGCCACCTCCGGAGGGGTAACGCTACCACACGAGCAGCCACGATCTGCACCCCCTCGAGCCGCCAGTGGCCCTCTGGATGGGCCGGCGTGCCTGTTTCGCGCCCTCTCCCCGGCGGGCGGGTGGGCCGCTTCCGCTTTCTAGCTGGCTGTGCCACAATCGCCGCAGATCTGGGTGCGGAGGCGGCGTTGGCGTACCTCCTCTTCGTGAACGGCAGCGGCTTCGAATCCTCGTCATCCCCCTACGAGGTGGTGGCTGGCGTGATCGTCGAGGACCGCGACCTGTGGAACTTCGGGCAGGCCGTCGAGGACGCCAAGGTGCGGCACTTCGGCGCCTCGCTGCCGGCCGCCTGGTGCACCGCGCGGCGCCTGCTCAAGCGCAAAGTGTTCCGGCTCGCCCGACAGTTGCCGCCGTTCCCCTTCGAGGAGCGTCGCGCCCTCACCCGCGCCTGCCTCGAACGCGGCGACGCCGCTGGCAAGCGGGAGATGACCGCGCTCGCCCAGAGCAAGCTGGCGTACGTTGGCGAGGTGCTGGACGTGTGCTCGCGCTTCCGCTGCCGCCTGCTCGCCAGCATCGTCTCGAACCGCCTGCCGCGCCCGGCCCCGGGTTACTTGCGCAAGGACTACGCGTTCCTGCTCGAGCGCTTCTTTTACTTCCTGGAGGACCAGAAGCCCCAGCAAACCGGGCTGGTGGCCTGCAGCGGTCGGGGGTCGTGCCTGGGCGCCCTCCTTGCCGACCAGATGGACCGCTACTTCAAGGGCACGGTGCGGGGTCGGCAACGCACCAGCCTCGTGGTACCCGATCCCATCGTGGTTTCCGGCGAGCTGGCCGCCGGCATCGAGGTGGCGGGGCTCGTGGCCTATGTGGCCGCCTGGGGGTTCCGGACCCGGGAACTCACCGAGCCGGCCCGCAACGAGCTGTTCGACTTCAAGGAACAGATCCGCGCCCTCCGCTACCGGGCGGTGCGGGAGGTCGGCGACAGCAGCAACTTCGTCATCTGGGGCTTCACCGTGGTCAACGATCTCCGCACCCGGGAGGAGCGGGAGCACGGGTAACAGAAGAAAAGGCACGGCAACGCACGAGCGCCACCATGCCTCCGCTCCCAGTTTGACGCACCCATCCGCCAGCGTCAAGGGACGGTGCCGCTTCCGGCCGCCGAGGGTGCCAGCCCGCGCAGAGTAGCTGCGGCTGCCGCTGGTCGGCTAGCCCGCGGGGGAGTGTCCTGGCCGTGCTGCGACGGCTACCGTCCTGCTCGCCCAGGACGGGTCCCACGCGAGGCCGCCGCCGGGCGGCCAGACACTGCGAGTCGGCCGGAGGCTGCCACCACGCGGCCGGCGTGCGTCCCGACCGGTGCTACGATGCACGCAGGCCATGCCGTTCGGCAAGGAGGGAAGGTCATGGGCAAGCGCATCGTTGTTGGCGGGATTGTCGTGTTCGTGGCGTGGACCGTCGTCGACTTTATCGTCCACGGTGTCGTCCTGAAGGGGCTCTACGAGGCCACCGCCTCGCTCTGGCGGCCGCTGGCGGAGATGAAGCTCGGGGTGATGTACGTTGCCTCCCTGATCGCCGCCTTCGCCTTCGCCGCCGTCTACGCCTATCTCGTCAGACCGAAGAGCTTGACGGCCGGGGTCACGTACGGTCTGCTCTTCGGCATCGGCACCGGCGTCTCGATGGGCTACGGCGCCTACTCCATGATGCCGATCCCTTACGCCATGGCGTTTGCGTGGTTTGCGGGCACCTTGGTCGACGCCGTGCTGGGGGGGCTGCTGCTCGGCCTCCTCGTGAAAGAGTAGCTGGCCGCTCCGAACTCGCCCCTTCGCTCAGTGGCTCCGGTCGGTTGGCGGGGGGAGGCCACGGCCAGTGACCAGGTAGGTGGCGAAACTGCCGAGCCAGTGCCCCCCTTCGTAGGCCTGGTTGGTCACCGCGGCAAGGCCCGCCTCCCGGTGGGCCCGGGCCGCGGCCAGCAGGCCGGGGCGGCGGGGGTCGTCGGCGGCCAGGGCCGAGGCGATCCCTTCCAGCATCCAGGCGCGGGACAGGTTGAGGCCGTCCAGGTGGACGAGCTTGCCGTCGGACCGGTCTGTCACCACCGCGGGTCGTAGCCAGTCGCCCCGGCCGTCCAGCGGGAGCTGGGGGAGAAAGAGGGAGAGCCACACGGCAAACCGCTGCGAGGGCATGAAGCGGCGCGCCAGATCCGCCTCCGCCAGGCACGGGGAGAGGAAGTCCTGCCCCGAAGGCTCGAAGGCCAGCGGGCAGTTGCGGTCGTTGTAGTAGAAGGTGTGGCCGCGCTCCTCCACCAGGGTGAACATCTCCAGGTCGCCGGCGGTCTTGGCCCAGTCGGCGATGAGGCCGAAGGCGAACGCCGTCTGGTCGTGCTCGCCGGTGCGGATGGGGTGCGAGAGCTTGGGGAGCCACTCCTTGAGCCGGCGCGCCGACGCCTGTTCCAGCGGCTCCAGAACGATGGCCCAGCGCCGAGCCTGGGGGTCGTCCCACTCCTTGAGTTCGGCAGCCAGCTGCAGCAACCACGCAAGCCCGTAGGGGCGCTCGAAGGTGGCCCGTCCCGGACCCTGGAGGTAGCGCACCTCGCCGGCGATCTTCTCGGGCGTCAGGGAGGCGGCCAGGGCCTCACGGGCCCTTGCGGCAAAAGCCTCGCCGGGGAAGGTGCGGGCCAGTCGGGCCAGCAACCAGTGCCCGTGCACCGCCGAGTGCCAGTCGAAGCAGCCGTAGAAGGCCGGGGTCAGCTCCCGAGGGGGCTTCACGTCCTCGTCGGAGTTGAGCACGTGCGCGATCTTGTTGGGGTACTCCTTCTGGACGCAGGCGAGGGCCAGCTCGGCAAAGCGGGCCGCAGCCTGCGCGTCCAGGTCCTGCCCGCTGGCAGGCCCCGCCGCGAGCGCCGGCACGAACAGCAGGGGAAGGCATCGCCGTTTCATGGGCCGATGCTACCCCGCCGCAACCAGCCTGTCCACGCACCCACAAGGGGGTGCGGCGAACCCGTCACAGCGGGGCGTCCAGGACCCGCCACAGCGCCCACTGGAGCGCGGCGGCGGCCAGACCGGCACCCAAATCGTCGGCGACGATCCCCCAGCCGCCGGGCAGCCGCTCCAGCGCCCGGATCGGCCACGGCTTGACCACATCGAAGCCCCGGAAGAGCAGGAAACACACGGCGGCGGACAGCACCGAGGCGGCCGGCACGCCGCCCACCGCCAGCAGGGTGAGCGCCAGCCACTGGCCGGCCACCTCGTCCAGGACCACCGGCCCGGGGTCGGCCACCCCTCGCCGACTCGCCTCCCGCCCGCACGCCACCACCGCCAGCGGCACCAGCAGGACCAACAGCACCACTGCCACCGCCACCGCCGCCAGGCCGGCCAGTCGCACCGTCGCCAGGAACGCCACCACGGCCGCCGTCGACCCCACGGTGGTACCGGGAGCGGGCAGCAGCTCCCCGAGCCCCCCCACCGTGGCCAGGGCGCGGGCGACCCTTCCCGTCACGCCCCCTCCCGGAGGAGCGCCAGCAGCCGCCGCGGGAGGTTGCCGAAGTCGCCGGAGGACATGCACACCACCACGTCGCCGGCACGCACCAGGGCACGGAGGGCGGGCAGCGGGTCCGCCCCGTCCTCCACCAGGGCGACGCTGACGCCTCGCCTGCCCAGAGCGGCGGCCACTGCCTGCCTGTCCAGGACCGCCTCGGGGGCGAGGCGGGCCCGGTGGAACACCGGGGCCAGGAGAACGGCGTCGGCCCGGGCGAGGGCCTCCTCGTAGGCTGGGCCGAACTCGGCCCTGGCGGCGGAGAGGGAGCGCGGCTCGAAGGCCACCACCAACCGCCGCCCCGGGAAGCGCTGCCGCGCCCCTTCCAGGGTCAGACGCACCGCCGTGGGGTGATGGGCAAAGTCGTCCAGCACCGCCACGGAGGCCGCCTCCCCCACCAGCTCCAGGCGCCGGCGCACTCCGGGGAAGGTGGCTGCGGCGGCGGCCACGGCGGCCGGCGGGGCGCCGGCCAGCAGCGCGCAGGCGGTGGCCGCCAGCAGGTTGTCCACATTGTGTCGGCCGACGAGGGGCGTCTCCAGCTCCAGCGTCTCGCCCCCCCACTGCACCGTTGCCTGCAACCTCCCCCCCGTCACTGCCCAGGTGAGGCAGCGCAGGTCCGCGCCGTCGGCGAGGCCGTACCACATCACCCGCCGGCACCCTCGAGCCGCCTCCCGGGCACCGGGGTCGCCGGCGTTGGCCACAACCCAGCCCGTGCCACCCACCCGCGCCACACCGGCGCGGAACGCTGCCACAATGGCACCGAGGTCGGGGTAGAGGTCGGCGTGGTCGTACTCCACGTTGCCCACCACGAAGAGGTGCGGCGCATAGTGGAGGAACTTTGGGCCGCGGTCGAAGAAGGCGGTGTTGTACTCGTCCCCCTCCACCACCGTCCACCCTCCCCTCCCCAGCCGCCAGGGGCGGCCGCCCCGCGGCACGCCGCCCACCAGCACCGTCGGGTCGAGACCGCTCTCGACGAACAGGTGAGCCGCCAGCGCCGTGGTGGTGGTCTTGCCGTGAGTACCGGCAATCACCACGCTCCTGGCGGACCGGCAGAAGCGCTCCCCAAAGTAGGCCGCCTGCGACGTGTACGGGATGCCACGCGCCAGCACCGCGGCCACCTCCGGGTTGGCCCGGCCAACCGCGTTGCCGATGATGACCTGGACGATCCCGGGGGGAATGCCGTCGGGGTCGTAGCCGAGGCGGACTGGGACCCCCAGTTCGGCGAGCAACTCCGAGGTGGGCGGGTAAAGGGCACTGTCCACACCGCACACCCTCTCCCCGGCCTCGTGGAGCAGCCCCGCCAGCGCGGCCGTGGCCGTGCCGCCAATGGGTAGCAGGTAGAGCTGGCAAGCATCGTGCATAGCATCTAGCGCCCGCTCGCGCGGCGGTGTACTCTAGCACCCCCGGCGCGACCGGAGGGGAGGATGCCTTATGAGACGAACCATGGTCCTGCTTGTCGTGTTCTCGCTCCTATCGGTGTGGGGCGTGGCGCAGCAAACCAGCGAGAAACCGCCCGAAGGGCCGCAGCCGTCCGCCGACTTCGTCCAGAAGATCATCGACTTCGGCCCCGTGGCCAAGGGCGAAAAGTTGAACGCCGTGTTCGAGGTCCGCAACCTCGGCCAGGCCCCCCTGGAGATCACCCAGGTGCGGCCCACGTGCGGTTGCACGGTAGCCAACTTCGACAAGACCATCCCACCTGGGGGCACCGGCAAGATCAACGCCGAGGTGGACACCACCGCCTTCCTGGGGCCGATCTCCAAGGCCATCATCGTCTTCACCAACGACCCCCAGATGCGCAACGCCACCGTCGTGGTGAAGGCGGACGTGAAGGCCTTCATCGAGGCGCTGCCCCGCTCGCTGCTGCGCTTCAACGTGCTGCAGGGGGAGCCCGCCACCGACAAGGTGACGCTGGTGGCCAGTGACGGGTCTACCTTCAAGGTGCTGGGGGTGGACGCCCCGGAAGGTCCCTACCAGGTGAAGTTCCGCGAGCTGGCCCAGGAGGAGCGGATGGCCAACTACTCCGGCTCCCAGTGGGAGGTGGTGGTGACCGTGCCCGGGGACGCCAAGGAGGGCATGCTCAACCACAAGCTCACGGTCAAGACCGACTCGCCCAAGGCACCGGAAGTCCCCCTCACGGTGAGCGGGCTGGTGCGACCCATCATTCAGGTAGCCCCGGCTGAAATTGCTTTTGGTTCCGTCCCCAACGACGCGCCGGTCGGCCGCAACATCGTCCTCATCAACAACCGCCAGGGGTTCGAGCTGAAGATCGAGAAGGTGGAGGTGGGCGAGCCCTTCACCACCGAGGTGGTGCCGCTGCAGGCCGGCCAGCGGTTCCAGGTGGCGGTGACCTTGCCAGCGGGGACCGCCAAGGGCCGAACCCTCAAGACCACCCTCAAGATCACCACCAACGACCCGACCCGCAAGGTCATCGAAGTGCCCGTGCAGGCCACGGTGCAGTAGCCCTTCGCTCGCAAGCCCAACGCGCGCGCCGGTTCGCCGGCGCGCGCTTTTTCGTGCGGCGCACCGCCCCGCCCGCTCCCTTGCGCCGCGGGTCGAGTTGGAGTAGCGTGCCCATGACAAGAACCGGGGTGGTGCCAGGGAAGCCGGTGCGAGTCCGGCGCGGCCCCCGCCACTGTTACCGGGGACGGGACGCTCAGGCAGGCCACTGGTCGCGGAGGCGACTGGGAAGGCGAGCGGCCCCGAACGATCCGGGAGCCAGGAGACCTGCCACCCCAGGAAGGAACGGGAGGTTCCGATGCGACGTTTCGTCCTGTCCATGGTCGGGGTGGCCCTCGCCACCCTCCCCGCCAACGCCCAGCAACCCACCTTCACCGAGACGGTGGTGGTCACCGCCACCGGGGAGGAGACCCCCCTCGCCCAGGTGAGCAGCGCCGCCACCGTCTTCGACCTCGCGGAACTGGAGCAGAAGGCCGAACCCACCGTCCACGAGCTGCTGCGCCTCGTCCCCGGAGCCACCCTGCTTCGCTCCGGGCTCGATGGCGGCGTCACGTCCCTCTTCGTGCGCGGCGCCGGCTCCAACCAGACCCTGGTGATGCTGGACGGCGTGCGCCTCAACTCCCCCTACTTCGGCGGCTACGACTGGAGTCTGCCGCTGGCGGCCGGGCTGCAGCGAGTCGAGGTGGTTCGGGGCCCCTACTCGGCGCTGTACGGGGCCGATGCGCTAGGGGGCGTGGTGCAACTCGTCACCAACCGGGGCGCGGGGAACGCGCTGCGGCTTTTGGGGGAGGGGGGCGGCAGCGGCTGGCGGCGGGGCGAGCTGGGTTTCGCCACCAACGCGGGTGGTTTCGCCACCAGCGTGGATCTCGCCTACCGTGCCGGCGAAGGGCCCCTTCCCAACGACGATTTTTCGGCCCGGCTCGGCTCGCTGTACCTCACTACCGAACCCACCGCCGGCTCGCGGGTTGGTCTCCTCGTCCGTCGCTCCCGCACCGCCACCGAGGTCCCCTTTGCCGGCGCCACCGCCACCCCCCACCGTCGCACCGAGGCTGAGGAGACCGTGCTGGCGGTTCCCTTGCGGTTGCGCGAGCTGGGCGGCGGTGAGCTGGAGGCAACCCTCTCCCGGGTGGAGCGCACCCTGGCCTACCGCGACCCCGACGACCCGTGGGGGTTCGTGGCCTCCGACACGGAGGCGGACACCACGGCGGCCCGGGCGGTCTGGCACCGAGCCGCGGGGGGCGGGCGGCACCGCCTCTCCATCGGTGGGGAGTGGCGACGGGACGAGGTCACGGACCTCACGTCCTTCGGCGCCAACTTGGACGGGGCGCGGCTCGCCACCTCCGCGCTGTTCGTCCAGACCCAGTTACGGCCCACCAACGACCTGGAGGTCCTGGCAGGGGTCCGGTGGGACGCCGCAGACCCCTGGGGGCGGGAGGTGTCCCCCCGCCTCACCGTGAGCCACCTGCACGGCCCGCTCCGCCTCTGGGGCTCCTGGGGCACGGCGTTCCGCGCCCCGTCGCTGGGGGAGTTGTACTTCCCGTTCTCGGGCAACCCGGATCTCGAAGCCGAGCGCAGCCGCAGCGCCGAGGCCGGCGTGTCGATGGCGCTGGGGGAGGGTCGGGGGCTCGTGCAGCTCGTGGGCTTTGCCAACCGGGTTCGCAACCTCATCGAGTTCGAGTACTCCACCTACGCCTTTGCCAACGTCGGGCGCGCTGCCATGGACGGCCTCGAACTCTCCTGGCTCCACCGGCACGGGCCGCTGCGGTTGCGGGCCGGCGTTACCTGGCTCGACGCCCGGGACGCCGACGGCCTGGCGCTGGTGCGCCGCCCGGAGTGGTCGGGGCACCTGGCGGTGGGGGCGCGCTCGGCGGCCGGGCTCACCGGGGAGGTCACGCTGGTGTGGGTGGGGCCTCGCCCGGACATCGACGCCGTGACGTTCGCCCGCGTGGCTCAGGCGGGGTTCGTCACCGCCTCCGCCGCCGCCGCCGTGCCCCTGGGCGGTGGGCTGCGCCTGCGCGTGCGGGTGGACAACCTGGCGGACCGCCGGTACGAGGAGGTCAACGGCTACCCGGCCCCGGGGCGCCGCGCCAGCATCGGAGCGGACTGGGCGCTGCGCTGAGGTCAGCGCTCCCCGGCGGGCATCGCCGCCGGAGGGCCGAACTGGCGGCATCTTCGTCTGTGACAAGGCGGCGCGACTCGGCGAGCGCCCGTCGCAGCCGAAAGCAGCTCGCACATTGGCCGCGCAGCGATACGCTCGCCACCGCTGGTGCCGGGCGTAAGCGCGGACCGCCCGTCGACCTGCCGCACGTCACAGCCAAGGGACTCTTGGGACAGGCGTTGACAGGCCGTTGACCTTGGCGCGCGGTTTTGCTAGCGTTCCGCAGCTTGCCTTGAGGGGGAGAAGCCCCCTTGCGGCGTAGGCACCGGAGGATGGGGTGACAATTACACCTAACCTCTCCCTGCTGCTGGTCATGGCGTGCTTCTGGGCGGTGTTCTTCCTGGTCTCGACGCAACTCGTCAAGCCCCTCGGCGCACTCCTGGAGGAGCGCCAGCGTATCGTTCGCGAGGGCGCCGAACTCCTCGGCAACGCTCAGAACCAGGCCCGGGAGGCGTTGGCGCGGTGCGAGCAGCAGCTCACCGAGGCCTCGGTGGAGGGGCAGCGAGAGCGGGTGGCGCTACGCCAGCAGGGCGAGGCGGATCGCCGCGCTCGGCTGGGGGCGGCACGGGAGGAGGGGCACCAGCGGCTGGAGCAGCTGGCAGCAGAGCTCGACCAGGTCAGTCGCGAGGCCCGCGCGCACCTGCGCCAGCGCTCCCACGAGCTGGCGCTGGATCTCGCCTCCCGGTTGCTGGGAAGGAGGCTGGCGTCGTGAGGGGCCGTTCCATACTCGTCGCCGCCTTCATCGCCTTCTCTGCCGCTGCCTCACCGGCCTGGGCGGCGGAAGGGGCGGACACCTTCTTGGGCCTCCCGAGGGTCCTCTGGTACTCCCTGAACCTCCTCGTCTTTTTCGGTCTCCTCGCCTACCTGCTGGTCAAGCCCATGTCGCGGTTTTTCCGCACTCGGGGCGAGGAAATCGCCAACCAGCTCGCCGAGGCCAGGCGCCAGCGCGAGGAGGCGGAGCGCCTGCGGGCCGAGGTGGAGCAGCGCGTGGCGTCCCTCCAGGACGAGATCGCCATGCTGCGCGAACGCCTGCGTCGTGAAGGGGAGCACGAGCGCGAGGCTCTGGTCCGCCAAGGGGAGGAGGAGGCGGCCCGGTTCCTCGCCCAGGTGGACCAGGAGGCCACCCGGAGAGTCGCCGAGGCCCGCAGTCAGCTCACTCGCGAGGCGGCCGCCCTGGCCGCCGAGCTGGCCCGCGACCTTCTGGAACGGGAAATCACCGACGCGGATCGGGAACGGATCTTTGCCGCCACCGTGGAGCGGTTGCGCCGCCGAGGCGCGGGAGGTGAAGCGTGAGCCGGCGAATTGCCCGCCCGTACGCGGCAGCCCTCTTCCAAGTGCTGGAGAAGGCCGGGGTCCCGGCTCTGCGCGAGGCGGAGCACCAGCTTCAGGCGGTGGCTAGCCTGTTCAGCGAGGACCGGCGGCTGCTCCGCCTGTTCGAGGTGCCGTCCGTCCCCCCCACGACCAAGCGCAACGTCCTGCAGGAGATCGGCCGGGCCTTGGCGCTCCGCCCGGAGGTACAGCGGGTGCTTTCCGCCCTCATGCAGCACTACCGTCTGCGCTGGCTCGGCGAGGTGGCGGGGGCGTTCCGCGACATGGTGGACGCGCGGGAGGGGATGGTGCGCGGCGTCCTCCAGGTGCCGGTGGCGCCGACGCCTTCGCAACGGCAAGAGCTGGAGCGGGCCCTGGCCGGGGTGGTGGGGTCCCGGGTGGAGCTGTCCGTGGACGAGCGCCCCGAACTCATTGCCGGCTTCGTGGTCCGCATTGGCAGTCGCGTCTTCGATGGTTCGGTGCGCACGCAGTTGGCCAAGTTCGCCCGCAGCGGCGCGGGCGTAGGGGTGTGAGCGGGGTGGCGCCGACGCGGCCGGGGGGGGCCGTCGGCGCGACGAGGTGATGAGCGGGGGCAAGCCCTCCGCCGGCACAAGAGGGGAGAAGCGGGATGCAGATCAAGGTGGACGAGATTACCGACATCCTCCGGCGACAGATTGCAGGGCTGGAGACTGCGGTGGACATGGCCGAGGTGGGGACGGTGGTATCGGTGGGGGACGGGATCGCCCGGGTGTTCGGCCTGGACCACGCCATGGCGGGGGAGATGATCCAGTTCCCCCACGACGTCTTCGGCCTCGCCCTCAACCTCGAGGAGGACGGCGTGGGTTGCGTGCTCATGGGCGAGACCCACGCCATCAAGGAGGGGGACGAGGCGCGGCGCACCGGCAAGATCCTCTCGGTGCCCGTGGGTCCCGGTCTGATCGGCCGGGTGGTGACGCCCCTCGGCGAGCCGGTGGACGGCAAGGGGCCCATCGAGGCGGCGGACCGCTACCCCATCGAGCGCATCGCCCCCGGCGTGGTTCGCCGCCAGCCGGTGAAGGAGCCGGTGCAGACCGGCATCAAGGCCATCGACGGCATGATCCCCATCGGCCGGGGCCAGCGCGAGCTGATCATCGGTGACCGTCAGACCGGCAAGACCGCCATTGCCGTGGACACTATCATCAACCAAAAGGGCAAGAACATGGTCTGCATCTACGTGGCCATCGGGCAGAAGCGCTCCACGGTGGCCCAGGTGGTGAAGACCCTCGAGGACCACGGCGCCATGGACCACACCATCGTGGTTTCGGCGTCGGCCTCGGAGCCCGCCCCGCTCCAGTACCTGGCCCCGTACGCCGGCTGCGCCATGGGCGAGTACTTCCTCTACAACGGCCAGCACGCCCTCTGCATCTACGACGATCTCTCCAAGCACGCCGCCGCCTACCGGGAGATCTCGCTGCTGCTGCGCCGGCCCCCGGGTCGCGAGGCGTACCCCGGCGACGTGTTCTACCTCCACTCGCGGCTGCTGGAGCGTGCCGCCAAGCTGCGCGACGACCTGGGCGGCGGCTCGCTGACGGCGTTGCCGGTGATCGAGACGCAGATGGGGGACGTGTCCGCCTACATCCCCACCAACGTCATCTCCATCACCGACGGCCAGATCTTCCTGGAGACCGACCTCTTCTACGCCGGCGTGCGGCCCGCCATCAACGTGGGCATCTCGGTGTCCCGGGTGGGCGGCAACGCCCAGATCAAGGCCATGAAGAAGGTGGCGGGCACGCTCCGCCTCGAGCTGGCCCAGTACCGGGAGCTGGCCGCCTTCGCCCAGTTCGGCTCCGACCTCGACAAGGCGACGCTGCGGCAGCTGGCCCGCGGCGAGCGGCTGGTGGAGCTGCTCAAGCAGGGGCTCCACCAGACCATGGAGGTGGAACTCCAGGTGGCGTCCATCTTTGCCGGCACCCGGGGGATCCTCGACAAGCTGCAGGTGGCCGCGGTGCCCGCCTTCGAGAAGTACCTCCACGAGTACCTGCGCGCCCATCACCCGGCGGTGCTCGAAACCATCGTCGCCACCGGCAAGCTGGAGGGCGCCACCGAGGAGGAGCTGGAAGCCGGTTGCCGGGCGGCCCAGGCGGCATTCCTCAAGGAGCATCCGGAGGCGGCCATTGGCTAACACTCAGGCGCTCCGTCGGCGAATTCGCTCGGTAAAGTCCACCGAGCAGATCACCAAGGCCATGAAGATGGTCGCCGCGGCGCGCCTGCGGCGCGCCCAGACCCGCATCCTCGAAGCGCGCCCCTACGCCACCTCACTGGAGAACGTGTTGCGCTCCGTGGCGGCGCGGGTGGGCGGGCGCCGTCACCCGCTCCTGGAGGTGCGAGAGGAGCGGCGGGCGACTCTCGTGGTCATCACCTCCGATCGCGGGCTGTGCGGTTCCTTCAACGCCAACGTGCTGCGGGAAGCGACCCGCTGGCTGGCGAGCGGCCGCTGGGAGCAGGTGGATCTGGTCCTGGTGGGCCGCAAGGGGGTGGACTTCTTCAAGCACCGTGGGGTGACTCCGCTGGCGGCACCGGCGGACCTGCTGGCCAACCCCTCGCCGGCCTCCGCCTTTGCTCTGGGCGAGATGCTGGCGAATCGCTACGCGAAGGGGGAAACCGACGCGGTCTACGTGCTGTCCAACCGGTTCCGGTCGGTCATCCAGCAGGCGGTGGTGCTGGCCAGACTGCTCCCCATCGAGCGGGAGCAGCTGGCGGGCGCGACCCCTGTCGGCTACCTGTGCGAACCCGCTCCGGCGGTGCTGCTGGATCAGTTGCTGCCGCGTTACGTGGAGGTGGAGGTGCTCCGCGCCCTGCTCTCGTCGGTGGCCGCCGAGCACGGCGCCCGCATGACCGCCATGGGGGCCGCCACCAAGAACGCCGCGGAGATGATCGAGAAGCTCACGCTCACCTACAACCGCGTGCGGCAAGCCGCCATCACCAAGGAACTCATCGAAATCGTTTCCGGCGCCCAGGCGCTGGCGGAAGGTTAGGAGTCGAGCATGGCCGCAAACACACCCGTCGAAGGTCGCATCGTCCAGGTCATCGGCCCGGTGGTGGACGTGGAGTTCCCCGAGGGGCACCTCCCCCCCATCTACAACGCCGTGGAAATCCGCGACCGCTCCGAGGCCGGCGAACTCGAGGTGGTCACCGAGGTGATGCAGCACCTGGGGGAGAACCGGGTCCGCTGCGTGTCCATGTTGCCCACCGACGGGCTCGTGCGGGGCATGAAGGCCGTGGACACCGGCGGCCCCATCTCCATGCCGGTGGGGCGCGAGACGCTGGGCCGGGTGCTGTCGGTGATCGGCCGGCCGGTGGACGAGCGCGGGCCCATCGAGACCAAGGAGCGCTGGCCCATCCACCGGGAGGCGCCCAGCTTCGAGGAGCAGTCCACCACGGTGGAGATGTTCGAGACCGGCATCAAGGTGGTGGATCTCCTGGAGCCATACACCAAGGGCGGTAAGACCGGCCTGTTCGGTGGCGCCGGCGTCGGCAAAACCGTCATCATCATGGAGCTCATCAACAACGTGGCTCTCCAGCACGGCGGCTTCTCGGTGTTCTCCGGCGTCGGCGAGCGTACCCGCGAGGGGAACGACCTGTGGCTGGAGATGCAGGAGTCCGGCGTCATCGACCCCGACGACTGGCAGAAATCCAAGGCGGCCCTGATCTACGGCCAGATGACCGAGCCCCCCGGCGCCCGCCTCCGCGTCGCCCTCTCGGGGCTCACGGTGGCCGAGTACTTCCGCGACGTGGAGGAGCAGGACGTGCTCCTCTTCATCGACAACATCTTCCGCTTCACCCAGGCGGGCTCCGAGGTGTCGGCGCTTCTCGGCCGCATGCCCTCGGCGGTGGGCTACCAGCCGAACCTGGCCACCGAGATGGGCGAGCTGCAGGAGCGCATCACCTCCACCAAGCGAGGCTCCATCACGTCGGTGCAGGCCATTTACGTCCCTGCCGACGACCTCACCGACCCGGCCCCCGCCACCGCCTTTGCCCACCTGGACGCCACCACCGTGCTGTCGCGGCAGATCGTCGAACTCGGCATCTACCCGGCGGTGGACCCCCTGGCCTCCACCAGTCGCATCCTCGACCCCCACATCCTTGGCGAAGACCACTACCGGGTGGCCCGGGAGGTTCAGCGTATCCTCCAGAAGTACAAGGATCTCCAGGACATCATTGCGATCCTCGGCATCGACGAGCTGTCCGAGGAAGACAAACTCACCGTGGCCCGTGCGCGCAAGATCCAGCGGTTCCTCTCCCAGCCGTTCCACGTGGCGGAACAGTTCACCGGTCTCAAGGGCAAGTATGTGAAGATCGCCGACACCATCCGCGGCTTCGACATGATCTGCAAGGGCGAGCTGGACGACATCCCCGAGCAGGCCTTCTACATGAAGGGCCCCATCGAGGAGGTGCTGGAGCACGCCGAGCGGCTGAAGAAGGAGGCGTGAGATGGCGGAGGGCCGTCTCCACCTGACGGTGGTCACGCCCACCCGCACGGCGGTGGCCGCGGAGGTGGACGAGGTGACCCTGCCGGGGGCGCTGGGCGCCCTCGGCATCCTCCCCGGCCACACGCCGCTGCTGGCCGCCCTCCGCATCGGCGAGCTGGCCTACCGGCAGGGCGTGCGGGAGCACTACCTGGCCATCCAGCGAGGGTTTGCCGAGGTGGCCGGCGACCGGGTGACGGTGCTGGCCGAGATTGCCGAGCTGCCGGAGGAGATCGACCTGGAGCAGGCGCAGAGCGACAAGCAGGCGGCGGAGCTGGCCATGAGGACCGCCTCCGGCGCCGAGCTCGACCGGCAGCGCGCCCTGCTCGAAGCCGCCGTCACCCGCATCACCGTCGCCGCGCGGCGGTAACCTCCCATCGCCACCGACCCCTCCCTGGCCGGCGCCCGGCAGCGGGGAGGGCTACGCCGTGCGAGGGGTAAGCGCGGCCTGCCGCCGGGCGCCTACCATGGCACCAGGGGGATTGTCGTAGGATCGTTGGAGGCGTTGTCGACAACGGAGAGCACGGCGCCCACCCGGCCGTCCCCGCCCACCACCTCCAGCGTGACCAGCCCCGCGGCGAGACTCGCCGGGCCGCCGAGAGCTGAGACCAGGTCGTTGATCTGGACGTTGGAGAGGGGAAGGAGCTCCACCTGCCGCTGGCCGAGCTGCCTCCCCTCTCCGTCCATCAGACGCACCATCACCGACACCGCCTCCCCCCACACCTCGACGATGGCCAAGTTCGTGCGCGCGGCCCCCTTCACGACGCCGCCGGTGCCGAGGCGCCGCACGTCACCGCCGAGGCTCGCCACCGCGCCGGCGGCGATGGGCACGTACCCCTGCCCGAAAGAGCCCCCTCCCGGCGCTGGCGTGGCGCACCGGCTCGCAGCCGTCACCCCGCCCGTGGCGATCTCCAGTGACCCGGCCCCCGTGGTGTGGAACAACGTGTCCACGATGTCCTCGAACCTCTGGCAGCCGTTGGCCGGCACCTCGATCTGCGCCTCCCGGTAGTTGGCGGTGCCGTCGGCACCGCGGGGGGTGAAGTAGAGGTCCACCGTCAGCGGGGTAGCGGTGCGGTTCGCCAGGGATAGGTCGGAGGTCCAGAAACTCCCGCCTGCCCCGGCCACGTGGGCAACCTGGGGCAGGAAGAGCGAGCTGCTCCGGTGCACCCCCCGCCCCGGCCCCGACTCGGCGTGCACGTAGTGGCCAGTCGAACTCGTGGTTCCATAGCTCACGTACGGCATGCTGGCGAGCTGGTGGCCCTGGGCGTCGAAGGCCAGGAGCATGAGGAGGAGGTACTCCTCACCCGCCACGGCCCGCTGGGTGACGGCCACGGAGGTGTTCGTCGTGTCCACCACCGTGTCGCCGAGCCAACCCTGACAGCTATGGCGGATCACTCGTGCCTGGTAGCGCACGGCGTGGGGGACCTGTTCCCAGGCGAAGGTGAAGGTGAGGGGCACGGCAGGGCCGTACGGGCAGATCGCTGTGCTGCCGGGCCACTGGCCGGTGTTGTCGAAGGGTAGGGTCACGTGCACGCCGTATTTCAGCTCGAGCTCGACGGTCTTGTCCTCCCCCTCCGCCAGCGTGACCGAAGGAAGGTAGCCGACGGCGACGCCGGCGCTCGCGCCAGGGAAGGCAATGGGAACCCGCGCCAGACCCACCTGCACCCGGTACGCGCCGGGGCTTAGGCCCGTGGCCACCCACGAGGAGCTGGCCGTGTCGACGTCCACGGAGATCCAGCTCCCCCCGCTCGGCTGCAGCGCAGCCTTTCCGGAGGTGAACGTGGGCAAGGTCTCGGCGCTGGGCATGCCGGCGTAGCGCAACGTGCCGCGCAGCGTTGCCGCCGACGCCCAAGTGGCAACGCTCACACTCACGACCCAGGCAAAGAGCGTTCTTGTCATGGCGGTCTCCTTTCTCCGGCGGCCCGCTCTCCCCGCGGCCGATGCACCACCTCCGGGGTGGCTCGCCAGGTGGGGCAGCGTGGGCCTTTGTGGGCGAGTTGACTACAATTTTGCTCATGTCGGCGTCGTCCCCCCCTGGCCGACTGGCGTTCGGGCCGTTCGTCCTCGACGTGGCCTCCCACCGCCTCACCCGCGGCGACCGGGTGGTGGCGCTGGGTGATCGGGCCATGGGTGTCCTGGTGGAACTCGTCACCCATTCCGGCCAGGTGCTCACCAAGGACGAGTTGATCGAGCGGGTGTGGCCGGACGTGGGCATCAGCGACGAGGCCCTCGCCCAGGCGGTGCACGAGCTTCGCAAAGCCCTGGAAGACAGCTCGCGAACCCCCCTGTACGTGCAGACGGTGCACGGCCGCGGCTACCGGTTCGTGGCCAGGCTGCAGGCGGTGGAATCCTCGACGCTGCACCCGCCGACAACTAAGCCAAAAGCGTTGCGCCTTGCCGTGGCGGTGCCGGTGCTGCTGGGTCTGGTGGTGGCGGCGGCGTGGCTCCTCCTGCGGCGCAGCCCGCAGCGGCCCGCGCCACAACACATCGAGGAGTTTGTGCGCCTGCCGGGGGGCGCCTTCAAGCCGGCTTTCTCCCCGGACGGCCGCACGGTCGCGGTGGTGTCCGGCGACGAGGCTGGCCACCACGCCATCTTTCTCGTCCGTCCCGGGGCCCCGGGTGCCCTCCGCTTGACGCGGGGGATGGACGTCCGCGGCCCTTCCCCCACCTTCTCGGCGGACGGCAACTGGGTGCTCTTTACGAGCTACCGCAGCGACGGCCAAGGGCAAGCGATGCCGGACGTCTGGCGCGTGCCGGTGTTGGGCGGGCGTGCCGAGGTGCTGGTGGAGCGTGCCAGTGCCGCCCACCAGGACCGGTCGGGGAGCCGGCTGGTGTTCAGCCGCGTCGGCACCAGTGGTACCTCGGTGGTGGTGCGGGAGGCGGACGGCCGTGAGCACGTGATTGGCGAGCGCGGGTTCTGGCCCAGATGGTCGGCAGACGGCGAGTGGATTGCCTACACCACCTCCGACCCGGAAGGGGGGAACGGCGATCTCTTCGTGGTCCGGCCGGACGGCAGCGAGCGCCGGAGGCTCACCCAGGGTCCCTGGCAGTTTTACGGGCTGGACTGGACGCCGCAGGGGGAGGGGGTGGTTTTTGCCGCGGCGCGGGACGGGCCGTTTCAACTGTGGTACGTGGCCAAGGAGGGCGGAGCACCGGTGCGGCTCACCCTCGGCGCCGGCGAGGACACTTGCCCGGCGGTGGCGCCGGATGGGAGCCAACTCCTCTTCGTCAACGGCCGAATGCGGAGCAGTGTGCTGGTGGCGGACGAGCTGTTGGGGTCGTTTCGAAAGGTGGGTTCCGGTGACGAGGTCTTGTCCGTGGCCCACCACCCTGCCAGCCCGGCTCTGGCCGTGGTGTGGCAGCACACCGGCACCGAGGGCAACTTGAGCGTGCTCGCGGAAGGGTCGCAACGCGAGGAGGTCGTGGCCGGCATCAGTGCCCTGCACGCTCGCTGGAGTGCCGACGGCCAGTGGTTGGTGGCGGCAGGTTGGCGAGATCCCGAGGGGACACGCCAAATCGTGCGGGTGGGGTGGCCGAGTGGCGCCGTGAGCACCCTGGTGTCCGACTGCCCTTGTGAGTGGCCCGACCTTCACGGTGACACGCTCGTCTTTCTCCGCCATGGGGGAGACACGACAGCACTGGTCGTGCGCGATCTCGCAGGCAGGTGGGAGCGGGTGCTGGTGGAGCGAGCGGAAATCAGCGCACCGCGCGTGTCCCCCGACGGCCGACGGGTGGCGTGGAGCGGCTTCTTGCGCCCCACCGACGCGGAGAGCACGGGCATCTGGGTCATGCCGGTGGATGGCAGCGACGCGCCCCGCCGGCTCGTGGCCGACGGGGCTTGGCCGTCCTGGGACGGCCCGGAACACCTCCTCGTCGTGCGCGGGGCCACTGGCGATGCGTTGTGGCGCGTGCCTGTGACGACAGGCGATCCCGAACGCGTGCGTGCGCTGGAGCTTGCTTTTCCCATCTCGGCTTTCGACGCTGCTGGCCGCCGCCTGGCTGTGGCCCTCCACGTGGACACCCCGGCCGTCTTCGTCCTCCAGGGGCTGCGCCTGCCCCCCTGAGCGGGGGCAAGCGCTGCTCCGCTGCTCGCGGCGCGCCTCACCGCCACCTCACGAGCTCCACCGTGGTGGGGTCGTTGGTGAGGTTGTCCACCACCGAGGCGTAGGCCAGCACACCGGTGCCCTCGGTCACCGTGACCCTGGCCCAGGCGCGAGAGAGGTTGGTCTGACCGGCCTTGGTGGCGAAGGGCCGGTTCTCCTGCTTCCACTCCCCCGGCGCCAGGGTCACCTGGTAGGTTGCGAGCTGTTGCCCAGCCCCGTCGAAGAGCGTCACCGTGGCGCGGGCGGTGGTGGGACCGGCGTTGGTGAGGGCAATGTTGGTGCGCAGGCCCGCAGTTTCGGCAAGCTGCACCAAATAGCCGGTCTCCCCCGCGGACAGCCCGTCACTGGCAGCGTAGCCCTTGAGATCCTGGCCCAACGTGCCGTTGGGGTAGCAGGCTGCCCCGGAAGGGTTGAGGTTGTAGGTGCGGGAGGTCACGATGACCGGCTGGGTGCTGGCGACCTCCAGGGCGCCGGAGCCCGAGGCGGGCATTTGCCCCACCACATCGGGAAAGACCGCCTGGCTGCCGGGGGCGACGCTGCCGGTGTTGGTGACCGTCCCCGCGGGCAGATGAAGACGCAGCGTCAGCGCAGCCGCCTGCCCGCCGGGGTTGAACACGCCGAGGTCCGTGCGCCACTGGCTATCGTGGGCCCCCGAGGCGTGGCTGGCCACCGGGACCCACAGGCTCTGCCCCGCGCAGTCGCTCCGCAGGATGGTGCCGTAATCCCCCACGGCCAGCAGCAGGCGGTCGGAAACCACGAGGTCTCTGATGCCGTTGGTCGTCCCCGTGGGCTGCGCCTGCCAGGTGACCCCGTCGGCGCTGGTGAGGATCGTACCCCAGTACCCCCCCGCCACCCAGAGCGAGCCGGTCCAGAGGATGCCGAACAAGTACTGCGACGTCGGTGAGGAGCGAGCCGTCCAGCTCACCCCATCGGGGCTCGCCAGGATCGTGCCCCCCGAACCCACCGCCACGAACCCCGCCGCGCCTCGGCCCACCGCCCAGAGGTCCTTGTCGGTGCCGGAGGTGCGGCTCGTCCAGGTCACGCCGTCAGGGCTCGTGAGGATGGTCCCCCCCTGGCCCACGGCCACGACGAGCCCCCCTCCGAACCCCACACTGTAGAGGTCCTTGTCCGTACCGGACGTGCGGCTTGTCCATACCACGCCGTCAGGACTTGCGACGATGGCGCCGTGGCGTCCTACCGCCAGCCAGAGACTGCCCGTCCAGGTCACGTCCCGAAAGTTCCACGTTCCCGACGGGAGACCCGTGGACCTCGTCCAGGTCTGGCCGTTGGTACTGGTGAGGATGGTGTTGGAGTCGCCGACAGCAACCAGCTTCTGTCCGGACCACGCCGCCGCAGAGAGTCGCGAGTTGGTGCCGCTGGCCTGCAACGCCCACAGCAGGCCGTCATTACTTGAGAGGATCGCCCCCCGGTCACCGACTACGACGTAACCGCCACCGTACCAGACCCCGCCAAAAAGGTACTCCGAGGCCCCGCTCGTCCGCTTGGTCCAATCCGTCCCGTTGGCGCTGGTGACGATGCCTCCTCCGTAGCCAGCGCCAACCCAGCCAAACGAGCCATGAACCACTGCAGTAACAGTCTCTGGTACTGGCGCCGTGACCCGCTGCCACTGGACGCCGTCGCTGCTGGTGAGCACGGTGGAGGAGCTTCCCCCCGCCACAAAGGTCCCGCCGTGCCAGGCCACGTCGAGAAGGTAGACGCTGGTCCCCGAGTTCCGAGGCGACCAGGTGACCCCGTCGGGGCTTGCCAGGATCGTGCCGTTTTGCCCTACGGCGATGAACTGGTTGCCCGACCACGCCACGGCGTCCAGGTGCTTGTCGGTGCCGCTCGCCTGCGCCTGCCAGCTCACGCCGTCGGGGCTCGTGAGGATGATGCCCTGCTTCCCCACCGCCACCAGGAGGTTCGGGGAGCCCGCAATACCCAGAAGGTCCCTGTTTCCGAAGCCAATCAGCCGCTCCGTCCAGTGGACCCCGTCGGTGCTGGTGACCACCGTGCCGTACCCGCCCACCGCCACGAAACGGTCGCGCCACCAGACCACCCCCTCGAGATAGTGGCTTGTCACGCTGCCGACGGCTTCCCAGCTCAACCCATCCCCGCTCCGCACCACCTCACCCCAACCCCCAACCGCCACGAACTGCGACCCCGACCAGGTCACCCCCTTGAGATCCCTATCCGTTGGGGGAGGCAGCAGCGACCAGGTCGTGCCGTCGCTGCTGGTGACGATGGTGCCGGCGTTGCCAACCACCACCACCCGCTGGGCGTTGGCCGCGGCATCCGCGAGGTAGCTCCCCGTGGGCAGGGGGTTTGACCATGCCCACGAGTCGGCGCAGCCGCCCCACGCCAGGGAAACGCCGGAGAGTACGGCAGCGCCAACGGCGGCCAGGCCAACAATCGTGGTTTTCCTTTTCATGTCGTCACCTCCGCTTTCCACCTCACCGCCCGGCGAGGCCGGGGCGGCCGAAGCCGCCCCGAACCCGCAGGGGCATCGAACCACCCGCCCCTTCACTGCAAGCTCACCAGGACCTCGATCACACCGGAGCTCCCTTTGAGATCCTCCAAAGCCTTGCCGAGGACCGTGCCAGCCTTGGGGTTCTCCGGGGCCTTCATGGCATGCCCGGGGGTGGCGGCCGCCACCAGCAGGTCGCCGCCGGCAATGGCACCGCCTTCCGCGCTGACCTTGGTGGGGACCACGCCCACCACCGCCAGGGGCACCATCGAGCTGTGGTCGTCGTCAATACCCAGGGGCGAGAGGAGCACGCCGGGCTTCGTGGCGTACACGCCGACGATGCGCGGCGTGGCCGCCTGGTCGCAAAGATCGAGCCGGCGTTTCTCTCCCACGGCAATGCACAAGACATCGCCTGGCTGATACGTGGCGCGCTCACCCGCCACCTCGAAAGCCTCAGCCACGTCGGCGCCGCCGGTTTGTGTCCCGCCGTTGAAGTAGCCCTTGCCGCTGAGGTCGAAGCGGATCACGTTGCCACCGTTGCGGCGGAACGTGGCCAGCGAACCTCCGGAGCCGCGGTGATCCACCGAGAAGGCGTCGCCAGAACCGTTGTTGCGGACGCCAACGGCGGTTTGCGTTGCCGTGTTGCCGTTTTCGAACCACGCCACACGGCCCGTGCTGTTCTGGTGCACTTCGAGGGCATTGTCGGAGCTACCGGCACTGAGGAACGAGCGCCCCGCGAAATAGGCTGCGTATCCCGAGTCGCTCTCCACTGCGCCGTACACCGCCTTGCCGGAGCCGGTCTTGCCGAACACGCCACGGCCTTCCGAGGAATACCCGTAGACCCCGTAGCCGGCGTTGTTGGTGCCTGCCACTGCGCCAACGTTGCCTCCCTGTGCCGTTGCGTAGAGACCGTGCCCGGTGCCCAGAGTTTCCACAACCAAACCGCTAGAGGATGACGAGGCATTCGTGATAATGAAACGGCCAGCGTGCCCCACGCCGCTCGTGGCCGCAATGAAGCTCGTGGCCGGCGAACTCGCGCTGGCAACCTCGAACACGCCGGGGAAGCCGTTGCCAGTACTCTTGGCGTACAGCCCGTAAGCAGCCGAGGTGCCGCTGAAGCTGAGATCGAGAAGGTGGCCGCCAAATGACGCGTTAAGACTGATGATCCTGGCCACGCTCGACCCTTCGCCAGCAACCTGGAGCACCCGGCCGTTCCCATTCGCAGAGATCACGACGCAGCCGTTGTCCGTGTCCGTAAAAGAGGTACAGATGAAGTTTCCGGCGCGACCCTGGTTCCCGCGGCTCTGCCCATACACCCCCACCCCGTTGTCAGTTTCCCCGAAGAGTGCCCTGCTGCCTACCCCGGCATTGTTGTACACCCTGAACGCTGTGCCGTTGATTGCGGCGGTGTTGTCGTATGGCAGCGTTAAACCACCGGCGTTGTCGGCACTCCACACCACGGCACTGCCGTTGTACTTGAGCACCTGTCCCGAGCTGGCGCCGCTGCCGGAGATCTTGGCTGCCGTCACCGCGCCGTTGTCGAGGTCGGAGGTGTGGACGGCGCCGTCGGCAATCATCGCGCTGGTGATGCCGCCGTTGGCCACCGACAGCGTCACGTCGCCCGACGTGCCGCCGCCGGACAAGCCCGCCCCCGCGATCACCGCCGTGATGTCGCCGTTGCCGGCGCTCCCGTCGGCCAGCAGCGAGTCGGGAAAGTGCATCTCGATGGTGGAGGGGTCGTCGGAGCCGTTGGCCACCGAAGACCCGAAGGCGATCACCTTGCCCGAGCCGGAAGTGACCTCCACCTCCACGCGCCCATTGGGCACGCCCATGCCAAAGATCGCCCACAGGTTGTCCTGTTTCTGCTCCCGTGGCGCGACGGCAACGCTGATCGGGCCAGCGATCTGGCTCCCCGTCTCGTCGAGCAGCCGCAACGCCACGGTGCACGGGTTGCCCGTGGTCTCCACCACCCCCAGGTTGAAGCGGAAGTCGGAGGCGTTGCGATCGTTCGAGGTCTGCCGCGCGCCGACGATCTGCGTCCGCTCGCCAAGGCCAATGGCAAAGCTCGCTGGAATCCCGGCGAAGAACTGGCCCTTCGACTCCCGGTCCGCGGCGCTCTGGGCCCGGGAGTAGACCCGAGCCGACACCAGCACCTTGCGGTCCGAGACGACGCGCAGGGCACCGAAGGTGGACTCGTGGAACATCGCCTGCACCGCGTCGTCGAAGCGCCGCACGTCGCCCGCCGGCACCGTGTCCGTATAGGTGACCGGCGACGGGTTCGCCTGCCGCTTGAGCAGGTGGAAGGTGACGATGGCCGGCTCCGTGCCGGGGTTGTACACCCACACCGTGGTGTACCACGGCGACACCCCCATCGCCGAACCCACTGACGGCAGGTACACGTCGGTGCCGGCAAACCCCGCCAGCGTTGGGGCGGCCTGCAAGAGGGCCGCGCAGGCAACAAGTAGGACTGTTCGTTTCATCTTCTCCTCCCTTCCGCCCGCCGTCTGTTGGCGACCAGCCACGGCGGGCAACCGTGGTCAGGTTGCCGCCCAAGACCGGGAGGAGTCATGAGCAATCCTGAGCAATCTTGAAAATTCTTGAGATTCCCACCGTGGCGACACTGCTGCGGCTGTACCTGCCCGGCGCGACGAGGGCGGCAGCTCACCGCGGCCCGTCGGCCGGCCAGCGCCGGCTCCCCTATGGCCACGTCGCACCGGGGGCAACGGAGTCCTCGGCCCCGTTGCAGCGCCCCTCCCCCGCTCGCAGCGCGGGTCCTGCCCGCCGGCCACACCAAGGTCGGGGAACGGCGCCGTTGGGGGGGAATGCGTAATCCCCGCAGGATGCACGTCGGTGCTAGAGTCGTGGTATGCACGTGGGCAGCGCGGGCCGGGCGCGGCCGGAGGCGTTTCTCGCCCCACTGGCGTGCATCCTTGCCGTCAGTGCCGCCTCAGACGCCGGCGATGGCCTCCGCTTTCAGCGCATCTCCATTGCCCAGGGGCTTTCCCAGAGCACCGTAACCTGCATTCTTGAAGACTCCCGAGGGTTTCTCTGGATCGGCAGCGAGTACGGCCTCAACCGCTGGGACGGCTACGGTTTTGTGGCCTTCACCCATGATCCCGACGACCCGGCAAGCCTGGCCGCCAACAAGGTGGTCTCCCTGGCCGAGGACGCCGAGGGTTTCATCTGGGTGGGCACGGAAAGCGCCGGCCTTGACCGCCTGGACCCGGTGAGCGGGCAGTTTGCGCACATTCCCCTGGGCGGGTCGGGGCGAGTTCCCGTGGGGGCGGTACGGGCCCTCCTCGCCGACGCCGACGGTACCCTGTGGATCGGCAGCGAAAGGGGCCTCGCTCGGCGGGACGGAGGCCGCGGCGCCGTCCAGGCTTGCCAGCCGGCGCCACCCGCCACGGCCGGGGGGCTCCGGGTGACGAGCCTCCACCGCCGGACCGGCGGCCCGCTGTGGGTGGGCACGGAGACTGGACTCTGGCGGCTCGATGACCCCGGCGGGGTGCTCGCTCCCGTTGCCCTGGGCGTGCCTGCCCCGTGGGTCTCCGCCATCGTGGGAGGGGCCGACGGCACCGTCTGGGTGGGGACCCGCGGCGCGGGTCTCTTTCGCCTAAGGGGAGGCGGTGCCCCGATCCGCGTCACCCCCCCCAGCCTCGGCAGTGCGGACATCACCGCCCTCTGCCCGGATGACCGGGGCGGCCTGTGGATCGGCACCAGCGCCAGTGGCCTTGCCCGTCTCGACCTGGCAAGCGGCAGTGTCCGCCACCTCCCCGCCGAACCCGCGGTAGCCGAGGGCCTACCCAGCCACAACATTTCCGCCCTCGCCCTTGGGCGGGCCTCCATCCTGTGGGTGGGGACCACCCTCACCGGGCTCGTCAAGCTGGACCTCAAGGGGAGTCCCTTCGAGCACTTCCACGCCGCCGCGTCAGCCCCGCGTCGGCTGGCATCCAACGCCGTGTTGTCGGTCTTCGAGGACGCTGCCGGCGAGCTGTGGGTGGGCCTGGCGGGGGGGGTCCAGCGCATTGTCCGCGCCCGCGGCATCTCTTCCCGTTTCCGGCTCGGCCCCCCCTCCGTCCGCGCCTCCCTGGACCGCCCCGTGTACGCCGTTTTCGAGGACCGTTCGGGGTTCCTCTGGCTTGGCACCTGGGCGGGGGGGCTCGTGCGGGTGGACCCGGCTCGCCGGCGGGCGCAGGTGTTTCGGCACGACCCTGCCGACGCCGCGAGCCTGGCCGCTGACACGGTGCTGGCGGTGGGCGAGGACCGTGCCGGCAACCTCTGGGTGGGCACGGTGGGCGGGGGACTCGACCTCTTCGACCGGCGCACCGGCCGTTTTCGCCACCACCGCGCCGGCCCCTCACCCCCGGCACTTTCGGGGAACACCGTGCGCGCCATCCTGGAGGACCGCTCCGGCCTCCTGTGGGTGGGCACCGTGGACGGCGGGGTCAGCCTCCGTGATCCTGTCACCGGCGGGTTCACCTGGTTGCGTCACGACCCCGAAAACCCGGGGAGCCTCTCGAACGACGCAGTGGCCGCCCTCTACGAGGACCGCAACGGCACGATGTGGGTCGCCACCGCCGGGGGGCTCAACCGCTTCGACCGCGCCAGCCGCTCCTTCCGGCGCTACCGCGTGCGCGACGGGCTGCCTAGCGACGCCGTGACCGGTGTCGCCGAGGACGAGGCCGGGCGGTTGTGGGTCGCCCACTTCAAGGGGCTTTCCTGCCTCGACCCGCGCACCGGTGAGATCACCAACTTTGACGCCAGCCACGGCTTGCAGAGCGACGAGTTCAACTCCGCCGCCGTGGCCACCGGCCGCGACGGCACGCTGTACTTTGGCGGGGTCAACGGACTCACGGCGTTCCGACCCGCGGAGGTTCGCCGCCAGCCCCTGCCGCCGAAGGTGGTCATCACCTCGCTGCGCGTCTTCGATCGGGAGGTGCTGCCGTCCTTGCCCCGTGCGGCAGCGCGGCACCTGAGCCTGCCCCACACCGACAACTTCCTCTCCTTCGAGTTCGTCGGCCTGGATTTCACCGCCCCTGAGAAGATTCGCTACGCCTACCGCCTGGAGGGCATCGACCGTGACTGGATCCACTGTGGCGCCCGCCGCCACACCACCTACGCCAACGTGCCGCCGGGCCGCTACGCCTTCCGGGTCAAGGCCTGCAACCACGACGGCGTGTGGAACGAGACCGGCGACGTGGTGTTCCTCACCATTCGCCCACCCTGGTGGGAGACGCCCCTGGCTCGTCTCGCCTTTGCCGGAGGGGCGGTCTTGCTTGTCGTGGGGTTGGTGCGCTGGCGCACGGCAGCACTGCACCGCCGCCTCGAGGAGCAGCAGAAGGTGGAGGCGACGATTCGCGAGTCCCGCGACCAGCTAGCGGCCGCCAAGGAGGAGTTGGAGCGCTACTCCACGCATCTGGAATCCATGGTGGAGAAGCGTACCGCCCAGCTCGCCGAGGCCAACCGGGAACTCGCCGCCCTGGCCCGCAAGGACCCGCTCACCGGTCTGGCCAACCGCCGCCATTTCGCCGAGTTTGTTGACGCCGAATGGCGGCGGGGAACGCGTTTCGGCCGGCCGCTGTCGGTGATCATGGCCGACATCGACTTCTTCAAGGCCTACAACGACCGCCTCGGCCATGCGGCGGGCGACGAGTGCCTCCGGCGCATTGCCGCGACCCTCGCCGCCCACGCGAACCGCCCGGGGGATCTCGTCGCCCGCTGGGGCGGCGAAGAGTTCGTTGTCGTGCTCTCAGAGACCCCTATGGAGATCGCCGTCCAACTGGCCGAGCGCATGCGCGCCGCTATCCAGGGTCTCGGCATGCCCCACCCCGGCTCCCCACTGGGCAAGGTCACCGCCAGCTTCGGCGGGGCCACGTGCGTCCCAGCGGGCTCCCAGGGCTGGGAAGCGCTGGTGGAGGCCGCCGACGGCGCCCTCTATGAGGCCAAGCGCGCCGGTCGCAACCGCGTCGCCGCTGCTGGCCAAGACCTGTCGGTGCCGCAACCACACCTGTGACCCGAGGCCGGGAGCAGGCTCGTCTGTGCCAGGCCGCGCCGCTGGCTCCGGGCGCCCCGGTGGCCTGTCCCAGGCCACCCTTCCCGGCAAGCAACCTCTGAACCCAGCAGAGCGCGACCTTGCCTCCCCTTCACCCAGCTTGCAGCTCGGCCCCGGTGGAAAGGTAACTCGTCCCCCTTGCGCCTACCACGACCCGGCAATGCGGAAGCCGAGGCTGCGATCCCGGGCGTCGGGGAGGACGCCGTTGCGGTACGCTGCCCGACAGGCGCCGGCGCGAGCCCCCCAGCTGCCGCCGCGGATGAGCCGCACCGTACCCGTCGGCGGACCGGTGGGGTCGGTCACTGCCCCCGACCCGTACGGCTCGTACCAGTCCGCCACCCACTCCCAGACGTTGCCGTGCATGTCGAACAGGCCGTACGCGTTTGCCTGCTTTGTGCCGACTGGGTGGGTCGTGCCGCCGGCGTTGGCGCACCACCACATGTAGGCTTCCGCCTGCGGGAAGCTGCCGCACTCCGTGTTCCAGTTGGGGTTGGCGCTGGTGTCGAAGGAAAACGGCCCCGTCGTCCCCCCGCGCGCCGCCCGCTCCCACTCGGCCTCCGTGGGGATCCGGAACACCCCTGCCCCGGGCTGTCCCGTTGCCGCCAGGTGCGCGTTGAGCCGACCGATAAAACTCGTCGGGGTGCAGCTCGATCCCGTCGCGCCGCCGCAGATGTCGTTCCACGACACCTGCTCCACTGGGCAGTCGAGACCGCAGCTTGTGAAGGAGGAGGGGTTCGACCCCATCACCGCCACCCACTGCCGCTGCGTCACCTCGAACTTGCCCATGTAGTAGTCCTGCGTCAGCGTCACCTGGTGCTGGGGGCCATCGGCGCTCTGGTAGCCGGGTTCGCTGCTCGGCGCCCCCATGGTGAACGTGCCTTTCGGGATCTTCACGAGCTCCAGGGGCACGTTGCCGGGGAGGGTGAGCGTGATCCCGTCCCCCGGCGGCGGCGGTGGCTGGACCCGCTGCCACGGGATGGTGGTCGGGTCGTTGGTCCGGTTGTCCACCACCGACCCCGAGATGATCACCCCGGACCCCGACACCACCGTGACCCGCGCGTACCCCCGGGACAGGTTCGTCTGCCCCGCCCGGTTCCTGAACACCTGCGTCTCCTGCGTGAACTGCCCCCCGTTCACGTTCACCGTGAACTCCCCCACCTTCCCCCCCGCCCCGTCCAGCAACTCCACCCACACGCTGGCCGCCGCCGTCCCCATGACCGTTAACGCCAGGTTGCTGCGAAACGCCGCGTTCTCGACGAGGTGCGGCACGATGGCGCTCTGCCCTGCCGCCAACCCTTCCTCCGGCGTGTACGCCGGGTAGTACTGCCCAAACGTCCCCCCCGGCGTGCAGGCTGCCGACGCCGGCACCGCGTTGTACGTCCGCGAGGTCACGACCAGCGGCACGTTGGAACGCACCTCCAGCGCCCCGTTGCCGCTCCCCCCCAGCTGCCCCACCACGTCCGACAGCAGCGACTGGGACAGCGGCGCCACCGACGTGCTCTGCACCAGCGGCGAACCCCCCGCCGCCGGGTAGAAACGCACCTCGACGCTAGCCGCCGTGGCGTTGGGGTTGTTGATCCCAAGGTCCGTCCGCCACTGGCTCCCCCCCAACCCCGACGCCCGCGACGCCACCTGCACCCAATAGCTGAGCGGAGTCGCCGCCAACGTTGTGGCCGGTCCCGAGACCGCCAGCACCCCGAACAGGAGCGACCTCACCACACCCTCTGCCGATGCCCATCGTGTCTTCATGTGCCTCTCCTTTCGGGCGAAGGGCCGTGACTTCCCGCCGGGCTCCTGATGCGGTGGACGGCGCACGACCCGCCGATCCCTCACTCGTGCCAGCCTCGTGGCGCAGCAATGGCTGCTGAACGGAGCTGATTCAGCGTACCACCCTCCGCCACGGAAGAACACCGACTCCGGAGGGGGCGAGAGAGACCGCGGGCCGGGACGGACCCGGCCCGCGGTACGCTGGGGGTTCAACGGTTGGGCCTCACGTCGTCGGCCGATGCTGGGGGCGCCTGGCGCCAATCGAGTCCCCGCTCCTCCGGTTGGCCCCACTCCTTGGGGTGGAGGTAGGTGCCTTGCTCTTGCGGGGGCTTTTCCTCTTCCACCGGAATCCTGTGGGCTTCCGCAAAGGGATCCTTGCGAATACCGGTCACCTGCCAGGAAACCTCCACGTTGCCGAAGTTGGTGCGAATGACAAAGCGGTTGTTTTCGATCTTCTTCACCACCTTCGCTAGCACGAAGCGATCGGAATCGTCAATGACCGTGAGCTGGTAGCGGAAGTCGCGGTTGAGCGCTTCGAACCACTCGGGCAGCACCACCTCGGCGTAGCCGTTTTCATCGGTCGTCACGTTGCCGTTGTAAATGTTCATCATGTCCGGCGATTCCACAAAGGAGTGGTACAGGTACTTGTGCTCGGGGTCCAAGGGGTGGTCAATCTTGAACGAGCCGCCCCCTTTTGATAGCGAACCCGTGACGTGAACGTGCCCGCTGAAGTACCCGGCATAACCTGTCGGGCTCATCGTGGTGCCGTACACGCCGACGGCATTGCCACTGGTGGCGGTGTTTTTGCCGTACAAGCCAAAACCGGCGGCGGCTGCGGTGTCGCCGTACACACCACTCCCGCTCCCGGTGGTGGCGAAGTTTCTCCCCACGATGGCGCCGTAGTTTGGCGTCTGAGAGTAGCCCACGAGCGCGTTCGGCGCCTCGCCAAACACGCCGATACCCGAAGTGGTCGAGAGGTTCTTCCCATGCACCCCATAACCCTGAGCGCTCCGGGTCTCCCCGTACACGCCGGTGCCCGGCCCATCCGTAGCCGTGCTCACTCCCGCCATGCCGTGGGCGCCCGAGCCGCGGATAGCTGTGCCCGAGCCTGTGTTGGTGAGCTGCAGCAGGTTCCCTGCCGAACTCCCCGATCCAATGAAGGGGAGCGAGAGCCCACCCTGCTCGTCGTTGGCCCACGTGAGGGTGCTGCCGGAGAGCTTGAGCACTTGCCCCGAGCTGCCGCCCGTCGCGGCGAGCTTGGCTTTGGTCACCGCGCCGTCGGCCAGCATGGCGCTGGTGATGCCACCGTTGGCCACTGAGAGCGTCACGTTCCCGGAGCTGCCGCCGCCGGTCAGGCCGGCCCCCGCCGTCACGCCGGTGATGGTGCCGCTGCCGCCTCCCAGCAACGAGTCGGCAAACAGCATCTCAAAGGTGGACGGGTCCTGCGACCCTTGCGCCACCTGACTGCCAAACGCAATGATCCTCCCCGAGCCCCCCGTCACCGTCACCGTCAGCCGCCCGTTGTCCGTGCCAACGGCCGGAAACTCCTCCTTGAACTGCTTCTGCACCTGCTCCCACCGCCGCACCGTGTAGCTCTTGCTCGCCTGCACCGCCCCGCTGGCGTCCTTCGCCTCCACCAGTACCGTCGCCGTCCCGTTCCCCGTCACCTCCACGAAGCCAAAGTTGTACCGAAACACCGAGTCGTCGTCTGGCTTCGTCTGCCACACGCCGGTCAGCTCCGTGGACTCCCCGTTGCCGATGGCAAAGCTCGCCGGAATGCCGGCAAAAAACTGCCCCACCGACTCCTCTAGCCCCCCCGTCTGCGAGTAGATCCGCGACCCCACCATCACCCTGACGTTGGCGGTCACTCGGATGGCTCCGAAAACCTCCATGCCGAACAGCGTCCGCACCGCGTCGTCGTACCGCCGGGTGTCCCCTGCCGGGACCGTGTCCGTGGCGGTAAGCGGCGCCACGTTCTCCTTCCGTTCCAGCAGGTAGAAGGTAACGGTGGCGGCCGTGGCGTTGGGGTTGTGCACCCACACCGTGGTCCGCCACACCGACGGCGGCACCCCCGGGCGCGCTCCCACCGACGGCAGGAACACGTCGGTGCCGGCAAACCCTCCGGCCGCCGGCGGTGCCGCAGCCACCCCGAGGATCAGGGCGACCATCACAGCTGTACCGATGTTCGTGTTCATGACACCCTCCTTTCGCCGACCGCGCGGGGGCGTGGGCTCGGACGCCATCTGCGCTGCCGGTCTTACCCGGATAAACGTCACGGGCCGCCGCCACCGCACACCACCCCCAGCGCCTGCCTCACAGCCGCGGGGTGCCCCTGGCCCGACGGCCCCCAGCAGCGTTCTCCGCCAGCGTGGCGAGGTGGCGACTAGTGCCAGTCGCCGAGCGCCACGAAAGCGGCCCAGTAGAAGGGGTGAGTGGAGTGGCCGCGCAGACGCTGCTGCTCCAGCAGCTGGCAGGAGGCGGCGCGCACCGCCTCGGCGGTGCTGGCGCCGCGCAGCAGCCGGGCGCGGTAAAGGGCCACCATCCACTGGCGGGCTTCCTCGTCCCGCACCCCCCACAGGCTCATGATCACCGTGCGCACGCCGGCCAGCCGAAACGCCCGCTGCAACCCCAGCACCCCTTCGCCGGCCTGGATCGTGCCGGCGCCGGTGTCGCAGGCGGAGAGGACCGCCCACTCCACGCCGGAAAGGTCCAGTCCGGCCGCCTCTTCGGCAATGAGCACACCGTCGTTGGCGCCCTCGGCCCTCCCCCGAGCGTTGGCCCCGGCCAGGGCGAGCCCGGACAGGGGTGGGGAGAAACTGGCGAGACGGGTCCCCTGCGGGGCCGGGGCGAGCCCGCCAATGCCGCGCACACCGCCCTCGGCGCTCGAGCAGCCAGGGCCCGTGAAGAACCCGTGGGTGGCCAGGTGGAGGACCCGTCTGCCCGAAGCGGTCGCCTTCACCGCCGCCTCGCTGGCCGCAACACCGGTGAGCACGAGTGGCTGCGCCTCATCGCTCCCAGCGGCCCGCGCCCACAGGTCCGCCACCGCCGCCACCTCGCGCATCGTCCCCGGGATGGGTTCGAAACGGGCGCCCCGGAGGCTGCGGCAGTCCGTCCCCAGCCCGCGCAGCGCCGGTCGGGCCCCCTGGCCTGCCGCGTCGGCCAACGACCCCTGCACCCCTTCCCCCTCCCCTGCACCGTCATAGCTGGCCCCGCCCACCGCCAGCAGACCGCGCCCCGTTGCCCCCCCTGCCGCCAGTTCGAGGAGGTCGTGCTCGGCGGCCAGCAGGTGCACGAGGGTGCCGTCCTCCACCAGATACCCGGCCCGGCCCCGGGGCAGGGCGTACCAGCTCACCATGTGGAGGTCGCCCTCGGGCACCACGAACACCAGCCGGACGCCGTGCAGGTGCGCGGTGAGCGGGTCCCACACCGCCCGGCGCAGCGCCTCGCCGGCCTGCCGGCAGGCGGCCTCGCTGCGGTGGGGGGACCGGTGGGCGTCCAATGCGCCTCGGCCCACCTCCGCGGCCCACCGCCCCACCAGGGCGTCGATCTCCTCGGCGGCGCCCAGGGGCAGGAAGGGGATCCGCTCGTCGTCGGGGCGCAGAATCAGGGCGCCGTACCGTTCCATGGGACGGCCGGCAGGGACGGCGACGGCCAGGCCAGAGCCGTCCCCGAGGCCCGGCAGCGGCTCGGCGAAGTCGGCGCGGTAGCGAACGAAGGAAACCAGGGCACTACCCGGCGGGAGGAGAGCTGCTACCGCTGCCGCGCTGGGGTGGGCTGCGCCGTTCTCCGCCGCCGTGGCAGGGAAGCGCTCCGCCAGCCGCCGCTCGGCTTCCTCAGCGGCCAGCCGCGCCCGTTCCAGCTCCGCCGCGGCGGGGGGATCCTCGCCGCCGGCCGCCTTCACGAGGAGGGCAGCGTAGGTCTCGCGGGCCCGCTCCAGCGCCGCCAGCGCCTCGCCCGCCTCGCCTCGGGCGCTGGCCACCGCCCGGCGGCGGGCCGCAACCACCGAGAAGGCCTGGGCTCGCCCGCCGGCCACGGCCTCCCACACCCGGCGGCGTTGGGCCGGCGAGACCGCCCGGGCCACGGTAAGGGCCACGTCCAGGGCCTCTCCCCGGGAACGCGCGAAGGCCAGGGCCTCGCGTTCCGCCAGGTAACGAGCGGTGAGCCAGTACTGTTGCCAGAGGACCTTCTCCGCCGCCAGGGCGTTCTCCACCGCCGCGTCGAAGTCCCCGCCCAGCGCCTGCAGCCGGGCCAGTGTCGCGCGGCAGACGGCGGTGCGTGGGTGGTCGGGACCGAAGCTGGCGCGCAGCGAGGCGTAGGCACGTTCGGCGAGCCCTCGCGCCTCGGCGGCCCGCCCCAGGTTGGCGTTCAGGATGGCCAGGTTGTGGACCAGCAGCGCCACCTCGGGGTGGTCCGGCCCGAGCGCCCGCTCCCGCAGCCGCAACGCCCGCTCATCGAGGGCCCGGGCCGCGTCAAACTGTCCCAGGTCGGCGAGGACCTCCGCCAGGTTCTGGAGCGGCACCGCCAGGCTTGGGTGCTCGCTGCCGAGCTGCGCCTCCCGCACCTGGAGCGAGCGCTCCAACAGCCCCCTGGCCGTGGCGAGCTCGCCCCGGTCCCGGGCCACCAGCGCCAGGCTGTTGAGGGAGTGCGCCACCTCCACATCCGCGGGGCCCAGCCGCTGCTCGCGGATGGCGAGCGCCCGCTCCAGGTGCCGCTGGGCGGCGTCCAGGTCGCCCAGCCGCCTCGCCAGGTTGCCCAGGTTGTGAAGGACACCGGCCACCGCCAGGTGGTCGGGGCCGTGGGCCCGTTCGAGCCCCGCCAGCGCCCGCTCGAGCTCGGCCCGGGCCCCAGCCAGGTCCCCCGTGTCGCGCAGCACGAGTCCCCTCACGTTGTGGGCGAGCGTGGTGAGAACGTGCTCGGCGCCAAACACCTGCGCGCGGGCGGCGAGTCCTCGGGTGGCGGCGTCCAGGGCCGTTGTCAGGTCGCCGCCGCGTCGCGCCGCCGCAGCCAGAGAGATGAGCAGCACGGCGCAGTCCGGGGAGTCCGGCCCGCGGCGATGGGTCGCGGCGGCGAGGGCGCGCTCGAGGAGCGCTCGCGCTTCCCGGGGACGGCCGGCGTTCAGGTGCACGTCGCTCAGCGCCCTAAGGGCGTTCCAGGTGTCCGGGTGGTCGTCGCCCAGCTGCTCCTCCGCCAGCGCCACCGCCTCCTCGACGAGCGGCTTCGCGGCGGCAGCGTTGCGCAGGGCCAGGTGGCCGTCGGCGAGCACCACAAGGGCGCGCACCAACAAGGCCGGCTCGGCCGGCGTGAGGCTGCGGGCATCGGCCACTGCCTGCTCCGCCGCCGCCTGTGCCTCGCTGCTCGACCCCAGCTCCGTGGCGTGAAGGGCCTGGGCCAGGGCTGTCCGCGCCTCCACCACGGCCGGTGTCGGCGTGCCGCTCGCTTCCGCCAGCTGCGCCAGCAGGCCACGGGCAAGGGGGATGACGGCCTCGTACTGGCGCCGTTCCGCCAACCCCCGCAGCTCTTCCAGGCGCTGGGCCGGGGTGGGGGGACCGGGCGGACTCACCGCCGCCACGGCGCCGCCCGCCAACAAGAGCGCCGCCACGAACCCCTGCAGAACCGCAGCTCGCCCGTCAGGTGGCGGGATTCTCAACGGTGACCTCCTGCATCCATACCTCGCCCGACGCCGCCAGCTCCGCCAGCAGGCGGCGCAACCGGCTCATGTGCTGGGTCCGGCCCGCGTCGGTGGGCGCCGCGGCGAGCCCTCCCACCCCCCGCAGCTCCGGTTCCGCCGCCGGTGCCCGTGCCGCGGAAGCCGACGCCAGAAAGGTCAGTTCCCCCTCGATCTCGGGAAGGGGCCGGCGCGCCGCCACCACCAAAAAGCGCTCGCGGCCGCCGACGCTGGTGACCACCCAGTCCTGAGCATGCCCTCCCACCTCCCCGGGCAGGCGGTGGCGCTGATGCGCGGGGAGGGGGTTGCGCGGCTCAGCGCCGGGCAAAGGGAAGAGGACGAAGCCCGCGCCGCGTTCGTCCTCGTTGAGCACGTAGACGTGCACATCCTCCGTTGCCGCAAGGGCGAGAAACAGCCGATCCCCCGGCCGCACCGCTCGCTGGCCGATGAGGGGGACAGCACCCTCGGGGCGGTCACAGTAGAGGGTGGCGTTCACCCGCAACGGACGCCCCGCACCACCGCCAGGGACCCCGGAGGTGGCGGCCAGGCGGTCGAGGACCAGCAGGCCGCCGGCCAGGCTCGCCCCGCCAAGGAGCAACACCGCGGCCACCCGTAGCAGCGTGCCGTGGCGCCCCCGCCCGGTGAGCACCGGGGCGGCGCTGGAGGAGTTGGCGACGCGGGCCAGGGCCCGGCGCAGCTCGCCGGCGCTCTGAAACCGGCGCTCCGGGTCGGGGTCCAAGGCTCGTTCCACAACCTGCACCAGGGCGTGGGGGAGATCGGGGCGGCGGTCCGCCAGGGGCACCGACTCGCCGCGGTCCTGACGCGCCACGAGCTCGGCCACCGTGGTCGCGTCGAAGGGGAATCTGGCAGTGAGGAGAAAGTAGAGGAGCGAGCCCAAGGAGTAGAGGTCGGCGGCGGGGGTCGGCGGCGAGCCGCGCAGGATCTCCGGCGCCGTCACCGCCGGCGTGCCGCACACCGGGCCCGTGGCGGCACCCGGGGAGAGGTCCAGGCCGGCGCCAAAGTCCATGAGCACGATGCGCCCCCCCCGCTCGCGCATGACGTTGGACGGCTTGACGTCGGCGTGCACTAGGCCGGCGGCGTGGACGGCGGCCAGGGCCGCGCACAGGTCCATCCCCACCGCCACCGCCTCCCCGGCGCCCATGGGGCCGTTGTGGGCCACGAGCTCCGCCAGCGTGCAGCCGTCCACCAGCTCCAGCCAGAGCCCCGTGCGCCCGTCGTGCACGTCGGCGCCGTGTACCACCACCACGTTGGGGTGGCGAACCCGGGCCAGCCGCCGCGCCTCGCCGATAAAGTCGCTGCGCGAGACGAGGGTGTGCTGCCGCAGCGGATGCTGGAGTTTGAGCGCCACCTCCCGATCAAGCCGTGGGTCGCGGGCGCGGAACACCTCGCCGAAGCTGCCCTCACCCAGCTTTTCGAGGACCTCCAGTGGTCCCCACCGGAACAGCGGCGGCCGCTCGCTTCCGGGGGAAGGCGGCGACTCTGCCGGCACCACCTGGCGGAACGCCGCCGCCACCGCCGCCACCTGTCGGAGTCCCTCGAAGGGGGCCTCCAGCTTGCCGTCCGCGCCGGTGCCGGTCGGCCACTCCACCGTCTCGGCGTCGGCAATGGCGGCCGCCACGTCCTCGGGGGTCGGGGTGTTACGGTTGGTGTCCATCCATCACCTCCGCCAAGCGGAGAACGGCCCGAGACACGGTCATGCGCGCCGCGTTGGCGGACGGGCTGCCGATGGCCTCGGCGATCTCCTGGTACGTGAAGCCGAACTCGAGGCGGAGGATGACCGCTTCCTGTTGCGGGGCGGGGAGCATGGCGAGGGCGCGCTCGTAGGCCGCCACCGCCTCGCGGCCGATCGCCTGCTCCACCAGTGAGGGTGCCTGGTCCACGAGATCCTCCGGGAGCGCTTCGGCCCTGGGCCGGCGGGCCGCTCGCCGGAGCTCGTCCCGCAGGGCGTTGAGCAGGATCCGGCGCAAGTAGGCGAGGAACGCCCCCGGCCGCTGGAGCTCGAAGCTCTCCACCCGCTCTAACGCCCGCAGGAGGGTAACCTGCACAAGGTCGTCGGTGTCCAGCATCCCGCGGGCGGCGGCGGGGAGACGGCCGTGAGCCCAGCGGCGCAGCGGCGGCAGGAAGCGGCGCACCAACCGCTCCCGGGCCGTCGCGTCGCCGGCCCGCAGGTGGGCAAACAGCGACGCGGTGGACTCGCACGCATCCCGTCGCTCGGGCGCCTCCGGCGCCCCGTCGCACGTCCCGCCAGCCGACGGGACCGGGCGGCCATCGAAGCCCTTCGCCATACCGTCCGTGAACGCCCGCCCAACCCCCCTGTCCCGATAGCTACCTCTCAATATACGACTCGATGTCTTCCCGTCAACCGTACCTCGCCGCGTGCCACACCCGGCCCGTGCCCGCGCGAGCGGCGCCTGGGCAACCTCCCGCCGCCCTGCCGCGCGAGTCTGCCCACCCCCACTGGCAGCCGCTCGAATCACCCGAGAACGCGGGGCCCCGCCGCCGGGCCGCCGGGTCCACCCCATGGCGAGCCCACCAGCACCTCGACCCTCTCGCCGTCGAGCCCTGCCCTGACCGCGGTGCGCAGGGCAATCCCCATCCATCGCGAGTCGTGCGCGTTGCCGACCCTCCTCGAAGTGGTCGGCGAGTGCGCCGCCGGCCTGTTTTCTTCTTTCGCACTGCCGGCGGTTCTCGCAGGGCAAGCGACGGCGGCGCTCGTCGTCTTCCCCCTCGCGCCGCTGCGCGAGCTCGCCCATGAGGATGCCCCGCCAGCTATCCGAAGCACGAATCACCGAGGCGTACATGAGCGTGAGTACCGGCCGCTCGCCGAAGAAGGGGAGAACCGTCGTGGTCCGCCGCCGCCCCTCCTCGAACAGCCGCTGCCGCAGCTCGGCGATCGCCGTGGCGTCCACATCCCGCACCCGGGGAACGGCGTAGCTGGCCTCGCTCTCGCCCGTGGCGAGCCTGCCTTCTCGGTCGAGTTTGCGGTAGCCCTCCTGCCCTCCTCGCCGCACGTCGTACTCCCGCCCCAGAAGGTCGCCACCGGCGCCTTCCAGGGCCCCCTCGACGATCCGCTTCACCGCCAGAGGGACCAACAGGCTGGCCGGCTCGTCGTCGCCCATCCCTCCCCCTGCCAACAGCGCCGCGATCCGCTCCTGCGTGATCTTGGATGGTGGTACCTTCCTCGCTGGTTGAGCCCTACTTTCTGAGTTGCCAACCCGCGGCTACTCGCCTCGGCTCGCGGGGCTCAACCCCTTCCAGGTTGACGGCAACTCTACGACGGGACCCGGATGGACCGGCGCACGGACCCTGTCACTCACACAGACCCAGAGTTCTATTGACGCAGTCGTGCGATCAACACAGATGAGTCACTACGTTCAGCAAACCGCCAATCCTTGGCTCGCAACCCCCGTATGTTTCGCGCCCGCTCGCCGACCCAACCGGCAAAACCCCACCCAGCCACACCCCTACGGCGGGGTTCGGGCTATAATGTGCCCGTGACCCGATGGTCGAAGCGTCGGCAATAGGTCAAGAAGTGGGGAGGTCGAGATGGTCCACCGTGCAATTCCTATCCAAGTGATGGCTGTCCTGAGCTTCACACTGCTCCTCGGCGCCGTGCCGGGGATGGCGCAGCCGGTGCCGACGGTGAGCCTGAACCTGCCCCCGGAGAGTATGCTCGGGGAGCAGGTCACCTTCACCGTGACCTTCGACAACACGTCGGCCACCGACACCGGATACGGGCCGTTCATCGACCTGGTGTTCCCGGTCAACGGCGCCGACGGCGCGGCCGGGACGGACACGCCGGACGGCCTGGACTTCATGAGCGCCACCTACCTCGGCGCCTCGGTGGAGACCACCGTCCTCACCTTCCCGGACGACGGGGGCGGCGTCGGCTGTGTGGACCATCCCCTGCTGGTGGACCCCAGCCACAGCCCTATCCAGGTCTGCGGCACGGCCGGCGACAAGCTGGTGGTGCTCAGGCTTCCCTTCGGCTCGGTGGTGCCGAACCAGCCGGCCATCACGGTGAACGTGACGGCGCATCTCTTCAACCTGGCGGACGTGGGGACGGCCCTCCTCGTCCGCGCCCGCGGGGGCTTCCAGTACGGGGCCGATCCCCTGGACAACCCGTGCTGCGACCCGGTCATCGCCAACCCTGCCGACACGAACAGCGGCGCCTGGCCCTCGGCCGCCACCAAGCCGGTGCTCATGCGCATTTCGAAGTCGTACATCTCCCCGGACACCCTGGGGACGGAGGATGAGATCACCGTCGGTCCCGCCTACCCGCGGCAGTACCGGGTGACGGTGGACATCGCCGATGGCCAGACCGTCACCAACCTGGACCTGAGCGACGTGCTGCCCTCCAACATGCAGTTCGTCAGCGTGGACCAGACCCTGGTCCACGGCGCCGCGGTGAGCACCACCGCCGTGAGCACGCCCTCCACCTCTACCCCCGGCGGGATCCTGACCCGCCGCTTCGCCTCGGTCACCGGCGACGCGTCCGCCGCCGATGCCGAGATGATCTTCAGTTTCTACATCCCGCGCCTGGACGCCGGGGGCTCCGAGGTCATCCCGGCGGGAAGCTGCGCCACGGCCGCCAGCGACAACAACGCCCGGGCCCAGGGGAGCTGGACGCCGCTGGATCCCCGCGACGGCGGAGCCATCACCACCGTCACCGATCCCGCCGGACCGGAACATTCCCTGACCGTGAAGACCCTGCCGATCCAGAAGGCGGTGGGCATCGCCACGGACACCGGGGCGACCGGCGCCTCGCCCGGCGACGTCCTGCAGTACACCCTGGAGTTTCAGGTCTCGGACCCCATGGCCTTCGACTCCCTCCACATTCGGGACGTGATCTCCGACGGGCAGCGGTTCGACACCAGCTTCACCCCAACCATCGAGATCCACGAGCACGGGACCGCCACCGGCCCGGCCCCCTTCGACGCGGCCAACTTCACCGTCACCGACCACTACACCGGCTCCCCCTCGCCCGTGCCGCCCATCGACGGCACCCAGGAGATCAACTTCCGGGTCTCCGACGAGATGGTGCACCAGGGGCTGGATGCGGTACTGCTCGGGAGCTGCGTCCCCGCCGGCGGTACCGGCGGCGGCCCCCCCAACTGCTCGGTCTTCGCGAGTGGAGAGACCAAGGTCGTCGTCCGCTTCCGGACGGTGATCCAGGAGTCCTTCACCGACAACTACCCCTCCGGCGATCCCTCGGTGGATCAGGGTGACGTGCTCTCCGACACCGTGACCGTGGACGGCGGCCTCCTCGATCCCACAGACCTCTCTGCCACCGGGCAGACGTGTAGCGACGGCTCCCAGGCGAGCGTCCACATCACCCGTGGCACGGTGACCAAGGAGCTCTACGCCATCAACGGCTCCACGAGCCTTCCCTCGCCGCTGGAGATTTTCCCCGGGGACACCGTGACCTACCGGATCCGCTACACCCTCCCCACGTCGGACTTCGAGGACCTCACCGTCACCGACTACCTCCCCCTGCCGATCTTTCACGCCACCGAGGTGACGAGCTTTGTGAGCACCGTGGACGCCACGGCGCCGGCGGCGGGCACGGCCAAGTACGGTCCCGCCGACACCTTCCACGTGTACTCCGGGATCGACCCCGCGCTGTCCACCGACGGCGCGGCCAACGCGGTGGTCTTCGACTACGGGGACTTCGACGCTCCCGCCAACACCTCCACCGTGATCGATCTCCTGTTCACCGTGACCGTCACCACCGAGCCTTTCGCCGACGGCCTCTACCTCACCAACCAGGCCCGCGTGCACGAGGGCTCCACCAACGCGTCGGACGCCGCCGCCGACGCCATCGTCCAGATCCGCCTGCGCGAGCCCTACCTCGCCGTGCGCAAGGGGGTCTGCTCCACGGACAACCCCGACGAGCAATACGCACCGCCGCTTTCCGGCGGCACCTGCCCGGGCCTGGTGACCTCCAACGACCTCGACGCCGACCCTGCCCTCTCGGACTCCAACGTCTCCGGAGTTGACGTGGGCGACCGCATGACCTTCTCCCTTACCATCGAGAACCAGGGCGGCTCGGGCGCTTTCGACATCTCCATCCACGACGTGATGCCGCCGGGCTTCTGCCTGCCGGGCTGCACCAGCGCCGATCCCATGTGCGCCGCCGGCGCCGCGGGGCTCAGCCTGAACGTGGTGCGGGGCGACGGGTTCACACCCACCTGGACCCCACGCGGCACCTACGGCGACGAGCGGGATCTGTTCTCGAACGGCCTGATGCTGGACGACAGCGGCGGCCAGCCCCTCTGCCAGCCCCACGACCCGGCAGCCGGGACCAACACCCTCACTGTCACCTACGAGCTCGCGATCTGTGACCCCACGCTGGTGCCCGAAAGCCTGCTTTCGAACCAAGGCGGGGTCAACAACTACGCCGGCGATGAAGGCGGACCGAGCCACGTGGACCCCACCAACCCCTCCGACTTCACCGACTCCGCGGGGACCACCCTGGCCTCGCCGCAGCTCGTCAAGACCCTCGTGGGCACGGGGATTACGGACGGCGTCAACGCGGCGGACGAGGCGGTGATCGGCGAGACCGCCACCTACCAACTCGTCCTCACCGTGCCCGAGGGCGCCATGCCCTCGGCCCACATCGTGGACACCCTCGACCCGGGCCTGGCCTTCGTGGCCGTGGACTCGGTGGTCTACTCCTCGGGCGGTCTCACCAGCACCAACACCATCGGGACAGGACCCAACCCGGCCAACGTCACGGTGGGCCCCAACGGGTCGTCCCTCGATTTCGACTTCGGCGACATCACCAACGCCAACCGGGACAACACCGTGGACGAGACCATCACGATCGTCTACCGCGCGGTGGTGCTCAACGTGGCCGGCAACCAGGCGGGCATTACGCTGGGCAACGCGGCGAGGGTGACCTGGAGCACCGGCTTGGTGGGCCCCGTCTCTGCCCCGGACATCACCGTCATTGAGCCGGCCGTCCAGATCGACAAGAGCGCGTCGCCCACGGCCGGCGACGCCGGCGACGTCATCACCTACACCATCACCGTCACCAGCCCCAACAACCAGCTGGCCGCCGACGCCCGGGACGTGGTGGTCAGCGACACCCTTCCCGCGGGCATGACGTACGTCGCGGGCTCGCTGAGCACGGGAACCTGCACCACGGCGCCCACCACCCTGAACGATTCCGGCGCCCCGGTGCTGAGCGCGACCTGGTCGAGCTTCCCGCCGGGCGGCTCCTGCCAGGTCACCTACCAGGCCACGGTGAACCTCTCGGTCAACCCCCAGCAGTCTCTCCCCAACACCGCCAATCTCCAGTGGACCAGCCTGCCAGGCGTCCCGGGCCAGATCTCCGTCCACAGCCCGGACTCCACGGAGCGCGACGGCTCGGGCGGGGTCAACGACTACGCCGGCTCCGACGGCGCCCAGGTGACCATCGACAACGTGGCGCCCACCAAGGCCATCGCCGCCACCTCCGAGTCCTTCACAACGGGCAACTACGTGGCGGTAGGCGAAATCGTCCGCTACCGGCTGGTTGTGAAGCTGCCCGAGGGTACCAGCCGCAACCTCCAGCTCCGCGACCTCCTCCCTCCCGGGCTGCAATACCTGGATGACGGCACGGCGAAGCTTGCCCTGGTCTCGAACCAGAACCCGATCCAATCCATCGAGCCCGCGGGGAGCACGCTGAGCCTGGCCCTGGGCAACGGGCCCTTCGGCTCCGGCCCCTGGGTCAACGGGAGCGACCCCGCCGCCGTGACGCCCACCTACGTCGTGCCCGACCAGAACGCCGGTTCGTCCAACTCGCTGACCGCCGATCTCGACAGCTACGGCTCGGGCACCGACCCCTACTTCAAGCTGGGCGACCTGGTGAACTCCGACAGCGATGCCGACAGCGAGTGGATCGTGCTGGGGTTCAACGCGCTGGTACTCAACAACGCCGACATCTACTCGGGACGAACGCGGACCAACAACTTCCAGGTGTACGCGGGCGGCGCCCAGCTCGCCCAGTCGGGGAGCGTCACCGTGACCGTGCGCGAGCCGGCGGTGACGAATCTCACCAAGACTGTGACTCCCACCTCCGGCGACGCCGGCGACGTGCTCAGCTACACCATCACCTGGTCCAACTCCGGCAACACCACGGCGTGGGACACCCGCCTGCTGGATGTGGTCCCGTCCGGCCTCGCGCTCAACCTCGGCAGCATCAACGTGGCCACGGCCGGGGGGGCCAACGGCGTCAGCAATAATTCGGCGGGCAACACGGTGGACATCGGGGTGACGGAGATCCCGGTGGGCGGCTCGGTGACGGTGACCTACACCGCCACTGTCCTCACCTCGGTCAGCCCGGGCGACGTGCTCTCCAACACCGCCGACCTCACGTGGACATCCCTGCCCGGCAGCAACGGCACCACCAGCAACGGCACGGGCTCGGACACCCCGGGCGCGCCAGGCTCCACCACCGGCGAGCGGGACGGCTCGGGCACCGGTGAGAACGACTACCACGCCACGGACAGCGCCTCCGTCACCGTGAGCTCGCCCCAGATCAGCAAGGTGGTGGCCTCCACGTCGGAGCCCTCCACCGGTTCGGGCCAGCACACGGCCGGCGTCCCCGACCTCACCGTGGGGGAGACGGCCACCTTCGAGATCACCATCACGCTGCCCGAGGGCACCACGCCGGAAGTGATCATCACCGACAGCCTCCCGGCGTCCGCTGGCGGGGTGATGGAGTACGTCTCGAACCAGGTCGTGAGCGTGGGGGCCAACCTCTCGCCCGCCAACTTCCCGCCGACGGTCACGGTCACCGACGCCAACCTCGGCGACGGCATCCCGGACAGGGTGGCCTTCAACTTCGGGCAGGTGGTGAACACCCCCGACGGCAACGTAACCGACGCCGACCGAATCACCGTCTCGGTCACGGCGCGGCTCAAGGACGTGGCCAACAACGCCGACGGCAACCTCCTGACCAACTCGACCCTGCTCCAGTACGGCTCGGGACTCCAGGCCTCAGCCACGGCGCAGGTGGAGGTGGTGGAGCCGGCGCTGTCGCTGTCCAAGACGGTCTCGCCCACTACCGGCGACGCCGGGGACACCATCACCTTCACGGTGACCGTGGACCACCTTCCGGCCTCCACCGCCCACGCCTTCGACGTGGTGGTGACGGACACCATCCCGGCGGGCATGATCTACGCCGGCAACGTGACGGCGGTGGCGGGTCCGGCCCCCACGGTGGACGCCTCCGGAAATCCCACCATCACCTTCTCGTGGGACGACCTGCCCCTGGGCAGCGGCCCCTACACCTTCACCTTCGACGTCACTCTCGACACCTCGGTCCAGCCCGCAGAGGTCATCACCAACACTGCGGTCCTCGCCTACGACACCCTTCCCGCGGACGACGACCCCGAGGAGCGCGACCACAGCGCATCGGACTCCGCCTCGGTCACCATCACCCAGCCGGGCGTGCTCAAGGCCGTGGCCTCCACGTCGGTTGCCGCCACGGGCACCGGGTCCGATTCGGAGCCCGACCTCACCATCGGCGAGCAGGTGACGTACCAGGTGACCGTGACCGTCCCCGAGGGCACCACCACGGGCGCCCTCGTGGTGGACAACCTGCCCACCTCGCCGGGCATCCTGGAGGTGGTGAGCTCCCGGATCACCGCCATGGACGGCGACATGAGCTCGTCCAACGGCCTCGGGGTGGGCTCCAGCGGCACCGCCTCGGACCCCAACAGCGACGGCCGGAACGAGCGGGTGACCTTCAACCTCGGCACCCTCACCAACGGCGTGGGCGGCAGCAACACCCTCACCTTCGAGGTGGTGGCAGTGGTGCCCGATCTGCCGGTGAACCAGGGTGGTCTGGACGGCCTGGTGAACACCGCGACCTTCTCCTGGACGGGCGGCGGCCCGGTCCAGGGCACCACCGCGGTGGACCTGGTCGCTCCGGGTCTCGCGGTGACCAAGGTTGTGCAGGATCCCGCCTCGCCCTTCGGTGACGCGGGGGACACCATCACCTACCGTGTCACCGTGGCCCACACCGCCTCGTCCTCGGCCGACGCCTTCGACGTGGCGCTGGACGACCTGATCCCCGCCGGCGAGAGCTACGTCGCCGGCTCCCTCAACGTTCTCGACGGCCCGGCTCCGGCCGAGGACACCTCGGGCCTCCCGGGCTCGGTGGTCTTCACCTGGCCCACCGTCGCGCTGGCGGACAGCCCGGTGGTCTTCGAGTACCAGGTGACCCTGGACGCCAGCGTCCAGGCCGGCGTGACCTACACCAACACCGCCAACCTGAGCTGGGGCACCCTCCCCTCGGGAGCCCCCGGCGACGGCGGGGTCAACGACCGCCAGGGGACCGACGCCGACAGCGCCGACATCACCATCAACGCCCCGGCGCTGGTGAAGGTGACCGGCGTCACCTCCCTGGGTGATACCGGACAGTCCCAGCACAACCCCATCAACGCCGACCTCGCCATTGGCGAGGAGGTAACCTACGAGATCACGGTCACGGTCCCCGAGGGCGTGACGCCGTCGGCCGTGGTCACCGACACACTGCAGGCCGACGGCAACGGCGTGCTCGAGGCCATCGGCGCCACGGTGAAGTCCCTCGGCGGCCACCTGACCACGACCCAGCCTGGAACTCCGGCCTTCGCGGACAACGCCCTGGGCGACGGGCTCAATGACACCGTCACCTTCAACTTCGGCGACATCACCAACACTGCCGACGGCGTCATCGACGACAACGACCGTATGGTGGTGGAGGTCACGGCTCGGGTGGTGAACGTGGCGGCCAACACCAACGCCGACGACCTCGTGAACTACGCCTCCCTCACCTACGCCACCGGCCCGGCAGTGGACGACACCGCCGACGTGGACGTAGTGGAGCCCCAGATGGGCATCCTCAAGACCCTGGGCGCCCCCACCGACGGTGTAGTGCCCATCACCATTACCCTCACCAACACCGGCACCGCCCCGGCGTACGACGTGCGGATCACCGATCCCATGCCCGCCGCCACCTGGACCACGGCCTCCATCACGTCGGTCGCCATCCCTTCAGGCTTCACCTTCACGGTGACCGGGGCGCCGGGCGACGCAACCGTCACTATTGCCTCCGATCCGGGCTCCTCGCCACCCGCCTCGTCCATCGAGCCCGGCGAGGCGGTGAGCTTCGCTTTCCGGGCAGCCTTCGTCTCCGCCGGCGGCGTGCCCGCGGTGAACCCTGTGACCAACAGCGCCACCAACGACCAGACCACGACCCTGCCGGGTTCTGACCCGGCCGAGCGCGAGGAGCCCGACGTATCCGACCAGGCACAGCTCGCCCTGCCGGCCATCGAGCTGGACAAGAGCTGGGCCATCGCCCCAGGCGGCGACCAGGACGGCTCGGGCACGGTCTCACCCGGCGACATCCTCCGTTACACCATCACCGTAACCAACTCCGGTCTCGCCGCGGCCACCAACCTAGCCGTCACCGACCCCATCGTCGACCCGAACTTGACGCTGGTGGCCGGCTCTGTCACCGCGGGCGGCGGGGGTCTCGTCACCACCGGCAACGGCGCCGGCGATACCACCGTCCGGGTGGACTACGCGAGTTTTGCCGGCGGGGGGAACTCGGACACCATCACCTACGACGTCCACGTGGCCAACCCCGTGGCCGCCGGCGTCTCCAGCCTCACCAACTGGGCCACGGCCGACTGCGACGAGCTGCCGCCCGAGCCTTCCAACGACCCGTCCACGGCGCCGGACGACGACCCCACGGTGGTCCCGCTGGACGCCGCCCCGGACATCGCCGTGGCCAAGGACGACGGGCTGACCCAGGTACGGCCCGGAGACACCGTCACCTACACCATCACTGTCTCCAACGAGGGCAACCAGAACGCCACCGGGGTCACCCTCACCGACACCGTGCCGGCGGGCACCACGTTCGTGTCCGCTTCGAACGGCGGCACCGAGGCCGGCGGCACCGTGACCTGGCCCGCCTTCGACCTCGCTGCGGGCGCCTCGGTACAGCGGACCCTGACCGTGCAGGTGAACGACCCGGCGCCGGCGGGCCAGACCACCGTGGTCAACACCGCCCAGGCTGTGGACGACGGCACCAACGGTCCGGACCCCGACACGACCAACAACAGCGAGGCCGACACCGACACCTTGATCCACAGCGACCTGGTCGTCACCAAAACCGACTCCCCCGACCCGGTGCGAGCGGGCGAGCAGGTCACCTACACCGTCACCGTAACCAACAACGGTCCCTCAGACACAACCGGCGTCACCGCGACCGACACCCTGCCCGCGGCCTTCACCTTCGTATCGGCCACGCCGAGCCAGGGAAGCTGCACCGAGGCCGGCGGCACCGTGACCTGCACCCTGGGCGGCATGGCCGCCTCGGCCTCCGCCACCATCATCGTGGTCTGTGACGTGCCCTCAGGCACTGCCGAGGGGACCTACACCAACACTGTATCGGTCACCAGCAACGAGTCCGATCCCGACCCCTCCAACAACACCGCCCCGGAGGACACCTCGGTGATCCGGGAGATCGACCTGGCCGTCACCAAGACGGATTCACCGGACCCGGTGACCGCGGGCGAGACCCTGACCTGGACGCTGGAGGTGCACAACAACGGTCTCTCGGACGCCACCGGCGTCACCGTGACCGACACCCTGCCCGCCGGCGTGACCTACGTCTCGGCCACCCCCAGCCAAGGGACCTGCTCCGAGGCCGGCGGCACCGTGACCTGCACCCTGGGCGACGTGGCCGACGAGACTTCGGCCCAGGTGACCTTGGTGGTGACGGTGGATCCGTCCACCACCGGGACGCTCACCAACACGGCGTCGGTGACGGCTGACCAGACCGACACCGACCCCACCAACGACTCGGACACCGAGGACACCACCGTGACAACCCTGGTGGACCTCTCGGTGATCAAGGACGGGCCGGCAGCGGTGAGCCGGGGCGGCGCCGCCGTCTACAGCCTGACCGTCGCCAACGCCGGGCCCTCGGACGCGGTGAACGTGGTGCTCTACGATCCCACGCCGGGCGGGCTCGCCTTCGTTGGTGCCGACGCCCCCTGTGCCGGCGGGTTCCCGTGCAACCTGGGTACCCTGGCCGCGGGCGCCTCGGTGAGCCTCACCGCCACCTACTCGGTGCCGGCGGACTACTCCGGGGCCGATCCACTGGTTAACACCGCATCGGTGGCGTCGGACACGCCCGACGGTAACCCGGCCGACAACTCCGACGACGCGGTCTCGGCCGTGGACCGATCCCCGGAGTGCGACCTCTCGGTGACCAAGACGGGTCCGCCTTCCGCGGCGCTGGGCTCCACCGTGACCTATACCCTGACGGTGGTCAACAACGGTCCGGATGCGGCGGAAGGCTCCGTCCTCAACGATCCGACACCGCCGGGGCTCGCCTTCCTCTCGGCGGACGGACCGTGCGGCGGCGGCTTCCCCTGCTCCCTGGGCACCCTGGACCCCGGCGATACGGCGACCGTGCACCTCACCTTCCAGGTGCCGGCCGGGTACGGTGACAGCCAGATCGACAACACCGCCTCGGTCAGCAGCGACACCACCGACACCGACGCCACCAACAACTCCGACGGCGCCACCACGCCCATCGGCGCCGAGACCACCGACCTTGCCGTGAACAAGGAGGGCCCGGTGGCCGCGAACCCCGGGGACGACATTACCTACACCGTCACCGTGAGCAACCTCGGTCCGGGCGACGCCACGGGGGTGACCGCCACGGACACCTTCCCCGGCGACGTGACCTGGGTGGCGGACACCTGCGGGGGCGATTTCGCCGACGGCGTGTGGAACATCGGCAGCCTGGCCGCGGGCCACACCGTCACCTGCCAGATCACGGCCCACGTGGCGGACGGTGCGGCAGGGCCGCAGACCAACAGCGTGGTGGTCTCGGCCAACGAGCCCGACAGCGACGCCACGAACAACTCCGACGAGGCGGTCACCGGCATCGGCGCCGAGGCGGCCGACGTGGGGGTGGTGAAGACGGGGCCGGCCCGGACCTACCCGGGGAGCGAACTCACGTACCTCCTCACGGTGACCAACAGCGGCCCCGGCACCGCGGCCAACGTCCAGCTCGCCGATCCCACCCCCGCCGGACTCACCTTCGCCTCCGCCTCCGCTCCGTGCGCCGGAGGGTTCCCCTGTGCTCTGGGTGACATGGCGGCGGGCTCGTCCATCACCCTGACGGCCACCTTCCAGGTGCCGACCGGCTACTCCGGTCCCGATCCCATCGTCAACACCGCCACCGTGAGCACCGACTCCCAGGACACGGAGCCCAGCAACGACTCCGACAGCGCCACGACCGACTACGTGCCCGCGGCCGATCTCTCCATCACCAAGGACGACGGCGTCACCTCGGTGGTCCCGGGCACTTCGCTGACCTACACCATCGTGGTGGGGAACGCCGGAACGGGCGACGTCGTGGGCGGCACCGTCACCGACACCTTCCCTGCCGCTCTCACCGGGGTGAGCTGGACCTGCTCCGCCTCGGGAGGGAGCTCCTGCTCCTCCTCGGGGACGGGGGACATCGCGGATACGGTGAACATCCTCGCCGGTGGCACCCTCACCTACACCGTCACCGCCACGGTGCTTGCGAGCACCACCGGCACCCTCGCCAACACCGCCACGGTGACCCTGCCGGCGGGTATGACCGATCCAAACCCCGCCGACAACAGCGACGACGACGTGGACACCCTCACGCCCCAGACCGACCTGGCCATCACCAAGACCGACTCGGCGGACCCGGTGCTGGAGGGAACCTCCTTCACCTACACCTTGGACATCACCAACAACGGTCCCTCAGACGCCACCGGTGTCACCGTGAGCGACCCGCTCCCGACCGGCGTGACCTTTGTCTCCGTCTCAGCCAGCCAGGGGAGCTGCACCGAGGCCGGCGGGACCGTGACCTGCCAGCTCGGCGCCCTGGCGGCCGGAGCCTCGGCCCAGGTCCAGATCCAGGTGACCCTGAACTGGAACGAGCCCGGACCGCTCACGAACACCGCCACGGTGGGCGGCGATCAGACCGATCCCGACGGCAGCAACAACGCCGACGACGAGCAGACCCAAACGCTTTACAGCCAACTCGACACCCTGAAGTCCGTCTCGCCGCCGGCGGACGGCACCGCCTACCGGCCCGGCGAGGTGGTGACCTGGACCATCGTCACCACCAACAGCGGCAACGCCAACGCGACCAGCGCCACGCTCACCGATCCGCTGCCGGCGGGCGTCACCTACATCGCCGGCTCCCTGACCCTGGACGGCGTCCCGCTGACCGACGCGACCGACAGTGATGCCGGCCACTACGACTCCGCCACCAAGACCATCACGGTGGACATCGCCCCCGTGGCGGCCGGCGGGGGGACCCGCACCGTCGTCTTCCGGACGCGGCTTACCGGCTTCACCGGCAACCCGCCGGCCACCATCTCCAATCAGGCGACCGTTGACACACCGGGGGGGTTGGTGCCTTCGGACGACCCCCGGACTGGTGATGAAGACGATCCCACGGTGATTGTCGTTGAAGCGCTCCCCGCGATCCCTGCCCTGGGAACCGCCGGCGGCCTCCTGCTTGTTCTCCTGATCGCCCTGGCCGGATTGGCGGTCCTCGAGCGGCTGTACTGAACTCGAAGGAGACCGGGCGGCGGCCGGGTTCCAACCCGGCCGCCGTTTTTTTCTCGTTCGACGGCTGAGGTGGCAGGCTCACAGCGCCTGAGGCAATCACAGGTTCTCTCTGCGGCTTACCGCGAGGCGAGGCGCAAGGTGGGTGGCGTCACGAAGACCTGACCAACGACAAACAGCCTGTTAGGTGCGGCGGACGGGGGTGTGGGTGGTCGCCTTGCGCTGGGCGGGGCGCGGCGCCTTGCGCCGTGAGCCGCGGCAAGCTCTTCCGCTGGCCTCAGCCGGTCGGCGAGGCGGAAGGCTCACCCCCTGGGATCGATCGGACTCCTTGGCTTTCCACGGCACCTTGTCGGCGAGCGTATCCGAGGGATTGATGCCCAAGTAGTGTTAGAACTTGCGTGAGAAGTGGGGCGGTCTGGCGAAGCCTGTGCTGAGCGCGACATCCTTGACCAGGCGTCGCTCAACTTGAGGTCTCGGTGCGCCTCGCGCAGCCGCACCGCCATGACGAGCTCGGACGGCAATCAGTCCAGCGAACTAGCCACGGGGCGTTGGATCCTCCTCAAGGAGACGTCCAGGCTGACGGCATAGGACGACGAGGGATTCGTCCATTGAACTCCTGGGAGATGCGCGCAATCGCCCGAGTGGTCAGGTCGGAGGGGAGCTCGAGGTGGTGGCGGACCAGCCGCCGCACCGCGTCGATCTTGCCCAAAAGCTCGCTGGTCGCTGGGAGCTCCGGGTGGACGAGAGGACCGTGCGGTACCGGCTGGTGCGGCTACGGTCGGGCGCGGAGGACGGGCGCCGGAGTCAGGACGAGGCATGCGCCTCGTGGGGCGACGAGATCGCCGCGTGGATCGCCGAGCAGAAGGGCCGCGAGGGGCATCCGGACCCGGTCCGCGACCTGTGTGTCACCTGGTGGCGGAGCGCGAGGAGCTGCGGCCGCTGCCGGCCACCTTGCCTGAGCCGTTCGAGGGCGTGGTCCACAGGAAGGTCTCGGGCGACGGCCTCATCGCCTTCGAGAATCGCAGCGACCCGGTCCGTTTGCCTTCCTGGGCTTCGAGTTTGCCGGCGCCACGCGAGTGGCCGGCCATGCTCGCAGGGGTTGAGATGCTCGCCGCCGCGATCGGTCTCGCCGCCGCGCCGCCCGACACCTGTGACGAAGCGTTATGGCGGCTCCAGAGCCTGCTGCCCGCCATCAAAGAGACGGAGCGGCGGCCCGCGGCCTGTTCAGAGCGATCCCAGACCAGAACGACAGTCGGGTGTGATCGGCGATGGAGGCCTTTCTCAGGCAACCGCGAGTTCTGCGGACAGGAGGGCGGCCTGCTCCAGCACGGTTTGCGTCGCCTTCTCTTGCTTGTCGGGGGGGTAGCCGTGCTTGCGCAGGACGCGCTTCACCAGCACCCGGAGCTGCGCCCGCACGTTCTCGCGTAGCGTCCAATCAATGGTGACGTTGTTGCGCACCGTCTCGACCAGCTCGCGGGCGATGGCGCGCAGCGTCTCGTCCCCCAGGACCTTGACCGCGCTGTCGTTGGTTTCGAGGGCGTCATAGAACGCAAGCTCCTCTTCCGAAAGGCCCAGCAATTCGCCTCTGCGGTCCGCCTCCCGCATCTCCCTCGCGAGGGCGATCAGTTCCTCGATCACCTGGGCCGCCTCGATGGTCCGGTTCTGGTACTTCCGGATCGTCTGTTCCAGCATCTCGGCAAAGGAGCGGGCCTGGACGAGGTTCTTCCGCCGCCGTGTGCGGATCTCTCCCTTGAGCAGCTTCTGGAGCAGCTCCACGGCAAGGTGGCGCCGCGGCATGCCTCGCACCTCGGCCAGGAACTCGTCCGAGAGGATGGAGAGGTCGGGCTTTTCGAGACCCGCCGCGGCGAAGATGTCCACCACCCCCTCGGCGGCCACCGCGCGGGAGATGATCTGCCTCACGGCATGATCGAGCTCTTCCTCCGGCCGGGCCTCGCCGGGGGCGCGTTTGGCAAGGGCCGCCTGCACGGCCTGGAAAAAGGCCACGTCGTCGCGAATGGCGAGCGCCTCCCCGTGCGGCACCGCCAGCGCGAAGGCCTGGGACAGCTCCCGCACGGCGCGGATGCAGCGGTCCTTACCGTTTTCCTGCGCCAGGATGTGCTCCTGCGCGCACGGCAGCAGCGCGAGCTGCTCCTGGGGCGTGCGGGTCGTCCACTTCGAGCGGTCAAAGCCGTGGAAGAGCCCGCAGCAGATCTCGTACTTCTCCCGCATCACGGCCACGGCTTCGTCTTGATCGAGCGCCGTGCGGCCCGTGCCACCGCTCTCGGTGTAGGCCGCCAACGCGGCCTTCAGCTCGTGCGCCAGCCCCAGGTAGTCCACCACCAGCCCGCCGGGTTTGTCCTTGAACACGCGGTTGACGCGGGCGATGGCCTGCATCAGGCCGTGCCCGCGCATCGGCTTGTCGATGTACATGGTGTGCAGGCTGGGCGCGTCGAAGCCGGTGAGCCACATGTCGCGCACGATCACCATCTTGAACGGATCCTTCGGGTCTCGGAAGCGGTTGGCGAGGGTCTCGCGCCGGGGCTTGTTGCGGATGTGCGGCTGCCATTCCGAGGGATCGGAGGCCGAGCCGGTCATGACCACCTTGAGTGCGCCCTGGTCGTCCTCGTCGTTCGCCCACTGCGGCCGTAGCTTGACGATCTCGTGGTAGAGCTCCACGCAGATGCGCCGGCTCATGCAGACGATCATGGCTTTCCCATCCATCGCTTCGAGGCGCTTTTCAAAGTGCTCGACGATGTCTTGGGCGACAAGCTTCAAGCGCTTCTCGGCGCCGACGATGGCCTCGAGCTGCGCCCACTTGGTCTTGAGCCGCTCCTTGCGCTCGACCTCCTCGCCCTCGGTGACCTCCTCGAAGTCCGGGTCGATCCGGGGCCGCTCGGCTTCGTCGAGGGCGAGCTTTGCGAGCCGGCTCTCGTAGTAGATCGGCACCGTGGCGCCGTCGGCCACGGCGCGCTGGATGTCGTACACGCTGATGTAGTCGCCGAACACAGCGCGCGTGTTGGCGTCGGCCAGTTCGATCGGCGTACCGGTGAAGCCGATGAAGGAGGCGTGGGGCAGGGCGTCGCGCATGTACCGCGCGAAGCCGTCGACGAAGTCGTACTGGCTGCGGTGGGCCTCGTCGGCGATCACGACGATGTTGCGGCGCTCGGAGAGCGTCGGGTGCCGGTCGCCCTTCTCCTCGGGGAAGAACTTGTGGATGGTCGTGAACACCACGCCGCCCGCCGCCACCGACAGCAGCTTGCGCAGATGCGCGCGCGATTCGGCCTGCACCGGGGGCTGGCGCAAGAGGTCGCGGCAGCGCGCGAAGGTGCCGAAGAGCTGGTCGTCGAGGTCGTTGCGGTCGGTGAGCACGACGATGGTGGGATTTTCCATCGCCGGCTCGCGAATGATACGCCCCGCGTAGAAGGCCATGGTCAGGCTCTTGCCGGAGCCCTGGGTGTGCCACACCACGCCGACGCGCCGGTCGCCGGGCTTGCCGCCGGGCTTGCGGCCCGCCTCGTAGCGCCCGCCGCCTTCGGCCACGCGGTCGATCCGCGCCAGCTCCGCCGCGCGCAGCGTCTCGCCCACGGCCACCTGCACGGCGTGGAACTGGTGATAACCGGCCATCTTCTTGGCGATGCGCCCCCCGCCCTCGTCCTCGAAGACGATGAAGTCCCGCACCAGATCGAGGAGGCGCCGCGGCGCGAGCAGGCCCTCGATCACCACCTGCAACTGGGGGATGTGGGCGGCGGCCAGCGCCTCGCCACTAATCGTGCGCCAGGGCTTGAACCACTCGCGGCCGGCCGTGAGGGTCCCCACCCGCGCCTCCAGGCCGTCCGACACGACCAGTACGGCATTGGCGGCAAAGAACGACGGGATCTCGGCCAGGTAGGTCTGGAGCTGCTGGTATGCGGTCCAGATGGTCGCCTCCTCGTCGGCGGCGTTCTTGAGCTCCAGCACCGCGAGCGGCAGCCCGTTCACGAACAGCACCACGTCGAGACGCCGCTCGTGGCGGTTCTCCACCACCGTGAACTGGTTGACCGCCAGCCAGTCGTTGTTGTCCGGGGCTTCGAAATCAATCACACGGACTATTGCCCACCGACGCACACGCTCGCTCTGCTCCCCGCTCCCGCTGGGAGAGGGGCTGGGGGATGAGGGTTGAAGGTATTCTGTCGAAGAACCCTCTCCCGCTGGGAGAGGGTGGCGCGAAGCGCCGGGTGAGGGTTGAAGGCATTCCACGGGAATGCCTTCAATGAGCAGGCGGTGCAGCGCGCGGTTGCGCTGAATCAGGCCGGCGCCTGGGGGCTGCGTCAGCTTGCGGAAGGCGTCCTCCAGCGCTTCGGCGGGGAGGTCGGGATTGAGCCGCGCGAGGGCGCCGCGCAGGCGCTGCGGCAGCATCACCTCGCTATACCCGGCCCGCTCGGCGGCCGGCATGCCGGGGGCGATGTCCGGGCCGTGGGCCACCTGCCAGCCGGCGGCTTCCAGCCAGGCGAGGGCGGCTGCTTCGACGGTGGATTCGGTGAAGGCGGTCACGGTGTGGCCTTCTTCCTCTCTGCGGCTGGCTCGGTCCAGCGCCACAGCGCCTCGACAGGGAGCGCGAAGAGTCCGCTGCCGAAGGGCACGATCTCGGTGCCGGTGTAGAGTACGATGCCGCGGCGAAAGCGCCGCCCTGCGGCCGCGGCCAACGCGCGCAGGCCCTTGAAGTCCGCGGCCGATACTGTCGCCGCGCTCTTCACCTCGATGCCTACCACGACTCCACCGCGCCGTTCCAGGACGAGATCCACCTCGTCGCCCTCGTGCGTGCGGAAGTGGTACAGCGCGGGTGGATCCACACACCATCCCGCCTGCTTGACGAGTTCCATCGCGACAAAGCTCTCCAAGAGCCCGCCCAGCAAGCTGCGATCGTGGACAAGGCGGGCGTCGTCGATCCCCATCAAGTGCGCCGCCAGTCCGGTGTCCGTCAGCAGGACTTTGGGCGTCTTGACCAGCCGCTTGCCGATGTTGGTGTGCCAGGGTGGCAGCAACCGGACGAGAAACATCGTCTCCAGCAGCGCGAAGTAGCGCTTGAGCGTGGACTGCGGCAAGCCCGTGCCGCGCGACAGCTCCGCATAGTTGAGCTGCGCCATCGGCCGCGACGCCAGCAGGGCCAGCAGGCGCGGCAATTCGGTCAACCCCTCGATGCGGGCGAGGTCGCGCACGTCGCGCTGCAGGATCGTCGTCACGTAGGCATCGAACCAGGCGCGGCGCCGTTCAGGCGATTCGATCGGCACCGCTTCCGGATAGCCGCCGCGCAACACGCGCTCTGCTAATGGCGGCGGAGACGAGCGCCGACCCAGCACCGGCGGTGCGTCACTGAACGCCGCAGCGATGAACCCTTCGACGGCGCCCTCCATCTCGCCCTGCGAGAAGGGCCACAGATGCACAATCTCCATGCGCCCGGCGAGCGATTCCGCCACCCGTGGCACCAGCAGCACGTTGGCCGAACCCGTGAGCAGGAAGCGGCCCGGGGTACGCTTACGATCCACGGCGGCCTTGATGGCGAGCAGCAGCGCGGGCGCGCGTTGCACCTCGTCCAACACCAGGGGCGGCTTGAAGCCGGCAAGGAAGCCCGCCGGATCGCCGCGCGCCGCGGCCAGCGTCGTGAGGTTATCGAGCGTCACATACTGCGCGTCGGTCTCCTCCGCGACAGCGCGCGCCAACGTGGTCTTGCCCGTCTGCCGCGCGCCGTGCAACAGTACGACCGGGCGGTCGGCGAGGGCGGTGCGCAAGGGGGCGGCGGCGTGGCGGCCGAGCATGGCGGTAGCGTAGCCAGGTGGTAGCTGAAAATCAACCATGCAATGGCTGATTTACAACCAGATGTCTGGGCGTCCGGAACGGCTGAATGCAAGGGTGTCCGTCGGCTGATTGAAACCTTCGGTGTCGCCTGATCACGAGTCCGGAGGCTGGTCAATCCGTATTGGGACCTCACCTGCGTCGCATTGTGGCGCACGAGCGCATCTCGAAGCCGCTGCGCCAGCACCATCTCGCGGTAAGTTTCCCTCTCCCTCTGGGAGAAGAAGAGGATGAGGGTATCACCGCCAGGGGATATGTCGGGGCCATGGGCGACTGCCAGTCGATGCTTTCGAGCCCAAGCGAGTGCGGCCTCTCCGACAATGGATTCCGTGAACGCGGTCATGACGCTTCCCGCAGCGCGCGGATCGGCACGGCGAACGATCCTTCTCCGAAGCGCACGCTCATCGTCCCATCATAGAGCACGACGCCGCCGGCGAAGCGCCGGCCGGCGGCGTCCCTGAGTTTGGGCAGGCCCCGGAAGCCAGCGGCCGTCACGGTCGCCGCGGCTCCGACTTCGATCCCGGCCACCGCGCGGCCGCCGCGCTCGACCACGATGTCCACCTCGTAGCCGTCGCGATCGCGAAGGTGGTACAACGCATATGGAGGCGGACGACAGCCATACGGCCGGCGAGCGAGTCGCTCAACCCGGACCGCAGCAGGACGTTCGTGGATCCGGTCAGCAGGAACCGTCTCGGCCGCCGGACGGGGTCGATCGCGGCCTTGAGCGTCATGAACAAGTGCGGGCCGTGGTGCACCTCGTCCAGAATCGCGCGCAGCGGCAGATGGGCCACGAAGCCGAGCTGGTCCGCCGTGGCGCCGCTCTTGACCGCCTCGTCGTCGAAGCTGAAATAGGCGTAGCCGGAGCGCTCATGCGCCGACCACCTCGCCTTCATCCTGCGCAGGCCCTACCTGCGGCGCGACAAGCTGCACCATTGCCGCGTAATGCGCGCGATCCTGCACCTCGATCAACTCCAGCAGGTCCTTCAGTACCGCCCTTCCCTCGGCAAGAACGGATGGATCATGCTCCGGTTCGCCGACGGCGCCGGTATGCGAGTGCGTGTGCAGAAACCTGAGAATCCGCAGCTTCTTCGCCTCGTCGAATGCGAGTCCCTGGACCTTCTGCCAAAGCTCCCCTGGCGCCTGCGGCTGCCGAAAGGCGAGAAACGCCTCCAACAGCCGCCTGGCTATGTTCGGGAGGACGTAGTTTTCCTCCAAGTTAGCTGGTTCTGTCTGAATGGAGGCGCGATAAACGCGGGCGAACAGGTAGTGATATTCGGATTCGTACTGCTCAAGCATCGGATCAAGCCATCGAATACTCGCGCATCGTCCGTTCTGGTCGTCGGCACGGTCCAGCATGTAAAAACGCGCCGGCCGCTGGTTAATGTCGCTCTTGTTCTGGCCCTTGAGATGATGAAACCAGTTCCGCACCTGCCGGAAGAAGGTGAAGTTGTGCGTAAGGATGATCAACTGACCTGCGTGCTGTGTGCGCGCGCGTATGAACCCGAAGGCCAGGTAGAGCGCGTTTGCGTCGAGGCTCGATACAGGGTCATCGAGCACGACGACGCCATGCTTGAGGTCGAATTGCCTGTCCTGCAGGGACTTGAGAAAGTAGAGTATGGCGATTGCTGTCATCTCGCCTTCGCTGAGCGCCTGCGCGGGCACGCCGCCGCGAGTGATACCGTAGCCGGTGTCCTTGATCTCCAGCTGCAACTCGCCGTGCCCGAGGTACTTGCGTAACTCTTCGTTCAGCTCCTCGGCCGGCTGTCGGTGCTCGACGATCTCTCGCTCCAGATTGGCGATTTCGGTTTCGAGCCGCTGAACTTCCTTTTTTGCCGCCTGTACTTCAGCGGTCGCCTGGTGCACGGCGCCCCTCAGGCGCACGAACTCTTCTAGGACCTCCGCGATCATGTGGCGGGCGAGGCGCTTGCGGGCCTCATCGACTCTGGTCTGGAACTCATCGCACGCCTGATTGTGCTTGCAAATCACCGCATTCAGTTTCTGGACCGCCTGCGCGTCTACCTCCGGCGGTTGGAGCCTCGCGCTAATTTGTTCGAATGCCCGTTGCTTCTTCTCTTCCAACGCCTTCACAGCATCGTTGAGAAACGCATGAGTCGACTTCAGCACTTCACGCAGCGTGGCCTCTGCAGCCTCAAACTCCGCCACGAGGTCGTCGTAAAGCTCCGCCTTGTTCGGTAGTCGGAGCTCGGACGCCTCTTTTAAGTGCGCTTGGAGCTTGCGGATGAACTGGTCCAGCTCCTGCAGGAACTGTTCGTATTGCGCGCTGAAGTGCGCCTCGAGCGCTGCCAACCGGTCTTTTGGCAGTGGTTGCTCACAGAACAGGCATCGTTCGGCCTTGCGATCGCGATGTAGACCCAAACCTTCCAGGGTCCATGCCGCTAGCTCAGAATCAGTCTTCAGAGCTTCGATCGCCGCTGAAACCACCGTGGTCGTTAGGAGATTTGAAAGGCGCGAGAGGATTGCCTTGAAGTCTGGCAGCGCATATGCCACTTCCTGTACCTTCGGCTTCGGCGTCGCCCGCTGCTGCGCCAGCAGTTTGTCACGCTCCGGGTCGCTGAGGAGCTCTCCACTCGCCCCGCTGTTCTTGGCCATTTCCTCTGCGTTGCGCTGAAAGTCCGCCTTGTTGTAGTTGTTGTACGGGTTCTGGCCGCTGGACCGGAGCGTGTCCTTGATGAACCTGGCACGGTCGATGCAGAACTGGTCGAAGCGCCTCTCGGCGTTCTGCTGGGTGGAGCGCGCGGAATCCAGCCTCGTTTGCGCCGCAGTGTGGTTGTCTTTCAATCGCTCAACTTCCCTCTGTTTCTCGACGCTTTCCGCCCCCAGCACGAAGATCGGCGGCAGGTCACCGCCCCCAAACGGAAACACATTCTCGGTTATGAACTCCCGATTGAACACCCGTACTGGAACCGTTGCGGTCGGGAACTCGTCGCCCCGAACGTCCCGGCCATCCACTACAACCGTGACCTCGCCCGCTGGCGCTGTCCGTTTTTCCAAGCAGCACAGTATTCGGCTCAGTGTCGTCTTGCCGGTGCCATTCCAGCCGTAGATAAGGTTGTACCGCCCGAAATCCGGCAAGTCCTTGGGCCATTGGAAATCGCGGAAAATCCCGCAGTCCCGTAAGCGCGATATGCGTTTGACGCGGCTCATATCCCTCTCTCCTTCAAGAACCGCTCGGCATCCTTCACCCGCAGTTCGCCGGAGATGAGCTTGGGCAGCAGGGTGTCGCGGAGTTGGGCGAGGGTGCGGGTCTGCGCCATCAGATCAAGGCGCTGACTAGGCGCGAACTTCTTGTCAAAGGCTTCAGCCAATGATACTGGCGGCACCACAACCAACAGGTTTGACAGGGCTCCGTGGATGTCAAAGTTCGGGAATGCCGTTCCGGTCCGGAACGATTGGAGCGTGCCGTCTCGATATGCCCGGCGCATCTGCATCCAGCAAATCGCGGCCTGCGCAGGTGGACGGCGCGGGTCAAGTCGTTTGCAAAAGTTGCTGTAACCGATTTGTCCACCTAGAAGCTTTCCGTAACCATGCCTCCAGAGCATGCTTCGACCACAGAATGACCCCGAGCCTTCAACCAGGATGGCCCCTTCCGGCAGTTCACGGTCTGCCGCCTGCTTGGGTGAGACCCATCGCATGGGCAAATCTGGTAGGCGCCCTTCCGCCAAGTCATGGCAATCGATCCCTCGCAAGCATCTAATAGAGACTGAGGCTCTGACCGAATGCTTGTCCTCTCCCCAAGCCCCACCTAAGCCAATATCAAAAAAATCGCCTAGTGGCCCCACTTCCCACCCCTCCGGAATCTCGCCCAGTTCGGAGTCGACGAGGCGGTCGGGGAAGAGGTCGTAGAGGTGGGTGGGCAGGCCGGGCGGGGACTCGCCGCGCTGCCAGCGGCCTTCCATCTTGGCGCGCACCGGCTCGAAGTCCACGAACCAGGACTTGAAAAGGGCGCGGGCCATGGCCTCCAGCGTCTCGCTCATCCGCCGGTTCAGCTCGATCTTGTCGTCCAGCGTGCCGAGGATGTGGGCGATGGCGCGTTGTTCGGGGAGGGGCGGGTATGCAACCTCAAGTGCTCGCGCGTCACCTTGCGAGATGAAAGGCTGTGCCGAACCGCGCTTCGGCCAAACGGCAGGATCCCGCGTCAGCCAGTAAAGGAATGCGGTATCGACGTCTGGGCTGGTCGCCCAGAACCGAAGCGTGTTCTTGATGCACGACCACTTGCCCTTGGCGAGCCAAGTCTTTCCGCAGTCGGCGCCGATCGCACTGAGAACAACCCCGGTACGCTCAAAGTCAGCATACGGGAGGAAACCATCCGGACCGGAAGCACTATACGCACGGAATCCTGTCGCTGAGTAGGAGGCCTTCGTCACCGACGTGTCGCCCCAGTTGACGTCGGCAACCTCGCCCAGACGTGCTCGGGTCCAGTGCTCCGGCCACTCACACCCCATACCCCAGCTCCTTCAGGTTCCTGGCGATCGCGGCATCGAGCTTCACGACCTTAACCGACTGCTCGCGCCACGTCCTGGCAGGCACCCTCCGCTTCATGCCCGCCCCTCCTCGGGTTCCTCGAACACGCGCAAGTAAGGTTCGAAGCGGAAGCGGCGGTTACGGGAATAGCCGGTGATCTCGCGCAGCACGCCCACCTCCACGAGGCGGTTGACCAGGTTGTTGGCGCCCGCAGGGGTGACGCCGAGCCACTCTCGCACGGTGCCGACGGTCACGATGGGGTGATCGAAGAGCTTCTCCATGATGCGATGGCCGTTGGCGGCGGCGCGGCCCAGACGCTCGGTGATGCGGTTGCGGTACTCCTCGCGCATGCGCAGGGCGGCCGCCGCGGTCTGCGCCGCTTCGGCCGCGACCTCGCCCACACCGCGCAGGAAGAAGGCGAGCCAGCCTTCCCAGTCGCCCTGGTCGCGCACGGCCTGGAGGCGGTCGTAATACTCGGCGCGGTGGCGCTTGAAGTAATGGGAGAGGTAGAGGACAGGTCGGGCAAGGAGTCTGCGCTCGGTGAGCAGAAAGGTGATGAGCAGTCGCCCGATGCGCCCGTTGCCGTCGAGAAAGGGGTGGATGGTCTCGAACTGGGCGTGGGCGAGACCGACCTTGACCAGAACCGGCAGGTCGTCCTTCGCGTGCAGGAAGCGTTCGAGGTCAGCCAGCGCGCTCGGGACCTCGTCGGGCGGGGGCGGAACGAAGGTGGCCTCGGCCAGGGTGCAGCCTGCCGGGCCGATCCAGTTCTGACTGGTTCGAAGCTCCCCGGGAGCGAGCCGCCCGCCGCGCACGCCGCGCATGAGTTCCGCATGGATCTCGCGGACGAGCCGCACCGATACCGGCAGCTCGGCCAGGCGCGCGAGGCCATGGTTCATGGCTCGGACGTAGTTGACGACCTCGCCCACATCGGCAGGCGCGTCCGGGTCGTGCAGGCGCGCTTCGGCGGCAAGCAGGTTCTGCAGCGAGCTCTGGGTCCCCTCGATCTGGCTCGAAAGCACGGCCTCCTTGCGGACGTACATGAAGACGAAGAGGTCGGGATTGGGCAGCGTGAGCACCGCGCCATCCAGGCGACCGAGGGCATAGCCGGCTTGGGAAAGCCGCTCCTGCAGTGCGCCAGCGAGCATCAAAGACGGGTTGGGCGGCAAAGGCGCAGGGATAAAGGCCCGATACCCGGTGGGCTGGGTCACGTAGCGGCCTGCTCTGCCTGCCAGAAGCTGGGGGCCGGCTTGAGGAGGGGCGCTAGTTTCGTCTGCGTTCATCATGGGGCGTCAATCCCTCCTTACTCAACGCTGCGATTACTATGCAGCCGCCTGCACTCCATGTTCAACGCAAGGGGTTTCGTCATACCCTAGCTCTTTCAGGTTCCTTGCGATCGCCGCATCCAGCTTGGCGGCCTCCGCCTGCCGTGCGTGCTCCATCCAAGAATCACCGCGCACGATCATCCTATGGGCGGCGCTCAAATTTATGAGCGATTTTTGTCTGGTTATGAGCGCGCTCATAATGTTGGCCCTCGCTCATACCATGCCGCCTTCCGTACGCCATGGCGGATTAACCGGCCATCATTTACCAACCGCGCCAGCAGGCGCGTCGCTTGATACGGGCCAATCCTGCACAGCTCCGCCGCCTCCCGGCGTGTGATCCGCCCGTGCTTTTCCACGTATTGCACAACCATATGCTCTTGCTGCAGGGGCTCGAAGCCACGTTGGCGGATGTAGGCGGCGGGCTGACCAAGCCGCCGGTAGGTCGCCGCAGAAAGGTGCCAGGTGCGGCCCTTCTTTTGCCCGCGCTCTTCGATGAGACCTGCCTCCACCAGGGCGTGTAACGTGGCGCGGGCTTCGGCTTCCGGCTTCTGCAGCAGGTTTGCGGCATCGCCGGTGGTGAGACTGCGCTCCTGCCACAAGGCGTTGAGGACCAGCAGTTCGTCCAAGCCCAGGACGCGCCCGCTTTGGCCTTCCGTGACAAGGAGACGCACGAAATCGAGATTCGCCTCCCCGCCGGGGATGACGACGCTGACGGTGGCTTCGTTGCTGCGCGCGTAAGAGGGCGCGGGGCGGCCGTTTCGCAGTTGTTCGTAGAAGATCGTGTCGATGCCGCGCGCGGTGCGCTCGACGATGCCGGCGCGCTTGAAGGCGTCCGCCAGCAAGGGGTTGCGCGGCCGCGGCGCGGTGACGAGCAGGTTGTCGAGCCGCACGCCTTCGGGAAAGCCGCCGGGATTGGTGATCTCGATCTGGTCGCGTTGCCACTGGAAGTGCACCGCGCCTAGACGCTGGTAGTCGCGGTGGATCAGGGCGTTGGCCAGAGCCTCGCGCAGCGCACGCTCGGGATAGTCTGGCACGCCCACGCGCAGCAGACCCACCATCAGCTCCTGCTCGCGATTGCGGGCGCGGATGCGCGTCTCGATCTCCTCCATCACCCGCAAAAGCGGCCAGCGAAAGAAGTCGTTGACCTCGACGTCAAGCCCGCGCAGCACCTGGAAGGCGACCTCGTGACCAGGCAAGTAGCGGCGCAGCGCATCGTCTTTGCCAAAGAGCAGCAGTGCTGCCAGCCGCACGCCGCGCACGCCGCCGTTGGCGTCCACCACGCCCAGCGCTTTGGCCAGGTCCAGATCGGACAGGTCGAGCAGGGATTCGTCGCTGCGCCCGCGCCGCTCGCGCACGCTGCGCCGGAAGCGCTCGAACTCCAGCGGGTCGAGGTGCTCCCAGCGCACATCGGCGACGATCTGCGCGGAAGGGTCAAGCAGACCGCGGCTGGCTTGCAGCGACTGCACGGCGTAGCTGTCCATGGGTGCGCAGGCGGGCCTGCCATCGCCGCCCAGCGTGCGCCGCAGAAAGACGCCTTCGCTGGTAGCCACCGGCTGGCGTTGCGCCGGCACTTCGATGACGAGCACTGCTTTACCGTCGACGATCACGTTTTCGACCTGCACGGTCATGGAGGGTCGGGTGCGGTTCGCGATCAAGGCGGCGACTCTGGCAGGGTCGGTCGCCGCGCCATGCCGGGGCCGCGCGCCGGAGCTCGTCCCGCAGGGTGTTGAGCAGGCTTTCGGTCCATCGTGCCTATTGACGTCTCATCGTGGCTCGCCGGAGCTCGTCCCGCAGGGCGTTGAGCAGGATCCGGCGCAAGTAGGCGAGGAACGCCCCCGGCCGCTGGAGCTCGAAGCTCTCCACCCGCTCTAACGCCCGCAGGAGGGTAACCTGCACAAGGTCGTCGGTGTCCAGCATCCCGCGGGCGGCGGCGGGGAGACGGCCGTGAGCCCAGCGGCGCAGCGGCGGCAGGAAGCGGCGCACCAACCGCTCCCGGGCCGTCGCGTCGCCGGCCCGCAGGTGGGCAAACAGCGACGCGGTGGACTCGCACGCATCCCGTCGCTCGGGCGCCTCCGGCGCCCCGTCGCACGTCCCGCCAGCCGACGGGACCGGGCGGCCATCGAAGCCCTTCGCCATACCGTCCGTGAACGCCCGCCCAACCCCCCTGTCCCGATAGCTACCTCTCAATATACGACTCGATGTCTTCCCGTCAACCGTACCTCGCCGCGTGCCACACCCGGCCCGTGCCCGCGCGAGCGGCGCCTGGGCAACCTCCCGCCGCCCTGCCGCGCGAGTCTGCCCACCCCCACTGGCAGCCGCTCGAATCACCCGAGAACGCGGGGCCCCGCCGCCGGGCCGCCGGGTCCACCCCATGGCGAGCCCACCAGCACCTCGACCCTCTCGCCGTCGAGCCCTGCCCTGACCGCGGTGCGCAGGGCAATCCCCATCCATCGCGAGTCGTGCGCGTTGCCGACCCTCCTCGAAGTGGTCGGCGAGTGCGCCGCCGGCCTGTTTTCTTCTTTCGCAGTGCCAGCTCCGCCCCCGGCCGCCAGCCGCGTCGAGCCGGCCTGGGCGATGGCACTGCCGACGCGCGGCTGGGGCGTGGCGTTCGGCTACCTGCGCGAGAGGACCGACAACCTCGCGCCGCCGACGCTCTGCCACGGCATTCCCCGCGCGATCACCTGGGCGTTCCTCGGGCGCCCGCCGTGCGAGGGGGCGCCGCGGCGGGGCCGGCGGCCCTGCTCACCTCTTTCTCATGTGGAGGCAGCTCTCCCACACTCGGCCCCAGAGATGCCGTCGCACCTGTGAGCGACCGGAACGCAAGAAGCTTGCACGCCACGTCTGCGGCGCAGACCCGTCGCTGTGCCGGCTCTTCACTGAGGCGCCCCGACTCGGTCCTGGCCCCGGACTCATTTCGCCGGTTGAGCCTAGGACGCAACCCCACCCCCCGGGCACGGCGACGCCACGCCCCGCGACCGCAGGGGCGTACCGATGCCGGCCGCCCGCCCCCGCCGGGGCCGGGGGCGCTCGTCTCTGGCCCGGTGGTTGTGGCGCGGCCCGGGAGCGACTGCGCGGCTACCCCATGCGCTCGAGCGTGCAGAGCTCGTCGTAGAACACCGTGATGTCCTGTTGCCGCTTGTCCCGGTCCTTGGCGAGCGCGCGATCCAGCACCAGCACCGCGGCCTCGGGGATCTCGGGCGGGAAAGGCACCGCGGCCTCCTTGTGCATGCGCATCACCTCGAGCGGGTTCCGGCTGACGAACGGCGGTTCGCCGGCGAGCAAGGTGTAGAGCATGATGCCGAGGGAGTAGATGTCCGAGCGGCCGTCCACGGCTTGGCCCTGGCACTGCTCCGGCGACATGAACGGTGGCTTCCCGGCGATCGAGCCGTCCAGAGTGCCGTGCGAGGTGTACTCGTGCCGCGCCACGCCGAAGTCGATGAGACGCAACTTGAACCCGCCCTTGGCCCGCTCGGTGAGGATGACGTTGTCGGGCGTCAGGTCGCGGTGGTAGACACCCATGGCGTGCGCCGGCTGCAGCGCCCGCGCCACGCCCGCCACGAGGTGCGCCGCCTCTCGGAGCGGCAGGCGGTGCCGGCGGCGCAGCAGCCTGAGCAGGTCCTCGCCCTCCACCAGCTCCATGGCAATGAACGGCACGCCCGAGTCCCCGCCCGCGCGCCCGTAGTGCCGCACCTCCACGAGCGGCGCCTTCGGGTCCCGCCGCGCCATCTCCTGCAGCACCTGGCCCTCGCGCAGGAACTTGTGCACGAGGTCGGGGTCGTGCAGGTGCGCCTCGTCGAGCACCTTGAGCGCCACCTCGCCCGCCGCCGGGTCGAGGGCGTCGCGGGCGCGGTAGACCGTCGCCATGCCGCCTCGCCCCAGCACCTCCCGGACCTCGTAGCGGTCGATGCGCCGGGTCGTGACGCGCTCGGGGCGCGCCGGCTGCCGCACCAGGTGGATGAGGACGACGGCCACCGCCACCACAGCAACACCGAGAATCCCGACGAGCGCCCACGTGAGGAGACTCGAGCCCGCACCGGTGGCCGTGCGCCCGGCCGCCACCGCCCGCCGCAGCTCTACGTTGAGCCGGTTGACTGGCCCCGGCTGCACGTGCACGGTCCGCTCTTTAGCCTCGTACCCGTCCGCCGACACCCGCACCCGTCGCGTGCCGGGCGCGACCTCGACCACGAGAGAGCCGTCGGCGCCCCCCGCCCGCCCCACCACCCGCCCGTCCACCTCGATCGTGGCGTTGCCCACGTTGGTGCTCACCAGCAGGCGGGCAGCCGCGCCCTGCCGCGGGGGCGCCTCAACGGCGAAGCTCACCTGCGTCGCGAGCGGCGACGGGGTCACAACGGCGTCCCGCGCGAGCCGGCCACCCCCGGGGAGCGCCAGCTCCACCCGATAGTCGCCAGCGGCAAGCCCCTCAATCAGGCACGCGCCGTCGGCGGCCGTCGCCCCGGCGACCGTACCGTCCACCAGCACCTGCAGGCCGGCCGTCGGCGGTGAGGTGCGCACGATGAGCGGCCCGGCGGCGGCTTGCGCCGCCAGCAGCAGGCCGGCCACGGCAGCAAGCCAGAGGCTCAGCCAGCCCTGACCCGGACACGGCGCACGGCCGCGCTGCGCACTGCCACAGTCCCACGACCCCCCTCGCGCTGGCGCGCGGCCAGGGGCTACGCCCCTGGACCCCGACGGCCACCCGCCCGCCCAGGTCAAGGGAAAAGCGTCAAGCGTCAACAGACCCCCCTCCCCTCACTCATCCCGGAGGCACCGGAAGCCGATGTCGACGTTGCGGAACGACGGGTCGACGCGGTTGCGGTTCGATACGCGCACCCTCCTCGGGTCGTCGAACCACGACCCACCGCGCAGCACCCGGCCCGCGCCACTCGAGGGACCCCTCGGGTCGGTGCTCGGCGAGGACGCGTAGTAGCTCCCGTCGTACCAGTCCGCACACCACTCCCACACGTTCCCCGCCATGTCGTATAACCCGAAACCATTCGGATCAAACGACCCCACCGGCGACGTCCCAACCCATCGGTCCCGCCCCTGTGCCAGCCCACCACAGCACTTGTCCCTCCCGTAGTTGGCATGCTCGTGACTGATCGCGTCCCCCCACGGGTAGATCCACCCCTCCCGCCCCCCTCGCGCCGCGTACTCCCACTCCGCCTCGCTCGGCAACCGCCCTCCAGCCCACCGGCAATACGCCTCCGCCTCGTCCCAGCTCACCCCCACCACCGGGTGATCGTCGCCCTGGGGAAAGCCAGGCGACGGCGGCATCCCCCGCCCCGTCGCCCCCGCAAACACCCGGTACTCCCCCACCGTCACCTCCGTGGTCTTCACCCAGAACCCCCTCGAAATCGTCACCCGGTGCGCCGGCTCCTCGTCACTCCCACACTCCCTGTCCCCCGCCACACACCCCATCGTGAAGCTCCCCGCCGGCACGTAGCCGTACGCCGCGTTCGACGGCGCAAACCGCCGCACCTCCCCCGCCGACGGAAGCGCCGCAATCGCCGCCCGCAGCTCCCGCGCCTGCCCGGCCAGCGCCAGCGGCACGCTCGCCCCGTCGAGCTGCCCCACCACCTCCCACGCCGCCGCACTGTCCCGCTCCGCCACCGCCTGCCGCCCCCGCGCCAGCAACCGCTTCACCCCCGCGTCCCCGTACCCCGGGTCCACCTCCGCCACCTCCCCGTAGTACGCCACCGCCAACTCCCACTCCCCCGCCGCCAGCGCGGCCTCTGCCTCCCGCACCCGCCCGTCCAGCACCGACCGCAGGTACCCGTCCCCCGGCTCCACCGCCGCAATCCTTCTCAGCCACTCCACCCCCTTGCTCCACTCCCCCGCGTCCAGGAAGGTCTTCGCCGTCTCCCGGTACAGCGGCAGGTTGCGCCGCTCCTGCTCCGCCCGCTCCCGCGCCTCCCGCTCCCGCCGCGCCGCCTCCGCCGCCGCCTCCGCCTTCGCACGTGCCGCGGGCACCCGCTCCGCCGCGACGGGGTGCCCCGGCACCAGCGCCAGCAGCCGCTCGTACGCTTCCGCCGCCCGCCCCCACTCCTGCCGATCCCACGCCGCGTTCCCCTCCCGCAACAGCTCCACCGGGTCGCTCGGAATCCGCGGCGTCGGCGTCGCCCGCGGCCGCTCCGGCGGCGTCGGCGTCGCCCGCGGCCGCTCCGGCAGCGTCGCCGTCGGCCGCACCAGCGCCTCGTCGAACACCACCGCGTCCCCAGCCCCCACCTTGAACCCCTCCCCCACCGCCGTCAACCGCACCCGGCTCCGCCGCTCCTCCACCGCCTCCACCACAAACTCCGCTACCACCAACACCTCCTCCCGCCCCCCCA